>Ga0137394_10001015_pt1 | contig 20115 bp, 11 predicted proteins | sample czobulk116metaG_FD_108278 | JGI IMG/M metagenome (GOLD analysis project Ga0137394, IMG submission 108278) | Vadose zone soil microbial communities from Angelo Coast Range Reserve, California, USA - czobulk1.16 metaG | ecosystem: Environmental > Terrestrial > Soil > Vadose zone | place: USA...
TCGACGCACCGCCCACGCTTCTTCGCAACGCCGTCAAAAACGAAAATCATTGGCTCACTTTGAAATTGGTCGGCGGCCCGAAGAGTCCCCGCGATGCCATCGGTGCTAAAGTGCTTCTCACCGCTGGCAGTGTCCGACAGCGAGCGGATGTCTTCAGCGGCGGCAGCTACGGTTCCAGCTCCGACCAGCGCGTCCATTTCGGGCTGGGAACCCTATCCAAGGTCGATAAGCTCGAAATACACTGGCCCAGCGGCGCTGTCGAAGAAATCTCGGTCCCCGAGATTGACCGCATCCATACGGTAGTCGAGGGCAAGCGAATTACGTCGTCCCCATGACGGGAAGTCTCAGAATCCTGTTCAGTTACCGATCGCCTCCCAACTGCTTATAACTTCCCCTACGCTCTCATTCTCGAATTGGTGCAGCTTGCCTGCTCTTACAGCCCTAATGTATGGGGAAGAAGTGCCAGTAGCGGTTTTGTTCTCAATGATTTACACGGGAAGGTAGGAATGACACCCGGAGGCATTGACACTCCCGCGCTTCTTCGCAAGACTCCGCGGCAACGGTCGAGGGTTGTCGAGGGTCTTCGTGTTTTCCCTCATTCTAGACAGCCCGGGGGACTTACATGAAACTACTCATAGGTTGCCTGCACGTCTTTGGTGGTGGAACTAAGAACGCTCATTTTCTCGCGGCACTGGTGACAGCAGTCCTGCTGCTATCGTCTCCAGGCGGTGTGCGTGCTCAGGCGTTCAGCGGCATCAACGGCACTGTCACCGATCCGGGTGGTGTGCCCATTCCTGATGCGAAGGTAACCATCACGAATGTAGATACCCATGTGGCTCGAACGACGATAACCAGTTCAGCGGGCACCTATTACATCACCGACTTGATCTCAGGTGCCTATACCGTCAAAGTCGAAAAGGCCGGATTCAAATCGTTCGTGCAAAACAACGTCAACGTGCAGGCAGGCACGCAATCTACCGCGAACGCTTCCTTGGTGCTAGGTGCGGTCACTGAAACAGTTGAGGTGACCGCCTCCGAAATTGCCCTCCAGAGCGAAGAGCCGCGGGTCAGCACTACCTTCCAAGAAACGCTTGTACAAGAGCTGCCCCAGATCATCTCCGGGTCAGGCCGCCAGATCGATTCCTTTCTTTTTCTGGCCCCGGGAGTAACAGGTGATAGCTTCAGCCACCGTATCAATGGTGGGTTGGATTTCCAGAACGAAGTTGTTTTCAATGGCGTACCGATCGCTTTTGCAGAGACGCAAGGCTTCCAGTTCTATATCAATCCGCCCTATGAGTCGTTGAAGGAATTCACCGTACTGCAGGGCTCCTTCTCTGCGCAATACGGCCTCTCTCAAGGGGTGGCTCAGTATCAGTTAAAATCCGGAACGAATATCATCCATGGAGACGTGTTTGCTATCTACCGCGATGCCTTCTTCGATGCCGCTGGAGCCTTCAACGATGTGAACGGAAACAATAATCATGTGATCGGTGCGCCGAACACCGATCACGAGATTAACTGGGGCTTTACTGCGGGTGGCCCGGTCCTTCTTCCCAAGCTGTACCATGGAAAAGACAAGACCTTTTGGTTCATGAGCCTGGACAGATACCGGCAAGCCTTTGGGCAGGGCCCGGTTACTGTCCCGACGCAGGCGGAGATCAACGGAGATTTCAGCGCGTTAACCGACCCCCACGCAGGTCCGAGATTTGGGACGCCAGTCCCTATCTTTGTTCCCATTGCTTGGGCGTCCGACCCATCAATCATGCCCACTGGCTGTGTCCCGGGTGCGGCGCCTGGACAGCAGTTCCCGGGGAATAAGATTCCGCAGAGCTGCATCAGCAAGGTGTCGCAGTCCCTTCTGACACTCGTCCCAAAGCCGACCAACTCGCAAGAAGTCAGCAACTATTCGCCAGACTTCGTTCCAGTAACTACGTGGTCCAATTGGATCGTTACCGGTGACCACAATCTTACCTCCAACCAGGCTCTCCACGGGGTCTACTGGCGGAATCATGGGAGCACCTCGGGTGGTTTCATCCAAAATCCACTAAACAACGCAACGAGCAACTATTTGTTGGGGACCGGCCTATTGGCTTCTTATTCTAACGCGATAACGTCTCGCATGGTGATGACCGCGGGCATTAGTTGGATCGGGGAGACCAATAACTTTTATCAGCAGAACCCCATCGGCAGTTTCGCTGGCGCTGCTCCTTCTCCGAGCGGCGGAGTGTTTCTGCCGGGGGTGAGCTTCGACAACGGGCCGTGGGAACCCCAGAGCTGGGGCACGGGAGGCTGGCAGTACTCCATCAATCGCAAGCACGGCCTTGCTGTCACCAACAACTGGTTGTATACGCGCGGCAGGCACACCATGAACTTTGGCGTAGATATTCGCCGTACCTTTCAGGATGACGACGAGTGCCAGGACTGCGCCGGTAACCTTCACTTCGCCTCCACGACAACGGCGGATGGCAACGGACAAACGCTCTTCAATCAAGGTCTCTGCCCGCCGGATTCAAACGGTAATCCAGCAACTGGGCCCTGCCCCGATACGAATGGTGACCTTAGTGGCAATGGTTTTGCCAGTTTTCTCCTTGGTGTTGCGGACAGTGCCGACCGACAGTTTGCGGCCATGACCAAGCTGCGCAACTTCTACGTTGCCCCTTATTTTCAGGACAACACGAAAATTACTCCGAAATTCACTCTTAACTGGGGATTGCGTTGGGACATGGCCTTCCCTTTCTCGAACGACAACGGCTCCAACCAATTAGTTTTCTTCAATCCATTGGTGCCGAACCCGAGTGCCATTAACCCGGCGACCGGTCAGCCGCGGCTGGGGGCGATGGCCATATTCGGAAAAGGCTGCACCGGCTGTGCTGGTTGGGACCACATGGACATGCAATGGAAACACTTTAGCCCCCGTCTCGGCTTCTCGTATCAGCTAAACAACAAAACCGTATTTCTGGTTGGCTTGTCCTTCAGTTTCCTGGACACCGGCGCCTACGAATACGGCGTCAACAAGGTGGCTGTCAACTTCGGAAATAACTTGAACGGCTCTTTCAGTGCCAGCGGTCAGCCAAACCAGATCCCTGGCTTTGGCCAGTGGGACAACACCAAGCTTCCCTCTCCGGCGAAGCCGCCTTTTACCCCGGACTTCTTCAACACTAATTCAACGAACGAAATGCACCAGCACGTCAACCAGGGATACACGGAGCTGCTCACCGTTGGCTTCCAGCGAGAATTGCCGTGGAAGATGTTTGGTTCTATGTCCTATGTGCATACTCATGACCTGCATCTGCCAGCATCCTTGCTCAGAAGGAATGAGCTCAGTGCCAGTTTCCTTTCGATGTGCCCGGCGGGGCTTACTGCTACGAATCAATGCGTCCTCGGCCAAACATTCACCAGTGCCGCGGGACAGGCCGTTCTTCAGGCACAAGGCTTTGGCCAGTGCGGTGGTATCTACACTCCGTATTGCAACTTTCAAAACGACTACGGAGATACCTTCCTGGCTCGCGCTCTACTGCCCTATCCGCAATTCCGCAGTATGACGAACAATTTTGATACCTCTGGGGCCGATAAGTACAATGGTCTCCAGGCCAGCCTCCAAAAGCGCACCGGCAGTGGTCTAACATTTCTCGTTGCATACACGCTCTCCAAGACCCTTTCGAATACCGACAGCGGCTTTTCCACCTTCAACTTCAGGGGCCTGAACCAACTTAACCCCAACGCAGAATGGTCCGTTGGTAACGATGACCGCACACATGTCCTCAACATTGCAGAGGTTTATGAACTGCCTCTCGGGCCGGGGAAGAAGTTCCTGAATCGCGGCGGCCTGGCCATGAAAAACGTGCTGGGAGGCTGGGAGTTCAGCGGAATCTATACCTACCACAGTGGCACGCCCGTACAGATATTCTGCTCCGGGGCCATCAATAACACGCCGCTCTTTTATAGCGCTCAGAACCGATGCAATATCCAGCCCGGGGCGTTCAACGTGAATTGGGACGGCTATTACACTGGACAGCCGGTCTTCAACGCAAACAAGTTCTCGTTTCCAGGTCTATGGACTATCGGAAATGCTGCTCCGCTCTATTCGGCTTTGCGGAACCCCTTTGAGAGCAACGAAAGCGCTAGCCTGAAGAAGAAATTCTTCTTCGGGGAACGGGTAACCGCTGAACTGGCGATGCAATTTTCTAATGTCCTCAACCGCATGCGCGTTTGCGGTGGCGGGGGCACGCTTAGCCCCGCTTCAACCGGATTCGGTTTTGGGAGTTCCACGGTTTGCCAGGGTAACACGCCACGGCAAGGGCAAGCCTTCTTCACGATCAAATTCTAGCTTGGGCCGGGGCAGTTGGCCCGGTTCCGCAATCCGTCAAAACCGGGGCTCATAGCTGCAGCTTTGTCTTCTATGTGATTCTACATGATGTGTCGGAGGAGGCGTAATGTCTGCAAGGAAATTATGAAGAAGATATGTACGCGAATTTTGCGGGACTCCACAGAGACAGCGGTTGGTCTTTTCATTGTAATGTTGGTGGCTGTGGCCTTCGCTTGGGCTAGCGGTGCCCCCTGGAAGGGGAAGCCGTATCAGCAGTGGGACGATAAGGACATCGAACGCGTTTTCCTGGACTCGCCTTGGGCACGCACTACCACAGTTACTCGAACGTGGTTGCCAATCTCCAGCAAGGATCTCCCCGACAAGATTATCTCTGGTTCTGGAAGGTCCCTTCCGACGGAACTTGAGCGGTCGGGTGAGACCTCGGTGGGCGGTGAACTCAACTTTTATGTGTTGTGGGCGTCTTCCCGCGTGATGCGGGCTGCCTTGGCTCGTAAGAGCGTGCTGCACGGAGATAAGAAGGACCTTGATGTGGAAAAGTACGCGAGCGAGGCACAAGAGGAGATTCAAATCCTCGTTCAGTCCGAAGACATGGCTCCCTTCACCCGAAAAGATGAAAAGTTCTTTCAGGCAAATACCTTCCTCCAGCCGAGAAAGTCAAAACAAAGAATTTCACCCAGCCACGTTCGCTATGAACGAGACGCGAAGGGAATCCTGGTTACTTCGGCCCTCTTCTTTTTTCCTAGAAAGACCGCGACGGGCGAACGCACGATCGCCAGCGATGAGAAGACCGTCGAGTTCAATTGCAATATGGATGGCGTTAGTTTGCGGGTGAATTTCGAGCCGCAAAAAATGGTGGATCAGAATGGCGCCACTCTTTAATTGCCATCCGCATGTTATCCTTCACTGTGTTTGTCAATTTGCATCTGCCCCTTCTCCTTCGTCGCGACCGAGCAGGGCTCTCTCTTTCTCGCATGCCGCTTGGCCCCCGTCTGTGGGAGACTCTAAGTCCTGCATTTGCCACACATCCAAAAAATTCGCACGTAACTCTTTTCCTTGCCACATTTCCAGAATCATTGATTTACAGGTCCTTTCCTTGCCACACATCTGGCGCCCCCACGGGGAATCCCTGCCTTTTGTTAGCTAGATTTTGCTTCACCTCCGTGGCAGCCACTGTCTGTTTGCTGGTTATTCTTTTCAACAGCGTGGCATCCGGGCATACCCCGTCGCCTCGCACCGAATTGCCGCCATCATTCCTGGCCAAGCCGCCTGCCTCCTCTGGCCAGTCGTCGATAAACCCCGTCGCGGGGCCCTTGGAGTCGACGGACGTACTTCTCGCTGAAGCTCATGCACTCTTGGAGAAAGGGAGCAGTGACGAAGCGGATCGTCTCGTACGTCAGTATCTCCAGACCCATCCCGAATCCGCCGAAGCCCACTTCCTGCTCGGGCACATCCTCTTCCGCGAAATTCAAAGCGAAGCAAGGCTTGAGATGCAGTTCAAGGACGTACAAGTTCTCGGCGCAAGTGCTTCGCCTGCCAAGCGTGGTGAAGAAAAGGCCAGGGCTTCGCTGGCGGAGTTCACCGCCGGCGCAAAGTACCACGACCCCAGCGCCGCCGATTTGAAGATTGTCGCGCTCGACTACGTTTTGCTGGGCAGCTACCTAGATGCGGACAAGTGGCTCACAAAAATGTTGATGTGGACCCCCAGCGACGCCGACGGCTGGTACCTCCTCGGCCGGACAAAATACAACGAAAATAGATTCGCGGAAGCGGTCAACGCATTCCAGCGTTGCTTGAGACTGGACCCCAGCAACGTCAAGGCAGAGGACAATCTGGGATTGTCGTATGCCGGGCTTGGTAGCAGGGAAGAAGCAGCAGCGGCATACCAGCAAGCCATCGCTTGGCAGTCGGGAGCTGCCCTAAAGAGCCCCGGACCGTATATTGATTTCGGCGATCTTCTGCTCGACGAGAATCGCAATGAAGAAGCCGTCTCCTATCTTCTCCAGGCCATTGGGGTGGCTCCGCGCGAGTCTCGAGCGCACGAACTGCTGGGTAAGGCCTACACTCGCCTAGAGCAACTCCCAAGGGCACAATCGGAACTGGAAAAGGCTATCGAGCTCTCTCCCCAAAACGCCAATCTCCATTGCATGTTGGCTCCCGTCTATCGCGAGCAGGGCTTTGCCGATAAAGCAAAAATCGAGTTCGACCGCTGCGCGACTCTGGCGGGAAGCCACTCTGTCCCCCCGAGGCCCCGGCCGTGAAGGCTTCAGGCGTGCCGAAAAATTCGTTCCGCAGAGTTCCGCCTGGAGAAAGCGTCTGACCCAGTGTTGTCGTTCCTACCTGGAGGCGTCGTTTGACTCGGCGGACGTTTATGGTTGTTCTTTACTTTTTTCCTGGAGAAGCCGCTTTGCTCGTTCGGCTGTCGCCGCCCGTGCGCTCTCCTCTAATCTGCTGAAGAGTTTCATTTCCTCCTGGGCTTCTTGTGCTCTTCCGAGGGCGCGGTACGTTTGGGCCAGCAGAAAATGCGTGGACGGTTCGGAAGGATCGGACTTCTCGGCCATCTCAAGATCTTTTACCGCCTCCGCGTGGCGATCCAATCTCATCAGCGCGCGACCGCGGTCCACCTTGGCCGCCATCAGATTCGGGCAGATGTTTAAAGCCTTCTCGACGTTTGCAAGCGCTTCTTCGGGCTTTCCGCGTTGTTCGAGGACGATATTGCCAATCTTCCACTGCGCAAGGCAGTTTGCCGGATCGTTAATGACTTCCGCTTGAAACTGTTCGTTGGCGGCGTCCCACATGCTAAGCGACCAGTATGCGTTGCCGAGCAGATAGTGGGTGCCGGACTTTTGCGGTGCCATCTCCACTGCTTTCTTATATTCGATCAGCGCTCCATCGTAATTCTTCATGCTTTCCATGACTTCGCCGGAGATTTGGTGCACCCAGACGGAATTTGCATCGATTTCATTGAGTTTGGATAACGCCTGCTCGGACAACTTCATGTGTATTTTGCCGAGTAGATACCAGATTTCCTGGTTCCTCGGCTGGCGCTGCGAAAGCTGGCGGAGGTGGTCCGCCGCGAGACTCAGTTCATCGAGCTTGATTAAGTCATTCGCCAAAAAGAGTTCCACGTTGTCATCTTTTGGGTTGGCGCGCAGGGCTGCTTCCAAACTGCGGCGCGCCCCGGCATAGTCTCCCATTTCGTAGCGCGCAATCCCTAGCAACGCGAAGGCCGAAAACATTTTGGGATCGATCTTCAGTCCCCATTCCAGAATGGTGGCAGCTTTTCGATACTCATGCCGCTTCAAGTACAGCGCGCCAAGATTGTTATAGGCGGGAGCGAGGCGCGGGGAAACCTGCAAAAGCGATTCATAAATTTGAGCTGCGGCGGCGAGATCGCCGCGAGCTTCCGCGGCCTTTGCCTGGGCGTAGAACTCTTGCAGGCGAGTGTCATTCGAATCGGGATTCGATTGAGCCAGGATCAGGGAAGAAAGAGCGAGCGAGAAAAGAGTAAGTAAGAAAAGACTAGGCAGAAAAATCGGGAGGATTCTGCTCCTGTGCGAACCGAAGTGTGAATTGTGGATTTGCCGAAGCCGGGGCATGCCCACAAGTTTACACGGGGGGAAAATGTTCTCAAACTATTCGGGGGACTCCAAAGCCGGCAGGCCGAAAGATCGAGCGATATTTTTCCTTAAGTGGCACGTTCGATTGGGGAAGCACAAATGAGGTACCCAGGAAGCTTGGAGGAGAGTATTGAACCGGCCAAATCCGCGTGCTACCCTGCTCAACAATCTTGGGGAGTCGTGTCATGCGAGCTACCGAGGACCGACCACAGACTCGTGGGTTTGGGGTTTTTGAAGTGGACGTCCGGGCGGCTGAGCTTCGCAAGCGGGGCGTTCGAATAAAGCTGCAAGAACAGCCCTTCCAGATTCTTTGCCTTCTCTTGGACCATTCCGGAGTGGTGGTGACGCGAGAAGAGTTACGGCAAAAGCTCTGGCCCGCTCATACCTTCGTTGATTTCGACCGCAGCCTCAACAAAGCGATGACCAAGCTGCGCTCCGCACTCGGAGATTCGGCGGAAAGTCCGCGGTACGTCGAAACGATTCCGCGCCATGGATATCGCTTTTTGGCGCCCGTGTACGACCATCACGAGGGGGCGGAAGCCGGAGCTGTTTCGGTCAGCCCTACCCTTGTTGGCCAGCCAAGAATTGCTTCCGGAGAAGACGAAAAGCCCAACCGCTTCCAACGTTTTCTGACCTCTCTGGACTTGCGCACACGGTCCGGCCGGAGGCGGACCGCGGTTTTGGCCACCGCATTAACATTCGTGATTTTGGCCGCGTTTACATACACAAGAATTCTGGCTTCCCCCGGTCCAGCAGGATTAGCAAGCGGCAGTAATTTGAGGCGGTCCGTGGCAGTTTTGGGATTCAAGAATCTCTCCGGCGACGCACAAGAAGGATGGCTGTCCACTGCGTTTTCCGACTGGCTGGTGACAGAACTCACGGCCGGCGAACAAGTGCGCACGATACCTGCGGAGAGTGTCGCGCGAATGAAGACGGAGCTTTCCCTGACCGATATGGACACGCTCAGCCCGGATAGCTTGAAGCGAATTCGCAAAAATCTAGGGACCGATTTTGTTGTCGTGGGCTCATACGCGATGTTGGGCGCGAAGTCTGACGGGCAAATTCGTCTTGATCTCCGGTTACAGGACACGCGAAACGGAGAAACGACCGGTGCTTTTTCCGAGATGGGAACAGAGAACCATTTAGTCGATCTTGTTTCCCGTGCGGGAGAACAGTTGAGGACGAAATTGGGCGTGCGCGAGGTGACCAGGGAAGAGGCGGCGGAGGTGGCGATTGCGTTGCCTTCGAAGAGTGAAACCGCAAAGCTGTACTCCGAAGGACTCGTTCGTTTGCGCGCCTATGATGCGCTAAAAGCGCGCGAGCTTTTGCAGAACGCCATCGCGGTCGAACCCACCTATGCGCTATCTCACGCGGCCCTCGCGAAGGCCTGGACACAACTCGGCTATGATGAAAATGCCGAGGCCGAGGCGAAGAAGGCCTTCGATTTATCTTCCAACTTGTCTCGCGCGGAGCGCCTCCTGGTCGAGGGACGTTATCGTGAGACCTCCCGGGACTGGGACAAAGCCGCCGCAATCTACCGGGCGCTCTTCCAGTTTTTTCCTGACAATCTTGATTATGGACTCGCGCTCGCCAATGCCGAGTACCGGGCCAATAAATGGAAGGATACACTGACGACTATAGCTGCATTGCGTGAGCTGCCCGCTCCCCTGCGAGACGATCCTCGAATCGATTTGGCGGAGCAGGATGCAGCGCGATCCTTAGGAGACACAAAGAGATCCGAAGCGGCGCTCGCGAGGGCTGCAGAAAAGGCTCAAGCGGCCGGGGCATCTTTGCTGCTGGCAAAGGCGCGGCTCGCTCAGGCATGGTTGTTCGAAAACCTCGGGAGGTTTTCTGAAGTCGAGGCCGCGGTGCGGGAAGCGAAACAACTCTACGTAGCGGCGAATGACCGCAGTGGGGTCGCGGAGGCGACAACACTCGGCGCAATCGCTCTCAAGAATCAGGGAGACTATCTAGGCGCGAAAAAGGGCTATGAAGAGGTTTTAACGCTTTATCGCCAGACCGGAAACCGTACTGGCCTTGCCGCCGAGAACGACAACATCGGAGATATTCTTGTTTACCTTGGCGATCTTGATGGAGCTCGCCGCGGGTATGAGGCGGCCCTGGCAATTTATCATGAGGTGGGCGATCAAAATGGCGAGGCTCTGGCGAAAAATGGTCTCGGCGACGTATTCTTGGCCTTGGGCAAGCATCGAGAAGCAATGGAGATGTTCGAGAGCTCCCTCGAAATCTGCGGAAGGATTGGCAATCGAGGCAGACAGGCCGAAGCTCTGGCCGGTAAGGCTCGAGTACACCGGCTCCAAGGGGAATTTGCTCAGGCGGTTAAGGAAGAGACGCAAGCAAGGAGCATATTTGAAGAGATTGGTGACAAGACCGAGGTGGCACACGTTGACCTGCACCTTGCCGAAATCTTCCTTGATGCAGGCAAGACTCTGGAGGCGGCCCTGTCGGCTCGGCGCGCGGCGGAAGTATTTGAAAGGACAAAGGGAACGAGCGACGAAGCATCTGCAAACCTTCTGCTGGCTAGGACCCTGCTGGTCGGCGGTCGTGTCGCTGACGCCTGCAAGATTGTTGACCAGGTCATTGGCGCAGCAACTGAAACACACAACCGGGAGTTGGAGTTATCAGCGACGTTGACTGCAGCTCGGGTTCGAGCGGCGTCCGGAGATTCTTCGGAAACTAAGGAGGCTCTACGGCGACTCGATAGGGTGATCGCTGATGCGGCCACGGCGGGGTTCGCAACAATCGTACTGGAGGCTCGCCTGGCGAAAGGGGAAATTGAGATAGAGAATGCAAATCCAAGCGCCGGCCGTATCTATCTTATGGCTTTGCAGAAGGATGCGGCCAAGGAAGGCTTTCAGCTAATTGCACAGAAAGCGTCTGCGGCTTTGCAGACAGGCCGGAGCCGACCTCCGCATGGGGTGGGGAACTAAGGGATCGAGCGGGTTCCTCCGCAACCTGCCAATTGAATCGAGAAACAGTTGCCTTGCCTGTAGCGTCGTCAGTCTTCATTGCGCGCGCTCCTTATGGGGAATGTCTTTGGCTAAAGTACCCATTTCCAATAAGATACAAGAGGCAGTGGAGATGACATTCGGGTCCCTTGACAGAGCCAGAGTCGGTTCTGGAAACTGCCTTTCGCGTCGAATTTCTGCCTTGTGCGCTGGAGATGGGAGTCTTGGCATGCAACTAGGTGCGTTTGCGCGAAGGATTGTCTCACCGGCTGTTTGTCTGGTGGCATTGCATGTTTTTGGAGCGAAAGCCGATTATGCGAGACCGAGTCCGTCTGAGGGCAAGACACGCATTGCCATTGTGGGGCTTGACCACGATCACGTTTGGGGGTTGCTGAAGTACCTGGAAGCTGAAGCAGATGCGGAACTTGTGGCGATCGCGGAACCCCACCCAGCACTGGTGAAAGAGGCGAAGTCGCGAGTGCAAAGCAGCGTTAGATTTTATTCCGCGTACGTCCCCATGTTGGACGAGGTCAAGCCCGATGCTGTCATTGTCACTACGTCAAACGATCGGCACCTCGAGATTCTGCGCGAATGCGCCAAGCGGCACATTCATTATTCCGTCGAGAAGCCGATGGCAACGAATGCCGCTGCCGCTCGCGAGATGGAAAAGCTGGCGAGCCAGGCCGGAATCAAGCTCATGGTGAACTACTGGAACGCGTGGGTGGCGCCGAGTCATGAGCTTTTTCATCGCGTGAGAGACGGACAGGTTGGTGCAGTACAGAAAATCATCGTGCAATACGGGCATGCGGGACCGAGGGAAATTGGCGTGTCGGAGTATTTTGCGGATTGGCTTTACGACCCCGTCAAGAATGGCGGCGGCGCAATCATGGATTTCGGATGCTACGGGGCGGAGTGGGCGCTGTGGCTGAAGGGCCGGCCAAAAGGCGTGCAAGCGATCGCGCAAAAGTTGAAGGTTTCACAGCACAACAAGGTGGACGACGACGCGACGATTCTCCTCGAATATCCGGACGCCACCGTGATTGTTGAGGCTTCGTGGGACTGGCCGCACAGCATGGGGCAGGTGCAGGTATTTGGCCCAAAGGGGAGCCTGCTCGCGACCGGGAATACATTGTTCTACCGGCCCGCCGAAGATCGGGGGAAATCGGGACTAGAAGGCGAGCCGGTTGCGCTCAGTGCACCGCAGGGAGCCACGAGCAACCCCGTAGCGTATTTTGTGGATTGCATCCGCCACGATAAAACGATCGAGGATCCGCTGTCGGCTCAATTGAACGTGCAGGTGCTGGAGATCCTGGACGCGGCAAGGGAATCTGTTCGCACCGGACACGCACAGGAACTGCGCTGAGGTTTGCGCAGGCACAGCTCTGACAAACTACCAGCATGTTTTCTTGATCCCGATGTAGGCGCGTGAGGCTGCGAAACTCAGCTTGTTCAGATTTCGTGACCGTAAATGCGTCGCGACATCGCTACGGGGCGTTAAAGAGTTGGAATTCCCTTATGCACCTGCGCCGAAGAGGCAAGGATGTGCAACCGGGCGCGCGACGTGGTAACTTGAGGAAAATGATCAGTATGCTTGTGTCCTATCGCGCTGCGGTCAACAAGGGTGCTCCAGTCTTTGCCAGTCTACACCCCGATCCGGAAGCGCTCCACGTGCTGTCCATCTTTGAACCATTCCATCACTAGGATGTGGGCAAACGTTACCGGCTTGGCAAAATCGGCTTCAAGTACAGCATCGTGGGAGCCAGTCGGGGCCAACCAGAAAGTGTCGGGATCACAATCCAGTGCGGCTTCCGCAGCGCCGGCCTCGAACACGGCTCTTCCCAATTATGTTTTCCCCGTAGCGTTTGCGAATGGCTGTACTGAACTCTTCCAAGCGTTTCACATCTGCTTCGGGAGAGAGACCGAGCACCACGCGCGGTAGATCGGGGGTTGCGAAGGCAGTTTTGATGGGCGAATGGCCCATCGAGCTGAAAGGGATTTAATGCTGTTTTCAGGAATATGACTTTGCTAGTGACATAGTCTCATCACGAGGATTTATCCTATTCGTGCGACACTACTGAACAAGACGAAGCCATAGCAGAGTGCCCCAGGAAGGGGAGAGCATGAGAGATGAGCGAAACAAATACCGACCGGCAGAGAACGGCGGGGCAATTCTTTCTCGGCGCAGTATGCTCGAACTCGCGGGCTTGGCCGTTGCAACTGCTGCGCTTCCGCCTGGGGTGGGCATGGCCAAACCATCTCCTAGCCGGGGCTCGACCGGGCAAGGGGTGAGTGCGGTCATGGACAAGCTTAGCCGATACATGAGCGAAGCCAGTGGCCGCGCGCTGCCTGACGAGGTGACCGAGAAAACGAAACAACACATCCTGGACACACTGGCGGCCATGGTTTCAGGTTCGGAGCTGATCCCCGGGCGCGCAGCGCTGCAATTCGCCGGTGCCTATGGTGGCAAAGAGGTCGCGACGGTAGTTGCCTCGAAAATTGCATGCGGCCCGATCGAGGCAGCACTCACCAATGGAGTATTGGCTCACGCCGACGAAACCGACGATTCGCACGCCCCGTCGCAATCACACCCAGGGTGCGCAGTAGTACCTGCGGCCCTTGCCGCTGGGGAACGATTCGGCATTAGCGGCACACAATTGCTCCGCGCCGTGACGCTCGGTTACGATGTTGGACCGCGCTTCACAATGACTCTGGGCGGGCAGAAATTTGAAGCGGAGAGCCACTGGAGCACGCACAGCATCTCGTCACTTTTCGGCGCGGCCGCGGCCGCCGGCTGCGCGGCGAACCTGAACGCAGCGCAGATGCAATTTCTCTTGGGCTACACGGCCCATCAATCCTCCGGCCTTGGTGCATGGAACCGCGACACCGACCACATCCAGAAGGCGTTCCACTTTGGCGGTATGACGGCGCGCAGCGGGGTTACTTCTGCCTTGATCGTCCAAGCCGGATGGACCGGCGTGGAAGACATCTTTTCGGGCAAAGATAACTTTTTTGAGGCTTACAATCCTCATGTCGATCCTGCTGGACTGGCCGAGAAGCTTGGCGAGCGTTATGAGATCTTGCGAACGAACATCAAAAAATGGCCTGTAGGTTCTCCCATCCAGGCGGCTCTCGACGCCCTCGAGATCCTAGGAAAGCAGCGTCCCTTCAATGCGAATGAAGTGCAGCAGGTGATAGTGCAACTGGCGACGGATGAGGCAGCGATCGTGAACAACCGCGAGATCCCGGATATCTGCCTGCAGCACATGCTGGCGGTGATGGTGATGGACAAGACGGTTACGTTCAGTTCGGCACATGACAAAGCGCGCATGAAGGATCCCGTGACTCTCCGGGTACGCGAAAAGGTGAAATTGATTCCGGATGAGCAGTTAGAGAGCCTCATGCCTTTGCGCGTGGCGATTGTAGAGGTGCAGCTGACTGATGGAACGCATTTCACGCAACGAGTTGACAATGTTCGAGGCACTCCCAAGAATCCTATGACCAGAGAGGAAATTGTTGCCAAATCCCGCGATTTGATTGCACCGATCCTCGGGAAGACCCAATGTGCGAACCTCATTGAGAGAGTACTAAACCTGGATAAAGTAAATGACGTCCGAGAACTACGACCCCTACTACAGCGGGCCTGAGCGAAATGAGTTTTCCGGAGGGAAGTTGGAGAGGTGAGGATTGTAGATGTCCGCGAGACTGCCGTGCCCATCAAATCGGAGATTCGCAACGCCTATATTGATTTCATTATTGAATCACTTCGAATTCTGACCACGCTGGAGGAATATGGATGGTCGCCAGCCCGCTGTATTCCGCACGGAGGGCACCAGATATCGTTGAACATCGCCTCCGGTTTGGGATTGGGAGGCAACGAATCCTATCCGGGAATCTTTCAGCCGTTCGGTGGATTTGGCGGCGGAATACCTGTCGAAGAAAGCTACGTCAAGCTTCCAGGGATTCCCGACATCGGTTTCGAGGCGAAAGGCGAATTGTTCCGCATTATGAAGACTCTGTCGGATAACTAAATGCTTTGCACCTGATTGGAATCGAGAGCGTCCGGTCGAGCTAAAGAAGAATTAATACTGTTTTCAGGTATTTGTTTCGGTTTATGGCATAACTTCAATTGCGAGGTTGCGTCCGCTTTGCCCGGTCATCTTTGAGCCTATTCAGTCAAGTGCAAATGCCCGGAGGAGAAGAACGCACATGGGACCTGGCGAAGGCAAACATAAGTTGGCCGATAGTGGCGGGGCAATTTTTACCCGTCGCAATGTGCTGGAACTTGCTGGCCTGGCGTTCGCAACCACGGCCATTCCGCCTGGTGTCGTGGTAGCTAGGGCAGCAGCCAGCCTAGACGAGAAGGCGCAAGGCGCGACGCCCATAATGGAGACGCTGAGCAAGTACATGAGCGAAGCGAGTGAGCGGGCGCTGCCGGACGAGGTGGTCGAGAAGGCGAAACATCATGTCTTGGATACTCTGGCCGCGATGATTTCCGGTTCTGAAATACGCCCTGGGCGCGCGGCCATCGAATTTGTCCGCGCCTACGGTGGTAAGGAAGTTGCGACGGTAGTCTCTTCAAACATCGTATGTGGACCAATCGAGGCGGCTCTGGCGAACGGAGTACTGGCTCACGCTGACGAGACTGACGATTCGCACGGCCCCTCCCGGTCGCACCCAGGTGTATCGGTTGTTCCTGCGGCGTTGGCTTCTGGAGAGCAGTTTGGAATCAACGGAAAGCATTTCTTGCGTGCCGTGACGCTTGGCTACGATGTCGGCACGCGTGTCACGATGAGCATGGGCGGGCCGGGGTACCAGGTTGCGACGCACAGGAGCACGCACGGCACGGTGGCCGCCTTCGGAGCCGGTGCGGCTGCCGGCTGCGCTGCGGGTCTTGGGGCACAGCAGATGCGTTTGCTGCTGGATTACAGCGCTCAACAAACATCGGGGATTGGAGCCTGGAGCCGCGATGCAGAGCACATGGAGAAGGCCTTCCTATTTGGAGGAAAGCCCGCGGCTGGAGGAGTCACCGCGGCGATGCTGGTCCGCTCGGGTTGGACAGGAGTTGATGACATTTTTTCCGGGCCCGACAATTTCTTTGAGGCCCTGGCGCCCAGGGAAAATGGTGTCGTGAAGGCCGATCCGGAGCAGCTAGTCGACAAGCTTGGGAAGCGCTACGAAATAACGCGCACGAATATCAAGAAATGGACTGTGGGCTCGCCCATCCAGGCTCCGCTCGACGCACTCGCGGGCTTTTTTCAAAAGCGCCCATTCACCGCCGACGATGTACGGAAGGTGGTGGTGCGGATCGCCAGCGACGAGGCCAACACGGTGAGCAATCGCGACATGCCGGACACCTGCGTGGAGCATATGCTTGCGGTGATGTTGCTCGATAAGACGGCCACGTTCCGGTCAGCTCATGATAAGGCGCGGATGAAAGATCCTGCTGTGCTGCGGCAGCGAGCCAAGGTAGAGGTTGTCGCCGACCCGCGGATCGACGCCCGCCGGCCGAGGCGCGAGGCCATTGTCGAAGTGACGCTCAACGACGGCACACAAATGAGCGAGTGGGTCCGAGATGTGCGGGGGACGGCGGAGAATCCCATGCCACGGGAGGAGGTCGTCGCGAAAGCGCGTGACCTCATCGCGCCTGTTCTGGGAGGCGCAACTTGCTCAACCCTGATCGATAAGGTGTTGGCGCTCGAGACTTTGAAGGATATCCGCGAACTTCGGCCCGCACTTCAACGGAGCTGATGGGGCGAAGCTTTCCCTGAAAGCGCGGCTGAGGCCCGTTCAAGGAGCAGGCGTGAAGATTGAGAAATGCAAACCGAGGAGCGAGAGAATGAAAACGTACCTGGCGGTTATGTGGGCTTTATGCGCGGTCTTGATTCCGGGAGCACAGTGCCAGACAAGTGCGCCGCTGAAACAGATCCAGAGCATCCCATTGCCGAATGTTGAGGGCTACTTCGACCACATGGCGGTGGACATCCAAGGGCAGCGCCTGTTCGTTCCAGGAGAGCACCAGCGGACGATTGAAGTTGTAGACCTGCGCGCGGGGAAAGTAATCCATACGATCACGGGATTCGGAGGAGACCCTCGCAAAACAATCTATCTCCCTGAGACCAACGAAATTTGGGTGGACGACGGAGATGCCACTTGCAAAGCATTCAGCGGGGATAACTACGAGCTCATCAAGAACATCCCATTGACCGGGCACGAACTGGACAAGGATTCAAGAAGGGTGCCAGACAACGGGGTTTATGACCCCGCTACCCACCTATTTTATCTTGGTGACCGAGCCGATGGCCTCAAGAAGGAAGGTGTAAAAGGATCGATCGAAATCGTCGACATAAAAAACGGCAAACTCGTGGGAAGCATCGAGGTCGACGGCCTAAATCCGGCTGGCCTTGTGCTCGATCAGGCGTCGCCAAGAATGTTCGTGGTTATGGGTGACACCAGCCAAGTGGTCGTCATTGATCGCGAACAGAACAAAGTGATTGCCACCTGGCCTATCACCGGGGGCCCGGAGCCCCATGCAGTGGCGCTGGATGCCGTCCATCATCGCCTGTTTGTCGGAAGCCGGGTAAAGCGCTCACACATTTATAAACCAGGAAAACTGGTAGTGATGGATTCGGACAACGGGAAGGTGATTGATGCGATCGACACTGAGGGCGGGGTCGACGAACTCGTGTTTGACGCGCCAAGCAAACGTATCTTCTACACCGGGACAACCGGCTTCGTGGAAGTATTCAATCAGGTCGACGCTGACCACTACGAACGACTGGGGAGAGTTGCGACCGGGCCAATTGCGAAAACCACGCTGCTGGTGCCAGAACTCAAGCGGTTTTATGCGGCCATTCCCAAGCTGGTGATCCTGGTTCCTCCCATTCCCCAATCAAAGGAAGCAACCATCGAAGAGGCCAAGATATTAGTCTACGAAGTGGTTCCCTAGACAGGCGACCAATCGCGGGAAAGACATTAAGGCAGCGATTGGCCGGAATGCCAAGCGGAAGCAGGTTTCCTACAGATTACCGGAAGTGTCATGTCTCGTATAACGGCCAAAACGCCCGGTGGCGTGCATGGCTCTGGGGTTGGGAAGAGCTGGATGCACAGAGAAATTCGCGGAGCACGTCTGTCGCATTTCGATTTGATGAGAAGGAAACCGATTCTTTTTCGAGCGTCAATCGCCTTCTTGCTCATCCATCTGGCGCCAATTCTAATTTTCTCACAAGCGGCAGTGAGAACCCTTTCGGGCATAGTTAGGAGCGAATCTGGGACTCGCATTCCGAATGCGCATCTTTCCATACGGAATGCGAGGAATGGAAAGACGGTCCTCGCGGATGGGAAGGAAGATGGCTCTTTCAGCGTGCCTGACCTACTGCCAGGAGACTACCAGGTTACCGCCACTGCTTCAGATTTCGTCCGAGCCCGCGCGTCCGTGACGATTCGAGCTGATGCCGACGAGGTAGCCGACTTCGTGTTGCACGCGGGCAGCAAGCAAGCGGGCTCGTCTACCGTCAGCGGCGTGGTCAATTCACAGAACGTGCGGGAGCTGCCGTTGAACGGGCGCTCGGCGTCCGATTTGGCGGCCCTCGAGCCCGGCGTCGCGACGGCGCGCACGCAATCTTCGGGGCAGGGCAAATATGGTTTCGGAACGCAAATGACGATTTCGGGAGGCAGGCCGCGGCAAAACGACGCGCGCCTGGACGGGATCAGCGTGAATGACTACGCGAACGGCTCGCCGGGAAGCGCACTGGGAGTGAATCTTGGAGTAGATGCAGTCGAGCAGTTCACGGTTTTGACAAGCAATTACCCGGCGCAAGTGGGCCGTTCTTCGGGCGGGGTAGTTGCAGCGTCAACGCGAGCGGGCACGAACAGCTTTCATGGGGACGTCTTCGAGTTCCTGCGAAACAGTGCGCTGGACGCGCGGAATTTCTTCGATTCCGCGAAGCCACCTTTCCGCCGTAATCAGTTTGGAGCGTCGGCCGGAGCGCCCATGCGCAAGGACCACACGTACATTTTCGGTGATTATGAGGGCTTGCGGCAATCTCTGGGCGTTTCGCAAGTGGAAACTGTGCCATCGGCAGCAGCGAGGGCGGGAAACTTATCGACCGGGCCAGTTGCGGTCGATCCCAACGTGCTGCGCTTTGCAAATGCTTTCTTTCCCCTGCCTAACGGGAATCTTCTGGGATCGGGCGACACCGGGATCTATACATTTTCCGGGCAGCAGGTGACACCCGAGAATTATTTCACGACCAGGATCGATCACAAATTTTCGGGAAGAGACGCACTGTCTGGAACGTACATGTTCGACAGTGGAACCGTGCGACAGCCTGACGAGCTCAATAACAAGCGAACCGGGTACGATTCTCGGCGCCAGTTCTTTACCGCGAGCGAAGCACATACATTCAATCCCCGGATCCTCAATTCTTTCCGGTTTGGGATCTACCGCGTCGTAGCGACGACGGGACTCACCTTCGCAAGCGATAATCAGTCCGCCGGCGATCCGTCATTCGGTACCGTGCCCGGGCACAATGCCGCGGGTGTTGCAGTTCCGGGTCTCACCGCCTTTACGGGCGGCATGGGGACGACTACGGAATTCCATTTTCATTGGACCTCAATTCAAGCTTACGACGATGCCGCATGGACGAGGGCAAATCATTCGCTCAAATTGGGGTTTGGGATCGAACGAATTCGGGACAATAAGCTGGGTGTTTCAACACCAGGAGGGGAATTTCTTTTCAATTCAATTTCCGATTTTCTGACCAACAGACCATTCTCGCTGGCAGCGGCGATCCCGAGCGCCGTCAGCCCGCGTGGATTCCGGCAGACCATCGCGGGGGCTTACGTTCAGGATGACTGGCGCTCGAGGCCAAGCCTGACGATTAACCTGGGACTGCGTTACGAGATGAGTACGGTTCTCACGGAAGTGCATGGCAAACTGACGGTGCTTCGGCAGATCACCGATGCAGTGCCCCACCTTGGTAATCCACTAATCTCGAATCCCACCCTTCGCAACTTTGAACCGCGCGTGGGCTTCTCCTGGGACCCGATGCATAATGGCAAGACTACGGTGAGTGGAGGCTTCGGGATCTTCGACGTATTGCCGTTATCTTATTTGTTCCAAATGAACGAGCTGTTTTCGGCGCCATTCTTCGAATCCGCGAGCGCAAGAAACCTGCCTGCAGGGACCTACCCGGCCGGGGCA
>Ga0137394_10001016_pt1 | contig 20113 bp, 30 predicted proteins | sample czobulk116metaG_FD_108278 | JGI IMG/M metagenome (GOLD analysis project Ga0137394, IMG submission 108278) | Vadose zone soil microbial communities from Angelo Coast Range Reserve, California, USA - czobulk1.16 metaG | ecosystem: Environmental > Terrestrial > Soil > Vadose zone | place: USA...
GAGAGGGAGAGGGGAATTATAACTTGTGTGGGTGTGCAAGTTCCTTGAAATCATGGTGGCACATTATAATGTGGCCTCCTGCATTATGTGGGGTACATTACAAAAGCACTACATGGACACCTCAGTGTTGCAGAACCTGCGATAGAGGTCGCAGGTGAGTACTGCCAGTGGTGAGTGGCTATCTCCTAAGGTGTGCACCAGACAAGAGTCTGGCGGTCACGTGAGGAACTCTGAGCATAATTCGGAACCAGTCAGTCGGGTTACCATCTGGACACGCATACACTCACTTCATGTCATCCGTCGATTCTGCCCACAGCTCAACACACAGCTCCTCATCATCTGCCGTCCAACTCGTTGCAACCCCAGCCGTCATCGCCCCAGGCTCCCCTTCCCTCCTACCCTCTGCCGACGGCCGCAACAGTTTCGCCCGACGCAGACTGAGCCGGGGCAGAGTCGACGCTGGACTGGACCCTCTTCGCCTCCAAGATCATCAGCCCGCCATGAACGGGCCCGATGGCCCATCGTCATCATCGTCCCGTCCCATAGCCGGACCATCCTCGCAGCCCGGTCCTGCCGTCTACGTCCTCGACGACGACGACGACGACGACGACCCGTTCATAACCCGTCACTACGGCACCATCTCCAACCCCTTTCATTCCCAGGCCGCCGCCGCGGACTACGACGCGGAACCATTCACGTACGCCAACAACCCGCACGCCCGCGCTTCCACCGCATCTCTCATCTCCTCCCGCCGCGCATCGAGCGTGTCTACCTACACCCTCGATGACTCGACTCACCTCACCTCGAACCTACGCCCCCACCACAAGATGACAGATGAGGGCGGTGACTGGCACATGGACTCGGAGCATCTCGCAGATGCCGCGACGCCGCGCTCGCGCCGCCGGCAGCGCTACAGCGCGAACCTGTCACCTATCGAGCGCTCTGGTTCCGTCATCAAGCGCATATCTCGCAGTCTCCGCCGTGTCTCATGGCGCGTCGTCAATTTTGCCGGCGCGGGTCTCGACGATCGTATTCTCTTGAGCGGCGGCGATGACGACAGCCCTCCAGATAGTAGTCAGGGACGTCCCCTTGCGCGCGACGATGACGATGACGACGACGACGACGAGGTGGACAGGCCAGTCGAATCATTTGCGGACTTAGCCAAGGTTCTGCCCGTGCGCGGGCGGACGCTTGGGTTGTTTGGGCCGACGAGTCGCGTTCGTCGTGCCATGTACGATACTCTCATATTTCCGTGCGTCTTCGTTCCCACTCGGGCTGCGCTTTTGCCTGACGCTGTTGCATCACAGATGGACTGAACCCCTCATCCTTTGTTCGATTCTCCTCTACGCCGTTTTACTAACCATACAAACGTCTCGCACTCTCGCGCTTTCTGATCCCACGGCAACCCCCCCTCACGTCATTGGTTTCTTTCACTCTTGGGAAGACTACATCATTTTTGCTCTTTTTGTTTTCTTTAGGTTTTTTCCTTTTTCCTCCTCTCCCTCTCGTGTACTGACACATTCCCGACTCCCCAGCTTCGAAGCATTCGCACGAATGTGCGTCTCTGGACTCATTCTTGACCCCGAAGTCCCCATCAGCGCTCTTTTTACTTCCCCATCGATCGACAACCCACTCCAGCCCACCACCGCCGCGTCAGTCCTTCGCCCCGCTCCGGCCACCTCCACTCAACTCGGTCGCAAGCGCACCCTTCTCCACCGCTTCCGCGATTTCTACGGGAACATCAAGCGCCCCTTTGCGCTCGCGACAAGGTACGACTCGTCTCCTATGACTACCGCCTCGGCCGCCGCCTCCAGTGTCACCCTCGTCGGCCCCGCCCCACCGGGCCGCAAACGGACAAACACTACTGCGACACTCCTCGAAAAGACGCCGTCGGCGTCCTCGAACATGACAGGTCCTACCGCGTACACACAGCAGCAGCAACGGCAGAAAGATGTACTCATCCTCCCGTTCCAGTTCAGCGTCAACGTTTCCCGGGGCGTCACTCGCCGCCACCTTCCCTACCTCCGCCATAGCTGGACGCGCACTGACGCCCTGTCGGTGATATCGTTTTGGATCACGTTTGTACTCGCACAGATAGGCGTCGAGCACGGAAGCCACCACATTGGTTTGTTTCGCGCCCTGAGCGTGTTGAGGACAGCAAGGCTGCTCGCCATCACGTCTGGTACAACGGTGAGTGATACCGATCCGTAGACGCGGGTGCATCTGCATCCGAAACGCTGACGGTGTGGCTACCTTGTTCAGACCATCATGCACTCGCTCAAGACCGCGCGTCCGTTGCTCGCCAGCGTGGCGTACTTTGTTCTTTTTGCCATGGGCTTGTTCTCGTATGTCTCTGGGAGCGAGAATAATCAAAGTTGCTCACGTTTGTCTGCTGCAGGATTATCGGTATACAATCGTTCAATGGTTCACTGCGCCGGTCGTGTTACCTGGTTCCAACCCTCAGGGAGCCCGAAACGAAGCTCAACAATTTTTGCGGGGGCTACATTGACCCGACCACTCTGTCCGTCGTGCCGTACATCACTCAGGATGGGCGGAACGGCACCGTAAAGGGTTATATCTGTCCTCTTGGCCAGGTCTGCATGGTCCGTATGGCGTCTTATTCCATGAGGGACAATGATATTGAACAGGTTGCATTGTGTTAGGAAGCCAGCAATCCTTGGAGCGACCTCGAGAACTTTGATACTATCTATTACTCCGCTCTGCAAGTGTTCGTTGTCGCGTCCGCCAACACGGTGAGCAATCTCTTATCACAGACTCACGGTCGCTGACTTTTTCGCGTTCGCCACGCATGATAGTGGTCGACGTTAATGTACTCCGTGATCGACTCGGAGTTCTTCATTTCTTGCTTCTTTTTCATCGTTTGCCTCGTTGTGCTCAATTTTTGGCTCATTAATCTGTTCGTCGCCGTGATCACAAACACTTTCTCCGCCATTAGGACAGAAACGCGATCGAGCGCGTTCAGTGCTGCCCCGTAAGTCCATCACGGCCCTTTGTCATTGGGCGTCAATTCCTCAGCATTTTCCCACAGCATCCAGTCGCTCGTTGACGAGCAAGATGAATCATCGTGGGCTGCAGGGAATGACGCTCGCCGCCGTCCGGCACGACGGAACACCGTCCGGGAAATATACGAGAGCATCCGGTGGTGTTGGGTAGCTCTCGCCCTCGCATCGCTCGTCCTCCAGGCCACGCGAGACGTGAACATCGGCCCTACGCACACGCAGATCCTCGACATTGGCGAATTGGTGCTCACGATCGCGTTCGACGTCGAGATTGCGATCCGCCTCGTCGCGCACCTGCCCGATTGGCGCGGATTCTTCGTCCAGGGCACCAACTACTTTGATCTCGTGCTCGCGATCGGCTCGACGGTCATCCAGCTCCCTGTCGTGCACCGCTCCCCAGCGTACCCGTGGCTCACGGTCTTCCAGCTCGCGCGTTTCTACCGCGTCATCCTCGAGATCCCTCGCATGCGCCCTTTGCTCATGTCCGTGTTCGGGAACATGCACGGCCTCGCCAACATGGTGCTCTTTCTTTTGCTCGTCAACTATATTGCTGCGCTCTTCGCCGCCCAGCTTCTCCGTGGCGACTTGCAGAGCAGCCTCGCGATGAACTTTGGCCAGATCTTCACGTCCTTCTTGGCCGTCTACCAGGTTTTCTCCTCAGAGAATTGGACTAACGTGTTGTACAGCGCTGGGGCGGCCGAGGTGCCCTTGGGCCAGGCGTGGATCGTGATCCTCTTCTTCGTCGGCTGGTTCTTCTTTGCAAACTGTTGAGTCTTCGCCCTCTCTAGAATAGACGATATTTAAGCGTACTCTCTATAGTTATCGTGTTGCAGATGTTCATCGCCGTCATCAATGAGAACTTTAGCGTCGCGGAAGAAGCAAAGCGCAGCCAGCAGGCCAACGACTACTTTCAGACCCAGGGGCCAGACAAGACAAAGGCGTCGTGGGTGCGCAGGTTAAATCCATACAGGTGGTTCAAGCCGTCCCCGCGGGCCATCGTCGTCGAGAGCCTCCCTTCGAACCTCGTGCTGCCCATGCAGAAAGCCCTCGTGCAGAGCCACAGCCTCCCCATTCCCGAGCGCAGACCCACTCGCGTGAGTTTTCCTTCTCCTTTGATTCCTGTGATGGGGCCCGTCTAGTGTTTCTTCTTTTCTGACGGACAGGTGGTGCCTACATAGGTCCGGACGTCTGGAAGAAAGCAGGCTGTGCGCCATGTCACGAGTAGGTCGCTCAACATACTCCAACGGCTCTTTATTGGCGGCGACACGCAATCGAACGACGTACCTCTTGCCGATCTGCGGCATGCACGCAAGCACAGTACACATCAGAACGCGATCGACGAAGAGACAGAGCGGCACTTGTGCGTGGCGCCTTTTTTGGGTCGCACTTATGCTTATTTTATTTATTTAGGGAACTGCTGGCCGCCATCAACCATGAGGGCGCGGCGGCAGAAGACGCCAATGATGCCATGGACGAGCGCAAAGCCATCAAGGCCGATTTCATGCGCGATCACCCGACGTACGACAAGACGTTTTGGGTTTTGTCGCAGAAGAACCCCGTGCGACGTTTCTGCCAGTTGCTCGTTCGTCCGGCGGGTGGGGAGCGCATCTACGGACGAGGCTCTTCGACGATCGCCCACACCATCTTCCAGTTCGTCCTACTCGTCGCCGTCATCGGGGGGATTGTCGTCGAATCGATCGCCACGCCCCTGTATCGCCGGGGCTACTATGCGCGGAATGGGCGCATACGGGGATCCTGGTTCGACGTAGCCGAATCTGGATTTGGGCTCACACTCCTGGTGGAGTTTGTTATCAAGGTCGTTGCGGACGGCCTCCTCTTCACGCCGAACGCGTACGTGCGAAGTATCTGGAACGTCCTCGATTTTTTCATCATGGCCGGCATCCTCGTCAACGTCGCGACGGGCCTGATCTTCATCGGCGGTCTCAGCCGGTTCACGCGCTCGCTCAAGGCGCTGCGCGCGCTCAAGTTGATCACGCTGATCGAGAAGATGCGCTCCACGTTCGAGTCGCTGATCATCTCTGGCATCGCACGCATTTTCGACGCGGCCATGCTCGCCCTGCTCTACATGATCCCCTACGCCGTCTGGGGTTTGAACATCTTCAACGGCCTGACGGACTTGTGCAACGACGGGAATGTAGCGGGCCTGTTGGATTGCGTTAACGAGTACGACAACAGCGTGGTGTCGAGCAGCAACGGGGGTCCTGCGTTCTCGTTCCCCGTGCCACGCGTGTGGGCGAACCCATCGCCGTCGACGACGTTCTCCTTCGACTCATTCCGCGCGTCGTTGCTCATCCTCTTTGAGATCGTCTCGCTCGAGGGGTGGATCGACGTCATGGGCGTCGTGACAAGCATCACAGGACCCAACCAGCAGCCGCAGACCAACGCATCCCAGGTCAACGCTATCTTTTTCGTCATCTACAACCTGCTCGGTGGCGTTGTCATTCTCACGGTGTTCGTCAGGTGAGCTTCTCTGTCCCTCTCCGCGCGCCTTTTTTTTCAAAGCTGACTGAACAACCTCTCCCCTTTTAAACCAGTATCATCATTGGGAACTTCAGCGCCAAGACGGGCACTGCTCTGCTGACGCAGCCGCAGAGGGAGTGGATCGACCTCCAGAAGTTGCTCAGGCGCCAGAGGCCGTCTAAGAGGCCAAAGATACGGCCCAGGCGGGGGTTCAAGGCTTGGTGCTTCGACCGCGCGGTCTACAAGCATGGCTGGTGGGCGCGAATGATGACGGTGCTATTTACGGTCCATATCATTGCACTCATGTGAGTAGCTTCCATTTTAACGTCCGGCGCGTGAAGGGAATTTCCAATTATTTTTTTCTTTTCTCAGGACGCAAACCTTCTCGCCACCCCGCGTCGTCGATGATCTCCGAAGTACAGCTAGCCATTTTTTGTTTGCCGTTCGCCAGTTTCGCTGATGGACACCCCCGAAATTGTGCAGACGATTTTTTCCTGTTCATCACCGTCATGTACGTGGTAGACATCCTCGTGCGTTTCTACGGACTCGGCTGGCGGAGTTTTCGCGCCAATGGCTGGAACATGTTCGACATCATCGTCGCCTCGGGTAGTCTGCTCACGACCATCTCGGTGCGAGTCGGCGCCAGCGGCTACCTCATCGACCAGCTGCAGAAGCTCTTCCTGGTTAGCATCGCGTTCAAGTTGGTGCAGCGGATGAACAACCTGAACAAGCTATTCAAGACCGCCGTGTACGTCGCGAAGCGCTACCGCTCCCACCTCTTTTTTGCTCAATCGATTTTTTGCGATTGTCAGCTCGAGTTTGCCGGTCATCTTCAGCCTGCTCTCGCTCTGGCTCGTGCTGTTCATGTTCTTCGGCATCCTTTTCGTGGAAGTTTTCAGCCTGACCAAGTGGAATACTGCCGAGACTCGCGATCAGAACTATTCGACGATGGGTAACGCGCTCGTCATGCTCGCGTTCATGACTTCGGGGTACGTGCTTCGCTCGCTGGTGGTCTTTGTCAGGCAGAATAGTGCGCTTACCCCACTTTTCAGCGAGGGCTGGAACCAATACATGCACGATTAGTGAGTATATCCTTTGTCTCCTTTCCCCTCTTTCTGACCGTGCTCTCTATCAGCGCCATAAAATATCCCAGGTGTACGATTTCGTCTCAGGGCGAGCAGGAGTCGGACTGCGGGAGCGTAGGCTGGGCTTACACACTTTTCATAGCGTGGAACATTTTAAGCATGGTGCGTCACCTCCCACTCCGCTCCGTTGATCATTTTTATCGAGTTTGCGCCAGTACATCTTTGTGAACATGTTCACCGGTGAGCTACTTTTTGCGTCTTACGCGGAGCAACCTCGGAAACTGACGCCACTACGCGCAGGTCTTGTTGTCGAGAACTTTTCGTATGTGTATCAAACTACGGGTGGGGCGAAAGCTGTGACGCGTGAGGAGATGCGACCTTTCAAGAAGGTCTGGGCAGAATTCGCCAACCAAAAGACTGGGCTCTTGGAACGCGCGCAACTAGTACCCTTCTTCAGAGTGAGCAATCTCCTTTTCCCGCAGCCCCTTCTTGCTATTGACTCGTCGCCCGCGTCCATGCAGAAATTGGGAGGCATCTTTGAAGTTCGCATCTATCCGACCGAGTATAGTGTCCGGAACATATTGGCCTCTTGTAGGGATACGACGGACCTTGACTACAAGTGGAAGCCTGGCACCAAATCTTCCCACGGCGTTGACCTCGGGTTGCTGAACAATACGCTATCGGCGATAGACGACGAAGAAATACGCAGACGCCGCAGGCTGTTCAGCCGCCTGTATCACGAAGCGATCATCATTCAACAGCACAAGGGAGGGATATCGTTCACCGACATGCTCTTGCTCCTTGCACACCACAAGCTGATTGTCGATATCGACGCTCTTGCGTAAGCTCCGTCTGACTGTAACCATCGTGCGGATCGACTGACATCTCTCTGACGGGACATCCAGTTTGAAAGACCTTGTCATCCGAACAGGAACCAACAAACTCGTCACCGATCTCGTCAATCTGGACCGCGTGCGGTCACTGTTGCAGAGCATTTCCGATCGACGGCGCTTTTTGGCCAGGCGACAGAAAGCTCGAGAAGCCGCTCAGGAGCACGGTACATAGATTTCTTCCCCTTGTCTTTACCTGCGCGTCACGCTGACACATCGTTCTACCCAAGGCCTGCCCGAGATAGTCGTGGTCGAAGATACCCCGTCCACTCCACCCCTGCCACCCGTGAGCAGCCGCGACATCACCTCGGCCAGGCGGCAATCGTCGTGGACCGAACCCGAAACTCCCACGCAGCGAGGTCAGTTTGACCTATCGGACCTCGCGCCCATTGGTGCCGGTGGCGGTGCTGGGCCAGCAGGCTCCTCGCCCTCATCCTCCAACCAGTCTGCGAAGGGACTACGCCGCGATCGTCGGCAGAGCGATATGAGCGCCCTCTCGGCGGACTTGGGCCTGCGATACACGTACGTTTCCCGCCCGCTCCCCCATCTTGGCGTTGGACCCGCTTCGCTTCTCGCCCGTTTACTGATTCTGATTCTGGCTTATCCGCCCTGTGCGGTTTTGCGCGCGCAGACGCGGGCTGTCCCTATTCCGCGATTCGTCGTTTTCGTCCGAGGACTCTGACGAGAACGAGAATGTGTTCGCCTCGATGCAAAATTCGACTTGGGGAGGTGAGCCTGCACCCAATTTTTGCGAAAGAAATTGAGTGACGGGTGGCTGACCAATGTTTTCTCTTTTTTCTTGTCATAGCGATCATGCTTGAAGCGGAGGAAGAAGAGCAAAGGCAGTGATCCTGTTGCGTATCTATCTGCCATAGAATCCCCCGGATACACACTTTGGAAGGAAAAGCAAATCACACTGATGTCCTCTCATCCATTCTCATCTGAACGAACGTAACATTCATACTGGACTTATCTTATTCGTCATTTGGTCACGTCGCTCATCTAAGTTAGACCTCGCATCTGCATCTGTACTACACTCATTGTTGTTCTTCATGATTTTCCATTAGCTGTATGGAATATCCAGTAATCTTAGATGAAGGTAAAATGAATGCATTGGCGCAAAAAATCCAAAGCAGTGTAGTACGTTATGAAGAAAGAGAAAATGATGCATGCACTGTGTCCACAGCCCTAGAAATGACACATGAACGAACATATCATGATCGACTCATTACTTATCCCGCAATCTCGATGGCTTCCAGACGGTTTTCGCGGTCTGAAACCCCTCATCCTTATTCTCTGCCTTTCTTGGCTCTTCTGGCGCACCCGATGAAGGAGCGGGGCTACCTGTGGCAGGCGCGGTGCTCTTGACCTGTTCACGAACACGCCATCCACTGGACGCGCCTCCACGGCCAAACAGCCTTGGTGGGCCTGAGGGCGCGGGGCTCTCAGAGCGTGGGGGTGTGCGGACTGGAGGTGGTGGTTGGGCAGAGGGCGCGCCGGCACGACGCCACACGCTATCCTGCGCCTGCGTAGCGATGACGGGGGGCTGCCTGCGCCGCTCCTCGGCCCGCCTTGCCGCTTCCTCCTCCCTCTGCTGCTGCAGTTTGATTTTCTCAAGATCCGCCGCACGCTGTCTCTCGCGTTCCTCACGCATTCGGGCCATTCGAGCTTCCTCCTCGAGCCTAGCTTCTTCCGCCGCCGCGCGTTCTCGTTCTTCCTCTGTCAAGGAAATCGTAAGAAACATATCGGTGCCCGAAGACAAACAAGGCAGGATTTCGGGCCAAGCATCACGCACCTTCTCTCTTTTTCACCTCAAGCTCCTCCGCTTCGCGCTGGGCCCTTTCCGCTGCCTCTTGGCGCATAAGTTCCTCCTCGCGCGTCTTGAGAACCACGGCACGGCGCTTCGCCTTTTCTTCTTCAACCTTTGCCCCTGCTGTTGCTTTCTTTCGCTCGTATTCGGCGCTGCGTTTCTCTAGGATGACCGCCTTGCGCGCCTCAAACTCTGGGAGTATACGCGAGAGGCGCTTCTTCGTTTCTAGATCGCGTTTGTGTGCGAGTCGCGCGGTGTCGATGCGGCCCTTTTGAATTTGCTCAAATGTCGTGCGGTCGCTCGCCTGCTGAAGCTCGTAGTCCTTCGTTAGTAATGGGCGCTCCTCTTGCCGATATGCGCGCTCGGTGTGGTCGATACGCTTGGCAATGACGCGTAACCTCGACTCGCGCTCCCTCTTTTCCTTCTCGAGCTGCTCGACTTGAAGCCGCATGAGGTTATCGGTATTCAGGTTTTCGACGTCCTACAGCAAGGATCACCAACGTTAGTATAACATAACACGATAGACCAGGCAACGGCACTCACGTCAATATCAACCTTAAGGTTGCCACGCTCCCTGAGGCTTTGGGCTAGCTGGCGTGCCTCTTCGTTCCGACGCTGCTGGATCTCCGCGCGTGCACGTTCAATCTCGCGCCTACGAGCGTCCTCAACTGCACGTCGTGTCTCATCGAACTTCGCTTGGCGCGACTCCTCCGACCGACGACTCTGCTCCTCTTTCTCCTTTCGAGCGGCAAGCTCCGAAAGCAACTCGCGACGGCGCGCGACTATCGCACGACGTAGTTGCAAGGCCTTGCGCTCTGCATCGGCTGCGGCGATAAGTGCGGCGACGCGGGTTCGTTGCTCCTCGGCCGAGGGCACGGGAGGTGGTTCGAGAATGGCCAGCGCGTGATTTAGCGCGCCGGCGATACCGCTGAGGCGCGTCCTCACGAGTGACGCGGCCGAGGGCTGGACGACGATGCCATGCGAGGAAGAGGATGCTTGCAGGTCATCAGAACCAGAAAAGGGGTCATCGACGAACTGGAGAGCTCCAGACGAATGGTCAATGCGGACGTTGAGCTCGCCGGTATGAGTACCGCGCATGATGTAAGCCTCGATCTGCTCAGGTTTGTAGATCGTCGAGTCTCCACCGCAGTTGGCAAGCACATCTCGCAAAGGCTGTAGGAAAGCAAGTAGGTTCGTGATCGTGATAGAAGAGTAGACTTGTGCAAGTTGTGAGATGAGCCGCGAAAGGAGTGCACGCTGCAATAATGGCAAATATGGTGCGTATGAGGTGTCCTCGGAAAGGGCACGGAAAAGGGGGGCGACTTTTGTACATAGCGTCAAGGGGTCGAATGTCACTTCGAGTATGGTGTAAAGCGAACGGATGTTCTCTGATACGAGCTTCAGCACATTGCGCGAGAGCTGTATGGACCCCTGTCAACAAACGTCCATTCGATAAGGGGTGCAAACGTACCGCATCCTTGAGAAGACCAGCCCGAGTGGGAGTCTTAGTCAGGCCAAGTAGCGACGTCAGGCGCCCGGTCCTGCCTTTAACTTCCTCAACAGACTCCTCCGCTTTTTGGTTTACGGGGACTGCGAGAGCGCTGACAAGAACTTGACTGGCGAGTCTGCTGAGCTCTTCGTCGGACCTTCCACCTATTATCGTGGTCACGCCGTAAAATTTACCCCACGCGGCGGCATGGTACAGCGCATTACCACTCATTAAAAATATCTTGGTAAGCTTCTCATAGTAATTTGCCATCATCGCCGGACGAGGCGCCTTCTTGGCCATGATCAGGAGGTTGTGGACATCTTCCACAGAACGGAAAGCCTCCTGCCAGAGTTCGAGCTCCACGGAGGTATTGAGCTGGGCAAAGCGAGCGTCGAGATAATGCTGAAGCGTATCGGGATCCTGGAGGTTGATCGCATGCGGCTGGTGCGCGTACTTTGCAACGTTGGAAAGGTGGAGGCGCAGAGTCTCGCAAAGACGCCTAAATTCGACCTTGCGCTGATGTTTGAGACAAAACTGGAAGGCTTGTTGCGCGATTTGCTATCGATCGGGGAGGCGCGTCAGACCACGGAATGTAAAGGCGAAGGACAAGGACGATACATGATATATGCCCTGCAAGCGAGCATTGTTCTTTAAGGTTTCTAATGCGGTGCGATAGCTTTCCCATAAAAACTTGAGCCAGGGGGTCACGAGGGCGCGATCCGTGCGATCACGATTCTGATCACCGCTGACGGCGGCAAGGAGGATACTTTCGGGAGTCTCTGTCGCCTCGAGGTCGTCAACATCTGCGACGGCGTCGGCTGCGGCCCTCTCTGCCTTCTCTTGGGCCTCCTGGAGCTTGGCATCTGCGAGACTGACGAACTTTTGAATGACGACTTCGATCGAGCCGACGCTCGTGTTTTGGGCGGTATTCTTGTATTGCATGAGACCCTCTTTCGCAATGCGACCTTTGCGCATCTCTACGCAGAGTTCGACGAAGCGTATCATGATGGGTTCGAGTGAGGTCAACGGGGTCGTTCGGAAACGCTTCGATGAGAACATCTCGGTGAATGACTGCAGTGCAGCATGGGTCTGCCCGACGGAGACAAGACCCTCTGCCTGCTTGAGGATGGTCTCCGGTTTTGTCATGGGAGCCATCTTGCGCGTTCTAAGCAGTTGTTCGGACGCTTCAAGGGCGACAGAAAAGACTAGGACAGACGTTAAGTGGAAAGAGTGGCAAAAGAAGTGTATATCAAACTTTTGTTCGTGCTAGGAGGGAAAAACGCGAGGCGCTGGATGGATGTATACGCAGCTCGCTATTATGCGTGGGGTTTCAGAGCAGAGATGACGATGACTCGGATGTGGTCGATGTGGTCGGGTCGAGTGTCGGGCAGAGACTTTTTACTTTAGGGCAGGCACAACTGCCTATTTTGGACATGGAATTACGAGGCCCCCAACCTAGTCACTATCCCAATCCCATACCTTATGGCAGATCTAACCCCGACCGCTGCTCTCCTCCGCTCATCGACGCTGATCTCACAAGGTGCAGAAGCCGCAAGTAGTGTGCAATCTACCTGAGCGCCTGGGTGACTTAGCCCTTTCCCACAGAAAGTTTATCGCACGAGCCTGCATACCGGGGGTGAGCCCGTACTACTGAAGCACCGGTTCTCAAAACGGTATCGCCATGCTGCGTTGGATGGGACCCTCACGCGTGCGCGTGTCGCCGGAGAGGCGCGTGCCCTTTCGCGTTCTCTGCGGTGCGCGATTTCATTCGTTCTTTTTGCGATAGCTGAAGGCCCTTTAGATGTGGGGTTAGCGTGCCTGGAGTGCGCTTTGTTGATGCGGCGAACGGCGTGCTAGGCATCGAATGGGTGAATGGGAAGAGTGTTCGGTATTTGCTCGGATCAAGAGATGAAGATGAAGATGAGGCTGGGGCATATGAGGACCCTCTGGCAGAGTACGCGATATCAAAAGGTACGATCTATTGCTACCATTTTCGGACATCATTTTTGACGGGACCAGACGCATTGATGGAGATGGTGGGCACCGAAATAGCAAAGATGCACCTGGGGGATATCATACATGGAGATCTGACAACGTCGAACATGATGCTGCGCCATCCGTCTTCCATGGGTGATTCACGACCGGGTACACAACAGCTGGTGAGGGAAACAGATCTCGTATTTATCTTGATTGACAGGCGCCGACTGAGATGCTAGGTATTGATCGACTTTGGATTGGCATACACGTCTGCTTTGGCAGAAGACAAGGCGGTAGATCTGTACGTTTTGGAGCGCGCGTTTGTGTCTACTCATCCGGAAAGTGAGCCGTTGTTTGGGAGAGTTGTGGAAGGGTACAAGAGGAAGATTGGACTGGACTGGACGGCAATTGGACGGAGATTAGAAGAAGGTAAGTCTGTATTTCCAAGGCCCGATTCTGGATTTTGATTTGATGTTAGTGAGATTACGAGGACGTAAGCGAAGCATGATTGGGTAATCACATGATCAGGACGCTGAGATGAGATGGGACAACCTTGTGCCGGTCCATGTACGGCTCCGGTTGACTCGACTCCACACCCCCCATTTTTCCAGAATATATCTCGTAACCCCTTCGCATCCCCTTGACGGCAAACCGGCGGCAAGCAAACATCGATCCGCAGTGTGATGGCTCGCCTCCAAGAACATCAGGGGAAGAACCTATGAGCCACTTCTTATATAGGTTCACAACCCTTGGCCTTGCCCTCAGTCTTCCTATCTTCAATATCTTCCCTGGGTACGTATGGGCTCCCGCTCTCGTGCCAACCACGGTACGAAACTCCCCGACTCGGAGTGCTCTTTCGAAGAAAAATCTGCGTCCCTACCTGTCACAAGCTTTCCATCGACAGACCCGAGCCCTGATGACCCGCCAGACGGCGGCCTACTGGCATGGCTTCAGGTCGCAGGCGGCTTTTTCGTCCTCATGAATACCTGGTACGTCTCCAGATGCTGACCCACAGCCGTACTAACTTTCCCTGCCGTCCAGGGGCATCGTTAACGCTTTTGGCGCGTACCAGAACTTCTATGAAGTCGACACTCTTCGCTCCCATACTCCCTCCGCCATCTCCTGGATCGGTTCTATACAGGGTTTCCTCCTCTTGATCATTAGTGCTTTCGCTGGCCCCATTTTCGATGCGGGGTACAGCCGCACCCTTCTCTTCCTCGGGTCCTTCCTTGTTGTTCTAGCTCTCATGATGACTAGCCTGATCAAGCACTATTACCAGGCCTTCCTCGCTCAAGGTGTTTGCTTCGGCATTGGTTCTGGCATGATCTTCGTACCCAGCATCGCCATCGTGTCCACCTACTTTGTCAGACATCGTTCATTTGCCTTGGGTGTCGCCATCTCCGGCAGCAGCCTTGGTGAGCAAATGCCACCCCGTAACCTCCGCGGCCAATTTCCTAACATATTATTCAGGCGGGGTGATCTACCCGACACTATTCCATTCTTTGCAACCGCGGATCGGCTTTGGTTGGGCAACCCGAATCATCGGCCTCGCGGCCTTACTGACCCTCGGCTTCGCCAACGTCGTCATGCGCCAGCGTGTCCTGCCCGCCGCCCGCCGCAAATTGTTCGATGCCTCCGCACTACGCGAGGCGCCCTACATACTCTGCACCGCCGGCCTCTTCTTTGGCTTCGTAGGTCTCTACATCCCCTTCTTCTTTATCACGCCCTACGCCCACTTCAAAACTGGCGCCGGCGAGACGCTCGCGTTTTACTTTGTTCCCATCCTCAATGCGGCGTCTATCTTTGGTCGTCTCATCCCCAACGCCATAGCGGACCATGTTGGCCCTCTTAACATGTTCGTCCCGAGCGCACTCGCCTGCGCCGTGCTCGCGTTCACGTGGATCGCCGTGCACAGCATCGGCGGCCTCCTGGTATTCGCGATCCTGTACGGCTTCTTTTCAGGCTCGTTCGTTTCTCTTCCCCCGAGCGCTATCCTCTCCCTCTCGAGCGATTTGAACAAGGTCGGCACTCGCCTTGGAATGAGCTTCAGTGTCGCTGGCCTCGGCGTACTCATCGGATCTCCTGTCGGCGGCGCCCTCCTCAACCTCAACACGGGTCATTTTGTCCGCGCTCAGGTATTCTGCGCGGTCGTCTTGACGGTTTCGTGTGCGTCTCTAGTGCTGGCACGTGTTACAAAGGTTGGGTGTGCTGTGTTCGTCAAGGCTTAGAATGTCCACGATTGTACGGCGTGAGCACAGTATAGCATTTACTTTGAGACGTCTTTCTGACCTTGTTATGTCCGCAGTGTACACGCGAATTTGTATTAGCTGTCATCCAATTTCCCCACAAGTTGCCTGCCGTTCGAAATCATACGTCCCTTGGATCAAATTTAAACAACCCCCCTCCCCTTCCTCCCCCATCGCGGATATTTCTCGGGCATTTATAGCACATAGTGGATACAGTTTTTAAAGACCATTATGAACAGTGGTCGATTCATTACCCTGTTCAAGTAGATCCGAAATTCGCAAAATGGCTGGACAATATGTACACATCGTTCTTAGGCCTGAATTACACAGACCGCATAATCGACGCTTTGAAATTTCGGGAATTCGAGAACAAAGTATGCCAGGGTAGAATGAGTTCACCAGCCTGAGCAATACACATAATTTTTTAGGAGATCGCTGCCGTAACTTTGCATAAACTGCTCTCAAAGTTTTGCTGTTAGCAATAAATTTACGAGGGCGTATTCTGGATGACCGCTCCCAGACCGCATCAGACCCAGGTACCGTGCACGCATTCGAGTTATTCATTATGTCCCTGCACGTAACAGACGGTCGAAGCGAATGATTGGGGCCTATTTGAGGGACAGGCGCTCCTATACTATTCCGTGACCATGCGAGAACTCAAAGGACGGTCGAGATCCTTTTCTTATTGTCCAAGCCAAGGAACAGTACCTGTGAGTCAATGATGTCATTCGTTCTTATCACGCTTATCAAGTGACGAGCCTTGGTGGTTCCTGTTCCTGCGAAGAGCGCCACATGTCGCGCCCTCGAAACGATACAGTACTGTATGGGTCCATAACTAAGGTACCGATAGAGGGAGACTCACTTACGGTACCGTGACAGTACTCTACGGGCCGCGTTACGCGCAGTGGCCACCGGCGTAGCTAAGGCAGCCCGACCCTCACTCTGACAAACCAGGTTCCCAGCCAGCCCTTGCTGTAAGTTCCATCATAGCAAGCAGCAATGGCTCCCACCAAACAAAGAGCAGCTCTTGTGGCGGAAAACGGGATCGCTTTTGGCATCGCTGACGTACCGAAACCTGGTCCCGGTCAGATTCTCGTCAAAGCCGCAGCGGCGGCGCAGAACCCAACAGATTGTAAGTCATTGTGCCCTCATTCCGAGGCGGCGTGTGGGGCTCATCATATCCGCTACGCGCTCTTGTCTCTGTCTGTTAATAGGGAAGTCTCTTAAACGCGCACTGGAGGCGGGCAATTATGGCGGAATTGTGGGCAACGATTTCGCGGGCACTGTTGAAGAACTTGGTCCGGATGTCCCGGAGGGCGTAAGGGTTGTCGGCGAGCGGGTCGCAGGTGTTATCACTGGCAGTGAGCTTCTTTCTTGTTTTGTGCACATCACTTGCCAATTCAGAACAGTTTCACAACCCAATGGAGCGTACGCCGAATACCTCGTGGCAGACGCTGAACTTGGCGTTGTGCCCATCCCCGATGGCTGGTCGTTCGAAGAAGCCGCCCAGCTCGGCATAGGCCCGTTGACCGCCTTGCAATGCCTACACGAAACCCTCGAGCTGCCGTCGCCATTTGAAGCTATTGACCCCGGAAATCCGCAGCGTACCATCCTCATTTGGGGCGGCGCCTCGTCTGTCGGCCAGTACGCCATCCAATTCGCCAAGCTCGGCGGGCTCCGGGTCCTGACGACCGCTTCCCCGAAGAACTTTGGCCTTGTCAGGGGACTCGGCGCGGACGAGGTGTTCGACTACCGCGACGAGGACGTCGTGCAGAAGATTCGCGCCTCGACTGGTAACGCGCTCGAGATTGCTGTCGACGCGATTTCGGAAGGCAAGACGCCTGAGCAAGTCACGGGCGCGATCGGAGACAAAGGCGGTAAAGTGGCCATCATCCTTCCCTACAAGAGTCCTCGTCCGGATGTCAAAGTCGTCTTCAGCATGCTTCCTGAGTTGCTTAAACGGGTACGCTTGATGGCTTGTTTGGTTTCGTGTGTCGCTCAACTCTTACCCCCCTTTTTTAAGGAATCAAACGGCAAGTGGTACGTCGACTTACACAGGAAATTCTTAGCTACCGGAAAGGTCAAGCCCAATCCGGTTTCGATACAACCAAATGGTATTGCTGGAGTGAAAGACGGTTTGCAGTACATGCAAGATGGGAAGGTAAGGCCAACGCATATTACCTTTAAATCAGTCGGAATTGGATTTGACTTGAATGTGATCCTCTAGGTCAGCGCACAGAAGCTAACGTATCGCGTTTCGGACACGCCTGAGCTTTTTTAATAGTATTAAACGACGCACGAGAGGGTATCCGGCACCGTAGTGTATCATATAACGTGGATGTAGTACTGAACATGGGTTGAGATTTTTTCTAGCCGTGTCGATGTGATGTCAAGATGTAATATTAATGAGGTCCTTTGTCTGACCATAACCAAGACTAGTACGGTCGTATTAAATATCCAGTTTCTTCCAACCCACGCTCGGGCGGAACGCCTCAACTCTCAAGCGCTACTCCACTTCCACCAAATGGGGTTAATCGGGAGAGAAGAGCCTGCCGCGGAGTCCTCCGAGGTCACTTTCCCGGACAATTGAACACACCTGTAATAATACGATACGTTTCGCTTGTGCAAGTGGGAGTTTCCTTCTGGTACGTACCGTTGCTTCATCCCCAAGCGTCTCCTCAGGCTCAGATCGGTTCAAGGTTGATCAGGCTGATTTCAAGTTCTGTTATTACGGTAATGATGGAATGGTTTGACGGGCAGCGCCAACGAGTCGCGGTACAGTATGCTCTCAGCACGCGCCGACTGTTCGTCCGTAGACTCTTTGCCTTTCCCCTGGCGGGGCGTGGGCGCCCACCATCACGTTTTGTTTCCCAGACTCGGGGCAGTGCAGTGACGCATGATCAAAGCGGCCTCTTCAGGCTTTGTCCTTTTGTTCCTCCGATCGCAACATCCCCGCCATCAAACCGCAAAAAAAGTCAAAGTATGCAATCCAAGTTCGAGTCATCTGCAATTGCGGGGTCGTCCGGTAGCAGCTTTCTATCATTCGGTGAGTTCATGCATGACGTTGGAATTTCGCTTCTCGGGCGTCGCTGATGGTTGATATGATTGTTTTAGCTGGCGTCGGCGATACCTCATCGGGTTCGATCGGTGGATCCGGCGAGGGTTCTATGAACAAAATTGTAACATCCCTCGCCATCCTTGGAAATGCAACCTCGTTGGCGTCTACGATCCCTTATATCGGGGCGATCGCCTGCATCATACGCCATGGGTTCGTGATACAAGACGTAAGTGTCTCCCCGCTGTTTTGCGTGTTTTGTGGTGCTGACAATGGGATTAGGAGATGAAAAGATCTAGGGCAGAGGGGGAAGCCGTGAAGCAGAGGCTCGTCGACATCGCGAGCCTCGTTATTAGCGTTGGAGAGTTTTGTCAGGCGCATGATCTGACTGAACAAGATCTCGCTTATCTGCGCGATACCTTGCAGCCCCTTCAGAGGTGTGTTCCTTCGCTGAACCGACCGTCATTTTCCAACTGTCTGATGGGAGATAAGTGATCTGGAAGAAGTCAGGGGTGTACTATCGGAGTGCGCGAGAATCAAAGGGATGAAGAGGGTCCTTCTGCGCTCGGAAATTCTGAGCAAAATCAGGATTTGCGATGGGAAGTTGTCCCATGCGCTTCAAATGTTTCAGGTTTGTCTTCAATCGTGCGCTTTCGTCTTCACTTTCCTCACTAAACGGCTCCGCGCGCAGGCAAAGCTGTCCCTCCGTACTCACTTGGTCAGCCAAGCGCCAAAGGTACACAGCCATTATGACGCTGGGACTGAGCACCGGAAGGCTAATCTAATTGATAGGTCAAGACCACACTGGAAAGTACTAGCACTTTGGATTCCGTTGGTTTATCTGCCCCGTAAGTTCGTATTTGTCCTTATGGCAAACGTATACTGATGTCAACTAGCCCTATTATTCCTATGACATCGAAACCCACCGCACCACAGAACTTCTTTGGGCGTGAAGCTGAACTTTCCCATATTGTTGAAGCTATTCTCAACAATGGCGGGTCTTATTCAGCACAAATTGCTGTTCTGGGTCCCATTGGTTATGGCAAGACCACCCTTGCCACTGCAGTTCTCGGCCATGATTGTGTGGTCAAGCACTTCAGTGATTCTTGGTATTTTGTTACATGTGAAAGTGCCTCTACTCCCGGTGCTCTTCATATTGAAATAGCAAGGGCACTTGGCATCTTAGATGATTCTGATGTCTCATGGTCTTATATTTATGCATTTTTAAATGCACAGAAGAGCATCCTCTGCCTAGATCACTTTGATTCCCCTTGGGACCAGGCTAGTGATATAAAAGCCTCCATTGAGGATCTACTATTGAGGATGGCAGAACTTCACTCTGTTACATTACTTATTACCATGTGGGTACAGAAAGGCCAGCTAGGGTTAACTGGACTGAGCCCATATTACCCCCCTTAAAAACCCTTAATTATTATGCTGCTAAGATGGTCTGGAAGCATATTGCCAATGATTATGATAGCTTTGCAGAGAAACTTCTGAAGGCAGTGGACTATGTTCCACTTGCAGTTACTCTGCTAGCTTATCTTGCTCAGGTTACATCACCTGCTTTATTATGGGATGAATGGAATATAAAGCATACAGAACTTGTAAAGACAGGTTAACATAGGCTGTCAAATCTTAATTTCTTTATTCAGCTATCTCTTAACAGCAGCAGAATGAGAAGTAATTCATCTGCTTAGAATTTGCTTGAAATTTTAAGTGTATTACCAGATGGGATACACTTAAAGCAACTTAAGAGATTTAAAAAATAATTGGATGGCCTTAATATTAAGAAATGTTTAGAAGTTCTACAAAACTGTGGCATAATATATATAATCAGAGAGATATATCAAATTTATCCCATTATTTATCAGTTCTGTAATAAGCAAAGACTTCTGCTACAAAAGCATGAAGCTGCTTTAACAGATTTCTATCTTACTCTACATCAGAAAAAATAATTTCATCTTATTCCTGCTTATTCCTTTCTTACCCCCAAAATAAGAGGTTTAAGTAAGGAATAAGATGGAATAAGTGGAATAAGATGAATTTCTTTTTGCTGA
>Ga0137394_10001017_pt1 | contig 20110 bp, 16 predicted proteins | sample czobulk116metaG_FD_108278 | JGI IMG/M metagenome (GOLD analysis project Ga0137394, IMG submission 108278) | Vadose zone soil microbial communities from Angelo Coast Range Reserve, California, USA - czobulk1.16 metaG | ecosystem: Environmental > Terrestrial > Soil > Vadose zone | place: USA...
AGGCGTGCTCGACCGGGCCGATGCGACGCGCATCGCCGAGGTGGGCTTCGCGGCCTACCGGGCGATCTGGCGCGGCGCGCCCGCCGATGCGGTCGACGGGATCGCGCTCTACGGGTACCAGAAAAAGATCCCGGCGGACTCGATCGCCACCTGGGCCAACGGCTACCGCGACGCCATCGAGGCCGGCGTTCCCGGCGAGGTGATGGCGGACGCGATCCACGAGGCGATGGCACGCGGGTGGCCGGACTCGTCGTTCAAGTCCGTCAAGTGGGCGCTGGTCGACGCCGCGCGGGCAGGCTGGGACACGCGGTTGTACGCGGCGTACCTGCTCCAGGGGATGCGGAAGGACCCCAAGCATCCCGGAGCGCTCCAGGCGGAGCTGCGCGGGAAGTTTGCGGAGGCGAAGGCGCAAAAGACGAAGCTGCCGGAGCCGAAGTACGAGGGCGCGTTCACCGTCACCGTCGCCCCCAAGCCGGAGGTCGTCTGGACGCCGATGCCGGTGCCGAAGGAGTTCCGCGACCGGCCGCCACCCGCCGCGCCGCCGCCGGCGCTGTTGCCCGACCAGCCGCAGGTCTGGCCCGGCCTCGAGCACGCCGTGCGCAGCTACCTGGGGACGCCTTACGTCTGGGGCGGGCTCAGCCACAGGGGCATCGACTGCTCGGGCCTGACCATGAGCTCGTACCGGGAGGTCTCGATCGGCATTCCGCGCGTCTCGCGGCAGCAGTACGCGACCGGCACCCCGGTGCAGACCGCTCAGCTCCGCGACGGCGACCTGGTGTTCTTCGACACCAGCGGCAACGGCGTCTCCCACGTGGGGATGATGGTGGACGCCGACCGGCACCGCTTCATCCACGCGAGCTCGTCCAACGGCGTGGTCGAGGCCAGCCTCGAAGACAGCTGGTTCCAGTCGCGCTACCTGGGCGCGCGGCGGGTGGTGCGCTGAGGAAGGCGCTCCTCGCCTGCGCGCTCGTGGCGCTCGCCGCGGCCGCGCTGCTCTGCGCGGTGCCGTTCCGGACGGCGCAGCGGCTTCCCGGGGTCGCGGTCCACGGCAGGGTGGCGCTGGAGCTGCTCGGAGTCGGCTCTCTGCGGGCGGGGGCTGGCAAGGCGCGGATCGCGCTCGGGTCGCATCCAGTCCTGGCGGGATATCCCGGCAAGCGCACGGCGGTGGACGCCGGCGAGCCCGTCTACGCGCGGGCGATCGCGCTCGAGGTGGAAGGCCTGCGCACGCTGATCGCGTCGATCGACACGCTGCTCATTCCCGGCGAGCTGGAGGAGGAGGTGCTGCGGCGCGCGCGGCTTCCGCCCCTCACCTGCCTCTTGCTCGCCGCCACGCACACGCACTCGGGCCCGGGCGGTACCTGGGACAACGCCATCGCCGGATGGGCCGGGGCCGGGCCGTTCGATCGTTCGCAGCGGGACGCGATCGCGCAGGCTGCCGCCGACGCGCTCTCGCAAGCCATCGGGACGCTGGGACCCGCCGAGCTCCTGGTGGCGCGCGAGGACTGGCCGCAGGGACCAGCGCGAGCGCGCAGCGACGGCGAGATCGATCCGCAGCTCGTCGCGCTGCGCGTGCGCCGGCCCTCCGGAGCGGAGGTGGGGACGCTGATCGACTACCCGATGCACCCGACCACCACGCCGCGTTCCTCGGGCCGGCTCTCCGCCGACTGGCCGGGCCGCACGGCCGCCGCGCTGGAAGGAGCGCCGGTGCTGGTGGTGCAGGGGGCGGGCGGGAACGCCACCTGGGATCGCGAGGAGGACGTCGGCGCGGCGGTGGCCCGCGAGGCGGAGCGGCTGTTGCGGCTGGCGGAGCCGGTCCGGCACGTCCAGCTCTTCTGCCAGGTGCGCCTGGTGGCGCTGCCGCCTCCCCAGGCCTCGCCCGCGGTGCCCTTCCTGCTGCGGCGGGCGTTCGCGAACGCGGTCGTGCTGGTGCGCGATCCGGTCGTGATCGAGACGCGCATCCGGGTGGGGCCCCTGTCGCTCGTGGGTGTTCCGGGCGAGCCGGTGGGCGAGCTGGGCCGCCGCATGTCCCCGGACGTGGTGGTCGGGCTCGCCGACGGCTACGCCGGCTATCTCGAGACCCCCGAGGGCTGGTCGACCGGACGGGGTGAAGCGGTGCGCACCTGGTTCGGGCCGGGCCTCGCGCAGGCGCTTGGGCTATCGTCGCCACCGCGATGACTTTCGAGATCGCCGAAGAGGTATCCGGAGCGCTGCGCGCGGGACATCCCGTGGTGGCCCTGGAGACCAGCGTGGTGGCGCAGGGGCTGCCGCCGCCCGCCAACCTCGAGGCGGCCCGGCGCTGCGCCTCCGCGGTGCGCGGGGAGGGCGCCGTGCCGGCCACCGTCGCGGTGATCGACGGGCGGATCGTGGTGGGCGTGGGCGAAGCCGGCTTGAAGCGGCTCGCGGATCCGGCGCAGCGGCCGTCGAAAGCCGGATCGCGGGACCTGGCGGCGATCTGCGCGCGCGGACTGTCGGCGGGGACCACGGTGAGCGCGACCTGCGCCATCGCCGAGCGCGCGGGGATTCGCGTGTTCGCCACCGGCGGCATCGGGGGCGTGCACCGGCGGGGGAGCGCTTCCGAGCCGCCCGACGTGTCGAGCGACCTGGCGGAGATCGCCCGCCGGCGGGTGTGCGTGGTCTGCGCCGGACCCAAGGTGATCCTCGATCTGCCCGCGACCGCCGAGCTGCTGGAGAGCCTCGGCATCCCCCTCTGGGGATTCCGGACCTCCGAGCTGCCCGCGTTCTTCACCGACTCCAGCGGCGTCGCGCTCGAGCACCGGTTCGACGACCCCGCGACCGTCGCCGCCGCCTTGCGGGCGCATTGGAACGTGCTCGGCGCCGGCTCCGGCGCGATCGTGGCGGTGCCGCCGCCGTCGCCGCTGCCGCGCGCCGAGGTGGAGATGGCGCTGGCGGGAGCGATGCGGGAGGCGGCCCGGCGGAAGCTGCCGGGCAAGGAGGTCACGCCGTTCTTGCTCTCCGCGCTCGCGGAGGCCACCGGAGGGCGCACGCGGGACGCGAACCTCGATCTGCTCGAGAACAACGCGCGCGTCGCTGCCCGGATCGCCTGCGCGCTGGGGGCGCCATGAAACGGCGGACCTGGGGAGGTGTGGGGATAGCGGCGATGGCGCCACTCTCGGAATCGCCGTCGGGTCCGCCGTCTCCGAGAACAACCTGATCGCCTTTCACGTCTGGAGCTCGGCGATCGGGAACCCGTCCGTCTCGGCCAGGGCGCCCATGCAATTCGACAAGTTCTTCGCCCTGACCGGCTTCGGCTTCGAGTACACGGCGTACTCGAGCCAGAACTTCTACTTCTCGATCTCGCCGTCGGTGACGCACCTCCACCTGTACAACATCAACAACACCGACCCGGACAAAGACAGCAACTGGGGCCTCGGGGCGCGGTTGGGGGTCGGCAAGGAGTGGTGGGTGGCGGACCACTGGGGCGTGGGCGTGGCCGCGCATCTCTCGGGAAGCGTCAACTACGACGCCTGGAACGTGAACGCGTGGTGGTCGACGTGGACCGCGACCATCGCGTTCTCCGCGACCTACAACTGATGTTCAGCCGGCCGAGGCGCGCGTGAGGCGGTCGCGGATCGCGTCCCAGTCCGGGGCTGCTGGCACCTGCTCGATGACGATCGCCTTGCACCCCGCATCCTCCAGGTCGCGCAGCGCCGCGTAGAGCCCGCGCGCGAACCCGGCGGCATCGTCCGGAAGCCGCGCAACCGCCATTCTCTCCGGTGCCGGCGTGTCGCCGCGCAAGAGCACGCCGGCCGGACCCGGGAGGCGGGCCGCGACCAACTCCAGCTCGGGCCGCGCCACCAGCCGGACCACCGCGGCCGGCGCGTAATGCCGGCGCTGCTGCCCGGGCGACTGTGCGACACCGTCGAACGGCCGCGTTTCCAGGGGACCGACCAGCTCCTCGATCTCGGTGGCCGGAATGGCGCCTTTGCGCAGCAGCCGCGGCGGGCCGTCCAGGCCGATCACCGTGGACTCGATCCCGTACGCGCAGCGCCCGCCGTCCACCACGGCGTCGATCCGTCCGTTCAGATCGCGCAGCACGTGGGCCGCGCTGGTCGGCGAGACGTGCTCGGCGCGGTTGGCGCTGGGCGCAGCCAGCGGCGCCCCGAGGCGCTCGAGCAGCGCGCGGGCCACCGGATGCGACGGCGCGCGGACCCCCACCGTGTCGCCACCCGCGGTGCACTCGTCGGGCACGATCGCGGTTCGCGGCAGCACCAGCGTGAGCGGTCCCGGCCAGAACCGGGCCGCGAGCTGCCTGGCTTCCATGGGCCAGCGTGCGACCAGCGGCCTCGCCTCGTCCTCGCCGAGCACGTGGACGATCAGCGGATTGGTCAGCGGTCGCGCCTTGGCGGCGTAGATGGCCCGGACCGCCAGCGGCTCCAGGGCGAGCGCGCCGAGGCCGTAGACCGTCTCGGTGGGGAAGGCGACCAGCCCGCCGCGGCGCAGCAGCGCAGCCGCCTCGTCGAGGTCGGCAAAGGACCGCGCGCTGAGGAGCCTGGTCTCCACCTCACGGAACGCCTTCGAGGGCGGCGTGATGGACTCCTTCGCCGACGAGCCTCGGGATCGCGCTGCTCCAGACCGCCTTGAGGTCGGCCACCTTCGCTTCGAGGATACCCTCGAGGTTGAGCGTGCTCCCGCCCACCTGGCCGACGTCCGCGAACGGCGCTCCCGCCGCCTTGCAGATCGCTTCGATGCGGTCGCGGTTCGACGCCGTGTACGAGATCACGATGCGCGAGGCGTCCTCGCCGAACAGCAGGGCGTCGGGACGCAACGCCGACTTGAGCAACACCCGGCAGCCCAGGTCCCTGGCGAAGCACATCTCCGCGAGCGCCACCGCGAGCCCCCCGTCGGAGCAGTCGTGCGCGGCCTTGAGCAGGCCGGCCCGCACCGAGTCGCGCACCGCCTTCTGCACCGCCTTCTCGCGCGCTAGATCGAGCGGGGGCGGCATGCCGGCGGACTTGCCGTGCACAGACTTGAGGTACTCGCTTCCGCCCAGGTGTCCGTTCCCCAGCCCGCCGACGATGCCGATCCGATCCCCGGCGGTGGCGAAGCCGCTGTGGGCATTCTTCCCGCAGTCGTCCATCAGGCCGACCATTCCGATCATCGGCGTGGGGAGGATCGCCTTGCCCTCGGTCTCGTTGTAGAGCGAGACGTTCCCGGACACGACCGGGGTCTCCAGGCCGGCGCAGGCGTCCGCGATGCCGAGGCAGGCCTGCTCGAACTGCCACATGATCTCGGGCCGCTCGGGGTTCCCGAAGTTCAGGCAGTCGGTGACGGCCAGGGGCTCTCCGCCCACGCAGGAGACGTTGCGCGCCGTCTCCGCCACCGCGTGCGCGGCTCCGAGCCGCGGGTCGAGGTACACCCAGCGCGCGTTGCAGCCGACCGAGATCGCGACGCCGCCCTCGCGCTGGCCGGTGAACCGCACCACCGCGGCATCTCCCTGTCCGGGGCGGACGGCGGTCCCGATGCGGACCATGTGATCGTACTGCCGGTAGACCCACTCCTTCGACGCGACCGTGGGCGAGCCGAGCACCGTCCGGAGCGCGGCGGCCAAGTCTTTTGGCAGCGGCACCTCGGGCGTCCGCTGCACCTCGTCCTGCCAGGATGGTCGCGCGCGGGGTCGATCGTACGAAGGCGCGCCGTCGGTGAGTGGCGCGATGGGCAGCTCCGCCACCGTCTGCCCGCCGCTCTTCACCACCAGCTTGCCGGTATCGGTGACGCGGCCAACGATCGCGTGCGCCAGGTCCCACTTGTCGCAGATCTCGAAGACTTCCTTCTCGCGGCCCTTCCTGGCGACCAGCAGCATGCGCTCCTGCGACTCGCTCAGCATCACCTCGTAGGGGGTCATCCCGGTCTCGCGCCGCGGGACGGCGTCCACGTCCAGCTCGAGGCCGCTGCCGGCCCGGGAGGCCATCTCCACCGAGGACGAGGTCAGGCCGGCCGCCCCCATGTCCTGGATCCCCACCAGGTAGTCCGTCTTGAACAGGTCGAGGCACGCCTCCAGCAGCAGCTTCTCCATGAACGGATCGCCCACCTGAACGGTGGGCCGCTTGCTCGCGCTCTCTTCGTCGAACTCGGCGCTGGCCATGGTGGCGCCGTGGATGCCGTCCCGACCCGTGCGCGCGCCGATGTAGATCACCGGGTTGCCCACCCCCGTGGCGGTGCCGCGGAAGATCCGGTTCGACTTGAGAAGGCCCAGCGTGAACGCGTTCACCAGGCAGTTGCCGTTGTACGAGGCGTCGAACGCGACCTCGCCGGCCACGGTGGGCACGCCGACGCAGTTGCCGTAGCCCGCGATCCCGGCCACCACGCCCTCGAGCAGCGAGGCCGTCTTCGGGTGCGAGGGATCGCCGAACCGGAGCGCGTTCATCGAGGCGATGGGGCGCGCGCCCATGGTGAAGACGTCGCGGAGGATGCCGCCCACGCCGGTGGCCGCTCCCTGGTACGGCTCGATGTAGCTGGGGTGGTTGTGGCTCTCCATCTTGAAGGCCACCGCCAGGCCGCCGCCCACGTCGACCACGCCGGCGTTCTCGCCCGGACCCTGCAGGACCCGCTTCCCCTTGGTGGGCAGGTGCTTGAGGAACCGCCGGCTCGACTTGTAGGAGCAGTGCTCGCTCCACATCGCGGAGAAGATTCCGAGCTCGACCAGGTTGGGATCCCGTCCGAGGACCTTCCGAATCCGCGCATACTCGTCCTGCGAGAGGCCGTGCGCTGCGACGATCTGAGGAGTGATGGCCGCCATGGGGCGCGCACCATACCAGACCGGGCGCGGTCCGTGGGACCACTGGGAGGGCAGGAGAGGTTGCTTTTTCCCCCCGCTCGCGTTCCGATCGGGCCATTCATGGACGCGCTGCAGTTCGAACAGGAGCGGCTGCGGTTCGCGGAGGGGGAGCGGCGCCAGCGGCTCCTGTCCGACGTGTCCCGCGTGTTGCTCGACTACATCGGGCCCGACGAGATCGAGCCCCTGCGCCGCATCGTGCACCTGGTCACCGCCGCGATGGGAAACGACTGGTGCGCGTTCGCGCTGGTCCAGCCCGACGGCACGCTGAAGAACGTCGCGGCCTACCACCCGGATCCGAAGCAGCGCGCGCTTGAGGAGAGGCTCAACCGGCTGATCCCGCCCAGGCGGTGGGACGCCCCGCCCCTCGAGCTCAACGCGCTGGTCCAGAAACGTCCAATCCTCACCGGCGAGATCACCGACGAGATGCTGCGCGCGGCGGTCCCTTCGGAGGAGGCCTTCCAGACGGTCAGGGAACTGGGGCTGACCTCGGCGGTGGTGGCGCCGATGTTCGACGGCCACGAGCCGCTGGGGAGGCTGCTGCTCGCCTCCACCGGGCCGGGCCGGCGGTACTCGAACGACGACGTCGACTTTGCCTACTCGCTGGCCGGCCGGGCGGCCCTGGCCGTCCGCAACGCGCGCCTGGTCCGGGAGTTGGCTTCCGAGCGCGACCGCATGCTGACCGAGCGGATGGAAGCCGACCGCCGGTTCGCGGAGCTGCGGGCGGTGTTCGACTGGGATCCGAACGGGATCGCGCTGTTCGACTCGGCGGGGATCCTCCGGATGGCCTCGCACCGCATCGAGGAGATCTTCGGCATCCCGCTGCGGGCGATGTACGGGCAACCCTACGACGAGATCTACCGGCGCAAGCTGGAGCAGGCGAATCCGCAAGGCCGGCCGGCTCTCCTGGCGCGCATCCGGCGGATCTTCGCGGATCGCAGCTCCGCCTCGCGCGACGAGATCGAGCTGGAGCGCCCGAAGCATCGCTGGCTCACCCGCAGCACCGTGCCGGTGCGCGGCGTCTCCGGCGAATACCTCGGCCGGTTGTTCGTGTACCTCGACGTCACCGAGCAGCGCGAGCTCGATCGCCAGCGCTCGGACTTCCTCACCGTGGCGGCGCACGAGCTGCGCACGCCGCTCACTCCCCTCTCCATGTATCTGCAGTCCATCGAGCGGCGGCTCGCCCGCGGCCAGGCGGTGGAGAACAACCTGGTGACCAAGGCGCGGCGGCAGGTCGACCGGCTGGGCGGGCTGGTCGAGGACCTCCTCGACCTCTCGCGGCTGGAGTCCCGGCGCCTGAGGCTCGGCTCCGAAGACGTGAAGGTGAACGAGCTGGTGGACGCGGTGGTGGCCGACTTCCGCGGCCAGACCCGAAACCACGACATCGTCTTCCACCGCTCCCCCGAGCCGCTGCTGGTGAAGGGCGACCACGAGCGCCTGGAGCAGGTGCTGGTAAATCTATTGACCAACGCGATCAAGTACACCCCGCAGGGAGGCCAGATCGTCGTGGCGGTGGAGCGGGGGGACGGCGAGGTGCGCGTCTCGGTGAAGGATCCCGGGATCGGCGTCCCGGCAGAAGAGCAGCCGATGCTGTTCCAGCGGTTCTTCCGGGCCGCCAACGCCAACACGCGCAACTACAGCGGCCTCGGAATCGGGCTGTTCGTCTCGAACGAGATCGTCAAGCGCCACGGCGGCCGCTTCGAGGTGTCGAGCGAAGTCGGGAAGGGATCCACCTTCTGCTTCCATCTTCCGCTCGCGCGGTCCCCGGCGGAGGCGCACGCGCCCCGCGGGCGGGTGCTGCTGGTGGACGACGATCCCGCCATCCTCGACGCGACGGGCCAGGTGCTGCGCGAATGGGGGTACGCGGTGGACGAAGCGGGCGACGGCGAGAGCGCGCTCGCCCTGGCGCGTGCGGCCCCGCCAGATCTCATGTTGGTCGATCTGATGATGCCGGTGATGGACGGCTGGACCTTGATCCAGCGTCTGCGCGAGCAGCAGGTGGCGCCGGGCGTTCCCGTGGTGGTGTTCAGCGCCGACCGCGAAGCGCGGGAGCGGGCGCGCAATCTCGCCGCGCAGGCCGCCCTGCGCAAGCCGTTCGAGCTGCAGGAGCTGCAGGACGTCGTCGAGCGCCTGATCCCCAAGAAGCCGGCGGCCTGAGATGGCGCGCAAGGTGAAGAAGATCCGGCGCTCGCAGTCCCGCCCCGCGCTCGCCATCCTCTCGCGCAAGAAGAGCCTGTACTCGACCCGGCGGCTGATCGAGGCGGCCAAGGCGCGCGGCTTTCGCACCCGCGTGATCGACGTGCTGCGCTGCAACCTCGCGCTCGAATCGGGAAACCCGCGGCTCTACCACCGCGGCAAGGAGGTGCGCGGCATCGGCGTCGCGATCCCGCGGATCGGCGCCTCGGTCACCGGCGCCGGGCTCTCGGTCGTCCGCCAGCTCGAGGCGATGGGCGTGCCGATGGTCAACGGAGCCTTCGCCATCGCGCGCAGCCGCGACAAGCTCGCGGCCCTGCAGCACCTCGCGGCCGCGGGCGTGCGCATCCCGCGCACGGTGCTCGCGCGCGGCGGCGGCGACGTGCACGAATTGGTGGCGCAGGTGGGCGGCCTGCCGGCCATCCTCAAGCTGATCCAGGGGACGCAGGGCGTGGGCGTGATGATCGCGCACAGCGCGGCGGAGGTGGAGAGCATCCTCGGAACGCTCTGGCACCTCGGGCAGGAGATCCTCCTGCAGGAGTTCGTGGCGGAGTCCCGCGGGCGCGACATCCGCGCGCTGGTGGTGGGCGAGCGCGTGGTCGGCGCCATGCGGCGCGAGGCGCAGCGCGGCGAGTTCCGCAGCAACCTGCACCGCGGCGGATTCGGCACCGCGCTCCAGCTGCCGCCAGCCGACGCGGAAGCGGCCGTGCGGGCCGCGCGCGTGCTCGGCCTCGACGTGGCCGGCGTGGATCTTTTGGAGTCGAATGAAGGGCCCAAGGTGGTGGAGCTGAATTCCAGTCCCGGGTTCGAAGGTCTCGAGCAAGCGACCGGTCTGGACATCGCGGGCGAGATCGTCGGTTACGCCGCGCAGGTGGCAGAAGGTGCGAAGCGCGTCGTCGCGCTGTAGAGGCTGAATGCTTGTTCCCCTCGCAAAAACGTCAACCCTCTGGCCGCGTTCTGCAGACGGCGCGAACGTGCGCAAGCAGCCGACCGGGCGCTTCCGCACGCACACGCATCGCGGCGAAAAACATTCTTGCTCCGCGCGGCGCCATCGGGTCAGGATGATCGCATGGGGATGAGGCCCTCACAGGGCGCAGTCTTCCAGCGCTTGCAGTCCGCGCATTCGGACGCTCCCGCCGACGTGGAGCTGGTCCTGTATCACGACGTCCTCTGCTCCTGGTGCTACGTCGCCGACAGCCGCCTCGAGTACCTGCACGACGAGTACGGGCCGACGCTGCGCTGGAGCCTGCGGCCCTATCCGCTCCGGCCCGAGAACCAGATTCCGGACAAGCGGCAGCGCTCGGTGCTGGCCCGCCACTTCCGCAGGCTCGGCCGCGAGCAGGAAGGCAAGGGCGTCAAGCCCGACCTCTGGACCGGAGAGGATCCGCCGGCAAGCTCCGTCCCCCCTCTGGTGGCGCTGGAAGCCGCGCTCCCGCAAGGGCCGCATCTGCAGCGCGAGCTCCTCAAGGGGATGCGGCGCGCGGCGTTCCAGCAGGGCATCAACGTGGCCCGCCGCGACGTCCAGCTCGAGCTCGCTGCGCAGGTGGGGCTGGACCTCGGCCGCTTCGTCGAGCAGATGGACGAGCCGCGGGTCGAGCAGGACGTGAACGACGCGGTGGAAGAGGCGGAGGCGCTCGGTATCAAGGGAGTGCCCGCGCTGGTGATCGGCGGCGAGTGGCTGATGCAGGGGTGCCGCGAGCTGTCGGAGTACCGGCAGGTGATCGACAAGTATCTGCGCGAGCGGGTGGCCTCGGCGCAGCTGCGCGTGACCCACTGACGGAATCTGGTCTTGAAGGCGTAGCCGCATAGCCGCCTTCGGCGGCAGCGGCTATGCTCCCGCCCGCCATGGCACCCGTCCTCGCCACGCTGATCATCCTCGCCGGCCTCGCCGTCTTCACCTTCATCATCTCCTCCCGCATCCGCCCCCTGCTCTTCTCGCGCAAGGACGTGCGCTGGGACGATCCGGCCGAGCGCACCGAGCGGCTCCTGGTCTATGGGCTGGGCCAGAAGCGGATGCCGAGCAAGCCGGAGCGGCCGGCGGGCGCGGCGCACATCTGGATCTTCGTCGCCTTCATCGTCGCGCAGCTCGGGACGCTGACCTCGTTCGGCTTGGCGTACGACGCGAGCTTCCACCTGCCCTTCCTCGCGCACGAGTCGTGGCTCGGGCAGACGTACCTCTGGGTCAAGGACATCGTCGACCTGCTCGGCACGGCGGGCGTCGCGGTGTTCCTCTACTACCGCCTGGTGCAGAAGAAGGAGCGGATGACGCTCAGCTGGGAGGGCGTCTTCATCCTCTGCATGATCCTGGGCGTCCTCTGGACCGACATCTTGATCGACGCGGCGCTGCTCGCGAAGAGCGCCGGGGAAGTTCCCTGGTACCTGCCGGTCTCTGGCAGGGTCGCCCAGTGGTTCCTCTACGGGATGTCGCCGCAGACGGCGGCCACGATGATCACGGCCGGGGTCCTGCTGCACATCGCGATCGTGATGACGTTCCTCAACTTCCTTCCGTTGGGGAAGCACTTCCACATCATCACCGGACTGCCCACCGTCTTCTTCCAGCGGCTCACTCCCATGGGCCAGCTCTCGAAGCTCGATCTGGAGCACAGCGAGAAGTTCGGCGTCGCGAAGCTGACCGACCTCTCCTGGAAGGAGATCCTCGACACCTACTCGTGCACCGAGTGCGGGCGCTGCCAGACGTACTGCCCGACCTACGACACGGGCAAGCCGCTGACGCACAAGGAAGTGAACCGGGCCATCCGCCACCACGCGCAGCAGATGGCCGAGAAGATGCCGCTGCCGCTCTCGCAGCTCGCCCGGCGGCTGAACCGGATCCCGCCGGTGACGGGCGGCGGGCATGCGAACGGCCACGGAGATCACGGCGGCCACGGCGACGGACACGCGCACGCGGACCCGGCGACCTCATCGGAAGGGGCGTTCGCGCAGAGCGGGCTGCAGCTTCCCGCCGAGCTGATCGAGCAGATGCCGCCGCTGGTCGGGAACGAGAACGGCGTCCTGCCGGACGAGACCATCTGGGCCTGCACCACTTGCGGCTGGTGCGAGCAGGCCTGCCCGGTCTTCATCGAGCAGCTGCCGCGCATCGTGGACATGCGCCGCAACCTGGTCCTGATGGAGAGCCGGTTCCCCGAGGAGGCGGCGCGCGTCTTCAAGGGAATGGAGACGCAGGGCAACCCCTGGGGGATGGGCAGCAACCGCCGGGCGGAGTGGTGCGCGGATCTGGAGCTGCCGGTCGCCGCCGGGATGGATCCTGCGGCGCTGAAGGATGTCGAGTACCTCTTCTTCGTCGGTTGCGCCGGCAGCTTCGACGATCGACAGAAGCGGGTCTCGCGGGCGCTGGTGAAGATCCTCCAGGCGGCCAAGGTGAAGTTCTGCATCCTGGGCGAGGAGGAGACCTGCAGCGGCGACTCCGCCCGCCGCCTCGGCAACGAGTACCTCTTCCAGGCGCTCGCGCAGCAGAACGTCGAGACGCTCAAGCGCTACGGCTTCAAGAAGATCATCACCCAGTGCCCGCACTGCTTCAACACGCTGGGCACCGAGTACCCGCAGTTCGACGGGCATTTCAAGGTGCTGCACCACTCGGAGGTGATCGCGCAGCTCGTCGCCGACGGGAAGCTGCGGCCAGGCGAGGCGCGTCTCGACGAGCCGGTCACCTACCACGACAGCTGCTACCTCGCGCGCCACAACGGGATCAGCGAGGCCCCGCGGCAGGCGCTGGTCTCACTGGGCATCCACCTGCGCGAGATGGAGCGCAACCGCACCGAGACCTTCTGCTGCGGCGCCGGGGGCGGGCGGATGTGGCTGGAAGAGACGGTGGGCCAGCGCATCAACCAGAACCGCGTGAACGAGGCGGCGAAGACGCTGGGCGGGAAGGGCACCATCGCCACCAGCTGCCCGTTCTGCCTCACCATGATCAAGGACGGCATCAGCGAGACCGGCCGCGCCGAGCAGATGGAGGCGAAGGACATCGCCGAGCTGGTGGCGCAATCGCTCCCTTGAGCGGCGTCGTCACAGTCCGGCCGTTCGAGCTCACCGACCTGGATGCCGCCGCGCGCTTCAGCGACGCGGCGCGCGCCCTCGACCCTGCCGTGGAGCCATTCGGCCAGCGGCTCGCGCTGATCGCCACAGGTCCCCGGGCGAGGCTCGATCTGTGGCGCGCGGCGGCCGGCGAGGACGGCGGCCTCTACGGCGTCGCGTTCGCGGCCGTGCGCGAGTCGGCCGGAGCGCCCATCTTCGACTTCTACACCGCCGTGCATCCATCGATGCGGCGGCAGGGTCTGGCGCGCGCGCTGAGCGAGGCGGCGCTCCAGAGCGGAGCGACGCTGCGGGCGAGAGTGCGCGAGGACGCGGCGCCCGGACGGGCTTTCCTGCGCGCCCTCGGGTTCGTCGAGGTCGGCGCGCAGCTCTCGCTGCAGTGGAGCGCGGGGCGGGTCGAGTCGCCTTCGCTTCCCGCGTTGCGGATCCGGCGCGCGGAGCGCCGCGACGAGCGCACCCTGGCCACGCTCTCGGAGCAGGGATGGGAAGGCTCGCCGGAGGCGTTCCTCTCGCGCCCGGACGAGATCGCCCAGCTCTTCGCCGGCGAGGGCCGGCTGCTGCTCCTGGCCGAGACCGGAGGGCGCCCGGTCGGGTATTTCTCCGCCGTGCAGCTCGGGCGGTCCCTCGGGATCGAGGAGGTGGCGGTCCTGCCCGAGTTCCGTCGCATGGGCGTGGGCCGCGCGCTGCTCGCGCAGGCGCTGGCGGGCGAGCGAAGCGCGGTGCTCTCGGTGAGCGAGGCGAACAAGCCGGCGCGTGCGCTGTATCGATCTCTCGGGTTCCGCCAGACCAGCCGGAGGGTCGTCATGGAAAGACCACGCTGAGAGCTCGTCATTGACGGCTGTTTTCAGCTCGCGCGGCTGACCGGCGGCGCGGACTTGGATCGCGACACCCGCACCAGCCGCACCCGCCGCTCGTCGCGCTGCACCACGGTCAGCTCCAGGCCGCCGATGTAGAAGCGGTCCCCGGTCTGCGGGATCGCGCCCGCGGCCGAGTTGAGCAGCCCGCTCAGGGTTTCGAAGTCGCCCTGGTTGGGCAGCTCGGTGCCGAGGGACTCGTTGAGGTCCTCGAGGCGGATCTCCGCGCGCACCAGCGCCGTCCCGTCGGGCCCGAACTGCGGCCCGGGGCCCTCGCGGTCGTGCTCGTCGCGGATCTCACCGACGATCTCCTCGAGGATGTCCTCCAGCGTGACGATGCCCGAGAAGCCGCCGTACTCGTCCACCACCATCGCCAGGAGCGACCGCTTTTGCTGCATCTCGCGCAGGAGCTCGCCGACCGGCTTCGTCCAGGGCACGAACAGCGCGGGGCGCACGATGTCCTGCAGCACGATCAGCTCCGGGTGCGCCATCAGCGGGATCACGTCCTTGGCGTGCAGCACGCCCCGGATGTGGTCCAGGTCGTCCTCGTACACCGGCATCCGCGTGTGCCCCTCTTCGGCGAGCAGGTCGATCACCTCCTGGGGCCTGGCGTCGATCGGGACGCCCACCACGCGCGTACGCGGGACCATGATCTCCTTCGCGGTCCGCTCCGCGAACGAGAACAGCCCGTGCACCAGCTCGGGCGGCGGAGCTCCGGCTCCTCCGCCTCGAGCCTCGTCGCTGAGGATCTTCTCGATCTCCTGGAGTGGCGGATGCGGCGGCGTGTACCGGGCAGTCGCGCCGCGTCGCAGGAGCAGCGCGTCGAAGATCCGGAGCATCAGCCGCACCGCCGGGCGCAGCAGCCGGCAGACGATGTACGTGGGTCCGGCCAACGCCAGCGCCCAGCCCAGCGGCCTCGCCGAGGCGAGCGAGCGCGGGGCCAGGTCGATGACCAGCGCCACCGCGCCGGCCAACAGGCCGGCGATGAGCTGCAGCGTGCTGCGCGAGTTCGAATGGACGCCGGCGCGCAGCAGGATGTCCCCGACCACGATGGCGCAGGCCACCGCGGCGAACGCGAGCAGGGCGGACGAGACGCCCCGCAGCGCCGCGGCGGTGGTCTCCGGCTCCTCCTTGAGCTTGAGCAGCCAACGAACACGGCGCGGGTTCTCGGCTTCCAGCGCGCGAATCTCGTCCGCGCCCGCCGCGAGCAGCGCGGTATCGGCTGCCTGCAGCAGTGCGCGGCCTGCGAGTGCGGCGCCGGCCGCGAGGAGCTCCAGCATTGGTCTCGATCGTAGTCTCCCCGCACCGAACCGCCAATGGTGTGATTTTCCAGGTGCCGGACAGTCGGATTTGCGACCTTTGTCGGAGGCGGCGGCCATGCGCTCGATTGCTTTCTGGTGTGCGTCGCACCTGGGTCCGCTGGGCAACTCCCGCGCGTTCGTCCGCCGACGGCAGCCGGCCTGAACGACCTGGTAGCGGCCGGCTGGACCGACGGAGCGGTGACGGATGCGGCCTCCTCCGGCCGCCGCGATGCTTTTTTTGCTCTCGGTACAGTTGCAGCCGGAGTAAACGCTTCACGCGGCTTGAACTGGCGGCCGTGCGGCATTAGGGTCCGCGCCTTCGGAGGCCCGAGAGCATGAAAGCCCGCGTCGTGGTCACGCTGAAGAAGTCGGTGCTCGATCCCCAGGGTCAGGCAGTCACCCGCGCCCTCGGCTCTTTGGGCTTCGGCGAGGTCAAGGACGTGCGCCTCGGGAAGATCATCGAGCTGGACCTGGAGGTCAAGGAGCCGGCCGAGGCAAGGAAGCGCGTCCAGGAGATGTGCGAGAAGCTCCTCGCCAACACCGTGATCGAGGAGTACAGCATCGAGGAGATCCGCTGATGCTGTTCGCCGTGGTCGTGTTTCCCGGAAGCAACTGCGACCACGACGTCTACCACGTGGCCAAGCACGTGCTCGGCGCCGCCGCCCGGTACGTCTGGCACAAGGACCGCGATCTCCGCAGCGCGGACGTGGTGGTGCTGCCGGGCGGGTTCTCCTACGGCGACTACCTGCGGACCGGCGCCATCGCCCGGTTCTCGCCCATCATGGAAGAGGTCAAGAAGTTCGCGCTGCGAGGCGGGCACGTGGCCGGCTTCTGCAACGGCTTCCAGATCCTGCTCGAGGCCGGGATGCTCCCCGGAGCCATGCGGCGCAACGACTCGCTCAAGTACGTCTGCCGCGACGTGAACCTCAAGGTCGAGAACGCGATGACGCCCTGGACGCGCAAGTACGCCAAGGGCGAGGTGGTCCGCATCCCCATCGGGCACGGCGACGGCAACTACTACGTCGACCCCGAGGGGCTGCGCAGGATCGAAGGCGAGGGGCAGGTCGCGTTCCGGTACGTCGATCCATCCGGGGCCCGCGGGGCGCCCGGGGCGAACCCGAACGGGTCGCTGGCGGACATCGCAGGGATCACCAACGCGCGCGGCAACGTACTCGGGATGATGCCGCACCCGGAGCGGCTGGCCGAAGGCGTGCTCGGCGGCGAGGACGGCCGGAGGCTGTTCGAGAGCATCCTCGAAGCGGTGGGTTAGCCGCTGCAGGCCGAAAGCGGCTCAGGCGCTGCGGCCGAAGGCCGCTCTGCGCCTACGTTCTTAGCTTCGAGCCTTGCGCTTTGCGTGGACGCGCGGAGCGGTCCACTCCTTGCGCTTGTGCGGCTTGTCCACCGCTTCCGGCAGCGCGTTGATCGCGCGGCGCAGGCGGCCATGCGCCATCACCACGTCCGTGTCCGTCTGCAGCAGCGGCGCATACTTCACCCAGAAGGGTGAGCCGCCGGCCTTGGTCAGCCGGTCGATCTCCTCGCGCACTCCGGCCACGGTCCCCGTCGGCAGGAGCTCCTGCGCGAGCAGCGAGTCGAGGTCGACGATCAGCTCGCTCATCGGGTGCAGCCAGGCGAAGTAAGGGTCCTCGGTGAGCAGCCGCAGCATCTGGCCCGGGCCGCCCGCCGGGCCGACGTCCTTCTCGTAGGCCGCTCGCACCGCCTGGACCAGCGCCCGGTGCACCTCTCGCAGGGCCTCCGCCGCTTCCAGCAAGGCCGGCTTGTGCCTGCCTTCTCCGGTCATCCCTTCATCTTAAGCCGGGACGGACGCGGTTGCGGCGGGAACCGACGCCGGCCGGGGAAATTCGATCAGCGGCGGACCCCTCCAGCGCCGCAGCTCCGCCGACCCACCCGTCACCACCACGTGCGGGAAGCCCTCGGTCGTGCGGCCGGGCGTCCACGAACCCAGGTTGAAGTAGCGGGCCCCGTGCCCCACGGCCTCCTCGACCGCGCGGTGGCTGTGGCCCATCACGATGTACTTCACGTCGAAGATCTGCGCGACGCGCCGGGCGGCTGCCTGGAGCATCGGGTGGGCGTCGGTGCGGCGCCGCTTGCCCAAGAGGGCGTTGAGGGCGGCGAAGAGGATGCCGACGCAGGTGAGGGCGCCTCCCTTGGCCCAGAAGCCGTGGACTGCGTACGACAGCGTCCAGGCGGCGGCGAGGCTGGCGATCGCCAGCAGCATCCGGTCCAGGTAGAAGAGCTGCATCGAATCGAACAGGCTCTGCTCGGCGGGACGCGAGGCGATCTCGGCGAGTTGGTGTGCCTGCTTCTCCGTCCCCTGGAACCGGTTGAGCAGCTGCCTCGCGTGCGCGTTGCGGTCGACCCGCGACCCCAGCGCCTTGTCGGCGGCCCGGGCGAACGCGCGCGAGATCCGCAGCGACTGGCGGACCACCGGGTAGATGACCCGGAACACCATCACGAAGTAGTCGGCGGCGACCCGCAGCGGGTTGCCGGCCTTGAGCACCCAGTCGAGGTACTGTCGAAGGCCCCAGGTGTCGACGTCGTCCGCAACCTCGACCTGTTCGGTGTAACGGTTGACGAAGTATCGCAACACCTTCGAGCTCAGCGGCAGCTGGATCTCCGCGTCGTCGTTAGGGGCCGAGAAGAAGTCGCTCTGGACCGAGTAATGGTCGTGGGCGTGACCGTGCTCCGCGTAGAAGAAGCCGGGTTCCAGGTAGAACCAGTCGTGGAACTCGACCAGCCGGTCGACTTTCCGGCGCGGCGCGCCGCTCCGTTCGGCCAGGATGCGCCGGAATTCCTGCTGGACGGCCGGCCAGCGCCATTCGGAATCATGGTTCCCACGGATGATGTGAACCGAATTTCCCCGGTGGACAAAACGGGCGAGTGCGTCAAAAACCGCCGGGTGTCGCTCGGCCGTGCGCCGCAGCTTCCACACGCACTTCGACTCCGTGGGAGCGAGGCCAAGCGCGCGTTCCTCCGCGGAAATCTCGAAGGGAGCCGGGGCGGTGGGGACCAGGGTGATGGCGACGAAGTCGACGATGTCGCCGTTCAGGATCAAACGCCAGGGCTTGCCCTCGTCGCGGTGGGCGGCGTGGTAGCTCAAGAACTGCGCCAGCGGCGCGTCCGTAGGACGCGGCTTGTCGAGCTTGTTGCCGGGTCGCAGATCGCAGCCGAGATGCAGGTCCGAGATGGCCAGAAGGTTGTGCCGGCGCTCAGAAAGCGACCGGACCGTCCGCCACACACGCCCGAGAACCATCGGTAGACGCCCCCTCCCCCCGAGGGAACGTCTGAGCAAGCAGCGTGCCGCTGGCCTTTAGCCGATTTCCTTCTGGTAGACGCGGTACGTCTTGTACTTGCGGGCGCCCATCCGCTCGATGCCGCGGTTGATCATCACGTTGTCCTCGAGCGTCCAGGAGAGCTCGCCGCCGACGTATCCGCGGGCCCCCCCCCGGCGCGCCACCTCCACGTAGAGGACCGCCGCGAGCGTGCCGTACCGGTGCGAAGCGCGATACTCCTCCTTCACGCCCAGGAGCAGCAGCCGCGCGTGCTTGGGTCTCCTGAACTTCAGTCGCCAGAGGAGCTTCGCGAGGTTCAGCGGGCGCTTCATCAGCTCGCCGTCGAAGTCCTTCACCATCTCGTTCACGTCCGGGATCGCGAAGCACATCGCAGCCGGCTTCCCGTCGACCTCGGCCACCAGCGCGATCTCGGTGTCGACGAACATCTTGTACTCGGTGGCGATGATCTCCAGCTCGTCGGCGGTGAAGGGAGTGAAATTCCAATTCTGCGCCCAGGCCGAGTTGTAGACGTCGCGGACGATCCCGATCTCGCGGCGGAAATGGGCGAGATCCATCGGGCGGACGCGGACGTTGGGGAGCTGGAGCGTCCTGGCCGCGATCTTTTGCGTGCGCTCGTCGATGTGCCCGCTCGTGTACCACCAGGCGTAGAAGTCCTTCGCCTTGATCAGCCCGGCCGACTCGATCAAGGGGCCCACGTAGGGGCGGTTGTGGGGCATGCCGATGCGGGGCGGCGTGTCGAAGCCCTCGATCAGCACGCCGACCTCTCCCTTCGAATCCAGCGTGAAGGGTCCGCGCAGGCGCGTGCGCCCCTTGGATCGCGCCCACCCGGCGGCAGCCTCGAAGAGGGCACGGGCGACTGCGGGATCGTCGGCGCTGTCGAAGAACCCGAAGAAGGCGACGCCCTTCTCGTCGGGCCACTGCTTGTCGAAGTCGGTGTCGATCTGGGCGGAGATCCGGCCCACCGGCTGACCGTCGCGGAGCGCGAGGAAGCAGCGCACTTCGCCGTGCTTGAGGAACGGGCTCTTCTTCGGGTCCAGCGAGCGGCGGTAGTCGTCGAGCAGAGGCGGAACCCAGTTCGGGTCCGACTTCATCCCCAGTGTCCAGGGGACGCGGAGGAACGTTTCCAGCTCTTTCTTCGACTCGACCGGGCGGATCTCGACTGCCATGGGGCCGCGGAACCTAGCACAGGGAATGATTGCGGCGGGCCGCCCCGCGTGTTACGCGAATGCCTTTTCTATCAGGGCCTTGGATGGACTACAGAGACACCGTTCAGCTGCCGAAGACCGATTTCCCCATGCGCGCGGCGCTCAGCGAGCGCGAGCCCGCGCAGGTCAAGGCCTGGGAAGACGAGAAGGTCTACGAAGAGATCTTGCGCAAGAACGCCAGTGCGGAGCGCTTCATCTTCCACGACGGACCGCCGTACGCGAACGGCCCCATCCACCAGGGCCACTTTCTCAACAAGATCCTCAAGGACCTGGTCTGCAAGTACCACTTGATGTTGGGGCACCTGACCGACTTCGTGCCCGGCTGGGATTGCCACGGCCTCCCCATCGAGCGGCAGGTCGACAAGCAACTCGGAGCGAAGAAGCGGGAGCTGAGCGTGGGCGA
>Ga0137394_10001020_pt1 | contig 20083 bp, 17 predicted proteins | sample czobulk116metaG_FD_108278 | JGI IMG/M metagenome (GOLD analysis project Ga0137394, IMG submission 108278) | Vadose zone soil microbial communities from Angelo Coast Range Reserve, California, USA - czobulk1.16 metaG | ecosystem: Environmental > Terrestrial > Soil > Vadose zone | place: USA...
CCAAGTTTCGCATGGGCAACGAATATGTCCGACGATTTGCGGAACCGCTTTTGCGTGCCACGCATAGTCATCTGGAAACTCTCTACAGCGAACTCATCGCACCGCTGCGGCCATTTTTCGAGGGTAGGCACCTTATTGTCGTGCCCCACGGCCCCCTTCATTTCTTGCCATTCCACGCTTTGAGAAACGGGGAAGAGTATCTCTCGGACGCATTTACGGTTTCCTACGCTCCCAGCGCGACGGTTTTCTCCTGGTGCCAGGAGAAACCGGCGAGCGTAAACGCAAGTTCGCTCGTTTTTGGAATCGCCGACGAGCGCGCGCCGCAAATCCTCGAGGAAGCCCAGTCTGTGGCGGCGCTCCTGCCAAAATCTTCGCTCCATGTGGGAGACCACGCAACCTCGTCCGTCCTTCGCGAAGAAGGTCCCCGGAGCGGCCTTGTTCATCTCGCTACTCACGGCGTCTACCGGCAAGACAACCCCATGTTTTCCGGCATCCGCCTGGGCGATGGGTACTTGAATCTATACGACCTCTACCAGATGCGTTTGAACGCCAGACTAGTGACTCTGAGCGGCTGCGCCACAGGCATGAACTTCGTGGCCGCCGGCGACGAATTACTCGGACTTCAGCGAGGCCTGTTCTGTGCCGGAGCGACGACCCTGCTGCTGTCCTTGTGGGACGTACACGATCAAAGCACTTCGCTCCTGATGCAGCTCTTCTATCGAGAATTCCTCGAAACCGGCAACATGGCCGGCGCGCTGCAGCACGCCATGCAAGAACTGCGGCGTCAGAACCCCCATCCCTATTTCTGGGCGCCCTTCGTCCTTGTCGGAAAACTATCTGATTCTAAAAGACTTATCTGATTTTTCAGGCTCTTATATTTCCTGGGCCTCTGCCTGCCCTTATGCCATGAGGGTGACAGACCGTCCCATCCACTGGGGAGTGCTCGGGACGCAGAAGGGAAATTGGGGGGAAGAGATGGAACATTTTGCGACCGAGAAGTGGATCGATTTCGTGAATCAAGCAGTGGACGCCGGCGAGAAACGGCTGATGGAGCGCCACCTCCAGCAAGGCTGCCAGCGCTGTAAGCAGACGGTTTCGTTGTGGCAAAGAGTTCGGCAATCGGCGGCTTCGGAAGCGAACTACCAGCCTCCCGAGGACGCCGTCAGACTCGCCAAGGCAGCGTTTGCAGGAGCCGGGTTGGCGGGTCAAAGAAAGCGCGCCGGCAGCCGCATCAAACTTCTGTTCGACAGCTTTCTTCAGCCGGCTTTCGAAGGAGCGCGATCGGTAGGCGCTGGCACAAGGCAGATGCTTTATCGCGCAGACCCATTTCAGATCGATATTCAGGTGGAGGCCATGCCGGGCCGGAACCGCATCGTGGTCACCGGCCAGCTCCTGAACTTGAGCAGCCCTGGAATCATTGGCCAAGACGCCCGCATCGTTCTTTCCAACATGCGGGGACAAGAAGTGAAAGCCGTCACCAATCAATTTGGCGAGTTCAGTGGAGAGATTGAAAACAGCGGAGACCTGCAGATGACGTTCGCAAGCCCCGGCAGCCCTCCCATCGTGATTTCGCTCCGGGATGCGCTCGGTACTCTTTCCGAGGACAAGCAATGAGTGGCAATCAGTTCATACAGTTGCCGCACATCGCAGCCCTGGTACGAAGGTACCAAGTCCGCTGGCAGTTTTGTTTAGACAGCAAGACACACTCGTACTATTGGCCCGAAATATCTGCCCAGCAAGACTTAAGGTGCAGTCAACCGCGCCCATACCGGGTAATTCACTTTCAGGAGAACCCTTTGAAGGGTTTCAACTATGAAACGCAGGATCACCTTACTCGTCGCGATGATCGCACTGGCCCTTGCTTTTTCGAACCCGGCAGCAGCCGAAAACCGTTATATCGTGCGCACCACGGGCGGCCTGTCCAGCGTCCTTAACCTTTGCTTGTCAGCGGGATGTCACGTCCAGGGCTCGCTCGATGGCCCGGTCGGCCAGACTTATCTCGTCACGTCTTCTGGCAACCTGATCGCGAATCTGCTAAACGGTGTGGTGAATCTCCTCCAAGGGCTCCTGGGTATTCAAAGCGTTGAGCCGGATCAACTCCTGCCAGTGCCGCATCCGCCTATCAACAGTATCCCTTCGGGGCTGCACGACCGCTCGCCAGTCAACTACTACGGCGCGGTCGTCTGGCACGGCTACGCGAGCCAGCCTGCGGCGCAAATCATCCGTCTCACCGATGCACAGCGAGGCTTCAACGTCAGCGGCACTGGCATCGTGGCCGTCATTGATACCGGTGTGGACGCCAGCCACCCTGTTCTTGTCCCGGTGCTCTTGCCCGGATACGACTTCACGCGCAACCAGCCCGGCGCCTCGGAATGGCTCGATGTGCCGGAGCTAGCCGGCGATGAGTCCCAGGGCCGGGAGCAAGACCCCGGTTTCGTCCAGCAGTCCACCGCCGCTGTTCTTGATCAGTCCACCGCCGCTGTCCTCGACGGCGGCCCGTATTCGGCATTTGGCCATGGTACGATGACCACTGGACTTGTCCACCTGGTTGCCCCAAACGCCAAAATCCTTCCGCTCAAGGCGTTCTCATCGAACGGTACGGGCTACCTTTCAAATATCATTGCCGCTTTGTATTACGCCGTGCATCATAACGCCAACGTGGTGAACATGAGCTTCGACTTGTCTTCCCCCTCGGCGGGGCTGTCTCAGGCAATTTCCTACGCCAACAAGGCTGGTGTGGTCCTGGTGGCCGCTGCAGGCAACGAAAGCACCAGCTCCCCCGTCTACCCGGCGGCCTTCAGCGGTGTCGTGGGTATCGCCTCGACGACGAATTGGGACACCCGTTCTTCCTTTTCCAACTATGGCACCACGGACGCCTGGATTGCGGCTCCCGGCGAATACGTCATCAGCACCTATCCCGGCGGAACCTACGCTAGCGCTTCCGGTACCTCGTTTAGCTCTCCCTTGGTGGCGGGCACAGCGTCTCTGCTTCTCAATGCAAAGTCATCGTCGCTAAACCAAAAGCAGGCGGCCAGCGCTCTGTCCCATGCGATACAGCTGACGCCTGATCTCAATCATGGCCGCCTCGATGTATACCAGGCAATCTCTGCTTGGGTGAATAGCTCCAGCACAAACTCCGGTTCCTGCTCCTTGTTCTGCTGGTAACTGCCGTGTCGAACAACGAAATTCCGGCGCTCACCACGGGTTCTTCATCCCCGCCGGATTTGCTTCGTATCAAACAGCTCGAAGAACACACCTCCGCGCTTCGCAATTCAGTCATCTGCGCTTTCAACCAGCTCCTCGATTTGAAAGACCTCAATACCGGTGTACACAGCACCCGGCTGGCGGAATGGGGCATGCGCGTCGGTCAGGAACTGGGCCTCGAAGAAGCCGACCTTCAGAATCTCGAAGTTGCCGCGCTCCTTCACGACATCGGTAAAGTAGGGATCCCCGACGCCATCCTGCGCAAGCCTGAGAGCCTCGACGCACAAGAATATGCGCTTATGAAGAAGCACGCCGAGTACGGCTGGGCGGTGTTGCGCATGCTTCCAGGCTTCGAACGCGCCGCCCTTGATATTCTCCATCATCACGAATCTTTCGATGGAAAGGGATATCCTGCGGGACTACAGGGCGCTGAAATTCCCGTAGTTTCGCGGATCGTCTGCGTCATCGATGCTTTCGATGCCATGGTTTCATCTCGTCCTTATCGAAAGGGCTTGCCATACCAAGAAGCGGTGCGCCGGCTCAACGAGGCCAGTGGCACTCAGTTTGACCCTCTGGTCGTCAAGACCTTCCTTTCCTTCGCGGAGTCAGAAATGTCCCCGGTCTTCGCCGCCGCGGGCACGTCGGTTTCATCAGCCCTGTAAGCACACTTCCTCGGCACTCCAGGTGAAAAATCTGTGTTGCAGAATTTGTTGGAATGTCATCATCACTGGAGACATGTGAAATATGTACTGGAGCCGCCCCCTGAGTTGTCCGAATACGAGCAAGGAACCGCGTTGTGGGCAGTTTCAGCAGTGCCGATTTTTGAGCCAGGTGTTGCAAGAAGGGGTGGAGTTTGCTTTCTGAAAAACTAGATGAGCCTAACCTATTCGGGAGAACTGGTGAACCGGGCTGGACTCGAACCTCCCACGCCCTGTTAAATCCGGAAACGCCATGCAGTCGGCTTTTCTAGCATTTCCTTGCGACGTGTGACCGTGTGACGGCTCCTACTATTTTTTCAACGAGCTGTGAGTCAAAAACTGCACTGTAACTCTAAGACCTATTGGCAATGATCGAGTATTGTCCTCCAAGTCGATCACCGCCTCCAGGATGTCGCGGTCGCTCTTGTCAGATGGATCCCCGGTGGAGATGCTCTTCCTACCCATCATGGTAGATATTCTCACGACCGACCCATTGAGCCTCTTTCCGTCAAGAGCATCTGCTTGGATAACTACCTGCTGTCCGATCGACACTTTATCTACATCCCTTTCGTCTATCTCCGCCTTAATGTGCCGAGAGGAAGTATCCGCAAGGCTGAACAATGGGCGGGGAGTGACCGTGCTAAAGGACTCGCCGCGTCTGGCATAGACCCTCAATATGGTTCCGTCGATCGGAGCAAGGATTGAGCACTTCCCGATACGTTCCTGGACCGTTCGAACGCGACCCTCCGCGGCGCCTACCTCCGCATCAGCTCGGGCCTGGTCTTCCTGCAAGGGAGGCGCGGCAAGAAGCTCCTCGGTTCGAACAGCGGCTTGGAGGTTAGCATCTGCGACCCCGAGGTCACGGACAGCTTGCTCATAAGAGGCCCGGGAGACCTGCTCTCTTTGATAAAGGGCGCGCTGCATCTCTTGTCGCGACTTGGCCTCTTCAAATGTCGCGCGGGCGGCTGCCGTCTTTTCACTCGCTATCTTTTTCTCTTCATCACGCGCGCCCCGCAGAATCCGGGTTCTTGTCTGGCGTGCGCCATCTGCTTCGGCTATCGAAGTTTGTAAACTCGCTTGCAATTCATCACAGGCGATCTCGCCAAGTAAGTTCCCTCTTTTTACGAGCTGACCTTCTTTCACGTAAACAGCCTTCAGGACGCCATCCGCAGCAGCCCCTACCTGCGTGGTTTCCGAAGCTCCCTCGACCCTTCCGGGGGAGGCGAACGCAACAACGGTCACCGCAGCACCACCCGAGGGGGTCCCACGAGCTTGCACCGAATTCCTGTTTCGCGTAGTCCCCAAGAACGCGACAGCCACAATGATCAAGACCATCGCCGAACCGCCAATGACCCATCTGCTGCGGCCGGTCATAGGCTCCTCTCCTCTTGTTCTACTTGTCCATCGCATAGGGCGATTGTGCGATCGGCGAATTCCCGCCATCGCGGATCGTGGGTCACGACAACAACAGTTCTCCCATCGTCATCAACTTGACTTCGAAGGATTTGACAAATGTTCCTTCCGGCCTGGGCGTCGAGAGATGCGGTCGGCTCATCCGCTAGAAGAATCGGAGGATTTCCGGCCAAGGCCCGCGCAATGGCAACCCGCTGCTTTTCGCCAGGACTGAGTTCGTTGGGCTCTTGATTGAGCTTATCTCCCAAACCGAATCGAACGAGTAGATCCTTTGCCATTTCCATTCGACCAGGCAGGGCTCGATCACGAAGTTCAAAGCCAAGCGCGACATTGTCAATCGCGGAGAGGGAGTGGAAAAGCCGAAAAGCCTGGAAGACAAAACTGATTTTCTTTTGACGAACAACTGTCCTCTCTCGTTCACTCAGTCCGTTTACCGCGACACCGTCCACAAACACGGTCCCTTCATCGGGCGACAACAAACAGCCGAGCAGCGACAGTAACGTCGTTTTCCCGCTGCCGGAGGGTCCCATCACCAGCGAAAGCGTGCCACGTTCGAAGAATTGTGAAACACCCCGCAGTGCGCGTACCTGTGCCTCCCGCTTGCCGAACGAGACGCTCGCCGCTTCAACGCCCAGGAAGTGATTAGGCACGGAACACCCTCCCCGGCTCAACTGTGAGGGCGCTTCGAACTGAAGCAATCGACGCCAAAGAGCACATCGCTAAACTTGGCATGACCATGACTAGAAGCAACCACCAGGGAGTGTAGATCCAAGGAATCAAAGATTTTGCGTAACCAATGGCTGGAACAACCGCAAGCAGCCCCAGAATGCTTCCGACTGCCCCGCAAATCAGGGCCTGCGCAAGCACAATGCGGGCCACGAAAGCTTGTGATGCTCCAAGAGCTTTTAATGTCGCGTATTCCTCGATGTTCTCCATGGTGTTCGCATAGATGGTTTGGGATACAACCACAAGGCCAATCAGAAACCCCAACACCGCCGCGGTTAGAATCGCGCCCCCGGCCCCGGTTTTTATCGTCCAGTACGTGCGAGATTTGCGCGCAAATTCATCCCGGGTGAGAACATCGACCTCTGGAAGACGCTGCCTAAGGCTCTGCTGCACGTCCGATGTTGAATATCCCTTGTCGAGGCGCAAGAGCACGTACATAGCTTCTTCAGGACCAGCCCCCATATATCGACTGGCATTTCGGTAGGAAGTAAACAGAAAGGGGACACCCAGGAACGCTCCATAACCCTCAATCTGACGCTCGATACTAGCGCGGTGCCGGTTGACTTCCACTTCTGCCGGCAGCGCCGTCACTTGAATCAGGTTCCGGTCGCTGACGTCGTAAAGCACCGCATCGGGCGTCATCCCTTCAGCTGAACCAAGGGCATCGGGAACTGGGAAGCGCTTTCCAACATTGCGGTCCGCACCAACCAAAGCTACGACCTGTTGCTGTCCGTTTGGTGTGCGGTACACAGCAAAGGCCATCGAAACGCGGCTCGTTTCCACCACGCCTGGCACGCCGGCAGCCATCTCTCTCACCCGGCCCTCGATGGGAGTTCCAAACTCAAAGGCCTGCACGCCCCTCGCAGTAATCCAGATGTCGGAGTCGCTGGCATCTATAAGTCTAGAAGCTGCGCGCAAAAAACCAGCCAAGAGACTCCCTTGAAAGACCATCAGGAACACTGCAAAAGACACGCCGAGCACGGTTACCGAAAAGCGGGCTCGATCGTGAACGATATTTTGCCAAGCGAGTTTCATTGAGCTGAACTATCGATAAATTCAGAGACCGGAGAGCACGTTATGTAATTGGGCGGTCACGTCTTTTCTCTGCGTCCGAGCGGCGCTCTGGCGTTGCTGTTCTCTCCGTATGGACATCTGTTGAGCTACTCGGTTTGCTCGTACGCTTGCCACGTCAGGTCTCCTGCCAATAACGCCGAGGTCCCCTCGGCGGACAGTGGTTTGGAAAAGTAATATCCCTGGCCATATTTGCATTGCAGTTTTTTCAACAAGTCAACCTGTTGGACCGTCTCTACTCCCTCGGCAACTACATCCAACCGGAGATTATTGGCCATGGGCAAAATGGTCCGGGCAATCTCCATTCCTTCGCCATCGCCCCCCATGCCGCTTATGAAGGAGCGGTCAATCTTCAATGTGTCGAGGGGAAAACGGTGTAGGTAACTCAAAGAAGAGTAGCCCGTACCGAAATCATCGATGGCCAGGCAGATACCCAGGGACTTGATTTGCTGCAACATCTCAACAGCTCCCAAAGGGTCTGCCATCACCGTGCTTTCCGTGATCTCCAGCTTCAAAGCTTCCGGAGGAAGGGCGAGTTCAGCCAGCAACTTCTTAATGTCTTCGACCAGGTTCGGTTGTAGAAATTGCTTGGCGGACAGGTTGACGCTAATGGTCAGATTATGGTGGGCGATTGAGCTTGCTCTCCATTCGCTGATTTGCTGGCAGGCCTTGCGCAGATTCCACCAGCCCAGTTCGCGTATGAGGCCCGTTTCTTCGGCAACAGGGATAAATTCAATTGGTCCGAGCAGGCCGCGAGTTGGATGCTGCCATCGTAACAGAGCCTCAAAGCCCGCAATCTCTCCGGAAACGAGAGCAACAATCGGTTGATAGAAATTACGAAATTCTCCGCGTTCGAGCGCACGGCGCAGATCAGTCTCCAGCTGCAATCGAGCCATCACGCTGGCTCGCATATCTGCGTCGAACACCTCATAACGGGCCTTGCCCATGGACTTGGCCCGATACATTGCCGTGTCGGCATCTCGCAGGATCTCTTCCGGTTGCTCGTAGGCCGAGGTGCTTAGTGCAATTCCGATGCTCACGGAGGTGAATACCTCTTTCCCACCCAAAATGAATGGCGGCACCAGAGCCTTCATCATGCGGTCCGCGGCGCGTTTGGCATCGCCCGGATCTTTAATATCGTCGAGCAGTACTGTGAATTCGTCTCCTCCCAGGCGCGCGACCGTGAAGGTTTCCCCTAGGCGCGCGACGGTATCCGTTGACCGCAAACACTTCTCCAAGCGATTGGCTACTCCAAGCAGGAGTTGATCCCCAATCAGGTGGCCCATGCTGTCGTTGATCATCTTGAACCCATCAAGGTCCAGGAATAGAACCGCAAACAAATGGTCTTTGCGGCGCTTGGTATGCTTTATGAGCCGACCTACCCGGTCAATAAACAGCAGCCGATTGGGTAAGCCCGTCAGCGGGTCTGAGACCTTTCCTTCGGTAATGTCGGTCTGTGATCCAGCCATGCGCAAAGCATTTCCGGAAGTGTCATGAACTGCGACCCCTCGGCTCAGCATCCACCGAAAGCTTCCATCTCTATGCAGTACGCGGTGCTCACTCTCGAAATGAGGAGTCAAGCCTTTTTGATGGGTTGCAATCTCCTCTTTGACTCGTTCTCGATCCGCGTCATGGATCCGGCCAAGCCATTCTTCAGGTCGGTCTCCAATTTGGTCTTCCTGATAGCCCAACATGGCCTTCCAGCGAGGGGAGAAATGCACAATGTTGGCCGACAAATTCCAGTCCCAAAGGCCGTCATTGGAGCCGCGAGCCGCTAGGGCATAGCGCTCTTCACTTTCCTTCAACGCCTCCTGCGCTTGTTTGTGTGATAACTGAGTGCCTATGCGCGCCACGGCCACAGGAAAGTCGATCGGCTTGGTCAGATAGTCGTTGGCCCCCAAGTCCAGCGCCCTGACAATATCGTCGCTCTGGTTCTTTGCGGTCACCATAATTACCGGCAGCTCTATCGCCGAGTAGGCCTCACGCAGCGTTTTCAGCGCGTCAAGGCCACTGACTTCCGGCATTTCGATATCTAATAGCACCAGATCGGTGCGGTCTTGTTTGACGCGCTCGAGCAATCCGTGCGCGCTCTCCGTCACGGCGATCTCATAGCCTTTGCGCGCCAGCCGGCGGGCAAGCATGTCTCTGTTCATTTCATTGTCATCGACGATGAGCAACCGGCTCGTTCGAGGGTTCATGACAGTTTCTTCTCGAGTATCAGGTTTTCGATTTTTTCGCTCAGACGTCCAAAATCGACCGGCTTGGTGTCGTAGTCATCGCAACCTGCTGCAATCGCCTTATTCCGGTCACTGACCATAGCGTGAGCGGTCAGCGCGATGATGGGGATGTGGCGAGTAGACATATTTGCCTTCAAAAGACGCGTGACTTCCCAGCCGTCCATCGCCGGAAGGCTGATGTCCATCAGAATGATGTCGGGTGCTTCCGAACGCGCCAGAGACAGTCCCTTCTCGCCATCCTCCGCGGTGACAACACAATAGCCCCTGCGCTGAAGCCGTCTGGATAGCATGTCCCGGTTCATTTCGTTGTCTTCGACTAGCAAGATTTTCTGCATTCTAGTTTCTCCTAGTCCTGGAAATTCTGGTTCCGGCTGTCTTCTTGTCTGCTTGGCGGTCTGCTACATAAGATAAGGGGACCGGATTGTCGTCCGTGATAGTGGAAGACCGAGTGCCCCGGTGCTTTTCCACAAGAACTGCAAGACGGTCCCGGTCGACCGGCTTGATAAGATAATTGGAGGCGCCCAGGTCCAACCCCATGGCCTCATTGTCAACGACCGTGACCATAATGACGGGAATCTCCGCCAACTTAGAATCGCTCTTGAGCCTATTCAGAACGGTCCATCCATCGCAGTCAGGCATGACCACATCGAGGGTTATAAGAAGCGGATGAACTTGCTTGGCAAGGCGAATGCCCTCTTCTCCATTCGCGGCGGAGACCACATGGAAATTCAGTCTTGTCAGGAAGCGCGACATCAGATCGCGGACCGACGGATCATCGTCTATCACCAGAATCGTTTCCAAGCCGGTTTTGGTCTCCGCCGGCACCGCCGGAGCTTTGCCGGTACTCTCTGACTGCGCGGAATCAGCCGTGTCGATGACCACTTGGGCGGGCAGCCGGGCTGTAAAAACGGCGCCCTGGCCAACCTCGCTCTGGACCCAGATGTTCCCCTTCATCAGCTGAACGAAACGGTGAGTAATGGCGAGTCCCAGGCCGGTCCCGCCATACTTGCGGGCAATCGAGGCATCTGCCTGGGCAAACTCTTGAAACAAATTTTCCTTTTGCTTGGCAGAGATGCCAATCCCGTTGTCGCGGACCTGGAATTCGATCCAATCTCGATCCTCGACCTTGATTTGCTCCACATTCACGGAGACGGTGCCATGGTCCGTAAACTTGCAGGCGTTGCTCAGCAGGTTGAACAGGATCTGCCGGACTTTTGTGATATCGGCCCGCATCTTGTTCACGCTGTCGCCCATATGGACGTGAATTGAGTTGCCGTTCTTTGCCGCGGCGGGCTGAAGGGTCGTGACCATCTCCTCGATGACCTGAGACACTTCGAAGGTCTCTAAGTGAAGCACCATCTTGCCGGCTTCGATCTTCGAAAGGTCAAGCACGTCATTGATCAACGACAACAGATGTTTTCCGGCCGACTGGATTTTTCGGAGGTCCTGAACATTCTCGATCTTGCCCGAGTCCCGGGTTTCCTCCTCCAGCATTTCGCTATATCCGATGATGGCGTTGAGCGGTGTCCGCAACTCATGGCTCATATTTGCAAGAAATGTACTCTTGGCGCGGTTGGCTTCCTCGGCCGCATGCTTGGCATTGAGCAGCTCTTCCTGGGTCTGTTTCCGATGGAAGATTTCTTCCTCTAACTCCTGTGTCCTGGTCTTCAATTCACCGTTAGTGCTCTGGAGTGCGGTATCCCGCTGTTGGATTTCGGACAGCATGGTGTTGAATCCATCGATCAATCTTCCAATTTCGTCTCCATAAGACTTAACAGCTCGAACCGCGTAGTTCTTGTTCGCGGAAACCATTCTCATGGTGTCTTCTAGGTGCAGAATGGGGTTTGAAATCAGGCCTTGAAGCTTCGAAGAGACGAAAAATGCGAACAATCCGGAAACCAATACGAAAATAGCGAGAATACCCGCGTATCGCCTGGCCCTCATACTCCACTGGCGCATGTCCGATTGCAAAAACAGCGTTCCGACGCGTTCCCCATTCAGGGTCACATCGTGGAAAACCTCCAGGTAGCCCCTTTCGAACAGGTACCCTTTCCCCTGCAAGCGGGAAGGAAGGTACGCTGGGAGGGCCGCGCTACCGCGAAAATAGTAGGCAAAGATCTTTCCGTCGGGTCTATATAGGACGGCAGTGATGATGTCTTCTTTGGCGGTGAGCGCTGACAATGTAGCGGTGGCGGCGGCTTCGTCTTTGAATTCCATAGCGCCCGCGCTGTTGTATCCGATAATCTCGGCTTGCGTCATCAAATCCTGAGTGAGCAGGTGGCGAAAGGAGACGAGGTCATAAATAAGAAAGCCGGCGGAGGACAGGATCAGCGCCATGCTGCTCGTCAGCATCGTTATCAGCGTGAGTTTCCGCTTGATGGATAGATTCTGAAGAATCATCCTGGCTTCCTCACTTCTACGGGGGGTTGTTGGATGATTCTCGCCAGGGTAAGCAATCTTGAACTGATGGTCAGCTCTGCCTGGTGCGCCGCATCAACATTGACCTCGAATCGAACTCTGTTGTCTTCCACGGTAAACCGAATTATCCCGCCGCGCTCGGCGAAACCAGGCGTTTCACCAACGGTCAGAACTGGCTGGCCTTTCACAATTTGCACCACTTCATCGATGTGCGCTTTTTCCGACGCGCTCACAAACAGGATCTTGCAGTCCCTGAGTTCCTTGACGTCGTTGCCCCACTTCAGCCGTTTGACGACAAATCCCCGCGCCCCGATTTTCTTGTTTTGGACAATCTGATCGATTATCGTGCCGAAGGGATCCGTTCCGAGAATCCCGATCACAATCGGAGAATCGGGCTGGGCAAAAGCGGTCGCCGGCCATTCGACAAATTTCGCGAAATTGAAAATGAAGCCGGCCTTAATCAAATATTCCGAGGAATCGGACGCCTCCGGGGCCTGTGCGAAAGCCTCGGGAGCCCAACTCAGCGAAACACTGAGCGCAACCATCAGAATTCCCAGTCGTCTCAACATCAAATTAACCGTCCACTGGTAGCGGGCAATCTCTCTCTGAGAGAGAGTTCACTCGGCAATCAACCTAAAATTTCACAGTAATACTTCCAAAAATGCTGCGCTTCACCACGGTCGGGGAGGTATTCACGAAATCCGGCATAAATTCCAAGTGCCGGTTATCCAGTAAATTCTGGCCGCCGATCGACAATTCCAGGCTGGTAACCGGTCTCCAGCCCAAGTGCGCATCCAAAGAGTAGTAATTGGGCAAGTTCAGGCTGGGGACGTGATCCACAAATCGAAGAGTGGTGTCTTGCTCAAAATGCTTGGGCAAGTCGATCGAAGATCTCAAATACCATTGATGACGGGGGCTTGAGCCGTTCGGATTGTCGGCAGTAGGATCCTGACTGTCTGCGTTTTTGTGGATGTCCATTTGCAGGTAGCTGTAGGAACCCGCCAACCTCCACTTCGGAACTACTTTCCAGTCTGCGAACAGTTCAACGCCGTAAGTTCCACCGCTCATCTTGTTGGCGGCCACGAAGGGGATGACGATGTCAGTCGGAGCGGGACTCCCTTCGACAAAAGGCGTGCCCGGCTCCGCAGTACGAAGATTTGAGTAGTTGTTGTAGAACGTGGCAATGTCGAGCGAAAGGTTGCTGGTTGCCTGCACTCGGTAACCGAGTTCATAGGCGAGGAGGTCCTCGGAGTTGAACTGACGGCTACCGAATACTGCCACCACCGCCGGCAATGGCGAGGGGTTCGCAGGGGTCCCCGGGGGTATGACCGCTGAATTTAGACGCAGGCCTTCCTCGGTTAGGGCCGGAGTGCGTACGGCGCGTGATACCGCGGTCCACATCGATTGATTGGGAGTGAGGTTCCAGAGCAATCTGGCGTTGGGCTCAATTTCAAACCCCGTGAACTTGTTGCGTTCGAATTTGGAGCCGAGTGTGATCTGCAGCCGATTGTCAACCAAGCTGATTTCATCCTGAAGGAATGTGCTGAACTGGTTGAGAGTGACTTGATTGGGCTGCAGAGAAACCGTAAAACTGGGGTCGTTCTTGTCACGGATCGAGCGGTAGCCAAGTCCCCATACAAATTGTTGGGAATCCCCAATGTGAAACCCGTGTTGGAAATCGATGTCGAGTATGTTTTGATGGTCCCCGAACAGAGAATGGTCAGTAATCGTCGTATTGTCGTAGTACATCTGCAACGACATCGAAGAGCCTTCGGAAGTATGATTCCAACGGCCGAGGATGTTTCCTCCGCTGTATTTCCCATCATTGGGGAAGGTGTTCGAATAGGGGGCCGACAAGGACGCCACAGTCAGAGTCTCATCGAATCTGCTGCGATAGAGGTCTCCTTGCAGCGTTAGCGAGTTAGCTCCAGCCGGCGTCCAATCCGCGCGAAATCCCCCGCGCAAGGCATCCCAGCCGTCGTGAGCGGTCATACCTGAGGGGTATGCTGAAGGCCCCCAATCGAAGTACTTTGCGTACGCTCGGTAGTAGGTATGGTCGCCCAGCTTACTGCCGTAACGAACGCCGCCAGCCGCGCGCTCCTCGGTTCCGGCTCCTGCCGTCACGATGGTGGACTGAGTGGATTTCGCCTTTTTAGTGATGACATTGATGACGCCGTCGACGGCATTGGCTCCCCACAGCGTTGCTCCGGGGCCGCGGATGACTTCGATCCTGTCCACATCCTCTAGCATCACATCCTGGACATTCCAGTACACGCCTGAAAACAGGGGGGTGTACACGCTTCGGCCGTCAATCAGAACCAGCAGTTTGTTGTCGAAGCGCCCATTGAAGCCACGCGAGCCAATGGCCCATTTGTTCTCGTCAATGCGAGCCACTTGGAGGCCAGGAACCATTCGCAATGATTCAGGAATGCTGGTCGCTCCAGAACGTCGGATATCCTCTTGAGTTATCACGAAAATCGCGGCCGCGGCGTCTGCTACTTTTTGCGTGCGCTTGGAGACGGAGGTCACCTGCATATTCATCAGGTCTTCCATGCTCATGGCAGCGACGTCGGGGACGCTCCGTGAAGTCTGGGCTTCCGTGGTGCCCGCAAGGCAAACTGCGAGGAAGCTGGCTAAGAGAATGCGCCCGGCGCCCATCGCCGGCCCGGTTTTGTGGTTGCGATTGAACAGCATTTTTAGTTTCCCTTCTAGAAAATTGTCGGCAAGGCAAGCGCGCGATTCCCCGCGCTGAACCATCTCGGACGGACGGATCGGGTCCCTTCCTCGTTCCAGTGGATGTTGATTCTTACTGTCACTCATGTACGCACCCCAGACGAACACTAGCTGCACTCAGAACTAAGCTATTGGTCCCATCCCCAACGTGGCCCATTTATCCTGCAAGCCCAGCAGGAGATCCCCACATGTCACCGGAGCTGATGGCGAGAGAGTCCCAACGGAAGGGCTCGTCGGTTTTTACGCCGGTCTCTGCCGCCGGTGAAAATCGCCTTTGTGAAAATGAGAAGTTGGAACTCATAGGGGTTTCTCCCCCACTACTGTAAAAACGGTCGAATACGTAAGTGTGTCGGGCCGGCGAAGGTATTCAAGGAATGCCCGCGATTGTTCATTGGCCTGGCTTTCACCGCCGAGTACTCGGGCCAGCTGCGGTTTGGCAATGTTCAGCTTCATTTCCCACTGCCTCAAGATGTTCGGATCGGCCTCGCCGGCAATTAAGTGGTAGCACTCGACCTGCACATCGATCTTCGTCAGTCCGGCATTCTGCGCCAACCAAAACAGTTTTCTGCCGACGAACGGGTCAAATCCAGTAGCGGCCAGAGCCGTTACAACCTTCTCAAGCATCCCCTGCATGGCGGCGTCATGCGGGTAGTGCCATAAAAGCTGGCCGTCCAGGTCCTGCAGCAGAACGATGCCTCCGGGCTTGCAGACTCTCGCCATTTCAGACACTGCCCGTTCCTTTTCCTTCAGGTATTCGAGCAACATCCGGCAGTACACCAGGTCGAAGCTATCGGACCGCAACTCCATCGAGTGAGCATCGCCGCAAACGAATTTCACACGCGAATTCTCGCGATTTTTCTCCATCGCTTGCTGCAAGCGCTCTCTGCTAATGTCTATGCCCGTCGCCCTAATGGAAGAATCCAAATTGCTGACCGCGCGCAGAATGACGCCGGGACCGCACCCCACCGAAAGGACTTCTGCGCCTGGGCAAACTCGATGTGCCAGATACTTTTGCACCCAGGCATGGGGATCGACCTTGAGCTCGAGGCGCAATGCCTCGCGCGGATCCTCCATGATGTAGTCCGCCGTTGCCGTGCCTTTTTGCATCACCGTTCCTGGCCTATGAGCGTTGCTTGCATTGCATGTCTCTCAACTCGCGTAAGTATTCTTGAATAAAAGCCATCCACGTGCCGGTAAAAGCGGGGCTGCCCTTCCTGTAGCCATGTCCCCTGGCAATAGTGGCGGAGGAACTCGGCCCCCAGCTGCGATAGGGCCGGTGAGGCGATTTCCTCGGCGATCACCGGAATCGCGTCAAGCTCAAAGTCCTCATAGGCGGAAGAGGATGCTCTGAGGAGCGAAGACACCACGTCCACAGCATCAGCTTCGGGAAGCGTGGGATGCAGTAGCAGGTCGCAGCGATTTTCGATATAGCTGAAGTTCAGACCCAAGGGACCGCGATAGGCGATAGCCGCACCGATCGGTTCATCCTTGTACTCGCGGTAGGCTAGCCACACGCGACGAGTCCGCCGTAGCCCTACCTCGCGGTACAACTGGTCCACCGCGGCCAGTTCTGGATCAGTTGTGAGTTGCTCGGCGGTGACGTAAATGCTGCCGCGCGCAACGGAAGCAATAAGGGAAAGGGCCTCTTCATGAGAAGGATCATAGGGAACGATGCGAACTCTCCCCCCCGAAGGCAGTGAGGCGTTCCTCGGCAGCGCGAAATACATGTGCCGCTGAACCGATGAGAGAGATTGGCCGATCGTCTGAACCATGGATCCGAAGACTCTTGAGGGGAAGCGGTTCTCTGGCCGGAACCAGTTCTGATGCGACTCATCGACGCCTCTCAGGATGCTTGCGGCCGTTCCTGCCAGCATTACTGCGCGCGACGCGACCGGATTGTTCTCAGAAACCAGGTGTTGCGAGGTCCAGCCATAATGTGTCGTACGCCAAACGGCAATCGAGGCACGGCCCCTTTTTTTGTCACCGGCCGTCAGGACGTAGAGTAAGGAGTCGCCGCCGCGCAACATCCGCCGCCAGTTCTCTCTGACTTGTTCGAGGTGCGGAAGAAGACGGGCCGCTTTGTCGGGATAGAGAAAACCGGTGCGCTCGTAGAGATCAAAGATCTCGTTCACCGACAAAGCATTGACCTCGACGCCGTAGGCGTCGTACACCTCTGACAGCCGTGGAAGGCTGCTCAGCGTCTTCTCATCGAGGGCATCTAAGGGCATATCGCCTCCGCGCCGCTCATCGCAAGTCCGACCGGAATACCCACTTCTCAACACGAGCGAGGTACGGCCTTGCTATTTCGAGCCAGCGTGCACTCCCTCCGGAAACTCCCGGTAGCGCGAGGTAGTTCTCGGAAGGGAATCCCATGCAAAGATCTGTTACTATCAGTACTTATAGGGTTTCGCTTTGCTCCTCTAAATGGACCACTAGTACTGTTTTCATGGGACTTTCCAACGGACTATTGACTTCTAGGATACACGTGGAGGCCTGACCAGCGGTTCACTGGGAATGCTAACGATAGTTATAGAAACAAAAGGACTTACGGCAAGTTCGTCATACCTCTCGATACCCGGGATCAGGGGTGATTGATGCCTTCCATAGAAAGACCTCTTTGCGCAGCAGTTGAACAGGTGTGCCGGAAGCCCTATCCTGTCGTAAGGGACCCAAAGCTGAGGCCAGGAATGTCCCGAAGAGGGTACCCGTGAGTTATAAATCGGAAACCCCGTTCGACAACATTGAGAGCGCTCTTGAGTACGTAAATCACCTGCTAGAAGCGGTACGCGAAGCGCAAGATCAAATTGAGACGGAAATCACTCGCGCGGCGGATTCCCAACTAGCGCGCCGAAAGCAGGCTTTGCAACTCGCGAATTACAAATTGGACAAGCTTTCATCACAGTTCAGCGCAAGCCGCCGCATCCTAAATGATTTGAGGACGTTGCGCCGATTGCTACTCGAAGAACGGAAGACCCCGGATCCTTCCCCGATCCTTGACGAACAGTAATCCTATAGTGGACCGCGACAAAGCTCAGTAGCTGGTATCGGTCAAGGAGGCCTGTTTCCACCCACCCCAGAACCGATTGTCAGTCGTACTATAGCGAGGCCACACCCGCGACTAGTTCATTTGGTTGAGTGCCGTTGCTTTGCCATCTCGTTGATTCGTCTTTTCTCTCGGTGCTCGCCGCGCTCCGGTTTTCGAAGACCGTCCCCGTCCATCAGCCCGTCGCTTTAAGGTTGCGCCACCGGCCATGCATTAAGATGCTTAGCTTCCTGCAACTGGCGAAGCCTGCTTATCAATGCTGCCAGACGCGGACGATCTTCCTCACTCACTGCCGTGAACTTCAGTCCCAGTCCGCGGCTGGACTCGACACGCCGCACAACAGCGTCGGTCCGAATCTGCCCCTCCTCGACAAGGAAATCGAGGTTGGCCGCAGAACCCACACCGTTCGACTTTGAAGTCTCGATAAACAGACCACCCAGGCTCAAATTACGAACTCGTGAGGTGTCGTCACGCCCGCCACAGCGCCAATAGACCCAGACTCCGTCGGAGGTCTCGACTCGCGAGTTGAACCTCCTTGAATGGGAAACTGGTTGCTGGAACATTTGCCACCACCGCCTGCGAGCTCTCGAGAGCTGGCGCAATGCAGAAGTACGCAGGACTTGACGGGCGGAAACCGTTGCCGACGATTGGTTTCAGGAAGCTCCAGGACGTTGGTCTTTAGCGGGTTCCCGCCTCTAATCTGGGGGACGACAGTGGCTGGATGGTATGCCTAAGAATGTGCAATTGCAACATGCAAAACGATTCGGTGCGGCGCAGTTTTTGGGGTTGACAAACGCTGGGGGCGAGCCCAAGCCCGCCCCCTAGAAACAGCCCCGCCTGAATGGAGGGTTGAACAGAATCTTGTCGTCTTCACGCTGTTACATGAGCAGCGATCTTGTGAATGGTTGAGTAGGAAACCTCGTATGTTTTGACCTGCGGAGTTCCGTCCAGCACCTTGGCCAACAATTGCTGGACTTCGGCGAATTTCTCGCGGTTATAGGCCTCGGCATTCTCTTTCTGCTCCCAGATGCTGATGCCAACCGCTTCTGCCCCGCTGGGGTTCGTCAGGACGATTTCGTCCCGGAAACCTTTCTGGCGTTGCAATAGTGGAATGATCTCCTTTTCGAGGATGCGATTGAATTCGGTCAGGTTACCGCTTTTCACGCGCATAGAAACGAATCGAGCAAACATGTCAACCTCCTTTGGTTTACCGCGTACAGAATGAAAGTGGTTTCGCGGACCTCACTCGGAGGCGGGGCATCTAGCCGTACCTAGAGCTGGGGGAGGGGGCATTACCTGGGACTGGGGAAAGGTTTACGTCTGCCGAGTGGGGCGAGGTACCGCTTGTCATTCCTCAGCGGGTATTGCCCGTTGAGAATGCTTCAATGCACACGGAAAGTCAATCAAAACATGGGGTCATCGAAGATCTGGAGGCCTCCTGCCGCACCGGCGGCTGGGTAGAAGACGCGCTCTGGTTGCCAAGGAAAGAGAGATAGATGAGCTCTAAATACGTTAAAGGAATTCTTGTACATTTCATTGGCCCGCGTAGTCGCGGTGGCCCGGCCCGCAGCGGGCGTCCGTCAAGGGTCCAACGCCTTAGGCGCCGCGCTCACTGCCTGATAAAGATCCAGACGCCCATTGCCAAGATCGGGAGTGATCCAAACCGCGTGAGCCAACGACCGTTCCGCGGAAGACTCGCTGAAACCCGTGCCAATGCTTAACAGCAGGGCAGCCGCGCCGGACACAAACGGCGCGCTGAACGAGGTTCCCCAGCCCGCGCCAAAGGTGCCAAACGGATAGGTGGTGATGATGCCTTCACCCGGAGCCGCCACCCAAACGAGATCCTCGCCATAGTTAGAAAAGGCCGACAGCGTATCATTGTTTGCCGTTGACGCTACGCCCATGACACTTGAAAGCGCGGCCGGATAGACAATTTCCTCTTTGCCGTCATTTCCCGCCGAAGCCACGCAAATCACCCGATGGCGGGTGGCAAACTTAAGGGCGCTGGCCACTTCATAGGAATACGCTGAGAAACTGAAGCTCATATTGATCACCCTGGCTCCGTTCTGCACCGCAAAGTAGATCGCGCGCAGGATATCTGACAAATAACCGGTGCCATCGGCATTGAAAGCTTTCAGAGGCATGATGAGCGCAGTCGGAGCCACGAGGTGAATGATGCCCGACACCATCGTCCCGTGACCGAACGCCTGGTATTGTGGCTGTCGGAGATTGAATGCCGACGCTGGGTCGAGAACCGCAGCCGTCGATTGGTTCACCATCGCTGGTGAGCGACCGCTGCCGGTAGAGGATTGGTTTACGTCGGCGAGCTCAGAAGCTGAGCCGGCGATGTTGCGAGTAAAGTCATATCCCGGAACGAGAACAGTTTGAAGTACGGGATGCGCCGGATCGACCCCCGTATCAATAACCGCTACCGTCCCCGCACCCCTGACGTTGAAAGTAGTTTGCGTGTCTGGCAGCCGGATAATTGTGATCGCAGGCTGGCTGACATAGCCGTGGATGACCGTCGCTCCGAAGTAATC
>Ga0137394_10001021_pt1 | contig 20069 bp, 16 predicted proteins | sample czobulk116metaG_FD_108278 | JGI IMG/M metagenome (GOLD analysis project Ga0137394, IMG submission 108278) | Vadose zone soil microbial communities from Angelo Coast Range Reserve, California, USA - czobulk1.16 metaG | ecosystem: Environmental > Terrestrial > Soil > Vadose zone | place: USA...
GAGTTTCGAGGGTATGCGCTCGAGAGTGGCCTTAAAGACTTTCGCGACTCGTTTCGGACTTTCCTTCACGGCGGATTTAGCGGGACGAGGATTTCGGAAGACAAAAGAGGGCACGCCGGAGCGTGCCCGACGACAAAGGTCACACGCACAAGACCAGCGTGTGCGGCACTTGCCGTCTGGCTTGGACGCTTATGCTCCGGCGCCTTTCGAGAAGCTGGCCACGGCTTCGGCTTCGGTCTTGTAGACATCGAAGACGGTCAGCAGCTTGGTGATTTGCAGGACTTCCTGGAACTTGCTGCCCAGGTGGCAGAGCCGAAGCGAAGCACCCTGCGTCTTCACGCTGTGATGCGCGGCAACGAGCGTACCCAGGCCCGCGCTGTCAATAAATGTAACGTTGTCCATATTGAGGACAATTTTCTTTTTTCCTTCGGCGATCAGGCTTTTTACTTTCTCGCGCAGGGCATTGCTTTCCTCGCCGAGCACGATTCGGCCGTCCAGCGCCACCACGGACACGCCATCCACTTCGCGATATGTCATCTTCAAAGCCACGTTATTTTCCTCCTCATCGGAAAGCGGTTCCGGCGGCAACCCGGGCCGGAGCCCTAGAGCTTATCAAACGTATGGATGATCCCTGAGCGATGAATCGTAATCGAAGACCGGGCAGCGGTCAATCGCCGCTCGGCTAATAATAGTCCGCGCAGGACATGTAATAGCTGCACACGGAACAGATCAGCTTGCAGCGCCGGGATTCCAACCGCTGCGAGCAGACGGGACAATACCGCGAAGGATCCTCGGTACGAGCGGGGGGACTCTGAATGCCCAGCAAAGACGCAGCCGATTTAACCGCAGCCTGTGCCGACTCGGCCCGGACCTGGGCTAGCTCCCACTTCGCGACGCGTTCCACGGCTCGATGGTTATAGCACAGTGGAAGGGAATAGGGGATAAAGAATAGGGAATGAACGCGGTCGGCTGGAAGGCACAGCGCGGGGAGGTGAAGACTGCCGGAGGTCACCTCCAACGAGCGAATTGCATTGAAACTTATGGCGCGCCGGGCGCATCCTTGTAATCGGGTATCAGGAAAAGGTTGTTCGTGAAAGGCTCTGGTTAGCCCGGGCCTTCAGGTGGGAACCATGATCCGCCAGATCATCCTCGCAGGTTTTGTGGTTATTCTCCCGGCAGGCGTGCAGGCGCAGGGGCGCGGAGCGCTGCCGCCGGTTTCGCATGCTGTCGCTGCTGCACCGAGGGCGGTGATGCCGGCTCCGCACCTCGCGACTGCGCAGGCGATATCCGGGACGCGGGCGGTCGTGAGGGACGGAGCGGTGCGCCCGAGAAAGGCAGCGCCGGCAGTGCGAAGCGCGCGGCCGCAATTCACCACGCCAAGGCGCATCGACGACGAGGACATCAGTCTCAGATCGAATTGCAGCTCTGCGCCGGGATTGGGGTTTGATGCGGTACACCAGGCGGCGACGTGCGGATCAGGTGTGATCGGCTTGCGCCGGGGCGGATTGCAGCCTCCGTTTTTCTTTCCGTTTTTTGACGGCGGATTTATCGTGCCAAGTTCTCCAGTGGCAGTAGAAGAAGTTTCGGGAGCGGAGACTACGCAGCCGGAAGTCACAGTTGCCGACGCCACTGAAACACGCCAGCGATACCGAGCTCCTCAGCCAGCGACGGCGCCGACGGCTGAGACAGGTAGCTCCGAACCAACCGATATTGAGCAATTTGTTTTTGTGCGGCGGGATGGAACGGTATTTTTTGCGGTGGCGTACGCCTGGGAGAAAGGGACGCTACGCTACATCACAAGCCAGGGTTTGCGCCACACGGTCACGCAAGATGCGCTGGATCTGGACGCGACTCGACAATTTAACGAACAGCGCGGATTGAATTTTCGATTGCCGGCGTGAAGGTTATTTTTTCGCGGGCTCCGGCATAACGTAGCCGGATTTTGCGGGCAGGCCTGCGCGTTCCAACTGCACGGTAGTGTGCTCAACTCCAAATTCCTTTGCGGCGACTCGCTGAATCGAGACCAGCAGGCGCTCACACTCGTCGAGGTGCATGTCCGGAATGCGCGCGTGGAGACTGAGCGCATGGTGGCCGCCGCCGAGGGACCAGAGATGCACATCATGCACTTCCTCCACGCCTTCGACTGTCAGAATTGCCCGGGCGACGTCTTCAACGCGCAAATCAAGCGGGCGGCCTTCCAGAAGAATATGTGAGGACTCGCGCAGGATGCCCATGCTGGACCACAGCACGAGCAAGCCGATGGCGAGGCCGAGAAGCGGATCGATCCAAAGCGCAGCAGTTACATGAATGACTAAGGCGCCAGCGATAATGGCGATGTTTGAGAGTGCATCACCAAAATTGTGAACGAGTATGCTGCGCAGATTGAGGTCGCCGCGTCCGCGGACGAGCGCGAGGGTGATGCCGCCATTCACGGCGAGCGCGGCAACGGAAGTCCATATCATCCAGCTCTCGACCACGGCCACGGGAGAGCGGAAGCGCTCGAAAGCTTCATATCCGAGCCAGAGCGAAAGCAGCACGAGGACAAAGGCGTTAGTGAACGCAGCGAGCGTGCCGGCGCGGTGATAGCCGTAGGTCTTTTCGCTATCGGCAGGCCGCTGGGCCCAACGCATCGCGAGATAGGAAATGCCGAGCGCGGGGACGTCGGAAAGATTGTGAACCGCGTCGTTCAGAAGGGCCACGCTGCGGCCGAGAATGCCGCCAAAGACCTCCGCTATCACCAAACCGAGCGTGGCGGCCATGGCCCAGCCAAGCACAGAGGGGCGCAGCGTGGGATGAGAGTGGCCGGCGTGAGCGTGAACAGGGGAACGCGAATGACCGGCGTGACCGTGATCGTGCGAATGAGCGGCCATCCGCTTTATTCTACCCGCGCGATGGCGGCGGTGCAGGCCTTTCCGGTGCTTATTAGGCACTATGACACTTCGACTCTGCGAATTGATTGACGCTCCTTGCCTCCGCTGCGACCATGAAACAAGCTTCCCGTTCCGCGCGTGTTGACGCGGAACGAGCCTTCACACAGAGGTTTTGCACTCAGAGCAATGACGGATCCCATCGCCAAATTGAGTTTCTGGGGCGTGCGCGGGTCAACTCCGACGGTAGACCCGGCGACGTGGCGCTACGGCGGGAATACGCCTTGTCTGGAACTGATCGCTCCGGACGGCACGCAATTCATTCTGGATTGCGGCACGGGGCTGCGCATGCTGGGGAGCCGTTGGGCCGCGCCGAGTGGCGGAAAAGCGCCCGAGACGCACATCCTGGTTACGCACTATCACTGGGATCACATCCAGGGGATTCCATTTTTTTCGCCGCTGTATGCGGAGAACAACGAATTTCATTTCTACAGCTTCCGATCAAGATTTCTGGGGCGCAACAGTCTGAAACAAGTCTTCGAAGCGCAGATGGCGCTGCCCTATTTTCCCGTGGACATGTCCGCAATGAACGCGAAGCGGAAGTTCAAGGAAATGGACGGCGGCGATTCGTTCAAGGTTGGACAGAACAAAGTCACGGCGCGCTGGCTGAATCATCCGCAGGGCTGCCTGGGCTTTCGAATCGAGACGCCGGCGGGCACGGTGGCTTATGCCACGGACAACGAACCGGGCGACGCGCAACTGGACGAGAGCCTGCGTGAGCTGGCGGCCGGCGCAGACATCTTCATTAACGACGCGCAATTCACACCGGAACAGCTCAAGACGACGAGAAAGGGCTGGGGACATTCCTCGTGGCTGGAGGGAGCGAAAATGGCCCGGCAATCCGGAGCGAAAACGCTGGTGCTTTTCCATCACGACCCCGATTCGACCGATCGGATGGTGGATTCGATTCTGCGGCAGGCGCGGGAAGAGTTCGATTCAGTTTTCGCGGCGAGCGAAGGCATGGTGATCACGCTTGGGGCGCCGGGAGACAGTGTTCAAGCGCACATGCCGGGAACGCGAACGGCGCTGCGTCGCGAAGCACAATTCCACGCGAAAGTTTCCGGCGTAACCGAAGGCGGGAAGGAGTTCGAGGAAGAGACCATGGTCCGGGATATTTCCCTGCAGGGAGCGCTGCTTTCGCTGAAACACCTGCCGCGGCTGCAATCGGAGCTGCAAGTCACCATGGAAGCGCCGGGGACGGATGGCGTGCAAGCAATGAACTTGCGCGGTTACGTCGTGAGGATCGACGCGGGGCCGGAAAAGGGGCATGTAGCCGTGGGTGTGGTGTTCACCGATTAATTTAAGATTTCAAATCAGCCGATTTCCCAAACAGGGGCGCGCGCCGCGGCGACACTCCCCTGTTGCTTTCTTGGCTTGAGCGTGCCGCTCCTGTAGGCTGAGGTACTGCCCATGGCTGAGAAGAAAGCGAATTTCGTTCCCGTCAGTGCGCTGTACAAGCGACCGCGGTCGAAGCGCGATCTCTTGCGCGGGTTGGCGCGACAGGCTCCGTTTGTGGCGAAGAATTTTCAGCTTTATTTTCGAAACGCGTGGCGGAGGCATGTTTTAGGTACCAAAGTCGCGGCGCCCTACGCGGTTACGTTTTACGTCACCCACAAATGTAATTTAGCCTGCAGTTATTGCACGCAAAAAGAGCCGGACGTTTTCAGCGAGGAGTTGCCGACTAGAGAGACGATCCAGCTGCTGAAACGCATCCGAAAAGAGACGGACTCCATCGTGATTACGGGCGGCGAGCCGACGCTGCGGTCCGATATTGAGGAGTTGGCCGAAGCGGCGCGCTTCGATTGCAAGTACCGATCGCTGTTACTGATCACCAACGGCACGTTGCTGGATCGAAAGCCGCGGATTCTGCGGGCGGTGACCGGACTGGTTGTGAGCCTGGACGCGCTTTCGGCTGATCCGACGAATCCGCTTTCGAAACCGGCGGCGCTGCCGAAAGTGCTGGAAAACCTTGAAATCGCGAAGGAGCTGCTGGGCAGCCCACGGCGCATCACGATTAGCACGGTGATCGAGCAATGGAATATCGGTGAAGTCGGACGGCTACTGGATTGGTGCGGTGAACAGGGATTTGTTTTTGCGGCGCAGTCCGCGCAGATGGAAAAAATGCCGAACCTGGCGCTGCTGAAAAACCCGCAGTATCAAGCGCTGGTGGACAAAATCATCGAACGGCGGCGCGACGGCACGCAGCCGATCAACGGCACGCCGCGAACCATCGAGACGCTGCTGCGCTTCGGTGATTTTCAGTGCTATCCGACGATGTTTCCCCGGGTGTATCCGAACGGCGACGTTTTTTATCCCTGCGAGCCGCTGCGCAGGGTTGCCGGTAATTTGCTGCGGGATGGATCGCTGAAGAAAATCTTCGCGCGCGGCAGAAGCATCTATGGAGAGATTCCGCCTTGCCAGGGGATCTGCTACCTGTTCGGAAACGTGCTGTCACACTATTACGTGAATGACTTTTGGGGGCTGGCGGGCGATTTCATTCAATGATTGGCTCGTGCGTTAGATTACTTCGAGCCGGGCCGAAGACCCGAAGAAAAAGGGATGTAACGAAGCGGGCACAGAGGAGACGCAGAGGTCGCGGAGACTACTTCGAGGGAGTTGGGGGTTTGCTCTTCAGCTAAGGTCCGCGATTTTTTTGTCGAGGTGGGCGAGGGCGGCTTCGAGGGACTTGCGATGGTTGGGATGAGTGGCCGAAGCGAGGTCGTTGGCAATGCGGGTGCGCGATAGCTGAAGGTCCTTGCGCTCTTGTTCGCGCTTGAGTTGTTCCGGAGTCTTAGGTCCCGAACCCGGTTTCTGCTTGGGTGCTTCCGTAGCTTCGACCTGAGATTCGACGTCCTTGCTTTCCCAGCCACGTGCCATGCATACAGTGTGACACAAATTACGCAAATCGCGGGCGCATCAGAAGAGAAAAGTGGCGAGAACAGTATCAGGCGCTGGCAGCGCGGCGTTGAGGGAGAACGGGGAGAGCAGGACGCATCACACTGCGGACGGTGGTCTCGGCGACGCGCGCGAGATGCTCGGCAAATATGCCGCCATACGAGAATTCGGCAGTGTGACTGGCCCACATCATTCGCAGTCGCCAGGATTCCTCGAATTCCTGGGCACAGGCAGCAGTGATTTCGCCGACGGGGATCTCAAGGAGCGGCTGGAAGCGCCGGTCGAGTGCCCAAATGCGTTCGACGCCGACGAAGAGTTGCACGGCAGCTGACGGCGCGCTTCCTGGTTGATAGCGCCCGCCGTTGACGACAACGAGAGCCCCCAGTTCGCGGGCCTTGTCGTCGGCGCTGGTATCGGGTTTGCCGGGAGGCAGAAGAATAGCGCTGATGAACATGGCCAGACCGACAATGGCCGGAACGAAGCTAGTCCCCAAGCCGAGCGGCAGGACGACCAGCGCTGCACCGGAAACTCCCAAGAATATGCGGAAGAGCATCCAAGAGCGCGGGTTGCGCCGCACATGCAAGATCTTTGGGATCAGCAACACCAAGGCGAACACAGCTCCGACGGCAAAATGACGAAGCCTCTTGCCGAAACTCTCCGGCTGAGAAAGCGCGGGATTGGACGTGGCGCTCATCTTTGATCTTTCAAGGTTGCAGGCCGCCGATTTCGCGCAGGCGGGCAAAGGCACGCCGGACATGCGGAATGGTGATGGAGCCGCCGACGATCAGCGCCACGTTGAGGGCGTCGATCACTTCTTCGCGCTTCCAGCCTTCTTCGCCGCAGCGGACCAGGTGATAGGTGATGCAGTCATCGCAGCGCAGCACCGCGGAGGCGACCAGCCCGAGTAGCTCCTTTGTTTTGGTGCCGAGCGGGCCGGGTTCGTAGGCCTGGTGGTCGAGAGCGAAGAAGCGCTTGATGCCGAGGTGGCCGCAGCCGAGGATTTCATCGTTCAGGTCAGCGCGAAACTTCTGAAAATCTTCCAAGCGATCGGCCATGGTTCCTCCGGGGAGACATATTCGAACGCACCAACCGTGCCGCTATTATGAACCAACTCGGGCCAACCTGTTACGAAACGCAATTCAGGGCATGTAGCCCGGGCCGCGGAGCACTTTGCCGGGCAGCGCACCAGTCATCTCGCTATGGTCGATGACCGGCACGCCGTTGACGAGCACGTATTCCATTCCCTGCGACAATTGGTTGGGATTCTCGAAGGTGGCGACGTCATGAACTTTTGCAGGATCGAATATGACCAGGTCGGCCCACAAGCCTGCCTTCAAGACGCCACGATCCGCCAAGCGCATGCGTTGAGCCGGCAATGCGGTGAATTTGCGGATGGCGTCTTCGAGGGTGAGCTTGTGTTCTTCACGAACGTACTTGTGCAGAATGCGCGGGAACGTGCCGTATGCGCGCGGATGGGGATGTTCCTGTCCGAGGATGCCATCGGGCGAGGTGCCGGAGGAGTCGTTATCGACGGAGACCCAAGGTTGCTGGAGTGCAAGCGCAACGTCCGGCTCGGACATGCCGAAGACGGCCACGGAGGTGAGGGCATGGTCTTCGATCAGGAGGTCGAACAGAGCGTCCATCGGATCCTTGTTCCAGATTTTTGCTATCTCCGCTAGCGTCTTGCCTTGCAACGCAAGCAATTGGGGATGGTGCACCACGCCGATGAGGACCGCTTCGGGGCCGGGAATTTCCTGCCATTCATTATCCCACTGGTCTGACGGCGTGAGCATATCCTTACGGATGCGGTCGCGCGTTGCTGGATCCTTCAAGCGTTCGATGAGCTTGGCGTTGCCGCCGTCGTGCGCCCAGGCAGGAATGAAAGCGGAAAAGTCGTTGAACCATGCGGTGTAGGCGTAGGTGTCCGCGGTGACGTCAAGCCCCTGTGCTCTCGCGGCGTTGATCTTGGCAACGACTTCCGGCATGCGCCCCCAGCTTGGTTTGCCGCCGACCTTTAGATGCCAGATTTCGACGGGGATATGGGCTTCGCGGCCGATGCGCAGAGCCTCGTCAATGGCCGGCAAGATGCCGGTGCCTTCGTTGCGCATGTGGGTGGCGTAGATGCCGCCAGACCTGGACGCTTCCTCGGCGAGAGCGATCAACTCTTCGGTCTTTGCGTAAGGAGCGGGGGCGTATTCGAGCGAAGTAGAGACGCCGACAGCGCCGTCGCGCATGGCTTGGCTTACAAGTTCTTTCATTTGCTCAAGCTGGGCCGGCGTGGGCTGCACGTCGTTATCGCCGAGCACCATGCGCCGGACGCGCGTGGCGCCCACGTAACTGGCAATGTTGATTCCAATGTGTTGCTTTTCGAGCCGGGACAAGTAATCGCGGAACGTCCGCCAGTCGGCTTGAATGTGATAGTGATCGTACTGCTCCCGATCGGCGCGGAGAATCGCGTCGTTCAGCGGGGCAACGGATTCGCCCTCGCCGGTGATTTCAGTGGTGATCCCTTGGAAAATCTTTGAGGGCAGGCGAGGGTCGACAAGGATGGTGTACTCCGACTGTCCGAGCATGTCGATGAAACCGGGAGCAACAACCATGTGGTGTGCATCGATGGTGCGAGCACGCGACGCAGTGCTGAGATTGCCGACGGAGGCAATCTTTCCGTTGCGAATTCCGATATCGCCCGAATACCACGGCGAGCCGGTGCCGTCGATGATGCGGCCATTGGTGATGACGATGTCGAAAGACCCCGTCTGTTCCTGGGAGTCCAGAGGAACCACACCGAAGAGCAAGAGCGCGGACAAGCACACGGACTTCCATCGCTGAAGCTTCCTGTTCGTCGTAGGCTGATCCTCGCTCCGCGCACGACACAATTTGCTTCCAGGTCCAGACAGTGGGCATTTTACCGACCGCTCCATACATCCTCCTAGGGCCTTTCGAGAAGCTCCTGGGCCTCCGCGCCGAGGCCGCGAGTGCGGACGCGATACCAAATGACAATGAGGCCCACGGAAATGGCGAAGATCAGCGTGGAGACAGCGTTGATTTCAGGAGTGATGCCGCGACGAAGGCGGCCCCAGATTTCGAGCGGCAGGGTATTGTCCCGGCCGATAAGGAAAAAGGTGACCGCGATCTCATCCATCGAGAGCGTGAAGATGAGCAGGCCGGCGGCAATCAGAGAGAGCTTGAGATTTGGGATGGTGACGCGCCAAAAGGTTTGCCACGGCGTCGCGCCGAGATCGAGCGAGGCTTCTTCCTGAGCGCGGTCCATTTTTTGCAGGCCGGCGAAGAGCTCGGTGGTAGCGACAGAAATGAGCGCGGTGCCGTGACCGAGAAAAACGGTGAGCAGGCTGAGCTGGGCACCCGCAAAGACGGCGAACATGAGCAGGGAAAGCCCGGTGATGATACCGGGAAGAATCAACGGCAAAAGGACGAGGCGGCGGAAGAGAGCCTTTCCGGGGAACGTGGCGCGATCGAGCGCGAGCGCTGCGAGCAGTCCCAGGGTTAGCGATAGCGCGACACTGCCGGCGGCGACCATCAGGCTGTTCACGACGGCGTCCCAGACGGGGGCATCGGCGAAGAGCTGACGGTACCAATCGAGCGTAAGATGACGAGGAGGGAAACCGCCGACGCCATCACGGTTGAAGGAGTAAAGAATGAGAACGACGACCGGCAGATAGATGAAGATGAAGACGAACGTGGAATAGATGGCCAGCAGCGGAGCGCGGCGGGTTGAAGCGAGACTGCTCATTTGAAGGACCACTGCTTTTCGAGCCGCTCACTGAGGAACAGCAAGGAGATGGTTATGATTAGGATGCCGACGGAAATCGCGGCGCCGAGCGGCCAATCATAGGCCGCGCCGAAGAGGCTCTGTACGACGTTGGCAATCATCGTGCCGGAAGCACCACCGACGAGAAGCGGCGCGAGGAAATCGCCCAGCGAGAGAACAAAGGCGAAAGTTGCGCCGGCGAGCAGGCCGGGAATTGACAGAGGCAGGATGACGCGCAGAAATGTTTGAGCCGATCCGGCGCCGAGGTCCTGAGAGGCTTCGACAAGCGGGCGGGGGATGTGTTCGAGGGCCGCGTAGATCGGCAGAAAAACGAAGGGCGTGTAGATGTGCGTGAGCATGAGAACGACGGCGAACGGGCTGTAGAGAAGGAACGCGACGGGCTCATGGGTGAGATGCAGGTATTGCAAGAAGCCATTGAGCACGCCTTCGCTGCCGAGAATGGTTTTCCAGGCGTAGCCGCGTACCAAGTAGCTCACCCACAGCGGCACAATGACGAGCTGGTAGAGCAGCTCTTTGCGAGCTCCGGCATGAAACGACAGGTGATACGCCAGCGGGTAGCCGAGCAGCAGGGAGCAAAGGGTCACCGAGGCGGCGATGCGCATGGTGCGCAGGAGGACTCCGATGTAGACGGGCTTAGAAAAGAGCGTCACATAATTGTCTAGGTTCCACTGGTGGACGAGAACTCCGTCGCGGACGGCCCAGAAGCTGTGCGCCAACATCAGCGCGTAAGGAAACAGGAGGAACAAGCCGACCCAGAGGAGCGGCGGAAGCGAGACGAGCGTTTTGTACGCGCGTGAGTACATATGCAGGATAGGGGCAATTACTCCTGGACGCGGATGGCGTCCAAAGCCGAGAAAACAAATTCGTGTTCACCAGAAAGCGGTCCACGCGCGGAGATACGCACGCGCAGGAGCTGGCCGGCGCCGCAATTCACTTCAAGCAATTCATTCGCACCAGTGAAGAACTGCTGCTGAAGTTCGGCGCGAAACCGCGCGGTTCCCGGAGGAGCCACAGCATCGCAGGCGAGACGGATGGCCTCCGGGCGCAACGAGAAAATGGCGGCACCACTTGGGCCATGCGCGGGCCATTTCAGTGCCCCGCACCTGGCCATGCCATCAAGAATGTCCCCGCGTAATAAATTGGTTTGACCGATGAATTGGGCGGTGTACGCCGTGGCGGGATGCGCGTAGATTTCACGGGGAGAGGCGACCTGCTCAAGCGCGCCGTCGCGCAACAGGGCGATGCGGTCAGAGAGCGCCATGGCCTCTTCCTGATCGTGCGTAACAAAAAGAAAAGTGATGCCAATTTCGCGCTGCAGGGCTTTCAATTCGCTCTGCATCTGCTTGCGCAGATTGGCGTCGAGCGCGGAAAGAGGCTCGTCGAGCAGGAGAAGTAGAGGACGATTGACGAGCGCGCGCGCGAGGGCGACACGTTGTTGCTGGCCACCGCTCAGTTTAGACGGACGGGAAGCCGCAAATTCCTGCATCTTCACCATGCGCAGCGCTTCATCGACGCGGCCGCCGATCTCCATGGCAGAGGTTTTCTTGACGCGCAAGCCGTAAGCGACGTTCTCCCGCACACTCAGATGCGGGAATAACGCGTAATGCTGGAACACGGTGTTCACTCGGCGCTTGTAAGGCGGAAGCGTGTCCAGCCGCTCGCCGCTCATCCGGATTTCTCCCGTCGTCGGTTCTTCGAATCCGGCGACCAGACGAAGAAGAGTGGTCTTGCCGGAACCGCTTTCACCGAGCAGCGTGAGGAATTCTCCCTGAGCAATGTTCAACGAGATGTTCCTCAACACATCACGCGAGCCAAAGCTCTTGGCAACGCCGCGCACTTCCAGCAAGGCTCCCGATGCCGATGCGGCTGTTTCGACCGCGTTGGTGGCGGTGCTCACTGAGCGGCTTTGACCTCGTTCCAGATTTCGTTGTATTTCGCGCGGCGCGGGACGTCCTGCCAGAAATAGATTCGCTGCATATAGGCATCGGGGTTATCGAGGTGCAGACCTTTTATTTCGTCGGGGGTCAGAAACTGCGCCGCCGCAGGATTCGCGGGAGTGTAGTGGGTCACGTCGGTAATTTTTTTCTGTGTCTGTGCCTCGATCATGTATTCCAGGAATTCCGTGGCAAGCTCCTTGCGGGAGCTCGCAGCCGAGATCATCAAGTGATCGATCCATCCGGTCGTGTTTTCGTTTGGAATGGTTTCGCCGATCGGGAAATGCAGCTGGTGCAGTTGATTGGCCATTAGGGGCCAGCCCATGGCGGCCACGACTTCGTGATTTTGAAAAAGATTTGTAAGTTCGCCGCCCGTGGCCCACATCTTGCGGATGTTAGGTTTCAATTCAATCAGCTTCTTCCTGACTGCGGCAAGCTGATCGTCGGTCAGATTGTAGAGTTGCGATGGGTCCGGCTTGTCGTAGCCAAGAACCTGCGCCGCCATATACACGGTAGAAAGGTCATCCCAAACGGACATCTTTCCCTTGTATTTCGGGTCCCACAAGACCGCCCACGAGTTTGGTGGCTGCACGAACGCGGTGGTGTCGTAGAGCAAAGGGTCCGGCCCCCACATGAACGGGACGCCGTATATTTGCCCGTTCGCTTTGACGAGTGGCAGATTCCGGAGCTTCGACGAGAGCTGAGAGTAAGACGGCAGCTTGGATAGATCGAGGGGTGCGGCCAGACCGGCCTTTACAATGGAGGCGGCGACGTCGCTTGACGGCGAGAACACATCGTAATTTGAAGCACTGCCTCCGCGAAGTTTCGCGACGAGTTCATCGCTCGAACCCATATAGGACGCCACCACTTTGCAGTGGTGACGCTCCTCGAAGGCATGGACGAAGGAGGCGTCGGAATAGCCTTCCCAAACGAGCAGGCTTAGCGCTTCTTCTTTTTTCTTGCAGGCGCTGCATGCCAGGGCGAGCGTCAGGATTCCCAGAAGAATGGCGCGAGATCTCATTGCTCCTCCCGGTTACTTTGTATCCGCTTGATAGACCAGCCGCCCGCCCACGATGCTGACGACAACTTTTGTGGCACCGATCCTATGTGGATTTATGTCGAAGATATTCTGCGAAAGGATGATCAGGTCGGCGACCTTGTCGATCTCGAGCGAGCCTTCCGATTTTTCGCGGCGGCCGGCAAACGCCGCTCCGAGCGTATAACCCTCAATCGCTTGCGCCACGGTCAATCGCTGCTCGGGGACAAAACCCGCTTCAGGTTTTCCTTCAGACGTTTGGCGAGTCACAGCGGTCTGAATCCCTTCCCACGGATTGAGAGTCACGACGGGCCAATCACTGCCGAAGGCTAGGCGGCCTCCTGCATCAGAGATACTTTTCCAGGCCCAGGCGCGGGAAGCGCGATCGGGGCCTATGTTATGCGCCCAAACTTCGAGCGTATCGCGGTCCGGATAAGAATGGAGAGGCTGCATGCTGGCAATGACGCCGAGCTTGCCGAAACGCGGGATATCGGCGGCGGAGATGGTTTCAATGTGTTCGATGCGCGGTCGGCGATCGCGCTTGTGGTTCCGCGTTCCGGCATTTTCATAGGCATCCAGCGCCGTCCGCACACCATAGTCGCCGATCGCATGCGTGAAAAGCTGCAATCCGCGCTTGTCCAATTCCGCGACCGCCGACTTGTAGTTGGCGGGCTCCCAGAAGAGCTTGCCTTTCAACGAGGGATCGTCGCTGTATGGCTCGAGCATCGCCGCGGTATGCGATTCGACGACGCCATCCACCATGAATTTGACGGCGTCGGCGTCGATCCAGTCGTCGTGGAATTTCTTGCGGGCATGATCGATGGCGTCGAGGTCCTGTGGCCGTAGCTCGGGTGGATTCAGGAAGTAAGCGATATACATGCGCACGCTGAGGTCACCGCGGTGGCGCATTTCGTCGAAAAGATCGAGCTCTTCGAAATCCTGTCCAGCGCTGTGGACACGGGTGATGCCGTGCTCGTTCGCCCATCTCATGCCCGCGCGCAACGCCAAAAGCTTTTCGGCGCGAGACGGCTTTGGAATAATCTTGGCGACCAGGTCCTGAGCTGTCTCTTTTAACGCACCCGTCGCCTCACCCGTTTTCGGGTCGCGCACAATCGTGCCGTTGGGCGGATCCGAAGTATCGCGGGTGATCCCGGCCAGAACCAGAGCCTTGGAATTTGCCCAGTAGGTATGTCCGTCAAAGCCTTCGAGGAAAACCGGGCGATTGGGGAAGACTTCATCCAGGTATTTCTTGTGCGGGAGCGCCTCGGGACCGAACATGGCGTAATTCCAGCCACGGCCAAGGATCCAGTCATCCCCAGGATGTTCAAAGGCATATAGGCGCAATCGTTTTTGAATGTCGCCCGGGTCTTTTGCGCCTTCCAGATTCACCCGGCCGAGACTCAAAGAGCCATCCATGAAATGGATATGACTATCAACGAATCCTGGGAGCACAAGCTTTCCCCCTGCGTTGACGACTTTTGTGCCCATGCCGCGCCTGCGCTCGATTTCGGGGTCGTCACCGACAGCGACGATCTTGCCGTGCCGAATGGCCACGGCCTGGGCCCACGGTTGCTTGGGGTTTTCAGTATAAACGCGACCGTGAACGACGATGATATCCGCCGGTTCGACGATCCGGCCTTGCGCGCGTGCAATCGAAGCAGCGCAGAGCAAGAGAGGGAGCGATTGAAATACGACGCGAAGCAGGTGAAGTTTCATTGGCACCAAGTCCTGAAAATCAGAATGTTGGCGGTGTGTTGATCCACAGCAGCCAAGTCTCCGTCCGTCCGGGATTCTTCCAGCGGTGCGGAGTCGAACTCTCAAAATAGAGACTGTCGCCGCGCTTCAAATGATAATGCTCCTTGGTGTCGAGCCAGATCTCAAAATTTCCGCGAAAGACATGCAGGAATTCCTCGCCTTCGTGCGAATAGGATGCACCGCTGCCGCCGCCGGGTTTGATGCGGAAAAGATGCGGCTCCATCGCGGTGTTCCCCCAGGCGAGCAGCTCCATGCGCACGTCCGGCGTGGTCTCCAGGATTTTTCGCTGATTCGGGCGCACGAGGCGCGGATTGTCGCCGGCGGTTTCGAAGAGTGAAAGAATGTTGGTGCGGTAGAAGCGGGCGATGCGGCGCAGAGTAGCGATCGAGGAGCGCATCTGCCCGCGCTCAAGGGCGCTGAGAAAACCTACGGAGACTCCAGTGGCGCGAGCCACTTGAGCCAGCGAAAGGCCGCGGCGGGTCCGCAAGCGGCGGAACCGTTGCCCGGGAAGGAGCGCGCTCTCTGCAGGAGCAGAGACAACTCCCTGGCGCTTGAGCACGTGAACGATGGCGGCCGGATTGAGGCCGCGGGCTCGGCGCAAAAAAATCGCGCGCTGCAGCAGGCGCACATCGGATTCGGTAAAGAGACGGTAGCGGCTCCGCGTACGCCGCGGTGAGACGAGGCCCAGGGCTTCCCAGGCGCGCAACGCAGAGGAGGAAATGCCCACGCGGCGGGCCACTTCGCCGATGCGCAACGTGCGCGGCGGCTTGCGCGCGGCCGATGCGTTGGATAAATTCTTTCTGCTTGACACAGGTGCCGGCTTTCTCTAAGTTTACAGGATTATAGTAAGGTTTCAGGGGCACAGCAACCACGAAGAATTCGTCCGCAAATATTCTTCGCGGCATAGGGGTGAGGTCATGAAGGTTGACGCTCGGTTCGGGCAACTGCGTTCGCTATTTTGCCGCGGCATCTTACTCGCAACTGTTTTGGCGATGGCATTCTGCCTCGCGACGCCATTTGCGGGCGCGCAGAGCACCGGCGGCCGCATTCGCGGCACGGTGATGGATCCCAGCGGCGCTGCGGTTGCTGGCGCCAAGATCACGCTCATCAATGAAGCGACACATGCCACCCGCGATGCGCAAGCGGGCGCCGAAGGGGAATACATCTTCCTCGAGGTCCCTGTAGGAAGCTACGAAGTCAACGCGCAGTCTCCTGGCTTCAAGAAGTACGTTCGCCGGAGTGTGGTTCTAAATCTAAATGAAGTGGCGAATCTGGACATCACGCTGCAGGTTGGAGCAGCGGTGGACACGATCGAAGTGACCGGCGCACCTCCCCTTGTCGATACGACCTCGACGCAGCTCGGAGCTGTCGTCAATGAACGTGCCGTAAGCGAGCTCCCGCTTGCCCAGCGTGATGCGTACCAGCTCTTGCAGCTTCAGCCCGGCGTGCAGTCGCAGCTGGGTGTGGACAATGTGTATGGCAGCGACCGCGCCGGTGTCGTCAGCGTCAATGGCGGCCGCGGACGCGACAACAACTACTCAGTGAACGGCGGCGACGGAAACGACCAGTTTGCCAATCTGCCCGCCATCCAACCCTCCCCCGACGCCATCGCTGAGTTTCGCGTATTGACAAACACATTCGATGCCGAATACGGCCGCAACTCCGGCGCAGTCGTCAACGTCGTGACTAAATCCGGCTCGAATGATTTCCATGGGGACGTGTATGAATTCTTCCGCAACAAAGGTTTGAACGCGAGGGGATTTTTCGATTCGCAAAAACTGGATTACCTGCAGAATCAGTTCGGAGCCACCCTAGGTGGACCCATCAAAAAGAACAAAACATTCTTTTTTGCCAGCTATGAAGGCGATCGTATTCGTCGTGGATCATCCTCCGACACTGTCGCCGTGCCGAGTGACCTGGAGCGTGTGGGTGATTTCTCGGCCGATCCAGCCTTTGCCGGAGTCCTTAGCAACGCAAGTATTTTGAATAACCGCCCCGCCTGCCTCACCGCGCTCGGTAGTGGTCCCATTGCTGACGGCACGCCCTACGCTTCAATTTTTCCGAACAATATAATTCCTATTGCTTGCTTCGATCAAACTGCGTTCGACCTCTTGAACCAGTTCGTGCCTCATGCCAACCGCGCTGACGGAAGTTTTCAAGCTGTGCCGCTAGGGCACGAGCGCTCCAATCAGTTCACGGCTAAGATCGATCATGAGTTGACGAAGAATCAGCATCTGACCGGCTACTATTACTTTACACAGCACTTCCTTGAGAAACCTTTCGCGCGTTTCCAGGCCGGCGGGGGAAATCTTCCTGGTTTTGGCGACCTTACCGACGAGCGCATTCAACAATTGAACATCAGCCATACCTGGACGATCGGCTCGACCGCAGTGAACGAGGCACGTTTTACCTTTTTCCGAGAAGGCCAGGGAAAATTCCTTCACCCGCAAAGTACGAATCTGGTTAAGAATTCCTGCACATCGGCTGTTCCCGCGGACACCTGCTTCAACGATCCGAACAATACCGCCGTCGGGATTCACCCCGGGCTCGGCGCCAGCCGGGAGGGCGTGCCGTTCGTCAACGTTTCGGGCGGGTTCAGCTTCGGAAACAACTTTGAAGGGGAGCTACCCCAAGTTGGCAATACGTTTCAGTGGTCCGATAACTTCAGCAAGGTTATTGGCGCTCACTCCATCAAATTCGGTGGAGACATTCGTTACCAGAAGTTCGATCAGACCCTGTACTTCGATATAAATGGCCAGCAATTGGTTTTCGGAGGCGGGCCCAACGATCCTTGTTTGGGCACGATTGATCCAACTAGCCAATTGTGTAGTGCCGTCAACCTGTTCCCGAACTATCTCCTTGGCCTGACGGACCAGTACGGCCAGGGCTCGGCCCAGAGCGAATTGGTACGCAGCAAATCGTTGTACCTGTTCGTGCAGGATAGCTGGAAGATTAAATCGAACCTCACGCTGAATTATGGATTGCGATGGGAACTGAACACGCCACTAGCCGATGCGGCACAAAAGGTACAGACCTTCCGTCCGGGACAGGTCTCAACGGTCTATCCATGCCAGCTTTCGTCTCTTAGTGGGCTTTACAATCCGGGCGTGAATGATTGCAACAACACCGGTGTTGTGCCGACGGGATTAGTTGTCCCTGGTGATGCCGGCGTGCCAAAGGGACTCACAAACACTTATTACAAGTCTTTTGCGCCGAGGGTCGGCCTGGCGTGGAGTCCGAACTCACGGGATGGCTTCCTTGGGAAATTGTTCGGAGGTCCCGGGAAGACCAGCATTCGCTCGGGCTTCGGGGTTTTCTATAACCCGGTCGAGCAACTGGTTTTGGAACAATTCAGCGCGGAACCTCCCTTCGGTGGCAGCACTTTTCTATTTAACACCCTCTTTAATACACCGTTCCTCGGGCAAGACGGTGTGACCCAGTATCCCAATCCGTTCAACGGGATTCTCAACCCCCCGCGCGGCCAACCGGTAGATTGGTCTCTGTTCCGCCCCATTCTCTTGTTCGGCCAAGCTCCCAAGAATTTGCGTTCACAGTATGCAGAACAATACAACTTCGGCATCACGCGGGAACTCGCTAAAGAAATGGCTTTGACGGTCAGCTATATCGGCCGTCAGGGGCATCGCTTGTTGGCTTCCCAGGACATTAATCCCGGCAACCCACAGACCTGCCTAGATCTGCAGGCGATTTCGGACTACTATGCTCCCGCGGCCGCCGGCCTTCCGCCGAATCCGAACGAGAATGATTCGCTTTCTGCTTCGCTGGCCTGCGGCGCTTTCTTTGCCGATACGGGCTTCACGATTCCAGCGGGGACAATACCCGCAGGATTTACGGTGCATTTGCCGTACGGTTCCGTTCCCTCCGTTACGGGAGCAAACCCTTCGGACATCAGCATCCCCGGCTTGCGCCGGTACTCTTCGCCGAATTGCGAGCCGCTAACAGGCGTCGGATGCCCGCCGGACCTGATTCCCGTGTTCTCCAGCATTTTTGCACAGAATACAATTGCGAACTCCTCCTACAACGCATTTCAGGCCAGCCTGGAGAAGCACTTTTCGCACGGATTACAGTTCCAGGCTTCGTACACGTTAGGCAAGTCGCTCGACTACGCTTCCACGTTCGAGAGCCTGGTCGATCCCGTTAACCCCAAGCGCAACCGGTCCTTGTCGCTCTTTGATTCTCGACACCGTTTCGTCTTCAGCTACTATTGGGAATTGCCTGTGCCAAAGTATGAGGGTTTCAAGGGAAAAGTTTTGGATGGTTGGGCGGTCTCGGGTATCACCACGTTCCAGACTGGATTCCCAATTCGCATCACCTCGCAAGATGACGTTGAACTGCAAGGCAGCTTCGATTTCGAAACGCCAGGTCAGCCAAATATCGCCGCGCCTTTCAGATCCATCGATCCCCGGAAACTGACTTGCGCCGCCGGAACGGGCACCGACCCTGCTACCTGCCAGTTGATCAATGCCGGATTCAATCCCGACGCCTTTACCAATAACACGGTCACGCCGGGAACCATCGGAAACCCGACCCGCACGGTCTGCTGTGGCCCCGGTTTGAATAACTGGGAGTTTAGCTTCCAGAAGCAGATTCCGGTCAGCGAACGAGTCCGGTTCGAATTCCATGGCGAGCTGTTCAATGCCTTCAACCACGCCCAGTTCTTCCAGCCCGACGGAAATATTACCGACGGGACGGACTTCGGACGAGTGAAGCGCGCCCGCGATCCGCGGCTCGTACAGTTGGCTCTGAAGTTGTACTTCTGACGAGGAGTCCGACAAACTCTTGGCAGGCGCGGCTCTGAAGGGCGCGCCTTCGCACGCTCGAAAAAGGTAAGATAGAAGAGCTGGTTTCTAGCAGTTTTCCGCGCCGATACTGACCGCAGGGAACAGACCTGCCCGGGGCAACCGAAATGCGGCCAACCCACCTTGGAGTACGCAATGCATGACGCACTACAGCAGGAAATCGCCGCCTACGAAAAGCGCACGCCGAAATCGGCCGCGGCGCACAAGCGGGCGCTGGAACGCATCCCGCTCGGAGTTGCCAGCAATTACCGCCACTACGAGCCCTATCCGATGTTCGTGAAGGATGGAAAGGGCAGTCGCATTCACGACATAGATGGCAACGAATACATCGATCACAATCTGTGTTTCGGAGCGCTGATGGCAGGGCATGGCCATCCCGCCGTCGTGAAGGCGGTCGAGCAGAAGCTGCATGAAGGAACCACGTTCGGGATGCCGCACGAGCAGGAATGGGAGCTCGCGGAAGAGATTTGCAAACGCTATCCGGTGGAAATGGTGCGGTTTGGTTCCAGCGGCACGGAAGTCACGATGCATGCTTGCCGCATTGCGCGTGCCGCGACGGGGCACGACAAGATTTTGAAATTCGAAGGCTCCTACCACGGTCTGCATGACACGGCGCTCGTCAGTGTTAAGCCCAAAGCGGAAGACTACGGCGATCCGAACGCGCCCAATTCCGTACCGGGGGGCGGGGGCGTGCCAAAGGCTTCGCTCGAGAATGTTGTCGTCGCCAGCTTCAACAATCTGAAGAGCGTCGAAAATCGTTTTAAGCAGCATCCGGGACAAATTGCCGCGATCATCCTCGAGCCCATTCTTATGAACGTCGGTCTCTGTCTCCCGCAGCCCGGCTTCCTTCAGGGACTGCGCGATATTTGCAACAAGAATGGCGCGTTGCTGATCTTCGACGAAGTCAAGACCGGC
>Ga0137394_10001022_pt1 | contig 20068 bp, 17 predicted proteins | sample czobulk116metaG_FD_108278 | JGI IMG/M metagenome (GOLD analysis project Ga0137394, IMG submission 108278) | Vadose zone soil microbial communities from Angelo Coast Range Reserve, California, USA - czobulk1.16 metaG | ecosystem: Environmental > Terrestrial > Soil > Vadose zone | place: USA...
CCCCGTCGACAATTCCGCCGACGGCTGACGTGGTCGAGCCCCGGGCCGGGAGTCGGCATCCGGTCCTGGGTCGGTGGGAACTGGGCCCGCGTGGCGGCCTTGCCGAGAATAGGAGGTGATCCAGCCGATGTGTAACCCTACGGTGATCTGTGAGGGGGTCGCCTCCTAGGCAGGCTCCACGCTAGCTCGGGCGGAACGCCTGGGAGTCCAGGCGACACCGGCCCCGACGGTCCCGCTTCACCAGCGGGGCGGCGCGACGCGCGAGTGAACGAGTCACAACGCGCCGCAGCCACCGTCGGGGCTTTTAATTTGTCCGAGGGGGCGACCCCCCTCGGACTCCCCCGGCTCTCGATGCGTGAGGGGGGGCGGCCCCCCCTCGGATTCCGCGCGCTAGGCTTTTCGGACGTTGGCGGCCTGCAGGCCCTTCGGCCCGCGGGTCACCTCGAACTCGACTCGATCACCCTCGCTGAGGCTCTTGAAACCCTGAGCCTGGATGGCGCTGAAGTGAACGAACACGTCCTCGCCGCCCTCCTGCGTGATGAACCCGAAGCCCTTCGCATCGTTGAACCATTTGACTGTGCCTTGTGCCATGACCTTCCTCTTTCTCTGTTGTGGAGCTTCACGCTCCGATGATCCCGGCCTCCATGGCCGGGGTGATGCGCGCCGCAGGCCGTCGCGGGGCTGGGGCCCCGCCGGCCGAGGCGCGACGCCAAACTAGGGTCAATGCCGAGGGACCGGATGTCCCAGGTGCCGTTCGATCGCGCGCAGCTGCTCGTGCTCCTCGGGCGACGCGAAGCTCGTGGCGCGCCCGCTCGCCTCCGCGCGCGCGGTTCGGCCGATCCGGTGAATGTAGTCCTCGGCCGTGTGGGGCAGATCGAAGTTCACCACGTGGGCGATCTCGGGCACGTCGATCCCGCGCGCCGCGATGTCGGTGGCGATCAACACGCGATAGCGGCCGCTCCGGAAGCCGTCGAGAGCCTCGCGGCGCTGCGACATGGAGCGATCGGCGTGCAGGCGCGTCACCCGGTGGCCGGCCGCGCCCACGGCGCGCGCCACGCGATCGGCGCGATGCTTGGTCCGCGTGAAGACGAGGGTCTGACCGCGCTCCTCGCCGAGCAGCTTCAGGAGGAGCGGCGTCTTGTCTTGGATCGGCGCCTTGAAGAGGCGCTGCGTGACCTTCGCGACGGGCTTCGCGATCACGCCGACCTCGACGCGCACGGGGCGGACGAGATGGCGGCGGACCAGCGTCTCGACCTCCGTCGGCATCGTCGCGGAGAAGCAGAGGGTCTGCCGGTCGAGCGGAGTCACGCGGAGGATGCGCTCGACCTGGGGCGCGAAGCCCATGTCGAGCATGCGGTCGGCCTCGTCGAGGATGACGATTCGCAACGTGCCGAGTCCGAGCGACCGGCGCTCGAGATGATCGAAGAGCCGGCCCGGGGTCGCCACGATGACGTCGGGCCTCTTCTGGAGACCCGTGAGCTGCGGCCCCATCGATTCGCCGCCGATGAGGACGAGCGTCTTGACGCCCTGGGCGCGGCCGAGCATGTCGAACGTCTCCGCGATCTGCAGTGCGAGCTCGCGCGTCGGCGCGAGTACGAGCGCGCGCGGTCCCGCGCTGCCGCGCTTGGCGAGCGCCGAATCCGCCCCGGTGAGGAGCTCGAGCGTCGGGATCGCGAATGCGGCGGTCTTGCCGGTGCCGGTCTGGGCGCAGCCGATCAGGTCGCGTCCTTCGAGAATCGGCCCGATCGCCTGGGTCTGAATAGGAGTAGGAGTGGAATAGCCCGCGCGGGCGATCGCGTCGCGCATCGCCGGCGTGAGCCGAGAATCACTGAATGTGCAGAGCATGGGATAAGACGCCTTTCCGAGCTGTCTCTGTGTTGGGCCCGGGCCCGTCGCCGAGCCCGGGCGGGAGTGAACAGGGTGGGGTTGTTAAACCTTTCTGACGTTGGCTGCCTGAAGACCCTTCGGACCGCGAGTGACTTCGAACTCGACCCGGTCACCTTCCGCAAGGCTCTTGAAACCCTGAGCTTGGATGGCGCTGTAGTGGACGAACACGTCCTCGCCGCCCTCCTGCGTTATGAACCCGTACCCCTTCGCATCGTTGAACCACTTCACCTGTCCTTGAGCCATACCTCGAACCTCTCTTTAGGGGGTCTTCAAGCCCCAGCCCCTGTGCTCCCGCCATCGTGGCGGGGTTGCCTTCCGGAATTGGAAGGCAAACAAAAACGCCGCGCGAACTGGGCCCGCGCGGCGTGTGTCTCGATCTATCACAATCGTTACCTGACTCCGTGTGTGCCAGAACCGACCCGTAGAATGGCACGCTCACGATGCCGAGTCAATCGAATTATTCCACGCTTCGCGTGACCGGACACGAGCCGTTCCTCGTACCGAGCCAGCCCGGGATCGCCACCGAGAAGCGCCCGGCGGTGCCGCCGGCCACGACGACGTGGATCTCATCCGTCGACGGGAACTTGGAGATCATGGTGTCGGGCCCGGGCCCCGCCTCGATCTTGGCGTATCGCAAATTCGTACCCTCGCCGTGGTCGGCGTCGGGCAGGAGCGCGTGGTACGGCCGCCGCACCGTCTCGTAGAGATGACGCTTGAGGTCCTCCTTCGACCAGCCGCCGTCGGCGAAGGTGCGCGCATGCTGGGCCCACCACCAGCATCGTGTGAGAGTACAGTGGGAAGTGTTTGCTGTTCCAGAGACCCGCCATCGACCATCCCAGCGACCCGCCGAGCTCCCGCGCGGTGCGGCTCGAGTGATCCGAGATCCCGTGCGGCGCCTCGCCCGCGAAGAGCGTGACGGCCGAGGCGCCGGCCGAGAAGCCGCGGCCCGCGTGGAAGGGCGGCCACGGACTCGCTTCCTCGTTCTCGGCGATGCAGTAGGTATAGCGCCCGGGATGGCCGAACGTGGACATCGAGATCTCCCCCGGGCGCGCGCCGCCGACGTTGATCATCAAGAGGCGGAGCGCGCGTCCGATCGTCGCGTTCGCGCGGTAACCGGGGCCGAAGACGCCGAAGGCGCCGTTGAGGCCGATGCGCCCCCGGATCGGTCCGTTCACGACGATGAGCGGCGCCGCGAAGTGGGTCGAGGTCGCGACGCCGTGGAGGTTGAACGCGGGATCGCACGCGCACTCGGCGGCGGCGACGACGACCGGCAGGTACTCGGGCCGGCACCCGGCCAGGACGGCGTTGATCGCGGTCTTCTCGACGGTCAGGCGGCCGTAGTTCGGCGGCATCTCGCCGAGCAGCTCGTCGCGCGCTCGCCCGGTGCCCGCGAGCATGCGCTCGACGCGCTCACGTGTGGGCGGGACCACGGGGAGCCCGTCGGTCACGCCCTTGTCGAACCAGATCTCGAACTCGTCCGTCGTCATCGGCGCCCGGCGATGCTATCCCGGACGGCCGCTTCCGACAATTCCCACGCGCCGGACGACGACGGACGCGGGCCGGCGCCGGCCGCTTTCCGGAAACTCGGATCTGCAGATCTGATGACGCTGGCTGTCACCGGATGGTGCCATCCTGGGCGGCTGTCAGAATTCGCCAGCAGGCCCGCCGCCCAGTCTGCGGGAGCAGGAGCGAAAAGCCCGCTCCGCCCGACCCACGATCGAGGTCGCCTTCTATCGGGAACACGCTGAAAAGGCTTGGATTTTCTACGCATGACCGGGCCTGGTCCGCCGAGTGTCGCAGTCGTGGCCTAAAGCCTTGGAAAAATGGAGTTTTCGTTTCTGGGTGGCACGAACTGTGCTACTGTAAAAAACCCGACGCGGGGGTTCAATCGTCGACGATGGAGCGGTGATGTTCTACAACCTGCTGGCCGGAATGTTCTCCAACGATCTCGCTATTGACCTTGGAACGGCGAATACGCTGGTCTATGTCCGTGGCGAAGGCATCGTGCTCAACGAGCCCTCGATCGTCGCGATCCACCAAGCGGACCATTCAGTGCTCGCCGTCGGTCACGAAGCCAAGGCCATGCTCGGGCGCACTCCCGGCAACATCATCGCCATCCGCCCGCTCAAGGACGGGGTCATCGCCGACTTCGACGTGACCGAGAAGATGCTGCACTACTTCATCTCGAAGGTGCATCGGCGGCGCACCCTCGTGCGGCCCCGCATCGTCATCGGCGTGCCCTCGGGCATCACCCAGGTCGAGAAGCGGGCGGTGCGCGACTCGGCGATGCAGGCGGGGGCGCGCGAGGTCTACCTGATCGAAGAGCCGATGGCCGCGGCGATCGGCGCGGGCCTGCCGATCCAGGAGCCCGGCGGCAACATGATCGTCGACATCGGCGGCGGGACCACGGAGGTCGCGGTGATCTCGCTCTCCGGCATCGTCTACTCGAAGTCGGTCCGGATCGCGGGCGACGAGATGGACGAGGCGATCGTCCAGTACATCCGCAAGCACTACAACCTGCTCGTCGGCGAGCGGCGCGCCGAGGAGATCAAGGTGACGCTCGGGTCCGCGTATCCGATGGGCGGCGACCGCCGCACCATGGAGGTCAAGGGCCGCGACCTGATCGACGGCATCCCGAAGACCATCGTGATCACCGACGAGGAAATCCGGGAGGCCTTGCGCGAGCCCGTGATGACGATCGTCGAGACGGTGCGCACGTGTCTGGAGCGGACACCGCCCGAGCTCGCGGCGGATATCGTGGACAAGGGTATTGTCATCACCGGAGGCGGCGCGCTGCTCCGGGGCCTGGACCACCTGCTGCGCCAGGAGACGAATCTCCCGGTGACGCCGGGCGACGAGCCGCTGTCGTGCGTCGCGCTGGGGACGGGGAAGGTGCTGGACGAGCTCGATCTCCTGAAAAAGGTGGCGATCCCCGCCTAACAGGTTTCGAGCCTTCTCGCAGGGGGTCGGAAGGTGAAGATTCGGAAGCTCGCATTGCTCGGCTCCCTGGTGGCGGCTTGCCTGCTGCTCCTCACACTGCAGACGCGCGGGTACGGCTCCGCCGCCCGCGACCTCTTTGCGATCGTCACCACGCCGATCCAGACCGGCCTCGCGAAGGCGAGCCGCGCTACCTTCGGTATGTGGGCGACCTACCTCGACTGGAAGAACGTGCGCGCTGAGAACCGGCGGCTGCGCGAGGAGGTGCAGGACTTGCGGGTCCGGGCATTGCGCGTGAGCGAGACCGACGACGAGAATCGTCGCCTGCGCCGCCTGCTCGTCTTGCAGGAACGGCTCCCGCTGACGACCCTGCCCGGGGAGATCATCGCGCGCGAGTGGGGCGGCTGGATCCGGTCGCTCACCGTCAATCGGGGTCGCGGCGACAACGTCCCCCGCCTGACCGCGGTCATCTCGCCCGATGGCCTCGTCGGTCGCATCGTCGACGTCCGGCTCGGCGCGTCGATCGTCCAGGTGCTGACCGACCCCGCGTCCACCGTCGGCGCCCACGTGCTGAGAACCCGCACCCCGGGCATCGTCGAGGGCGACCCGCGCGGCACGCTCCGGTTCAAGTTCATGGCCCGGGACGGCGCCTCGATCCAGAGCGGCGACGTGCTCGTGACCGCCGGGCAGGGCGGGCTCTTTCCGCGCGGCATCCCGATCGGCACGGTCCGCTCGATCGACAACCGCGGCGCCGCGCTCTTTCACTACGCCGAGCTGACGCCGGCCGTCGACTTCGCACGGGTCGATGAAGTCCTGCTGGTGACCGGCGACTCGCAGCGCGACCTCACCGCCTACTTCCCGACGGACGGCTGATGCGCGGCCTGCTCGTGCTCACGGTCGCCGGAGGCTCGGTCGCTCACGCGACGCTCACCCCGCTGATCAGCATCGCGGGCGTGACGCCCGACCTACCGCTGATCATGGTGGTCCTGCTGGCGCTGCGGCGCGGCCCCGAGTTCGGGTGCCTGTCGGGGTTCGTCACCGGGCTGCTCCAGGACGCGGCCGGCGGCGGCCTGATCGGCGTGCAGGCGCTGACGAAGGCCGTGATCGGGTTCGGGATCGGCGTCGCCGGCGGGCGGCTCAGGGTGAGTCAGCCGCTGGTCCAGGTCCCGGGGCTCGTGATGCTCACGATCGCCGAAGGGCTCGCGCGGTTCGCGCTGCTGCAAATCTTCCGCTTCCCAGCGCCGTTCGGCGACCTGATGATGTACGTCGTGCTCCCGCAGGCGCTCTGCAACGGGTTCGTCGGCGCCGCCGTCGTCCTGGGTCTGGCCTGGGCGCAGGCCCTCCGTGGACGTTTCGAAGGCGGGCAGCCGTGAGCATCTCTCGCCGGTCGTTGCCGGGCCGCCGCGACGCCGGGCAGAAGCGCGTCATGGTGATCGCGACCGCGGTGACCGTCGCGTTCCTCGTCCTGGTCGGCCAGCTCTGGTACCTCCAGGTATTGGAGGGCGGCCGCTTCCTCGACGCGTCGGACAAGAACCGGATCCGCGTTCGTCCCATCGCCGCGCCACGCGGCATCCTATTCGACCGCCACGGCACGCCGCTGGTCGACAACCGCCCGGCGTTCACGCTCTCGCTGATTCCCCGCGAGCTTCCCCGCGACGTCGAGAGTCGCGACGCCGTCCTCGGCCGCGTCGCCTCGCTGCTCCACATTCCCTACCAGGACCTGACGGACGCGGTGGCCAAGGTGCAGCCCGACTCGCTCCTCCCCGTGCGCGTACGCCGTAGCCTGACGCTCGCGGACGTCGCGAAGGTGGAGGAGTGGAAGCTCGAGCTGCCGGGAGTCATCACCGAGGTCGAGCCCCAGCGGGTCTACCCGACGAGCCGCTTCGCCGCGCACCTCCTGGGCTACGTCCGCGAGGCCAACGACGAGCAGCTCAAGCAGGGGCGATACCGGCGCGGCGACATGGTGGGACAGAGCGGCCTCGAGCGCCTCCTCGACGAGTATCTGCGCGGGCAGGACGGCGGCGAGCGGATCGAGGTCGACGCGATGGGACGCCCGGTCCGCCGGGTGCAGCAGACGGAGCCGCACGCCGGCGCGCAGGTCATCACCACGGTGGATCGCGGGATCCAGGAGGCCGCGGAGCGCGCGATGGAAGGCCTTGCCGGTGCGGTCGTCGTCATGGACCCGCGAAGCGGCGACGTGCTCGCGATGGTGTCCACGCCGGCCTTCGAGATCGATCGCTTCACCGGAACCATCGAGCGCGACGCGTGGCTGCGCGTCGTCCAGGATCCGAACTTCCCGCTGCTGAACCGGACGATCCAGACCCAGTATGCGCCCGGCTCCGTGTTCAAGATCCTTGTCGCGGCGGCGGGCCTGCAGGAAGGAAGCCTCACGCCGCTCGACCGGACACACTGCAACGGCGAGTTTCACCTGGGCACGGCCACCTTCAAGGACTGGAAGGACGGCGGGCACGGCACGGTCGATCTCCACAACGCGATCGCTCAGTCCTGCAACATCTTCTTCTACGAGGCGGGACTCAAGATCGGCGGGGCGGCGATCGTACGCTACGCGAGCGCTTTCGGGTTCGGCCAGCCGACGACCATCGACCTGCCGGGGGAGAAGGCCGGCCTCTTGCCGCGGCCCCAGGCCGCGCGCGGGCGCCAGGGGCGGACGTACCCGCCCGGCGAGACGGTCAACATGTCGATCGGGCAGGGCACCGTGCTCGTCACGCCGATGCAGGTCGCGCGCTTCATGGCCGCGATCGCCAACGGCGGCGTCCTCTGGCGGCCGCGTCTCGTGCAGCGGGTCGAGCGCCTCGACCGCGTCGTGTGGAGCGACCCGGGACAGGTCGCCGGCCACGTGGAGCTGTCGCCGGTCGTGTGGGCATTCCTCAGGCGGAGCCTCTGGGCGGTGGTGAACGAGGGCGGGACGGGCGTGGCGGCCCGGATCCCCGGCCTCGACATCGCCGGCAAGACCGGCACCGCGCAGATGGTCGCCAAGTCCAAGGCCGAGAAGGGCCAGGATCACGCGTGGTTCGCCTCCTTCGCGCCGGCGAAGGCGCCGGAGGTGGTCGTCGTGGTGATCGTGGAGCGGGGGGGTAAGGGCGGCCAGGTCGCGGCCCCGATCGCGCGGAAAATTCTGAACGCGATCTTCTTCGAGAGGGTCGCCTCGGTGGAGATCGCCGGCTAGTGCTCCGGATCGACCGGCGCCTGCTGCAGAACGTAGATTGGCTGCTGCTGGCGCTCGCGTTCGGTCTGGTCGTGATGAGCACGGTGACGCTGACGAGCCTCCACGTGGGCCGGGCGGGCGGCAGCGTCGTCCTGCGGCAGATCCTCTGGTTCGTGATCGGCCTCGTCGTCATGGTGCTGCTGGCGAGTCTCGACTACCGCCGGCTCGTTCGCGCCGCGCCCGCTCTCTACCTGCTGGGCCTCATCGGCCTCGCCGCCGTGTTCGCACTGGGCCGAACCGTGTCGGGCGCGCGGCGATGGGTCGTGCTCGGCCCCCTGTCGGTTCAGCCTTCCGAGATCTTCAAGATATGCTTCCTGCTCATGGCGGTGTGGGCGATCACGTCCCGCTGGGCGCAGCCGGTGGGCAAGCTCACCCTGGTCTTGACCTTACCGATCGTCGCGGTGCCGATCGTGCTGATCATCAAGCAGCCGGACCTCGGCACCGCGCTCTTGCTTGTCCCCGTGCTGGTGATCCTGCTCGTCGGGGCCGGCATGCGCTTCAAGCTCCTCGCGGGCCTGGCCCTCGCGGGGCTGGGCGCGCTGCCGCTGGCCTGGCTGGCGCTGAAGGAATACCAGCGCGAACGAATTCTCGTCTTCCTGGACCCGTTCCGCGATCCGCTCGGGAGCGCGTACAACGTGATCCAGGCGAAGATCGCGATTGGATCGGGCCAGCTCCTGGGCAAGGGCGTGGCCGGCGCGACGCAGAGCCGGCTGGCATTTCTCCCGGAGCGTCACACGGATTTCATCTTTGCCGTATTCGCCGAGATGTGGGGGTTCGTCGGCTGTCTCGTCCTGCTGCTGTGCTATGTCTTGCTCCTCCTGCGGGGCTTCGACATCGCGGCGACCGCGCGCGAGCCGGTGGGTCGGCTCGTGGCGCTGGGCGCCACGTCGCTGTTCGCGGCGCAGGTCTTGATCAACGTGGGGATGGTGACCGGTCTTCTGCCCGTCGTCGGGATCCCGCTGCCGTTGATGAGCTACGGCGGCTCCTCGATGGTCGCCTCCTTCATGACCCTTGGCCTCCTCCTCTCGGTACGAATGCGGCAGTTCCAATGAGACACGGAAGGCTCGGCCGTATGAACCGGGCTGCCGTGTCGGCGAGGTGCTGCCGTGCGCAAACGGATCGTCGTCAATGCGGGTCTCAACGAAACTCGTGTCGGAGTCCAGGAGGGTAGCCTCCTCACCGAGCTCTACCTGGAGCGGCACCGCCACCGCTCGATCGTGGGGAGTGTATACAAGGGCGTCGTGACGAACGTCCTGCCGGGCATGCAGGCGGCGTTCGTCGACATCGGGCTCCAGAAGGACGCCTTCCTCTACGGCGGCGACTACACGACCAACCTCGGCGATTTCGCGGGCGCGATGCTCGCCGAGGGCGACGAGGAGGGCGACGCCGACGTCGACGTGGAGGAGCTCGAGCCGCGTCGCGAGACGGCCCCGATCGAGGAGCTCCTCCACAAGGACCAGAACGTCCTCGTGCAGGTCTCGAAGGAATCGCTCGGGAGCAAGGGCGCGCGGATCACCTCGTTCATCTCGCTGCCCGGGCGCTACCTCGTCTACATGCCCCAGGCGCGCCACATCGGGGTCTCGCGCCGCATCCGCGACGAGCGCGAGCGCGACCGGCTCCGCGCGGCGCTGCGCTCCCTGAACCTGCCGGCGGGCGGCTTCATCTTGAGGACGAACGCCGAGGGCAAGACCGAGGGCGAGTTCGCCGCCGACGTGGAGTTCCTGACGCGCCTGTGGGCGCAGGTCCAGGCCCGCTTCGAGCAGGCCGCGGCGCCGGCGGTGCTGCACGAGGAGGGGGACCTCACCTTCCGCGTCGTGCGCGATCTGTTCTCGCCGGAGATCGACGAGTTCGTCGTCGACTCGCGCGCGGTCTACGACAAGTGCGCCGGGTACGTCGAGGCGCTCGTGCCGGCGCTGCGGGACCGGGTGCGGCTGTGGGCCGAGCCCGCGCCGATCTTCGAGGCGCTCGGCGTCGAGAAGGACATCGAGAAGGCGCTCCGGCGCCGCGTGTGGCTCAAGTCCGGCGGGTACATCGTCATCGACCACACCGAGGCGCTGGTCTCGATCGACGTCAACACCGGCAAGTACGTCGGCAAGCGCGACTTCGAGCAGACCGTGCTCAAGATCAACCTCGAGGCGGTCGGCGAGGTCGTGCGCCAGATCCGCCTGCGCGACCTCGGCGGCATCATCATCATCGACTTCATCGACATGGAGTCGGCGGAGCACCGCGAGCAGGTGTACCGCGCCCTCACGCGCGCGCTGGCCGAGGACAAGGCGCGCACGAACGTGCTCGAGATCTCCGAGCTCGGCCTCGTGGAGATGACCCGCAAGCGCGTGCGCCAGGATCTGCGCTCGCTGCTCTCGGTGGTGTGCCCGACGTGCAAGGGGAGCGGCATCACGAAGTCCGACACGACGCTCGCCGCGGAAATCTTCCGCGTCGCGCAGGCGAAGGTCGGCACGGCCGACGACGCGAACGGCCGGGAGGTCGTGATCCGCGTGCATCCCGACCTCGCCCGGTACTTCGAGGGCGACGGCCGGGATGGGCTCGAGCGGCTGGCGCAGGCCGTCGACCGCAAGGTCACCATCCAGCCGAACCACGCGGACCGCGAAGGCTACGAAGTGAGGTTGCGCGGCGGCGCGCCCCAGTGAGCCGCTGATGGCCCGGGCGCGGCCGTCACGGATCAGCCAGGCCAAGCTGGTCGGCGACCTGAAGCTCGCCGCCAAGCGCGGCGATCGGACGGCGCTGTCGTTGGCGCTCGACCAGATGCGCACGCTCGCGCACTCGCCCCGCTATTGGGAAAAATACCTGGCGCTCCTGTCCAACCCGTTCGCGCGCCTCGTGGACCTGCTCGTGATCAAGCAGGGCGACCGCATCGCGTACCAGAAGGGATGGAAGCTGCCGCGCCCCCAGCCGGCGAAGGCGAAAGGCGCCGCGCGGAAAGGGCCGAAGACCCGCGCGGGCGGCCGCGCGCGAACGGCGCCGCCGGCGGAGCAGCCGTCGCTGTTCGACGTCTGAGCGTACGCTTCTCCCGGTGGGGCGGTGGCGCGCGCGTTCGTCGTCGTGCCGGGCCTCACGCGCCTGGATGGAGCCCAGCCGCGACGGAGCAGCGTACGCGTGCCGCGTGGTCCCGTCGATCCCCTCCCGCCCCCGCCCGCCGTGACCCGCGACCGCCGACGAGTTGACAGCGCGTCGCGGCCGGACGATACTACCCCCAGGGGGTATAGGGATGATCAACGAGGAGACGAAGGCCAAAGCCCTCGGGCGGCTGCGCCGGATCGAGGGACAGGTGCAGGGTCTCCAGCGGATGATCGACGGCGAGGCGTACTGCGTCGACATCCTGCTCCAGGTCTCGGCGGTGCAGGGCGCGCTCGAACAGGTCGAGAAGCTCCTGCTCGGCCGGCACATCGAGTCGTGCGTCGCCGACGCGCTGCGCACCGGCTCGAAGAGCGAGCGCCAGCAGAAGATCGATGAGCTGCTCGACGTCTTCGCCCGGTTCCGGGGCAAGTGATGCCGGAGCGGCAGGAGACAGAAGTGGTCGCGCCCGTCCGCGGGATGCACTGCGCGGCGTGCGTCGGTAAGGTCGAGCGCGCGCTGGCCTCGGTCCCCGGCGTCGATCGGGCGTTGGTCAACCTCGCGACCGAGCAGGCGACCGTCTCGTTCGACCCGGCGCTGACGAGCGTCGATGCGCTCCGGGCGGCGGTTGCCGCGGCCGGCTACGAGCTCGCCGAGCCGCGCTCCGGGGTCGGGCCGGCCGACACGGTCGACAGCGAGCGATCGGCGCGGGAGGCCGATCAGCGGCGCCAGCAGATTCAGTTCGCGGTCGGCGCCGTGCTCTCCGTGCCCGTGCTCCTGGGCGGGATGTCCCACGTCCTGCCGTGGGTGCCGGCCGTGCTCCAGGACCCCCGGCTCCTCCTGGCTCTCACGACGCCCGTCCAGTTCTGGGTCGGCTGGCAGTTCCACCGCGGGTTCCTGCACGACCTCCGCTACCGCACCGCGTCCATGTCGACGCTGGTCTCGGTCGGGACGAACGCCGCGTACTTCTTCAGCGTCGCGGTCACGTTCTGGCCGCACGTGTTCCCGGCGCACGGGGCGGTGATGTACTACGACGTGAGCGCGACGGTCATTACGCTGGTCGTGCTCGGGCGCTGGCTCGAGGCGCGGGCGCGCGGGCGGACCTCCGAGGCGATTCGACGGCTGGTCAGCCTCGCTCCGCGCACCGCGCGGGTGGTCCGTGACGGGGCCGAAGTCGACGTGCCGACGGCCGACGTTCGAGTCGGCGACTTCGTCCGCCTCCGCCCGGGCGAGCGCGTCCCGGTGGACGGCGTGGTCACCGAGGGCGCCTCGACCATCGACGAGTCGATGCTCACCGGCGAGAGCTTGCCGGTCGAGAAGGCCCTGGACGCGAAGGTCTTCGCGGGCACGGTCAACCGCACCGGAAGCTTCATCTTCCGCGCCGCGCGCGTGGGCAGCGAGACGGCACTGGCGCGGATCGTCAAGCTCGTCGCTGACGCGCAAGGCTCGCGCGCGCCGATCCAGCGGCTGGCCGACCGCGTCGCGGCGGTCTTCGTCCCGATCGTCCTGGCGATTGCGGCGCTGACGTTCCTCGCGTGGTGGGCCTTCGGTCCCGAGCCGGCGGTACTCTACGCGCTCACCAACGCGGTGGCCGTTCTCGTCATCGCGTGTCCCTGCGCGCTGGGGCTCGCGACTCCGACCGCGATCATGGTCGCGACGGGCCGCGGCGCCGAGCTCGGCGTCCTCGTCAAGAGCGCCGCGGCGCTCGAGCTGCTCGATCGCGTAGACACGGTCGTGTTCGACAAGACCGGCACCTTGACGGTCGGGCGCCCCGTGGTCACCGACGTGATCCCCGCGGCCGGCAGTGGAGTCGGAGAGGACGAGGTTCTGGCCCTCGCGGCGGCCGCCGAGCAGGGCTCGGAGCACCCGCTGGGCGAAGCCATCGTCGCACGGGCCAAGGACCGCGGCCTGGCGCTGCCGCCGATCAGCGAGTTCACGACGGTGCCGGGCCAGGGGCTCGACGCGATCGCGACCGACGGCCGAGTGCTCCTCGGCAATCGCACGCTGATGGACGCTCGCGGCGTCGACGTCGGGGCGCTCGCCCCGCGGACGGAGGCGCTCGCCGCCGAGGGTAAGACCGCGATCTACCTGGCTCTCGGCGGGCGCGCGTTGGGCGTCTTCGCCGTCGCCGACGTGCTGAAGCCCGAGGCCGCCTCGGTCGTCGCGGCTCTGAAGCGGCGGGGCCTCAGCGTTGCGATGCTCACCGGCGACGCTCGACTCACCGCCGAGGCCGTCGCTCGGCGGGCCGGTGTGGACCGCGTCCTCGCCGAGGTCTTGCCCGAGGACAAGGCGCGCGAGATCGCGAAGCTCCAGGCGGAGGGACGCCGTGTCGCAATGGTGGGGGACGGCATCAACGACGCGCCGGCGCTCGCCCAGGCCGACGCCGGGATTGCGATGGGCTCCGGCACCGACGTGGCGATCGAGGCCGCCGACGTGACGCTCGTACGCGGCGACTTGCGGGGTGTGGTGGTTGCCGTCGACCTCTCGCGCCGAACCATCCGCATCATCAAGGAGAATCTCGTCTGGGCGTTCGGTTACAACGTCGTGCTGATTCCGGTGGCGGCGGGCGTGCTCTTTCCGCTCTGGGGCGTCCTGCTCTCACCGATCCTGGCCGGCGCGGCGATGGCGTTCTCATCGGTATCCGTGGTCACGAACAGTCTGCGACTCAGGAGATGGCAGCCGAGCCCTTCAATGCTCGAGGGAGGCGTGGCGATGTCCATTGATCCCGTGTGCAAGATGACCGTGGAGCCCGCGAAGGCGGCCGCGCAGTCGACCTACCGAGGCCAGACGTACTACTTCTGCGCCGTCGGCTGCAAGCAGCAGTTCGACAAGGAACCCGAGAAGTATCTATCGAGGTGATCGCGTGATCACGCCGACGCTGCTCCGGGGCCGCGACCGCTACGAGCGCATCATGGATGGCTGGGTGGACAACACCCACGCGGATGCGTTCACGCACACGGTGGTGCTGCGCGACGACGACCAGGCCGTGGAGCTCTCGGTGGTGGCCCTGCCCTCGCCGACCTACCTGATCCACGAGGCGCGCTGCCGGCCGCTCGCCGGGGCGCTCGACCCGGCGCTCGTGGCGGGCATCGAGCAGCTCGCCGGAACGCAGATGGTCGGCGGTCTGAGTCGCCGGGTCGCCGAGCTGACCGGGTCCGGCCCGGGCGCCGGCCTGGTCCTCGGCGCCATGGTCGAGGTAGCACGGCTCGCCCGCCAGGTGGCCAAGCTTCCCCGCGAGCGCGCCGAGCGCGCGGCCGGCGGTGACGCCTGGGAATGCTGGCAGCTCGACACGACCGGCTGGATCGATTTGCCGAGTTCCTGCTTCACCTACAGTGACGCGGGACGAGGCCTCCTCGGCTCGCGCACCGTCGCCACGCCGATGCAGCCCGACCTCTACAGCCCGCGGCCGGGCCAGCGGCGCGTCTTCGAGCGCCGGAAGGTCGCGCGGCTCTCGCGCCGCGACGGGTGCCTGGCGCTCTTCCACTCCATGCACGACAACGTGCACGGGTTCGAGCTCACGTACGAGATCGATCTGGCGACGGGGATGATCGTGCGCGCCGAGCACGTCACACCCCGGCTGCCGTACATGGAGATCTGCTCGGAGCCGCAACGAAAGATCGCGGCGCTCCTCGGCGAGACCGCCGACGAGGGCCTGCGCCGGCGAATCCAGGGCCACCTCGGCGGCGAGACCGGCTGCGCCCAGCTCTACGACTTGACCTCCGACCTCCTCAAGCTCCTGACCTGAGCCGAGACACCTGGATGGCCGACGCGGCCGCGCTCCATCGCGCCCTGGTCGACGGGCTCGTCGGCCGCCGATGCATCAGCGACGCGCGCGTGGAGGCGGCGTTTCGCGCGGTCCCGCGCCACCTCTTCCTGCCCGGTGTGCCGCTCGCGGACGCCTATCGAGACCAGGCCATCCCCACGAAGACCGTCGACGGCGAGGCGGTCAGCTCCTCGTCACAGCCCGAGATCATGGCGACGATGCTCGAGCAGCTCAAGCTCGAGCCCGGGCTTCGCGTCCTCGAGATCGGCGCGGGCACGGGCTATAACGCGGCGCTGATGGCTCACATCGTGGGCGAGGAGGGCGCGGTCGTCACCGTCGACATCGACCAGGATCTCGTGGACGGCGCCCGCGACCACCTCGCCACCGCCGGCTTCGACCGGGTCCGCGTGGTCCTGGGCGACGGCGGCCTCGGCCATCCCGACGGCGCGCCATACGACCGGATCATCCTCACGGTCGGCGCGTGGGACGTGGCCCCGGCGTGGCGCGAGCAGCTTGGGCCGAACGGGCGCCTGGTGCTCCCGCTCATGGTGGGCGGCTCGCAGAAGTCCGTGGCGTTCGTCCATAGCTCGGAGTCGCCCCTCGGCCGGCGGGGCCCCAGCCCCGCGGCGGCCTGCGGCGCGCACCACGCCGGGAACCACCTCGTGAGCGCCTCGGTCAAGGAGTGCCTCTTCATGCGGCTGCGCGGCGCGTTCGCCGCCCCGCCGTTCCGCGCGTCCCTCGACGACGGAGCGGGCCTCCATCTCTACGTCCGGGATCCGGCTCGCGTCGATCCGGCGGCGGTGCGCGCCCTGCTGGCCGGCGCGCCGGTCGACCTTCCGACCGGCGTGCGCGTCACCGGCCGCGAGGTGTACGGTGGGCTCGTCCTCTGGATCGCGGTCCGCGAGTCCGGATTCTGCTGGCTCGAGGCGATAGGCCCGGAGTCCGACGCCCACCCCGTGCCCCGCCTCTTTGCTCTGTCGGGCAAGTACCGCAGCGCGGCCGGCGTGTTCGAAGAAGGGAGCGCCGTCTTCTTCATGCGTCCCCCCGGAGATCCCGTGCCCGCCGAGCCCGAGCGGGAGCCGCGGCCCTTCGAGCTCCACGTGCGAGGGTTCGGCGACGGCGCGGACACGGAGCGGCTGCGCCGACACGCACGGGCGTGGGACGGCGCGGGGCGCCCGGGCACCGACGGACTCCGCATCCGCGCGCTGCCGATCGACGTCGACTACACGCCGACCGTCCACGAGCAGGTCATCGTGAAGCGGTGGACGCGGCTCGTGCTGGACTGGCCCGATCACGCCGGCCCAGACACCTCGGGGTCGAGGTACGAGTCGAGGTAGCGGTCGGGCGTGAAGCCGGGCAGCCCCATCGCCTGAACCGCCGTGCCGCGAGCCCTCGCTCACGTTCGGGACGCACTCGACCGCCGGCGCCGTGGTCGAACGGCGCGACATGCGGTGTATACTACCGGTCGGCATGCAGTCTCTGCCAATCGGCAAGCTTCGTGCCGGGACGCTGCAGGCGATCTTCGACAAGCACCACACCAAGGATCCCCGCGTCGTCGTCGGTCCCCGGGTCGGTGAAGATGCCGCCGTCATCGACATGGGCGACCGGTACCTCGTCGCGACGAGCGATCCGATCACGTTCGCGACCGCCGAGATCGGGTGGTACGCCCTTCACGTCAACGCCAACGACATCGCCGTCCGGGGGGCCCGCCCGCGGTGGTTCCTGGCGACGCTGCTGCTGCCGGCCGGCGCCACCAGCGATGCCTCGGTCGAGGCGCTGTTCGCCGAGCTGCACGCGGCGTGCGATGAGCTCGAGGTGGTCCTGGTCGGAGGCCACACCGAGATCACGCACGGGCTCGACCGCCCGATCGTCGCCGGCACGATGCTGGGCGAGGTCGACAAGGACAAGCTTGTCACGACGGGGGGCGCGCGGGTGGGCGACGCCGTCGTGATGACCAAGGGAGTCCCGCTGGAGGGAGCGGCCATCATCGCACGAGAGAAGGAGGCTGAGCTTCGGGCGCGCGGCGTGTCCCCGGCGGCCATCCGCCGAGCCAAGGGCTTCCTGAAGGCCCCGGGGCTCAGCGTCCTGCCGGAAGCCGAGATCGCGTGCGAGCTGGCGGCGGTGCACTCGATGCACGATCCGACCGAGGGCGGGATCGCCACCGCCCTCGTCGAGCTGGCCGATGCCGCCGGCGTCGGGCTCCGCATCGACCGCGAGCGCATCATGGTGCTGCCGGAAGGCCGGGCGCTCTGCGAGGCCTTCGGGCTCGACCCGCTCGGCACGATCGCGTCGGGCGCGCTCCTCCTGACGCTGGCGCCGGCCGACGCCGGCATCGTCATCCACGCCCTCGCACGCGAGTCCATCGACTGTCACTTCATCGGCCAGGTCGTGCCGCGCGAGCAGGGCGTGACGCTGGTGACCGGAAGCCGCCAGGAGCCGATGCCGGTGTTCGCGCAGGACGAGATCGCCCGGCTGTTCCAGGGCGGCTGACCGGCATGCCCGCGATCGGCTACTCGCATCGCCCGGCGGCGCTCGGGCGCCGGGGTATGGTCGCAGCCGCGCACCCCGACGCGACGCTCGCCGGCATCGACGTGCTGAGGACCGGAGGCACCGCCGCCGACGCCGCCGTCGCGGTGAACGCCGTGCTCGCGGTGACCCAGCCTCAGAATTGCGGGCTGGGTGGCGATCTCTTCTGCCTCTACTACGAGGCCGCGACGCGGCGCGTGCACTTCCTCAACGGGAGCGGCCGGTCGGGCTCGCGCGCGAGCCTCGAGGAGCTGCGGCGGCGGGGCATGGACCGGCTGCCGATCACCGGCCCGCCCACGGTCAGCGTGCCGGGCGGCGTACGCGCCTGGGCGATGCTGCTCGAGCGGTTCGGCACCCGTCCGCTCGGCGAGCTGCTCCAGCCGGCGATCCACTGCGCCTCCCGCGGATTCCCGACGACGTCGCTGCTGAGCCAGTCGATCCGCGAATACCTCCCGGTCAATACGGACCCGGAGTGGCGGCGGATCTTCGCGCCGGGCGGCCGCGGCCCGGAATTCGGAGAGGTGTTGACCCAGCCCGATCTCGCCCGCACGCTCGCCGAGCTCGCCGCCGAGGGGCCCGACGTCTTCTATCGCGGGCGCGTCGCCGAGGCGATCGCGCGGCGGATGGAGGCCGAGGGGTTCCTCACGCGGGACGATCTGGCCCGGCACACCGGCGAGTGGGGCCAGGCGATCTCGACGACCTACCGCGGCACGACGATCTACGAGACGCCGCCGCCGACGCAGGGGCTGGCCGCGCTCCTCGGGCTGAACATGCTCGAGGGCTTTTCGCTCGCCGACCATCCGCTGCACTCGGTCGAGCACCTGCACCTGCTCGTCGAGATCGTGAAGCTGGCGTACGCCGATCGCGATCGCTGGATCGGCGACCCGGCGCACGCGAGCGTCCCGGTGGCGGCGTTGCTGTCGAAGGCGTACGCGGCCCGGCGCCGGAGCGGCTTCGACCCGGCGAAGGCGCAGTCCCACTCCTTCGGCGACCCCGAGGGCGACACCACGGGCTTCGTGGTGGCCGACGAGCGCGGTAACCTGATCAGCGTGATCCAGAGCCTCTTCAACGCCTTCGGCTCGGGTGTGGTGCCGCCGGGGACTGGCGTGGTGCTCCAGAACCGCGGGCGGCACTTCACCCTGGATGCGTCGCATCCGGCCGCGTTCGCGCCCGACAAGCGCCCCTTCCACACGCTGATGGCGTCCATCGCGACCCGGGACGAGCGCCCGGTCCTCGGCTTCGCGACGATGGGCGGCAACGGCCAGGCGATGTTCCACCTGCAGGTGCTCACGAACCTCTTCGACTATGGGATGGACGTCCAGGAGGCGATCGAGCGGCCACGCTTCCTCATCGGCGCGTTCCTGCCGGGCGAGCCCGAGGACGTCATGCACGTAGAGTCGCGCGTGCCCGCCGACGTGCTGGCGGCCCTCGCCGCCAAGGGCCACCGCGTCAGGCCGGCGCCGGAGCTCTTCTGGCGATGCGGCCACGCGCACGGAATCGTGCTGCGCGACGGCACGCTGATCGGCGGCGCCGACCCCCGCGGCGACGGCGTGGCGCTGGGATTCTAGCGATGCGATCTCTGTGGGGGCTGGGACTCGTTCTCCTGCTCGCCGCTCCGGTGGCGGCGTCGGAATGGGGCCAGATCAAGCCGGGGGAGACTAAGCAGGCGGCGGTCCGCGCCCGGTACGGCGCGCCCACCAAGGAGACGGCGCAGAAGGTCGAAGGCTACGACACCGCGCAGTGGGTGTACGAGGGCGCCCAGGCGCCGACCGGCATCGAGAAGATGATCGTCGACTTCGGCCTCCTGGCGCCCTCGGGCTACCGGAAGGACGTCGTGCGCACCTTCAAGCTCGAGCCCAAGCCCGACATCTTCAACCGCAGGCTCGTCGTGGATGGCTGGGGAGCACCGGGTCGCATCGGCAAGGAGGGTGACCTGGAGTTCTTCCTCTACCAGGACGGGCTGCTCGTCTACTTCGACAAGGACGGCGCACAAGCGACCAGCATGATCTTCACACTGCCGCAGCCGCTGCCGCCCGCCGAGACAAGGCCCGCCCAGCCGCCGCCTCAGCGATGAAGGACGAAGATCTGCGCGGGCTCGATGTGCGGGTCGAGCTCCACGTAGCCGCGGGACCCCCGCCACTCGTGCCACCGGTCGCTGATCAGCTCGTGCATCCGGTAGGTCTGCGCCGCGCCGATCCCGAGCTCGCCGATCGGCACGTCGACCAGGCACGCGTGGGTGGCGAAGGGGTCGAGGTTGGCGGCCACGAAGACGAGATTGTCGCGCGCGGGCGTCATCTTGCCGTAGAAGAGGATGTTCGGATCGTCCGCGCCGTAGAACCGGAGATTCCGGTAGAGGTGTAGCGCGCGGTTCTGGTGCCGGATCCGGTTGATCCGCGTCACGTAGTCCACGAGGTTCCCGGGCGCGTCCCACGCGCGCACCTTGTACTCGTACTTCTCGGAGTTCAAGTACTCCTCCGACGCCGGCTCGCGCGGCACGTTCTCGCAAAGCTCGTATCCGGCGTAGATGCCGTAGAGCGAGGACAGCGTGGCGGCCAGTGCCAGCCGCGTCTTGAACGCCGGGCGGCCGCCGCGCTGCAGCGACTCGTGGAGGATGTCCGGCGTGTTCGGCCAGAGGTGGCCACGGAAATACTCCGCCA
>Ga0137394_10001023_pt1 | contig 20061 bp, 17 predicted proteins | sample czobulk116metaG_FD_108278 | JGI IMG/M metagenome (GOLD analysis project Ga0137394, IMG submission 108278) | Vadose zone soil microbial communities from Angelo Coast Range Reserve, California, USA - czobulk1.16 metaG | ecosystem: Environmental > Terrestrial > Soil > Vadose zone | place: USA...
ATGCTCGCCGCGTTTGAAAACGTCGCCTTGTGGCACGAACGCGACATTTCTCACAGCTCGGTGGAACGAATCATCCTTCCCGACTCCACCATTCTTGTGGACTACATGCTTTCCAAAATGACCGCCATCCTCGGCCAGATGCGCGTTTTCCCTGAACGCATGCTCCGCAACCTGGAATCCACCCACGGTCTCGTTTACTCGGGACAATTGCTACAGGACCTGGTGGAGAAGGGTATGCCCCGGGATGACGCCTACAAGGCGGTGCAGGAAAACGCCATGGCCGCGTGGGAGTCAGACACGAATTTCCGGGACCGTGTTGCGACGGATGCGCGCATCGCGAAGTACCTCGATGCGAAAGCACTCGCGCACACTTTTGATCTCCAGCGGCAGCTTCGCTATGTGGACGCCATCTTCGATCGTGTATTTGGCGCGCATCCTGCCGGCGAGAAATCCGCGGCGGGTTCAGCGGGAAAACATTAAGAAGAAAAACAAAAGGCGCCCCGGCTTGAGCCGGGACGCCGTGCTGCTGCTTCTAATTCCCGGCTTGCGCTGAGATTAGCTGCGGAGGCGGAAACTCAAGTTGCTATCGTCTACGAACCGCGTACAAAAGCAGAGAACCAAGAATTACTCAACGCGCTGAACGTAACGGGCTTCCGAGGTATCCACCTTGATCCTGTCGCCCTCATTCACGAAAGGCGGCACCTGGACCACCAGGCCGGTTTCGAGCGTCGCGGGTTTCATAACTGCGCTGGCGGTGGCCTTCTGCAGCGTCGGCTCGGTCTGGATCACTTTCATATCCATGGTGTCGGGCAAGTCCACGCCGATCGGTTTCTCCTCGAAATATTCGACCTTCACGATGGTGCTGGGGATCAAATAGTAGACGGACTCGCCCAGCTCTTCACGGCTCATCTGCATCTGTTCGCAGTTTTTCGTGTTCATGAAGTGAAAATCGTCACCCTCGCTGTAGAGGTACTCGAACTCGACTTCATCAAGGATGGCGCGGTCCACGAATTCTTCGGCGCGGAACCGGTAGTCGATGATCGCACCCGTGCGGAGGTTTCTCATGCGGGTTTGCATCGAGCCGCGCTTGTTGCCGGGTGTGCGATGATCAACGCTGAAGATGCTGTAAAGCTGACCTTCGTGCTGGATGACCATGCCGGGGCGGAGTTGTGTCGCTTTGACGCTGCTCATTGTTTTTGTGGCCGCAAAGCGGCCAACAGCTCCCTAGAAAGTTTGCTGATTTCGGAAATTCCGGCGGGCGGGCCAAAGTCGCCCCTACACTGCTCGCGGAATGACTCGAGGCACGCTGGCGCGAAATCCATGTCCGGCGCGAATGATCAGTATAAGGTGCCTCATTCCCGGCGGTCAATCCGCCTTCCTCGGTGTGTCCGCCTTCCTCGGTGGCCTTCCTCGGTGGAAGAGAGCCCCCTTGAAACAGAAATGTTTCCTAGCTCAGAAACCCCGGCGTTTCTGCCAAAACAGGCATTCCGGAATAGTGAACGTGAACCAAGCGCCATCGACCTTGTTCCCTGCGATAGAGCTGTGTTTCCCTGCCATGTGTCGTGAGGGGAGAGCCATCCTTTCTGAACTTGGCAGCGAAATCCCAATAGAATTCGGCCCAGGCCGCGTCCCCGTAAATATGAACGGAAACGTCATGAACATTCAGTTTGCGCTCCGAGAAAATTGCTCCCATCAAGCGTGTGTAGACATTTTGCTTGATTTGCTCGAAACCGTGCTCATGGCCCAACGGGTGGATGAAAGAGACGTCCGGCGAATCCAACCAGACCTCAGCAGCGAGAACAGTGTCAGCGGCCTCAACCGATTTCGCGTATTTCTCAATCAAACTCCGGATCATACTGGCGTCGGTGGGTGTCTCCGCTGAAGAAACGTTTCCACGGGCCTCGCCTTTTTCTCCCTTTGCGCGCACCAGCGCGGCTTCCGCCATGATCTTTTCAATTTCGACAGGGCCGCGGGGGAGTCGTTCGCTGAGCAGCTTGTGGCCGGTTTCGGTGATGAGGACGTCGTCTTCGATGCGCACCCCGAGATTCTCCTCAGGGATGTAGATGCCGGGCTCAATGGTGATGATCATGCCGGGCTGGAAAGGGGCACAGTATTCGCCTGGATCGTGAACATCGAGACCGATATGATGGCCGAGGCCGTGAATGAAATAGGTGCCGAGCGGCTTGTCGTGGAGATCTTTTCCGTGGGAATTGATGTAATTGTAGGCAATCTTGTGGACGCTCTTGTCGCCCTTGTTACAAAAGTCCATCCCCGGCTTTAGAGCGGCGAGGGCGGCGTTTTGCGCGCCGAGAACGATGTCGTAGATTTCGCGCTGACGCGGCGTGAACTTGCCGTTAGCGGGAATTGTGCGCGTGATGTCCGCGGAGTAACCGGAGTATTGCGCGCCGACATCGAGCACGACGATGTCGCCGTCTTCGATTTTGCGCGAGAGCTTGTCGTAGTGCAGCGCCGTGGAGTTCGGGCCGGCGCCAACAATCGGGGCGTAGCCCTCCGCTTCCGAGCCGCCCCAGGCGTGGATTTCGACCATTTTTGCCTCCACCTGATATTCGTAGAGCCCGGGGCGCATCATCTTCATCGCTTCGAGGTGGGAGTCCACGGACAATCCAATCGCTTGTTTCAGGAAGGCGATTTCGCCGGGTGACTTGATCTGGCGCAGGGCGCTGATCTGCGCGCGAATGTCCTTCAGTTTGGCCTGTGGCGCCGCGAGCTGCAGCCAATCGACAACGACTTTCTCGTGCGGGTAACCGCCAAGTTCCTTTTGATAGGGAAGAATAGTATGGAAATTCGGAAATGTCTTCGCAAGATTCTCCACAACGGAGCGGAAGTCGCTCTCGAACGGTCTTACGGCAGCAAATCCGGTGCGTGCCTCGATGCCTGCGTCCGAGGGTGACATGCGGGCGCCGTTCCATTTCTCTTTCTGCGGATTCTTTGCCGGGAGAAAAAGAGTTTCGCGCGAAACGCTCGGGACATCGCCCATCTGCCCCGCGGGAAGAATAATCAGGCCAGCGCCTTCTTCATTGTGGCCCGTGAGGTAGTAGAAATTCTCTTCCTGGGCAAAGACGTAGGCCTGCGAAGCTTCTTCGCGGCCCGTAAAGCCCCAAAGAATGATCGGCCCATCGGCCTGCGCCGCTAGCTTGGCGCGGCGTTCCGCGTAGACGCTGTTGGGTTCGCGCTCGCGGCGTTCCTGCGTTTGTGCGCCGGTTGCGATGCAAGCCAAGCAGATCAATACCCAGAGAGCCCGTGTTGCCGAATTCAGCAAACCTCGCGACCGCACCCACCACAGGCGACCACTCATTCGCGCACCTCGGAACCACCATTTGGTTGTTGCGCCCACGGGGCAAGTGGGTTGCGGCGTGCCACTTACAGCCGGGCGATTGTAACCGAAAGAGCCGGGCTGCCGAAATGCCTGGTTAACCCATAACACGTCCGCCCCCATGTTTTCATAAGTCTTGATTCTAAAGAAGTTTAAGCGAGATCATTGCCTTGACACATTAGCGGCGTATGCGGCGGTCGCTTTTCTAGAATGTCTCACTGGATCCGCCGTGAGTATGTTTTGCTTGAAGCAGTTGGATCTGCGCACTGGGGCAGGTGCGCCAGCGATCCCTAGGCCAGCAGATACCATTTTTGCGGCTCGACGAATCTAATCTAACATGCGAATACGAGCCGGATTCATCGGTCTTGCGACGGTTATTCAATCCATTCTGTTCTTGACGCACTTTTTCATTTACAAGACCTGGACGTTTGCGGCGGCAGGGAGTGAGACCTCCACGTTGACGTGGCTCAAGCTGACCGTGGGAGTGCTTTCGGTCAGCTTCCTGGCGGCGACACTGCTGGCGTTTCGATTTACAAACCCCGCTGTGAGAACGCTTTATCGGATCGCCGCTGTGTCGCTCGGGATTGTCAGCTTTCTGTTTTTTGCGGCGAGTGCGTCGTGGGTGGTTTTAGGAGTGACGCGGCTTGCCGGAATGAACGTGAATTTCCATGAAATCGTGAAGACGCTGTACGCCGTCGCGGTACTGGGCGGGTTTACGGGGGTGCTGAACGCTGGGTGGACCCGCGTCCGGCGAATCAGGGTGCGGCTTGAGAATTTGCCGGAAACCTGGCGCGGGCGGACAGCGGCGCTGGTCAGCGACCTGCACCTTGGGCATGTCCGCAACGGCGGGTTTCTGCGGCGGATTGTAAAGAAAGTGATGAGAGAAAATCCCGATGCTGTTTTCCTCGCGGGTGATTTGTATGACGGGACAGCGATTGACGCGACAAAGGCGGCCGAGCCTTTGCGCGCACTGCGGGCCCCTCAGGGAACGTATTTTGTTGCTGGCAACCACGAACAGTTCGGCGACGATTCGCGATACCTCGAAGCGGTTCACAACGCGGGCGTGCGCGTGCTGCACAACGAGAAGGTGGAAGCGGATCAACTGCAAATCGTGGGTGTGCCTTACAATCACGCCTCTCAGGACGAGCATTTCCAGAAAGTGCTGCGGAAGATTGGCGTGGACCGGAACCGGGCGAGCATTCTACTGACGCATGCGCCAGACCGGCCGCACATTGCGGAGAAGGAAGGAATCTCGTTGCAGGTATCGGGTCACACGCACGTCGGCCAGTTTTTTCCGTGGACCTGGATGGCCCGGAGAATTTATCGCCAGTTCGTGTACGGGCTCAGCCGGATTGGAAAGATGCTGATTTACACCAGTAGTGGAGCGGGGACGTGGGGCCCGCCGTTGCGTCTGGGATCCAGCCCGGAGATCGTGTTCTTTCAGTTTGAGTGAGAGACGGAAGATCGCGCCGGCGGATGCCCGACAGAAGCGGCGATCAGCCTCGGAAAAAATCAATCAATAATTCAGAGACGCAGGTGGGCTCTTCGTGGTGGAGCCAGTGGGTGGCGTTGGCGAAGATGAATAGTTCGCCACTCGTGCAATAGCCCAGACTTTCGTGAGCCATTTCGGTCAGGAGGAAATCGTCGCGTTCACCCCAAAGGATGCGAGTGGGGACGCGGACAGCTCTGTCCTGAAATTTGACGCGAGTGCGAAAGAGGGCGCGGTACCAGTTGATCATCGCGGTTAGCGCGCCGGGTTGAGACCATGCAGCGCAATATTGAGCGATATCTTCTGGGGAGAAAGTGTCCGGGCGACTGGAGCGAAGGAGCGATCTTGCGCCTACACTAAAGTTGAAGGAGGAGAAGAGGGCTTCCGGCAGCCAGGGAAGTTGAAAGAAGAACATGTACCAGCTGCGGACGAATTGACGCGGGCGCGTGGCAAGGAATTTGCGCATCACGGAAGGATGCGGGACGTTCAGAATGGCGAGCTTGGCGATGCGTTGTGGATACAGGAGGGCAGTGCTCCAGGCCACGGCGGCGCCCCAATCATGACCGGCGAGAAAGATTTTTCCTCGGCCGAGTTGATCGGCGATGGCGATGAAGTCGGAAACGAGTTCCGTTAAGGTGTAGGCTGCAACGCCGGACGGTTTGCCGCTGAGGTTGTACCCACGCTGGTCGGGGACGATGACGCGAAATCCGGCGGTGACCATCGGGTTGATTTGCCGGCGCCAGCCATACCAGAATTCCGGGAAGCCGTGGAGGAGAAGGACGACCGGGCCGTCCTTGGGGCCGGCAGCGACTGCATGCAAGCCGACATCGCCATTTGTGAATGAGAGGTTTTCCACGAAGCACCTGCCGTCCATGCGGCCTAGCTTTGACGGCGACATCGCACACGCGAAAACCAAGAGAACGCCAACCTGAGTGTCAGTACAACCAAAGAGAATCAAAAGCCAGGCGCCCCAGAAGTGGCGGGACGCATTTTGGGGGCGTTGACGCCGAAGCTGAGACGCGCGAAGTAGGTTTGGCCCAGCGACATCGCGCCGGTGTACAGGTAGCCCCAGACGAAGAGCAGCAGGAACGGCACAGTGGCGTAGTTTTCGTTGAGGATGGCGTAGACCACAGTCGAAGAAAAGTACAAGCCCAAAAGAATTTCCGCGTAAGGCATCCAGCCTGCTTTGTTTTTGTAGGATTTCTTCGCAAACGTACCCTGTTTGCCTTCGATATTGAATTTGGGGGTGCGCGCAAATTCGCTTTTCTTGCCGAGCAACGCTTCGATCACCGCTTGCGCGTTGCGCACGGAAATTCCTATGCCCGTGGCCATGACGAACGGCAAATAGAGAAAAGTGCGCCGCCACGTTTTGGGACGAAGCTCTCTTTGCGCCACGAGATAGAAGCTGGAGATAGAACACGTGGAGGCGAGGAAGAGCGGAAGGTCGATCACCAGCATCTGGAACCAGCCCTGATAGAAGCGCACGATCATCGCAGGCAGCAACATGGTAGAAAGCAGGATCATCAGCGGGTAGCTGATGTTGCCGGTTAGGTGGAAGAAGGCTTCGGCTTTGACATGCCAAGGTGCGTCGGATTTCAAGACTTTCGGGAGGATTTTCTTTGCGGTTTGCATCAGGCCCTTGGCCCATCGCGCCTGTTGCGCTTTGAAGCCGTTCATGTCCACGGGAAGCTCGGAAGCGCACTCAATGTGCGGGAGGTAGAGAAACTTCCAGCCTTTGAGTTGCGAACGATAGGAAAGATCGGTGTCTTCGGTGAGCGTATCGTGCTCCCAGCCGCCGGCATCGTCGATGGCTTTGCGGCGCCACACGCCAGCGGTGCCGTTGAAATTGAAAAAAGTGCCGCGGCGGGAGCGCGCGCCATGCTCGACAACGAAATGGCCGTCGAGAAGAATGGTCTCAACGTTGGTGAGCAAGGAGTAGTCGCGGTTGAGGTACGTCCAGCGAGTCTGCACCATGCCGATTTTCGCGCCGCCATCGGGATTCATAAAATAGGGAATGGTGCGGCGCGGGAAATCGGGTTCAGGGAGGAAATCGGCATCGAAAATGGCGACGAATTCGCCCTTGGCGGTTTTCAAGCCGTTTTCCAGAGCGCCGGCTTTGTAGCCTTCGCGGTTGGTGCGATGGATGTAAACGATGGGCATGCCCTGCGCGGCGTGACGCTCGACGCAAGCGCGAGCGACCTCGCAAGTCTCGTCGGTGGAGTCGTCCAGCACCTGCACGTCCAGGAGTTCAGGCGGGTAGTCGAAGCGCGACACGGCTTCGACGAGACGCTCAATGACGTAGCGCTCGTTGAAGATGGGCAACTGAACGGTGACGCGAGGCCAATTGGTCACCGGAGGCGGAACCGGGGGAATGTTTCTCGAATAGGCGAAGTAGTCGTACACCAGCCAATAGCGGTGCAGGCCGTACACCGCAAGGACGAGAAGGACGATGAAATAAGGAATCATCATCGCGAGGTCGAAGGCATTGGCATGGTAGATGCCGGTAAAAGTCCTATCGGTGATCTTGTGCCAATAGTGGCTGATGGGGTTCTGCGCCACGAGAGATGCCGTAAGTAGAAGTGTAGTGTTCACGTCGCTGAGCTGATCCAAAGTCCGCGCGTGGCAACTCGCGCCGGCATCGGGAGACAACGATTATAAGCCGGGGTTGCTGCCAGTCAATGCGTCTGAATCAGCCGGATCTTGCAGAAAGCCGTTACGGTACGAGAACGATTTTCCCCGCGGCCCCGGGCTCCAGGATTTCTTTGTGGGCGCGTGGTGCTTCCGAAAGCGGTAGCTCTTTGCCGACCACCGGGCGCAGCGTGCCGTTTTCAAGGCCGGCAATCAGGCCAGCATGAATTTCGGTTTCTTCCGTGGGCGTGATGGCCCAGAGCGTGAAGCCGCGGGCGGAGGCACGACGCAGCATCAAGTCCCGCGGGTTAATGGTGATCTCACCGCGATTGCCGATGATGATCACGCGGCCATTCGTGGCGAGAAGCTTCAAATCGGTCGAAAGGTTCACGTTGGCCAGCATTTCAAGAACAATGTCCACACCGCGGCTGCCCGTCCCCTTCAGGATGTCTTCCTGATAGCCAGCCTTGCTGTGATCGAAAACGTGATGCGCTCCTTCGCGCTTCACCAAATCGATGCCTTTTTGCGTTCCGGCACTGCCGAAAACGATGAGGCCCATGGCGCGCGCCATTTGCACTGCCGCGCTGCCGACTCCGCCGCTCGCGCCGTGAATGAGAACTGTTTCCGACGCGCGGGCCTTCGCCGAATGGTGCAGAGCATGGTACGCCGTACCATAGGGTACCCAGACGCCGGCGCCCTGCGCGAAATTAATTTTACCGGGCAAGCAATGCACTTGTTCTTCCAACGCGAGAGCGTATTCCGCGTATGCGCCGGTGACGGTTTTCGCGGTGTAAACGCGATCGCCCGGTTTCACTTTTTTGACCCCATCGCCGATCGCCTCAACAACGCCTGCGCCGTCAGAGCCAGGCGTGTAGGGGAGCGGCGGCTTCACCGCGTAAGTCCCCGCGCGCATGTAGGTGTCATAGGGATTGACGCCGGCGGCGTGGATGCGGACAAGAACTTGCCCCGCGGCGGGTTTTGGCGCCGGGACCTCTTCGAGCTTGAGAACTTCGGGACCGCCGAATTGATGAACGAGAATGGCCTTCATTGTTTTTCTCCAGCGAAAATTCAGCGAACAAGAAAAGTAGCGGAAAGCTGGCACAATCCCGGCAGATCAAAAGTGGTCATCGGCGACGACCGTGGCCACATCTTTGTCGATGAGCCCCGCGGACTGCGCCCAAGCCGTGGTCTGCCAATTGTCTTTGCTTTTTTTCAGGGGAATCCAGGGCGGCAGCGTCTGCTTCAAATAATTAGCCAGCGCATAGATGTAGGGTTCATACATTTTGCGAAACGTGTTGAGTTTGCGATCGGCTTCTTCTCCGTCATGAAGTTTCATGCCGTGCTGGGCGAGGATGTCGCGGAGGTGGCGCAAATCCTGCGTGGGCAGCCGGTCGTGCGGCAGCGGTTTGGGCGCGGTGCCGAATACTTGTGAAAGGTCGACAACGGCATGTCGCGCAATCGCAAAAGTAAGTTCAGCCTGTTTTTCACAACCGCCCTCGATACCAACGATGACGAGCGCGCAAGTGTCCAGAATTGCTGTGAGCGAAGCGATCCACGATTGATTGTCGTGCTGCGATCGAAAATAGGCGAGCACGGGATACGAGAGATGGCTTTCCATCAGCTCGGCGCACCAAAGCTCCCAATCCTTGAGAAGGATGCCGAGGGCCTCCTGTCCACCGACGTAACTGTGGCGGCGAAGTAGTTCGCCGGCCGTGGGAGGCGTGCCGGCGCGGGAATCGAGGAGTGAGATATTCACCTCGCGCTTGGAGAACGATCCGTAGATGAAAGGCAAATAGCCGATGACGGCCGCAAGAAATCCGAAACCAAAACCGGCTTCGGCGACAACCAGGGCGCGGGACAAGCCGGAGCGCGGGATGACGTCGCCCAAGCCGAGGGTGAAGAAGGTCGTGCCGCTGAGATAGATATCCGTCAGGAAACCGGGCTGGCCGCCTGTCATGACTACCGCGGAGCCGGCGCCATATTGCATGAGGCCGAAACCAAGCACGAGGCCAACAGCCCAAACCCCGACGAGAACCAGAAGTGAGAGCGGTCCATAAAAACCCAGCAAGGCTTCACGGGTTTTCGGCTTAGGGATGAGGCAAATGACGAATCTCCACGTTCTCCAGGTCGAGCGGTAAAAAAGGCGAGCCAGGCGGAACTTTCGCGTGACGCGGCGCGGGAGAATGATGGCCTCGAACGCGTCCCACAGCACGATCAGAAAGATCGCGACACCTACAGCGAACGCTCCCGGAGCTGGAATCATGTGCGGCATTGTACCTGTTTGGCCCTCCGGATGAGAACTTCGGCAAGAACGTTCCGTGAGGACGCCCGATGCGAATGTCCGGTCGGCACACCTGGATTCTAGGATTCCAGCCGGGCGGTGACGCTAATTTCTGCCTTGAACAATTTCGATACAGGGCAGCCGGTTTCCGCGGCTTTGACGGCCGTGTCGAACTTGGCTTTGTCCGCCCCCGGAACACGCGCGACGAGGTCGAGATGGCTCTTGGTGATGGCAAAACCGTCGGGGAGCTTGTCGAGGGTAATTGTTGCTGTCGTCTCGAGTTTGCTTGCCGTCATACCGGCGTTTCCGAGTTGCGCGGAGAGCGCCATGGTGAAACAGCCGGCATGAGCCGCGGCGAGCAGTTCTTCCGGATTAGTGCCGACCCCATTTTCGAATCTGGTGCTGAAGGAATATTGCGTTTGCTTGAGCACGCCACTATCCGTTGAGATCGTGCCTTTCCCATCCTTCAAGCCGCCCTGCCAAACCGCCGATGCTTTTCGCTGCATGATTTCTCTCCTTTTGGCTCTTTCGTTCTTTTTGAATCCAGAGAATTCGATTCCAGAGCTACGTGGAAGGGTATATTCAGCAAATGACCTTGTCGAGAAAGCTTTGTGAGTGCCCATGAAGGCCGTCCTGAAAAATGTTGCCCACCGTCTGTGGCCTCTGCCTGCGGGTCCGTGGGTGATGGCGCAAAGCTGGCATGACCTGCTATTTGCGCATTGGCCGGTCGACACCGCAGTATTGCACCCGCTTCTTCCTCCGCAACTGCAAGTCGATACCTTTGCAGGGCATGCCTGGGTTGCAGTAGTTCCATTTCGCATGACCGGTGTGCGGCTGCGCGGGACGCCTGCGATGCCAGGGCTCTTCGCATTTCCCGAACTGAATGTCCGTACTTATGTAACGTACGACGGAAAACCCGGCGTGTGGTTTTTCAGCCTGGACGCGGGTAACTCCCTGGCTGTGGCCGTCGCGCGGGCGTGGTTTCATCTGCCGTACTTCCGCGCACGGATGAGCTGCTCAGAACGCAATGGCGGGATCGCGTACGCCAGCCATCGGACCCACTCCGGAGCCGCTTCCGCGGGATTACGAGGGCACTACCGTCCGGTTGGCCCCATCTTTCTTCCTCAGCCGGACACACTCGAACATTTTCTGACGGAACGCTACTGCCTCTATGCCCTCGACGGCAGCGGCCAGCTCATTCGCGGCGAGATTCATCATCCACCATGGCCGCTGCAGCGCGCCGAAGCGGAATTCGAACTAAACACGATGACGGAGGCTTTGGATATTTCGCTGACCGCGCAGCCGCTTCTGCATTTTGCCCGCAGGCAGGAAGTCCTGGTGTGGCCGCCACAGCCGGTGCCTGCTCCGAAAGATGGTTCATCGGCAAGCTGACGACATAAATCTGTATTTCAATACTGAGTTCCGTGTCTTTCATCCACTGTTGGGCCGGCAATGGGGGTCCTTCGCCGGGAACATGGCGGCTTTTCTTGTTGCGATCAAGCGCATCGTCGATTTCGCTGAGGGAATTCATGGGCTGAAATTCAATGAACGTGGGTAAGAACAGCCCCGAATGGACCTGGTAGAGCATCCAGGGAGAAATCTTTGAAGTGCATGCAAGCCACCTCAAGAGCAACGACGCCCCGGGCGTGATCAGACTACCACTTGTGAAAGATAAAGAACGCGGCGATCACTATAAAAGCGAAGCCGACGCCGTAATTCCATTTGAATTTGTCGTCGAGGTACAGTACCGAAAAAATCGGGAAGACCGAAAGCGTGATGATCTCCTGAATGGTCTTCAGTTGCGCGGCAGTGAATTGGTAGGAGCCGGTGCGATTCGCCGGTACCTGGAAGCAGTATTCGAAGAAGGCGATCCCCCAGCTAACCATGATTACTTTCCAGAGTGCCTCGCTTCGGTACTTCAAGTGGCCATACCAAGCGAAGGTCATGAAGATGTTGGAGATAGCAAGCAATAGAATCGTTCGCATTCGAAATGGCGCTCCTCGGAACGTGCTGTGATACAGATTTGAGACGCGAAAAGATTCACTGAAGTTGCAGTTTAGAAGCATAGTCATGCCCCGAGATTCGAGGCAGCTTGGTCATACTGCGACGAAAACGCCATCAAAATTATCGGGAGAAACGGCAAGGCTATCTTCCTGCAGTGCGAAGACGTAGCTATTCATTTACTTCTCGAGAAAAGTTCGCCAGGGGCCTCACACGTTGAGCGTAAGGGAGACCAGGTCCGGCCGCACCGGCTGTCGAAGAGGTGGCAGCTTCGAGCGGTCGACAGGATGATAGAGCGTATCGCGCTCGACAGGCACGCGGCCGGCGGCTCGGATCAGCCGTTCCAGTTCATTTCGCGGCGTGAACTCGGGCGTTTTGGCGCCGGCGTCGTGATAAATCTTCTCTTCCACAACCGTTCCGTCAAGGTCGTTGGCACCGAAGCGCAGCGCAATTTGCGCGATGCTCGGCGAGAGCATGATCCAATACGCTTTGATGTGATCGAAATTATCGAGCAGCAACCGGGATGCGGCGATGTTGCGCAGATCGGCGTAGCCCGTCGGCTTCGGAATGTGCGAGAGCGCGGTGTTGTCCGGATGAAACGCCAGCGGGATGAACGCCACGAAGCCACGCGTCTCGTCTTGCAGCTCGCGCAGTTTGACGAGGTGGTCGACACGCTCTTCTTCCGTTTCCACGTGCCCGTAGAGCATCGTGGCGTTGGAGCGCAAGCCGATCTCATGCGCCTGCCGCGCGATGTTGAGCCACATCTGTCCGCTGACTTTGTGGTCGCAGATAATTCTGCGTACCCGCGGATGGAAAATTTCCGCGCCGCCGCCGGGCAGCGAATCGACGCCCGCTTCTTTCAATTTAATCAGCGTTTCCCCGGTTGACAGCTTCGCGATGCGCGCGAAGTAGCCCACCTCGACCATCGTGAACGCTTTCAGATGCACGCCTGGGCAGCGCCGCTTCAGCCCGCGAATCATCTCCAGGAAATATTCGAACGGCAAATCCGGGTGCAGGCCGCCCACGATGTGGAATTCCAGCGCGCCTTCGCGCGCGCCTTGTTCGGCGCGGGCATAAATCTCTTCCAGGGAGAAGTTGTACGCACCCGGCGCGCTGGGGTCGCGGCCAAAGGCGCAGAGCTTGCAATGAGCGACACATATGTTCGTCGGATTGATGTGCCGGTTGACATTGAAATAAGTCACGTTGCCGTGCTTTTTTTCACGCACGTGATTCGCCAGCCAGCCAACGGCCAGCAGGTCCGGCGAGCGGTACAGCGTGATGCCATCATCGATAGACAGCCGCTCCCCGGCAAGAACTTTGCCGGCAATCGGCTGCAACCGCTGATCGGTGATCGTAAGTTCGCCCATTTCGAATCCGTCGAAAAATTCAAACGCGCCAAACCGCAGCAGCAGCGCCCCAGAACAACAGAAACAACATACTAATATAACCGTTCACTGTGAAAAACGCAGCGTCCAGCTTGCTTAGATCATCTGCTTTCACAAGGGAATGTTCGTAGCCCAGCAGAGACGCGACGACGGCAATACCCGCCCACGCTGGCCAGGGCAGGCCGAAGCCGAACGCCACCCACGCGAGAAGCGCGATCACGCCGATGTGCATCATCCGCGCGATCAACAGTGCCTTGGCGATCCCGAATTTCTTGGGCACGGAGAAAAGCCCTGCTTGCTGATCGTACTCAATATCCTGGCAGGCGTACAGCACGTCAAATCCGCCGACCCACAAAGTAACCGCCGCGCAAAGGACCAGCATGCGTAGATCGAGGGTGCCCGTAATCGCGATCCAAGCGGCGGCGGGTGAGATGCCCAGTGCAAATCCGAGGAAGAGATGCGACCAATTGGTGAAGCGCTTCGTAAAGGAGTAGAAAAAAAGAATCCCGATGGCCAGCGGGGCCAATTTCAGAGCGAGCGGATTCAATTCCCAGGCCGCGACGAAAAATACCGCCACGGCAGCCAGCGTGAAAAACCACGCGAATTGCAACGTGAGCGCGCCCGTCGGCAGCGCTCGCTGTTTCGTTCGTGGGTTCTCGCGATCAAAGCGAAGATCAGCGATGCGGTTTATGGTCATCGCCGCGGAGCGCGCCGCCACCATGGCGCCGGTGATCCACAGAATCTGACGTAGCGAAGGCCAACTGTGGCGAGTTGCACGTGCCGCCAGTAGCGCGCCGGTAAGCGCAAACGGCAACGCAAAAACGGAGTGCTCGAACTTGATCATTTCGAGCACGGTTTTGATGCGCCTGGCCATTTCTGAATTGCGTGCTACTTCACGCCTCCGCCTTTTTCGACGCGGGCATGCCCGTCCACCGGTACATCTTCTCCTGCGGGAGATTGATTTGTGCCAGGACCCGGCAAACGTATTGCGTCACAAGATCATCGATCGTTTTCGGCCGATGATAGAACGCCGGCACGGCCGGCATGATCACCGCACCGGCCTGCTGGGCCCGCAGCATATTTTCGAGATGAATGCGATTGACTGGCGTGTCGCGAACGCACAGAATGAGTTTTCGCCCTTCCTTGAGCATCACATCCGCCGCTCGCGCGACTAGATCGTCGCTGATGCCGTTGGCAATTGCGCCGAGCGTCCCCATCGAGCACGGAATGACCACCATGGAATCCACCGCGTAGCTGCCGGAAGCGATCGACGCGCCCACGTCTTTGTTTGGCAGGACGTCGATCTTGGCAACCGGATGCCCGAAAATGCGGCTCGGGAGTTGCTTCAAATCGCCAGAAGTAATGCCCAGCTCTTCCATACAGAGCCGCTGGCCGGCTTCCGTGACCACCAAATGAACACGGGCAACGCGCAGGTCTTCTTCGAGTAACACCAGCATCTTTTGCGCCAGGATCGCTCCGCTGGCGCCGGTCACACCTACGGTGACAATTTGTTTTTGCGTGTCAGGCATATTTTCTACGCGGGTAGAATCAGTCTCGCAGTGGTACTGAGGCAAGTCAAGCTACGGCGAACGTCCTCTGCAATGATAGAATTCGCGGCGGGCAGACATTATGAATCAAAGCGAACTGCTGAAAATTCTGGAATCCGTGAAGACTGGCGACCTTGCTCCGGACAAAGCCACGGAGCGCCTGAAGCATTTGCCATTTGAAGATCTCGGCTTTGCCAAAGTCGATCATCATCGCGCGCTGCGCCAAGGTTTTGCCGAAGTGGTTTTGGGCAAAGGGAAAACACGGCAGCAGGTGGCGGAAATCGTGCGCGCCATGCTGCGCAAGAAGGACTCGCGGCACAACATCCTGGTGACCCGCGCCGACAAAAAGATTTTTGCAGCCGTGAAGCGCGCCGGCGGAAAAGGTGCGCGTAACGCGCGGTTCCACGAATTGTCGGGCGCGATCACCATCGAGCGCATCCAGCAAATTACCGGAAAAGGAACAATCCTCGTGGTCTCCGCCGGGACGAGCGACATCCCGGTAGCGGAAGAAGCGCTCCTGACAGCGCGTATGATGGGCAACCGCGCCGAGCATTTGTACGACGTCGGCGTCGCCGGGATTCACCGTCTGCTCGAACACCGGGAAAAATTGACGCAGGCGCGCGTGATTATTTGTGTTGCCGGAATGGAAGGCGCGCTTCCCAGCGTCGTCGGCGGCCTCGTAGCCGTGCCGGTCATTGCCGTTCCCACCAACGTCGGCTACGGCGCAAGCTTCGGCGGCGTCGCCGCGCTCCTCGGCATGCTCAATTCCTGCGCCTCCAACGTCACCGTCGTCAACATCGACAACGGTTTCGGCGCCGCCTGCGTCGCGTCCTGCATCAATCGCCTCTGATGCCATTACGGATTCATGGCTTTAACAGAACTTTCATAACGCAGGGTCGCTGCGCGAAACGAATGGCCGTTGCCGCTTCCGCGAGCGGAAACGTGCGCGTAATGAGGTCCCGTGGATCCACATTCCCCGCTCGCAGTAGCGCGAGGGCCTTATCAAACGGCCCGCAACGCGACCCAACTACAGTAATTTCCTTAACGACGATCGGCCATGTTTCTACTGGTGCCGCGCCATAGAACGTGGATTTCAGCACCAACGTGCCGCGTGGCTCTGTGATGTGCTGCGCAAGGGCGAGGCCGCTCGGTGAGCCGGTGGCTTCCACGACAAGCGGAAATGTTTGCCTGATCCGTTTGAAGTCCGTCGCGTCTCCCTGCACCCACTTGATCGCTGCGCCAGCCGCCCCAGCTAGGTTCAACTTCTTTCGGTGCTTGCCGAACATCCCAACCATAAACAGTCGCTTGGCGAGAACTCGACCAATCAATTGAGCCAGCTTGCCATCACCGACGATCGCGGCGATTCCCCTCTTGCCCACGTTCACTTGCTCAAGAATTTCGCATGCTGCCGCCAGGGGCTCGACAAAGACGGCTTGCTCATCACTCACGTTCTCCGACACGGTATGTAAGTTTTCAAGCGGCAGCGTCAGATTTTCGGCAAAGGCCCCGTCGAGCCCAATGATCCCCAGAACGGTCCGCCGCGCGCAGTGCGTTTTCCATCCACGCTGGCAGAATTTGCACATAGGTTGGAAGCCACGTGCTGAGCAGGAAACATTGATTTCCCCGCAGACGCGCCGCCCAAGCCATTTTTTCTTCGTCGCGGCCGAAACGCCCCGAACATCCGTAACTTCCCCGACAAACTCATGTCCCGGCGTTCCGCGAAACCTGTGATACCCGCGCAGAATCTCCACGTCGGTGTTGCAGATTCCCGCCAGCCGCACGCGCACCAGCGCCCAGCCAGGCCGCAATTTCGGCACTGGCTTTTTCCGGGCTACAAGTCTGCGGCCTTGAACGATGAACGCGAGCATTCAACTCTTTTCAATCATCAGTGCAGCACAGCGGCAAGGGTCTTGATCAGCAGCGGCTCCTGCTCCGTAAAAACGGTGCGAAGGTCGAGGATGAGGTGGTCGTCTTCGACGCGGGCGATGACGGAGACGCCGGCGGGAGCGCGGCGGAGAAGCTGCTCAAGTTTTGCAGCGGAGTGGCGGGCACTGGCGATTCGAATAATTTTTGTGGGAAGAGATTGTGAAGGTGTAGAGCCGCCACCGGCAAGAGAAGTGCCATCCGCGATTTCAATTTCAACTTCATCGAGAGGGAGTTCGGGGCGCAGCTCGCGGATGAGATTCTCCGCGCGGCGCTTGAGTTCCTGTGGAGTCGCCCGGATCATTCGAATGGCAGGGACTTCGTCCCAGGCCGCGCGAAGATAGGCCCCGAGAGTGGCTTCGAGAGCAGCGATGGTGAGTTTGTCCACGCGCAGTGCGCGAAACAGCGGATAGCGCCGGACGCGCGCAACAAGCTCTCTTTTCCCGGCAATAATCCCTGCCTGCGGCCCGCCGAGAAGTTTGTCGCCGCTGAACAACACCACGGAAACACCGGCCTCAACGCTTTGCCTCACCGTAGGCTCGCTAACGCCGCATTCGGAAAGATCAACGAGGCATCCGGAGCCGAGGTCCTCCACGAGCGGCAGGCCGCTGCGCTGGCTGAGGGCCACGAGTTCTTGGAGCGAAGGCTTATCGGTAAAGCCGGTGACCTTGAAATTCGACGGGTGCACGCGGAGCAAAACGCGCGTCTTTTCGTTGATGGCGTTTTCGTAGTCCGCGAGGTGCGTCCGATTCGTGGTGCCGACTTCGCGAAGGACCGCGCCGCTCTGCTCCATAATCTCGGGGATTCTAAAGCCGTCACCGATTTCGATAAGCTCCCCGCGCGAGACGATCACTTCGCCGCCGCGAGCAAGCGCGGCGAGAGTGACCAGCACGGCCGCAGCGCAATTGTTGACAACAATGGCAGCTTCAGCCCCGGTCAGACGCGCCAGCAACTCGGCCGTATGCACGTCGCGTTTGCCGCGCGCCCCCGCTTCGAGGTCATATTCAAGATTGCTGTACTGCATAGCGGTGAGGCGGAATTCGTCCACGACCGCTTCCGGCAGCGGCGCGCGGCCCAGATTCGTGTGCAGAATCACTCCGCTCGCATTGATGACTGGCTGCAAGGAGCGCGAAAGGATTCTTTCCACTTGGACGGAGATGAGCTCTTCCACGGAAGCAGCGTCCACACCGACTGCTGCCCAATTCGAATCGCCCGCGATGCGCGCACGCAAATCCCCAAGTACAGCCCGCGCAACTTCAACGACTAGGTTGCGGTCCACGCGTCTCGAGAGCGCCGCCAGGCGTGGCTGAGCGAGCAATTCGTCGACAGACGGAATCTGCCGCAGCAATTCCGCCTGCTCCGCCGAAACCGTTTTCCTCCCGCGTGTTTCCATGCGGACATTTCAGCACAGTGCGGAGCGGCCGGCAATGCCGATGACCCGTCCCCCGGGCGGGACAGTGACGCGACCGGGTGTGCTGCGCGATGCGTATCGCGGTTCATGCATCCGGTTGACTCCGTTCCTCCGTACTCCTAGCATGGAGACTCGAGGGATTTCTCCACACATGACGACGATCGACGAAGAGCTGGGCCAGCTCGAACGGGACATCCGTCAGCTCAAGATCGAATACGACCAGTATTTCGGGGGGGGCAGGAAGCGTCCGCCCACGGAGATCGAATGGCGCATCGATATGCTCGTGAAGCGTTATGCGGAACGCGGCGGCGAGCTCAAGTTCGCCCAGCGATTCCGTTTCAACAACCTCTCGCAAACCTACGCAAAATATAAGGACATCTTCAGGAAGAGAACGGCGCAGAAAGAAGAAGGGAAAGTCCAGCGTCACTTCGGCGCGGCCGCGAAGGAGATCGAAGCGGCCCGCGCTAAAAGAGAAGCCGAAGAGCACGCGGCTGCAGCCGTGGCGGGGGAGTCCAGGGCATTTCGCATTACGTGTTCCGAGCCGGAGCGTGAAACGGAGAAGGTCGACCAGCTGTACCAGGCGTTCCTGCAGGCCAAGCAGACGGCCGGCGAAGAGACGGAAAATCTGTCGCGCTCCAGCTTCAACGAATTCGTGCGGAAGAAGACGAAAGAACTGCAAAAGCAGAAGAAATGCCGCGACGTCGAATACGTCGTGGAAGTAGTCGAAGGCCAAGTCAAACTGAAAGCCCTTGTGAAGTCGTAAGCTTTCTCCGGCGTTTCCCACAGGGTTTGTACTTCCCCTATTCGCGCGAGCCCCTTACACTGTTGTGCTTTTCTCTTTTGTGGAGGAATCCATGGCGGTGCAGCGCGCCCTCATCAGCGTGTTTGACAAGACTGGAATCGTGGAGTTTGCGAAGCGGCTGGCCGCGCTGAAGATCGAGATTCTTTCGACCGGCGGAACGGCCAAGCTGCTCCGTGAAGCGGGAATCGCGGTGCGAGACGTTTCCGATTTCACGGGCTGGCCCGAAATGTTGGGCGGACGCGTGAAGACGCTGCATCCGAAAGTACACGGCGGGCTGCTCTTCCGGCGCGGGCACGCGGAAGACCAGAAGCAGGCGGCGGAACATGGAATCGCGCCGATCGATCTGGTGGTGGTGAATCTGTATCCGTTTGAAGCGACGGCGGCCAAAGCGGGACTGACGGCCGAAGAGCTGATCGAGAAAATCGATATCGGCGGGCCAACGATGTTGCGATCGGCGGCGAAGAATTTCGAGAGCGTCACCGTGGTGACGGACGCGGCGGATTTCGAGCATGTGGCGAGCGAAATCGAGAGCGCGGGCGAAACGACGCTGGCCACGCGGCTGGAACTGGCGCGAAAAGTTTTCGCGACGACTTCGCGGTACGACGGCATGATCACTATGGAATTGGAACGGCTGTCGGCCAGCTCCGGGTATGCGGCCTTGGAAGCGAAACCGGTCCTGCCGGAGCGAGTGCACATCGCCCTGCTGCAGCAGCAGAAATTGCGGTACGGAGAAAATCCGCACCAAGCCGCGGCGCTGTATGTGCCCGCGGGACGTGCGCCAGAAGGATTGGCGGCAGCCAAGCAACTGCAAGGAAAGGAGCTTTCCTACAACAATCTCGTTGATCTCGAAGCAGCCCGGAGCCTGGCCGCGGAATTCAAGAATCCGGCAGCGGTGATCATCAAGCACAACAATCCCTGCGGGACAGCGGAACAGCTGACTTTGCTCGATGCATATTTGAAGGCGCTGGCGTGTGATCCGGTCTCGGCGTTCGGGGGGGTGCTGGCATTCACCCGCGCGGTGGACGCGGCGACGGCGGAAGAGGTCGCGAAACTTTTCGTGGAATGCATCGCGGCGCCCGGATTTGCGCACCGTGCGAAAGAAATCTTTGCGGCGAAGAAAAACTTGCGGCTGCTGGAGCTGCCCGCGGGTGGCCTGGAGCCCGAACGCGAGCTGCAGCTCAAGCGCGTTCTCGGGGGAATGCTGGTGCAGCAACCGGACCTCGGCGAGATCAAGGACGAAGAACTGCGCACGGTTACGAA
>Ga0137394_10001024_pt1 | contig 20048 bp, 18 predicted proteins | sample czobulk116metaG_FD_108278 | JGI IMG/M metagenome (GOLD analysis project Ga0137394, IMG submission 108278) | Vadose zone soil microbial communities from Angelo Coast Range Reserve, California, USA - czobulk1.16 metaG | ecosystem: Environmental > Terrestrial > Soil > Vadose zone | place: USA...
CAAAACCGAAGCAAGTGAATGAACTGTCAGTCCAATTGGAGATTTCGGATTTCGGATTTGAGGTGCAGGACTCGTCCAATTTTCAATTTCCCGCGTGCATGATTGGTTAAGTATGTTGGTGCCGGTAAACAGGAGGGTGAATGAATTGGAACGCAGGAGGAAGAAACCACAAGAGGCACAAGAAGCACATAAGTTTCTTCTGCCTTTTGTGCTTTTGTGGTTCCAGTTTCCCTTCGTTGCGGGCACAGATTGTCGTGTTGGCTACTTTTCGGCGCCGACGGTGTTTGACGAACCGCCGAGGTCCATGCGCTTGCCGTCGGGGAACTGAAGGTCTCGTGAACTGGCGCGGAACGAGCCATCCTTCGCCTGGAAACCTACCACTTTGACCTTCAAGCCGGCAGGCAGCGAATCCCGGTTCCAACCCTTGCGCAACAAAACGGATGGCGATCCCCCTTCAATCTTCCACCGCTCGACGGTGCCGTCTGCCTTCGTCACATCGATGTGCAGCCAGGAATGCGGGTTCACCCATTCCATCATGACGACTTTACCTTCGAGCGTGACCTGCTTGTTCTGGTCGAACTCGGCGGAAAACGAATGGTGCGCCGACACGGACACCGCTGACGCCAGCAGCATGGCGGCACTCGCCACGACGATCACCAGTTTGCTGTGCATTATTCTTACTCCTTTTAATCTTCTACCCTCACTGCTTCGGCCGGAGCAGATCACGATAGAGAAGCATATCGGTAAACGGTACGCATTTGTGCTCGAGCAGCTGCGCATTCTCGTCGATCAAACGGTACAGCGGCATCTCGATCGTCCAGGGCCGCGAGTACGTCAGCGGATCGTCGAGCGTTGCCTCGTACCGAATGTGGTTCGGACCGAGAAGAGTAAAGCGCTCGGTGACCTTTAACTTATTGCTGTGATGATTGCCGGCACGATCCAGCCATGTTTGATCGTTGAGCCCCGTCGTTGTAACGATCAGCACGTCGCCTTCCCAGGTTCCGCTGGACTTGCCCATCCACGAATCGACCGGCGGCTCCGTGTGATCCTTCATGTAAATGACTCTGTTCGTGGCGGCGAACGGGTAGACCATCAGAAGATCCCCGTTGCCCTGGAAAATCTGGAAAGGAAAATTATGGTAGGTCACGCGTGGGACTCCCAGCATGTAGCACTTCGCTTCGGGGTCCGCCTCGGGCCATTTGGCGCGGTTTTCGTTGCGCTTTTTGAGCGCCTCAGGCAAGTAGGGGATCGTGCCGCCACGCACAACGCTCCGCCCCGCGGGAATCGCGGCGATCGCGCCGAGGTGCCAAAACTCTTCGCGTGGTCCTTCCACAGAATGGCCCTCGAGATTCCAATAAGCGGTGTTCAGCGCCTGCCAGATGCCGTTCAAATTGGGACGACCCGATATGCGTTCCGGACGCTGCGGCAGTTGCTGGGCCTGCTGTGCCCGTTGCTGGGATTGTCCGGCGCTGACGGTCAACAATATCGCTGCTGCCGCCGTCACGATCGCGCCGATCAGTCGATTTCGCATCTATCAATTCCCCTTACCTGACACCTGATCCAGCGTTCCGCAGCGCCCATTCTCGGGTAAAGTATACGCGAAGTATGAAGGGGGCTTATGAAGATCGCGCTTGGGTTGCTGCTGGCTGCTTCCATGCTCGCGGCTCAGAATGCAAACGACACTTCCGAAGCACACGTCGCTCTGGCGAAGACCGCAGCCGGCGAGGATTATCAGAATTTATTCAACTTCCTTTGCGCCCTGCCTGGTCCCCGAGGAGGAGTGGGAAGAGGTGGCGGTGGGCAGAGGCAGGGGCCTCAGGGGCCGCCGGATAGATCGACGTGGTATGCCGAACCCGTGAAGGTGTTCGACAACTTGTACTTCGTCGGCCAGAGCGAGTACTCCGTGTGGGCCATTACGACGTCGGAAGGCATCATCGTGATCGACACGATCTTTGACTATGCCGTCGAAGAAGAGGTTGCCGGCGGGCTGAAGAAGCTGGGTTTGGACGCGGCGAACATCAAATACGCCATCGTCACTCATGCGCACCCCGATCACCACGGTGGCGCGAAGTTCCTTCAAGATCGATACGGCGTGCGCGTCATCATGTCTCCCGCGGACTACGATATGCTCGATCGAGCCAACGGCGCGAAGCCGAAGCGCGACATCGTCGCCACCGACGGCCAGAAACTCACGCTGGGCGACACGACGCTCACGCTCTACATCACACCCGGTCACACGCCGGGCACCATCTCTGTTTTGATTCCGGTGAAAGACAACGGCAGAGCGCACCTCGCGGTTCTCTGGGGCGGAACAGGGCTCAACGCCGACCGGGAATCCCTTCAGAATTACATCCGGTCCGCGCAGCGGTTCACCGACATCGTCCGGCAGGCCGGAGCGGACATCATCCTTTCGAACCACACCGACTGGGACCGGTCCAAGGTCAACCTGCCGCTGCTGGCGAAGCGCGCGGGCGGCACTCCGAACCCATACCTGGTGGGCAATGACAGCGTCCGAAAGTATCTGAAGGTCGCCGAGGAATGCGCGACCGCCAGGCTCATGCGTCTCAACAATCCAGCCGCGGAGCGGCGTTAGAGTGTAGCCCCGGGCGCAAGCCCGGGGTTCTGTGCGGTTAAACAACTCGGGGCTTGAAATCCAAATCGACACCCTGCCCCCGGGTTTGCGCCCAGGGCTACACTCTAACGCCGCTCCGCGCTCCATTCCCAACGATGTTGGCTAAACGAATACTCTATCCAATATGGACCTGGTATTTGAATAATGGTAGGCTAGCCGCAAGCTACGAGACACCTGGATCCTAAATAGGCCACTGCTGTTGTATAGCAGTGGCCGTTTAGCTTTAGAGGAGATCGAATGCGTCCACTCTGGTTCCTGCTTTGCTTGTCACTGGCAGCAAGCGCGGCGTTCGCACAGAATCCCCAGCGTGGAGCAGCGCCTCCGCGGCCGACTCCGCGTTTGCCGGACGGCAGATTGAACCTTGGCGCACCTCCGGGTGAAACCGGTCTTTGGGCGCCCGCCGGAATCGTTCAATCGTCCTTAAATCCGAACAGTGTCAATCGCGCGGGCGCGAACACTCATCTTCCGAACAACATCAAAATCGAAGACGTTCCTTTTCTGCCCTGGGCGCGGGCACTACATGCCGCGCGAGAGGCGGCGTTTGAAAGTGACGAACCGCACACGCGCTGTAAGAGTTCCGGAGGACCAAGACAATTCATCACTCCCTATGGTGTGGAGTTCGTCGATATGCCTGAAATGCAGCGTGTTTTCATCTTCGACATCGGCGGCCCGCACTCGTTCCGGATCATTTACATGGACGGGCGGCAGCATCCGAAAGACCTCCAGCCCAGCTATTACGGTCATTCCATCGGTCGCTGGGAAGCCGACGCGCTCGTAGTGGATACGGTGGGCTTCAATGAAAGATTCTGGATAGACCGGGAGGGTGAGCCTCACACAGAACAACTCCACCTTATTGAACGGTTCTCCCGGCCCAATTTCAACACACTCCAATATGAAGTGACCGTGGATGATCCAGGGGCCTATACGGCAACCTGGACCGGAGGCTTCCTGCTTCGCTGGAGCGCCGGCACCGAACTGTTCGAGTACATCTGCCAGGACAACAACAGGTCGCCGGAAGGAATGGTCGGTACGGGACAAGAGTCGGTGTTCCGCACCAGCCCGATTGTCCCGTAAAGACAAACGGGATACTGGCAGACCTTTGTGCCTAATTCGGGGACAGACGTATAAATCACCTAATTAGCGTTCAAAGGTAGTTTCTTGCTAATTAGGTGATTTATACGTCTGTCCCCGAATTAGGCACAAGGTCTGCCAGATCCCGTTTTCCTAGAAATCCACCCGCGCGTTGAGCAGAACCATGCGCGATCCCAGTGCCGTCGTGATCCGGCCGAACGTTGAAGAGTTGATGTTCGTGTTGGGAAGGCCCCACTGTGGCTTGTTCAACATGTTGATCGCGTCGGCGCGCAGCGTGAATGTCGTCTTTTCATCGAGCCGGACTTTCTTGCTCAGCGCCATGTCGAGGCCCAAAGTTCCGGGACCCTTGACGCCAGGCAAATTCACCGCCGTGTTCCCTGTGGTTCCGGGCTGTGGATTTTGCAGAATAATGTTGCCTGAACCGTCAACAACCACCTGGTTTGTGAACCGGCCCGGGAGTGTGGTATCGCCCGCGAAGTTCGGCAGAGGGGCGGCCTGTGTTTTCAGATTCGGGAAGTATTGGACGAATCCCTGGCCGAATTCCACCTTTCCCAGATTTTCCGGAAATGCGCCGGCAAGATCAGCGGTATTTGTATTTGCGCGGCTCGCCAGGGTTTTTATCGGCGATGTGAATGTCAGCGGGGCTCCGGCCAGCCAGGAGAAAATTCCGGAAACCTCCCATCCTTCGACGGTCCGCTGAAGCCAGCCGGGCGCGTTACTCAGGAAGGTCTGATTGGGACCGAACGGAAGCGCCCACGTGCCGTTGCCTTTGAACTGGTGCGTGCGGTCGAACGTAATCAGACCTCTCTGCAAATTCCGGTTTCGCGGATCGCGCGTCGTAGCGGTGCTGCTGCTGCCGCTGCCATTTTCGGCCGTGGAGTTGCCCAGGTCTTTGGCCCAGGTGTAGCTGAATTGACCTGTCAAACCGCGTGAGAGGCGCTTTCTCACTTCCGTCTGCAACGCGTGATAAATCGAGTTGTCATTGTTTCCGTGTAACGCGACACTGCCGAACTGCGGATTCACGACGATGAAGTTTTCCGGCAGTCCCCCGTTACGCAACAGACCGCCGTTGACTCCTGTCAGTGCAGAGCTGCTGTTCAGCCAGTTCGCGAAATTTGCGACGTCGCCGTTGGCAAGCCACTGGTTCGTTGTCGTAAATCTTCGCAAGGCCTGCGAACCGGTCAAAGTCGTTCCATTCACGGTGCCAACGCCGGTGACATTCAGGCCTCTCAGGATTCGGTCAAAAAGAGGAGCGTTGCCTCCAGCGCGCGTGATGTTGAACGCATCGAGAATACCGTTTTCAAAGATATTCGGTTCATTGAGCTCGATAGGATTCCACAGCTTCGTGCCCTTATTGCCGATGTAGCTGACTTCCACAGTCAAGTCTCTTGCAAGTTCGCGCTGGATGGAGAAATTGATGTTGTGGCTGTACTGAATTCTCCGATTGTCGGTAAATCCGCTGAGCGTCGTGGCACGATTGGTCAAAGGAACCGGGTCATTCGGCCTGGCGCCCCCGGTCGAGAGTGGCACAAGGCCCGGAGTGATCCCGCCGATGTCGAGATATGTTGAGGGCGTGAATATGACCTGTATCTGCGATCCCGGCTGTGCGCCAATCTCCCGGCCATATTGCTGGTATGCGGGCGCGCCGGCGTAGTTGATGCCGTACCCTCCGCGAAGCACGGTGCTGCGCTGGAACCAGGGTATAGACCAGCTGAAGCCGACCGATGGAGCAAGATTGTTCCAATCGTTGTTATAAGGCAACACGCTGGGATTGGGCGAATGCTTGCCGGCCGGCTCGACGGTCGTCAGCGATCCGCCCATTGCATTCGGATTCCAGAGCGCGCCGAAGTTCGTTCCAGAAATGCCGAAGAATCCCGTCTCGCCGCCTTTCACGCGCGTCGCCATTCCTGTCAGGTCGTAGGGAACGCCGTATTTGTCGTAGCGCAGACCCAGGTTCAATGTGAAGTTGTGTGAGACTTTCCAGTTGTCCTTGAAGAAACCCGCCCAGTCACTCTGACGGTACGTGCGGACGACGAATACGGAATCCCCCGTATAGTCCATCCAGTCGGTGGCGGTCGGAGAGTTCGTCCAGAACTTTTCGCTGATATCGCCTATGGTTCCGGCGAGATTGGCAAGCAGATCCTGGGCTATGGTGATGTCGTTGGAATTCAGTCCACGGAAGTTGGTTGTGGTGATATTCGGCACGGGAATGTTGCCGACACCCAGAATCGAATGCGCATATGCGGTCGCAATACCGCCCGAGTTATTCTGGCCGGAACCGCTGTGCGTCCATTCAAAGCCTGCCTGGAATGAATGGGAAGACTTTATCCAGCTCAGCGTATCGGCGAACTGCATCAACGGACTCGGATTAAAACGCGGCGAGGCTCCGGCCCTCCCGAAGGGCGCATAAGTCCCGAGAACAGCGCCTCCAGTGCCGCCGAGGGTGCCGGGCTGCGTATAGAATAGTTTCCCCTTAAGCTGTGGGAATGTGGACAACGCTTCCTTTGAGGAAGCGGCGATATCGGTTTCCTTTGCGCCGCGCACGCAGCATCCCACGTCAAACGGTGACCAGCCGAACCAGCTGTCCCGCTTCATTCCCCATCGCGCTTCATTCAACAAAGTCGATGAGATTGTGGATGTCCAGGCTGCTGTGTACACGTCGGGGAACCGCCGGATCTCGCCAAAGTATCCGCCCGGAAAATCAGGGAGACCCGTCTGGCCCGTAACGCCCCAGTCTTTTTCCCGGCTCATGGTGTGGGTGATCTTATTATTCTCGTTGAGCTGGTAATCCACGCGGGCACTGAGGTGATCACGGTTATTGTTCGGATCGTTGCCTGTAGAACTATCCACTCCCGGGTGGCGCCGCTGCCAAAGAAAGCCGGCCGTGTTGAGTCCGTCCCCAACGGTATAGTCGTTCGGCATCGGCATGCGCGATAAATATTGGGGGCCGACCCATGCCGGATCAATGCGCGTCCGGTTCGGATCTCTGACGTCGCTGAAGAGATTAAAGGAATTCAGGAAGAGCGGGGCGCCATTTGCCGGATTTGCAGACAGCGTTTTGCCTGACAGATCCACCGAAGGTGTCGTCGCAAACGCATTGCCGTTTCGCCGGCTCGCGCCGCCGTTGGGGCCAGTCGCTCCTTCGGTAAGGTACCGGAAGATACCTTGCCTGGCGGGGCCTGTGAGGACCGTCGAGACAACATTTTGCTTTTCGACGTAGCGTTGCTCATCAATAAGGACAAAGAAGAACGCTTTATTCTTTTTGATCGGTCCGCCCAGCCGGCCGCCGAATTGGTTTCGGTTCTGATAGTTTTTCTCAGCGCCGACCAGGTTTTGAAACCAGCCCTGGGACGCCAGCGCAGAGTTCCTGTTGCCATAGAACAACGCCCCGTGGAAGTCGTTTCCGCCGGAACGGGTCTGCATCCTGACCTGTCCTGACCCTCGTCCAGAGGCCGCATCGATGCTGTTCACAATGACCTGTATTTCTTCGACGAGGTCCGGGCTGGTGAACACGGCCGAGTAAGCGCCGTTCCAGTCGTTGTACCGTCCATCCATCGTGGGCAAACCATCGCGGGTCGTGTTCATCTGGCTCATACGAGCGCCGGCGAAGTTGTCGCCGACGGCGCCGCCGGCCGCGATTCTGACCAGATCCAGCACGTTCCGGTTTGCGAGGGGCAAGCTGCGCACCTGCACGTCAGGAAGCACGTCGCCCACGGAGGAAGACGTCGTCGCCAGTTCGGTGTTTGCTTCAGCGACGACTTCCACGGCTTGCGCGACCGTGCCGACCTGCAGGGAGAAATTTAATCGAACCTGCTGACTCTGGCTGAGCTGGACGTTGTTATATGTCGCGGTCTGAAACCCCGAAAGCGCGGCGGACACTGTGTAGGCACCCGGCTGCAGACTGGCAAATTCATAGTTGCCTGATTCGTTCGTGATCCGCGTTGTAACAATGCCCGTGGCGACGCTTCTCGCTGTGATTTCGACTCCGGGAATCAAGGCGCCCGTGGCATCCGACACGGTTCCACCAACGGTGGCGTTCACCTGAGCAGACATCTGAATCGGCGCAATAAGGCAGAACAGCAATAATACCGTGAATCCAGTGACGATCACCTTCATGTCTTCCTCCACCTTCCAATGTTTGAGTCCGGCGTAGCCTACACTTCGCCCGAGAGCCGGTCAATATTTCGATATACGAGTCGTATTGTTAATAAGGTTGGTGTTTTTGTTCAGCTGGGTTACCAGAGCTCACGTGTCGCGAGGGCGGCTCCTTCAGCCAGCAGACTTCCCGTGTGTGTTGTGAGGATCCTGCTCAGATGTCCTCCTGTGAGGCGCAGCCTAAAAAATCAATTTAAGCGCAAATTGGATCTGCCGCATCGGGTTCGCCAGCGTTGTGATCCGGCCGGCGACCGGATTGTAGGTCCCACCGCCGTTCGGAGCCTGCACAAACACGGCTGCATTGGGCAAGCCCCAGTTGGCGTGGTTGAAGACGTTGAAGAATTCGGCGCGGAACTGCAGGGTCAGTGATTCCTTAATCCTGGTGTTCTTCAGCGCCGAAAAGTCGATGTTCCAGAACCCTGGCGCGATCAGGGAATTGCGGCCGGCATTCCCTAACTCGCCCACTGGCGGCAGCGAAAAAGCTGTCGGATCGAACCATCGCTCCCGCGTGCCTACTTTGATGTTTTCGGCGATGCGGCCGGAATTCAGAATGGGACGGTTGTTGACGAAAGCAGCGCCCAGACCGGCCTGGTCGAATCCGACTCCAACCGTGAAAGGCGAGCCTGTCCGAACCGTCCCGATCCCGCTGAGTTGCCAGCCTTCGAATAATTGATGACCCTTGAATGTTCCACTAAACGGCACCGCCACAACGCTGCTCACGACCAGAGATTGCCGGCGGTCGAACAGACAGTTTCCGCGGTCCAGACCCACGTTGTAAGGATTCATGGCAGGGAATCCACCCTCCAGCCCGTAGGTACTCGAGCTGTTGTCAATGCAATGCGACCAGGTGTACGAGACCTGTCCCTGAAGATTGTTCAGGATGGAATTTCTCGTTGAGACCGATATATTGCTTGAATGCTGCGATTTTCAGTTTGGGGCGCCGGACCAGATTCAGGATCTGCCGGCTGGTTTCCCGCATGGTGGCCAGGTCCGCGGGACTTTTCAGCCGCTCCGCCGCAAGCCTCGCTGCCGCGCCTTCCAGCAATCCGCGAAGTTCGATCGCATCGTAAATGTCCTCTGTCGAGAACTGCTGCACAACAAATCCGCGTGTCGGCCGAATCTGCAAAAATCCCTCGTGCGCCAGCCGCTCCAGGGCGAGACGCAGCGGAATTCGAGAGACGCTCAACTGGGCTGCCAGGGGCACTTCGCGGATCCGTTCCCCGGGCCGCAATCGCCCGTTCACCAGCATCTCGCGAAGAGCCAGCGTTGCGCGGGCCGTCTGTGACGACGATCTTACCTCGCCGATTTTCGGCATTTTCAAGGTGGTGCCGGCGGTGCCTTCTCGGTCAAATGCCACACTTTTCTGATCTTTTTTTCTCATGCAGAATTCGGTCCTTTCGATTGTCCGCGCAATAGCCGGATTCTAGGCCAAGCCGTCATGAAACCTTAAACAACTTTCTGTGGTGACTGTTCGCAAGAAATCTCATGCGGGATGTCGCGACTCAGTCTCGAATCCTGACCCTCCGGATCCCGAACGCCAGGATGCGGGCCGGCAGGCTTCTGAGGAACGGAATCTTCGGGAGAATCCGTAGCGGCAGCGGGAGACTCGGCGGGGCCCCTTTCGACGTGAGCACTCCGGCGAGGATCCGGTTCTGGATCATCTTCTGAACGAACTGAATCACCTTGACCGGAAGCTCGCGGGCCGACTGGACTGCTGCCAGATGCTGAAGTTCCACCTTGCCGGCGGCGAGCGGGCCGGCGAGCAGGTTGGCGGCCTCCACAGCATCCTGTATGGCGTAGTTGATCCCGACTCCACCGACCGGCGACATGACGTGGGCGGCATCCCCGATGAGCAATAGCGCCGGCCGGAACCACTTCGTCACGCGGCTCGACTCGACCGACAGGACCGCGATCTGCTTCCAGTCCGTCAGCGTGGAGACCCGATCTGCCAGGATCGGCTGCATCCGGAAGATGTCGGCACGGAGCGTCTCGAGCCCTTCAATTTTCTGCGACGCGAACGTTCCCTTGGGGATCACGTACCCGAGCTGGAAGTCATCCGAGCGGCTCAACACGACCAGCAGGTGCCCGGGCCCGACGGCGAAGAGCGGAAGCTCCTGCGGATCTCCAGGCTTTCGCGGCAGCCGGAACCACAGGACGTCCATGGGAGGAGAGCTCTTGTTGACCTCGAATCCGCCCAGCTGGCGGACGCGAGAGAACCTGCCGTCGGCTCCCACTACCAGAGGGGCGCGGACCTCCCGCCAGGCCCCGTCGTGTCCCTTGAACCGGACCCCTCGAATAGTCCCGTTCTCCTCCACGAGGGACAGCACATGGGCGCCCATCTCCACGTGAAAGTCGGGAAACTGCGAGGCCTTCTCGCGGATGAAGTCGAGGAAGTCCGCCTGCGGGATCAGCGCGATGTAGGGAAAGCGTGTGTCGACCATGCTGAAGTCCGCGATCTCGATGTGCTGGTCCCCCAGCCGCAGACTCAGCGAGCTGACTTTTCCATGAGGTTTCTTCAAGAGCTCGTCCACCCATCCCAGCTGATCGAGCACTTCGAGCGTGGACGGGTGCACGGTGTCGCCCCGGAAGTCCCGATCGAAGTTGTGGTGCTGTTCCAGGAGCAGGACGGGGACCTTCTTCCTCGCCAGCAAGGTGGCCAGCATCAGGCCCGCGGGCCCACCGCCGACTATGCAGCAGGAGGTCTCGCGGACTTCGACGATCTTCTGGTCCTCGGATTGTTCCCTGGGTGATTGTGTCATCCGTCGCCTCCGCGATCAGCTGCGTTATGCCGAAGAGTAGGCCCTAACCTCGCCGGAGGATACTGAATAGTGCCAGGGGAAGGGGATCGAGGGTCCCCTGGTAAACGGTTTCTTTGATGGACTGAAGCGTGAAGTGAGTCCTGAACAAATCATGGATCTGTTCAGGAGTAAATCGATAAGGACCGCGCTCGCCGGGCTGCTGGTGGCTAAAGCATTTCATGAAAAGGTAACCATCATCTTTGAGCAAGCCGGCGACGGCGCTTACATGCTCGCGATTGAACCACGGCATCGACTCGACCGTTTGTTGCCGGTACAAGTCCTCCCAGCGGGGAAACTCACGTTCTTTTTCGCCGGACATGTTCCGTCCTATCTGTTTGGCGTCACGCTACGCCATGGCCGGCTGGGATCTCAGCTGCTTCAAATCCTCGAGATCACGAGACGACTCTACGATTTTCAGTGGCTCCCAATCACAAAGATGATGGCATTGAGGGCAGCGCCAAAACGTATCGCCCTTGGTAAAGATTAATTCCTCGCCACAGCATTCAGACCCATATAGTCCCGACAGACGCGCATCTTCAGAAGTTCTCATCCTAGTTCTCCTTTAGTTTTCAAACCGCTGCGAGGTCCAGCACGTGTGATTCCAAGGAGGGCGGGGGGTCGATTTATGCAGGTCTACTTAAGGACGTGGGCCGCGATGAACTCGTCTCAGCATCGCCGATTTGCGGTGCGGAGCGCCCGAAGTCGTCCTCTTGTCGATTGCGCTTGTTGAAATGGAAATACGAAACAATCAACGCGCCCAGGAACAGCAAGGGATCGATAACGTAAACAAGGCCATCACCACTGGAAAAATGGGCAATGCTGGCTGAGGCTAACGTGATGGCAAAGCCGAAGTAAGCGAATTCTTTTACCTTGCGTGGGATACCCGGTACTAGCAGAGCAAACACTCCGAGGGCCTTGGCAACAGTCAGTTCGATCCTGAAATAATCGGGAAATCCAAGGTGGACGAAGGGCCTTTTAAACGGCCCGAATGGATGATTGAGGTTGAAGTTGATGGCACTGAATACCATGACCGAACATACAAGGCCTGTTGTAGTCCAATAAATTGCTTTATCTCTCGTCGTCGTTTCCTTCATTTATCGCCTTCCTATCGTCTGTGTTGTCTTTGCCTCAAATGACTGATCACTGGTGGCCACTGACCAATGACCAATGGACTTGAGCCATTTAGAAATTACCGTTTAGAAATTGCGCATTTAACAATCGTAATTCTCTTATATGTTCATTGCTCAACGACTCAAGTCCATTGGTCATTGGTCAGTGGCCATCAGTGATCAATCATTTGAGGGAGGAGGGGAATACTTGACTCTAATTGCTCAATCCTCAATTCTTCTACCCTCACGTCATCGATTGAATTCACGCAGCACGCAAGCCGTCCGGATTTCGCGAATCCACTCGCGAAATCGCGAAACGTTCGCGACGCCCGGCCGGAGCGATGCGCTGCATAGCCCGCAACGCGCGCGCGTACCCTTTCGCTTCGGTCCACGCGAACAGGACCAGAATGACTAGACCCGCCAAACCGAACACGACTGTCGCAACCAACATGTTGATCTTAAGCATGTAAATCATGATTTGCCTCCACGTCCTTCGCGTATTGCGCGCCTCACCGCATCGATGACCAATGCCAGACCTGACAGCAATGGGATCGCGAGAATCATGAGAAGAGGAACGACTTCATAACGCATCGGCACCTCGCTTCGAACCTGCCAAACAGTGCAACGGGCATGCCAACAAAGATCACTGATTCCCGTTAAATGTTGTTGAGCGAGATGTGAACTTTTGGGGATTCCGGAAGGGAGGAACCTTCAGCTGACTTCCTGGAGCCTATTTTTCGAAAGGTTCCGGACGCGAGGAAGCGCAACGTCCTTCTTGTTCAATCCAGCGGATCACGTATGAAGGCATGTTCTCGATAGCAATATTCCTGGATCTCGCGCCACATAGGAAAACCATCGCTTCGCGATCGACAAACGTCACATTCGACAAATCCAGGGCGATCTCTTCAGCGTCGGATTTCTCCGGAGACAGAGTCTTTTGCAACTCGGGAACGTATTCGCCTGTGAATTGTCCGCACAAACTCACCTTGAGACACTTCGAGCGTTCTAAAAGCGTCGTGATCTTCAGCACGATTGAATTACTCTCCGAAGCCTGTTCGGCACGTCGCGTGCCAACGCACGTCACCGTTGGAGGAATGATGGTTGCCGTTCGTCCGTTTATTTCGCTGTTTGTCGGGTCCCGGTAGGCCTGTCCGGACATCCATCCTAAAGTCGATTGGCGCGAAAATTTTCAGACGGATTCGATCAGTTGTCCATTTTGACCCGTTTCGTTCGTCGTATAGATGTAGTGCTTTCGTCGAAAAGGGAAGGGAAGTAAGAACAATGAATGCTGCTTCAGTTGTGCCATGCGACGCAATTTGGCTCCAGTTCCAGAATTATCACGTAATGCCTCTGAACTCCCGACTCGGCGGACGTGTCGAACTCGAGCGGGCGATCAATCGAGGAACACCGGCATGTCCGGATTTACACCGACATGATTTTTATGATGTTGAGCTCGATCACGGACGGGCGTACGTGCACGTGCGCGATGATCTGCGGACCGTGTATCTGGTCGCCTATTTCGGTTCGATTTCCAGCATCAGTTCTTTGGGAGAAACGGTTCGGACAGTGAACCGGGAAAGGGGTGTTGACTAAATGTGCAGAGTTGAATCTCGCCAGCCGGCCCGGAGTTTCGAAGTCCGTTTTGAAGGAACACCTCACGATAGCCGCGTGGCTCCGCTCGAAATGTCAAAAGTCGAAGCATTGGCCAGCGTTTTGAGCGGAGCCCTCGAGAACGAACCGAACTTCAAATACCTGCTGCCCGATGAGCAAACGCGGCGCGCTGTGTTGCCCTGGTTTTTCCGCTCCATTGGCATTCGTGCCTGCCACCTCTACGGCGAAATCTACACAACGGAAAGCGTCGAGGGTGGTGCCCTCTGGATTAGCCGCGGACAGACCTTGGCCTTCGAGCAAATGGTCCGGATAGAAATCATGACGATGCCCTTTGAATTGGGGTGGGCGAGCTTCAGGCGCTACATAAACCTGGGCGCGCGTGTCGAGGCGGTGCGTCAGCGGTTAGTCCGAGGACCGCACTGGTATCTCATGGCTCACGGAGTGGAGCCATCAAAGCACCAACACGCTATCGGTACCGCCCTCCTTGAACCGGTGCTGTCGCGAGCCGATTTCCTGGGTCTCCCATGCTATCTCGAGACCACAATCTGACCAATGCTCAATTCCCAATTCTTATCCGACAATCGGATGAGAATTGGGAATTGAGCATTGGTCAGATTTCCTGCGTCTGTCCCCCGAACTTATTCGCGATTTCGCGAACGAGTTCGCGAAATCACAACATCGATTTCTTCCATGTCCCCCTGAATTCAGCGGCTTGAGAGTTGGAAGATCCATTGCATCTCCACGAGCGAAGGAGAAACTCTTGATTAAAAGGATGATTCTGATGCTGGCCTTGACGGGTGGGCTGGTCGCGTCTTTGGGCTTCGTGAAGTTTCGGCAGATTCAGGATGCCATGGGGCAGGCTGCGTCTTTCCAGCCACCTCCGGAGGCTGTCACGACGATCATCGCCCAGCAGGATAAGTGGCCATCGACGCTGAACGCGATCGGAACGATGGCGGCGGTCCAGGGCGTCACAGTGAGCGCCGATCTTCCAGGCATCGTCGAACAGATCGCGTTCGAATCCGGCGGATCCGTTCGAGAGGGGGACTTGCTCGTACAGCTCGACACGCGGCAGGAGCAAGCCCAGTTGGCCGCCGTTGAGGCCGCGCGCGACCTTGCCCGTCTCAATTTCGAGCGCATGCATGGCCTGGTGAATGAAGGCGCAATCACTCGCGCGGATTACGACAGGGCTGCGGCCGAGCAGAAGCAAACGGAAGCAAAGGTCGAAGAAATTCGCGCGACGATTGCACGAAAGACGATCCGGGCGCCGTTTTCGGGAATCCTGGGCATCCGCCAGGTCAATCTGGGGCAGTACCTGTCGGGGGGTGACGCAGTTGTTCCGTTGCAGTCCCTCGATCCGATCTATGTGAATTTCGGTGTGCCGCAGCAGGACGCCGGCCAGGCGGTTGTCGGCCGCAACGTGCGCATCACGGTTGGGGACCTGGGAAGTGTCGCTTTCACGGGGCGAGTGACGGCCATCAATTCGGTAGTGGATGAGGCCACGCGAAACGTCCAGGTTCAGGCCACGCTGGCCAACCCCAAGGGCACATTGCGACCCGGCATGTTCGTTCAGACGGAGGTTCTGTTGGGCGCGAGCCGGCCGGTCGTAACGCTCCCGGCCCCCTCTATCAGCTACGCCCCCTACGGCGATTCGGTGTTCGTCGTCACGGAGCTCAAGGATCCGAAGGGTCAGACCTACCGCGGCGTGCGCCAGCAGTTTGTGAAGCTGGGGCCGTCGCGCGGCGATCAGATCGCGGTCTTGTCGGGCCTGAAGCCAGGCGAAGAGATCGTCAGCTCCGGTGTCTTCAAGCTTCGGAACGGCGCTGCCGTTCTCATCAACAACAAGGTTCAACCTGCCAATAAGCCGGCTCCGAAGCCGGAGGATAGCTAAAATGCGTCTTACCGATCTCTTCGTTAAACGGCCGGTCCTCGCGATCGTCGTCAACCTGGTTATTCTCATCGCAGGTTTGCAATCCATCCGTGCGCTGAGCGTCAGGCAATATCCACGCAGCGACATCGCGGTCGTTCGGGTCTCGACGGTCTACGTGGGCGCGAACGCGGACCTCGTCCGTGGTTTCATTACGACGCCGCTCGAGCGCGTTATCGCCAGCGCCGACGGTATCGATTACATGGAATCGTCGAGTGCGCAGGGCCTGAGCACGATCACTGTGCACCTGAAGCTCAACTACGACACCAACGCGGCACTCACGCAGACTCAGGCGAAGGTGGCGCAGGTTCGCAACGACCTCCCGCCTGAGGCCGAAGCCCCCATCATCGAACTCGAAACAGCCGACAATCAGTTCGCGGCGGTCTATCTGAGTTTCTCATCCGCCGACCTCGACCAGAATCAGATTACCGATTATCTGACGCGCGTCGTACAACCGAAGCTAAGCGCCATCAGCGGCGTCCAGCGAGCCGATATCCTCGGCAACCGCACGTTTGCCATGCGGATCTGGCTTAAGCCGGACAAGATGGCGGCGCTTGGAATTTCACCATCCGCGCTGCGCGAAGCGTTGGCGCGCAACAACTACCTGTCGGCACTCGGGCGGACTAAGGGGTCCATGGTGTCCGTGAATCTCGTCGCCAACACCGATTTGCGCACGCCCGAAGAGTTTCGCCAGCTCGTCGTCAAGAAGGAGCGCGGCGTCATCGTCCGGCTCGGCGAGGTTGCGGATGTCGTGCTCGGCGCCGAAAACTATGAACAAGACGTCCGCTTCAACGGCGAGACGGCAACGTTTATGGGCGTATGGGTGCTGCCCACCGCAAACTCGCTCGACGTGATCCGCAAAGTGCGGGAAGCAATGCCGGATATTGAAGCCCAGGTGCCTGCGGGAATGAAGGTCGGCATCCCCTACGACTCGACCGAGTACATCCAGGACGCGATCAACGAAGTGCTCAGGACCCTCACGGAAACGCTCCTCATCGTTGTCGTCGTCATTTTTCTTTTCCTGGGTTCGGTACGCGCAGTGATCATCCCGATAGTCGCGATTCCGATCTCGCTGGTTGGCGCCGTCTTCCTGATGCTCGTGGCCGGCTTTACCGTCAACCTGCTGACGCTGCTCGCGATCGTGCTCTCGGTTGGTTTGGTTGTGGACGACGCGATCGTGATGGTGGAAAACATTGAGCGGCACCTTCATGGCGGCAAATCGGCGATTCGTGCGGCCATCGATGCAGCGCGCGAGCTCGTTGGCCCGATCATCGCCATGACCATCACGCTGGCAGCTGTGTATGCGCCAGTTGGCATTCAGGGCGGACTCACAGGCGCGTTGTTCCGGGAGTTCGCATTCACACTGGCCGGTGCTGTGATCGTGTCCGGCGTGGTCGCGCTAACGCTCTCACCCATGATGGGCTCGAAGCTCCTGCGCCCGGGAGATAACGAGCGGGGCTTTGCCGGCTGGATCAATCGCCGTTTTGAAGGCATCCGCCGCATATACACGCGCACGCTGGCCGGCACGCTCCGCTACAGGCCCGTGGTTGTTGTCCTCTGGTTGATTGTTGCAGCGCTGACGGTACCGTTCTACATGTTCTCTCAGCGGGAGCTGGCTCCTGCTGAAGACCAGGGTGTGGTGTTCTCGTACATTCAGGCGTCGGCGAACTCCACGATCGATCAAACCAAACTGTTCACGGACCAGGTCCATGATGTCTACCGAGCGTTTCCGGAGACGGCGAGCATCTTTCAGCTCACCTTTCCCACGGCCGGATTCGGCGGCATGGTGACCAAACCATGGAGTGAACGGACCAAGACAACGCAGCAACTCCTTGTCGAATCGATGGGCCCGTTGTCCAGGATCCCGGGCATCCGCGCGATCCCTCAGACGCCGCCTCCTTTGCCTGGCGGCGGAGATTTCCCCGTCGATTTCGTGATTGCCTCGCCGGGAGAACCGCAGCAACTCGTCGAGATTGCAGGTCAGCTTGTGCAGAAAGCGTTCGCGAGCGGTCTGTTCATTTTCGCCGACGCCGATCTGAAGTTCGATCAGCCGCAGGCCGAAGTCGTCTTCGATCGCGATAAGCTCCGATCTCAGGGCGTCGATCTGAGAGAAGCGGGCCAGGATCTTTCAATCCTGGTCGGCGGGAACTACGTCAACCGGTTCAGCATCCAGGGCCGGAGCTACAAGGTTATTCCGCAGGTCAAACGCACGGAGCGCTTGACGCCCGATCAGCTCTCGCACATGTACATCACGGGGTCCGATAACCGGCTCGTCCCGCTCTCGACGTTCGCCAGCCTGCGGACGACGTCCGAGCCCCGCGAGCTGAAAAAGTTTCAGCAGCTTAATGCCGTACGCATCCAGGGCGTGATACCGCCGCAGGTCCCGCTCGACCAGGCTCTGGGCTTCATCGAGAACGAGGCGAAGAAGATCCTGCCGCGAGGCTTCACGATCGACTACGCCGGCGAGTCGCGCCAACTTCGGGTAGAGGGCAGCAAGTTCCTCGGCACCTTCCTGCTGTCTGCAATTCTGATCTATCTGGTGCTTGCAGCCCAGTTCGAGAGCTTCCGCGATCCGTTCATTATTCTGGCGGGTTCGGTGCCCCTCGCGATTTCCGGAGCTCTCCTGTTCTCCTTCCTTGGGTTTACGACGCTGAACATCTACAGCCAGGTAGGGATGATCACGCTGGTCGGCCTGGTGTCGAAGAATGGAATCCTTATTGTGCAGTTTGCCAACCATCTTCAGGAAATAGGGAAGAACAAGCTCGACGCCATCATCGAGGCGGCCGGCACGCGGCTGCGTCCCATCCTGATGACGACGGCGGCGACAGTGGTCGGGCATTTTCCGCTCGTTCTCGCAACGGGACCCGGAGCAGGCGCGCGCAACAGTATCGGCATCATGCTGGTGAGCGGCATGATCGTCGGCACGCTGTTCACGCTGCTGGTGGTGCCGTCGATCTACATGCTGGTGGCGCGAACACGCGAGGCTGTTGCATCGGCGGAAACGGTTGATGCGGAGCTTCAACCTTCGGTCCTGTAGGGGCGGTCTGTGACCGCCCACCATGTCGAAAAGTGAGGACAGCCGGCGGTCGCAGACCGCCGCTACAGAAAGCATATGAACACGCGATGGATCACGATGACGTTGACAGTTAGCCTGCTGATCGGTTGCCGGACAGTTGGTCCCAACTACACCAGGCCCGCGATTAAACCACCGGCTGTTTTTCGCGGTGGCGATTCAACACCGCCGACCAACCCTGCTTCACTGGCGGATCTGAAATGGTTCGAGGTCTTCAAAGATGAAGAGTTGCAGGGATTGGTCCGAGCGGCGCTCGAGGGCAATTACGACTTGCGCGACGCCGTCGTGCGCGTAGAAGTGGCGCACGCCAGACTTGGGATCACGCGAGCGGACCAGTCTCCGACTTTATCCGCCAGTACCGACATTACGACGCTTCGCAGTTCCAGAAGCGGAGCGTTCCCGTTTCCTCAGGGGTTCGAGCAGCGAAGAACATTTGGCGGCGTGGCCCTTAATCTCCTCTCGTTCGAAGCGGATATTTGGGGACGGCTGCGGCGCGCGACCGAAGCTGCCCGGGCGGACTTACTCGCTACCGAAGAGAACCGCAAGGCGGTGGTCACGACACTGGTGAGCGATGTCGCGTCGGCATACTTCAATCTGCTCGAACTGGACATGGAGCTCGAGATTGCCAGGCGCACGTTGACCACTCGCGAGGAATCATTGAAGCTGATCCGAAACCGGGAACGGAGTGGTCTTGCAACGCTACTGGAGGTTCGGCAGGGCGAGCAGTTGGTGCGCACGGCCGAGCAGGTTGTTCCAAAAATCGAGCAGCTCATCGAACAGACCGAGAATCAGATCAGTCTGCTGCTCGGCCAGAGCCCAGGGCCGATCACGCGCGGGCAATTGTTGACGGATCAGGAGCAGCCGCCTTCAGTCCCTCCAGGATTGCCGTCCGCATTGCTTGAGCGGCGCCCGGACATACGTGCCGCTGAACAGACACTCGTCGCAGCAAACGCCATCATTGGCGTCGCCAAGGCATCCTACTATCCGCGGATCAGCCTGACGGGCTTGCTGGGCTCTCAGAGCGGCCAGCTGTCGAGCCTCTTCACCGGCTCGACGGGAGTGTGGCAGTTTGTGCCGCAAGTGACGCAGCCAGTCTTTACAGCCGGCCGCACCCGCTCGAATGTCGAATTGGCGACGGCACAGCAACAGCTCGCACTGAACCAATACGAACGAGTGATTCAAACGGCGTTCCGGGAAGTGTCGGATACGCTTGTTCAGCATCAAAAGGTGCGGGAGATTCGCAATACACAGGAACTGCTGGTGGCGACACTCCAGGATCGGTCGCGTCTGTCTTACATAAGATACCGGGGCGGAGTCGACACACTGTTGAATGCTCTGGATGCCGACCGCGATCTCTTCGACGCCGAACTCGGGCTTGCTCAAACCCGGCGGAACGAGCTACTGACACTCGTTCAACTTTACAGGGCCCTGGGTGGCGGCTGGCAGCAGTAGGTGGCGAGGCCGTGCCTCAGACCAACGCTGAGCTGTCCAAAATAGCGCGACCCCGGGCTTGCGCCCGCGGCTACACTCTGCCCGGATTTCTCACCGAAGGTGTGAGTTCCCAGCCGCGGAGCGGCGTTAGAATGTAGCCCCACGCGCCAGCGTGGGGTAATCGATTTAGCGAATGAGTAAGCCCCAGCGGGGCGACAGAGTG
>Ga0137394_10001025_pt1 | contig 20046 bp, 17 predicted proteins | sample czobulk116metaG_FD_108278 | JGI IMG/M metagenome (GOLD analysis project Ga0137394, IMG submission 108278) | Vadose zone soil microbial communities from Angelo Coast Range Reserve, California, USA - czobulk1.16 metaG | ecosystem: Environmental > Terrestrial > Soil > Vadose zone | place: USA...
CAATGCGATGTAAGCAGAATATATTAATGTTTTACACGCACACGAAAATAACGATACTCGTATTCGTCATCATTGCCGTCGACATCATTCCACAATCATCCACTCAGGTGTCTTTCATGCTCATTTAAAAACCGTGCAGAAGAAAAACAAGAGCGTCAAGAGTCAACACTTTTACACAAGCCCGAGTCATTGTATCAGTCTCACACAGAATAGTGGGGCGTAGCTTGAGCCGGGACCGGGATAATAAGCGCATTGACGGATGCCGATGCCACCCGAACTATACCAGTGCGTCGTCGAGTGGTTACGGCGCAGGTTGGTCGGAGGGTAGCTGGAATCAATACTTGTTTCCGCTGGGATGGGTGCGTCATCTTACAATCTGAGGGTTACTGTCTCGCTCGCTGACTCGGATAGGAAAACCATTTTCTCTTTCAGTTAGGGCAGAAAGGAGGACGCCGTAAGTTCTACTCACGTCTTGTGAAATGGTACATGTAGTACCCGGGGCAAGTCCAGACGTCAGACACTAGCCACTTGTTCTTGAGGATAGGGTCATCTAGAAAGGGGGCAGTGAAGACTTCCTCGGGGACGTGTGTCCGTTGCGGCTTGTACATCAGCAATAGCGCGCCGTCATTGGCATCGACTCGCCACTGACCCTTTAGGAGAAGGTCTTGGGCGCCTCTATTACTCCCTTCGATGGGATTGGTGCAGAACAACAGGCTCAAAATTAGAGACTTACGATCCGTCATCAGGTTCGGCGTCGAGTTTAACAACGCCAGCCGAAGTAGCCTCATATTCCTCACCCTCGTCATCAACAGAAGGAGTGTACACGCTGGCAAGGTTTGCAAATTCGGTGTATATGTTTCCATGGACGAACAGATCCCCCGTCTTTTCGTCGAATGTGCCAAAGTCGCCAGCCTGTCTCAGTTTGTGAGGACGGTCAATGATAGTCTAGGTCATGTGGCGAGGTACGAACGTGAATCAATTTGGGCGCGAGCCAGTTGGCCCACATTGACTCGGGGGAATTCGCCCTGATTAGCTCGATGTACTCGAGCTGAGCAATCTTCGTCTTCTTGAAGGAGAAACAACACATGAAGAGTGAGTGAGTTCGACAGAAGCGTGGGCCAGATGATAGGAGTGGCCCCTAGCGGCGCGCTTGCTTCCGGGTCAATGTTGTTAAAATAGTATTGATACGCGACAAAGACAAACGTCATACAAAGAGGTCTATATATACGCGTACAAAGAGTGGAAGTGTATAGGAATAATTGTCCTCATCACGAAGTACCACGTAGCGCAACGCGTTTGGGAAGTCGATCACCGACCACCACCCGCGTTGATGGGGAACCCAACGTTAACGTTAGTGCAACCAATGACTATCAAACCATTCTGATCATGTACAACGTCAGAAACCGGAAAAGATGCGGCGGGAACAACGCTCACCCAGTGATTCTCCTCGCAGCACATTGGTTTAGCGGTGCACTGGCTACCCGTACCAGAAGGGGAACAATTTGTCGCCCAGAATTTATCCGAATTCTTGATCTTCTGAGTAATATCCCCCATTCCGAAGTAGGACTCCAGGGAGTTAAGAAAATTGGCGTGTCGTTCATCCTTCGACTAGCGCAACACTTCAGCGACGAATCGGCGAATATGAAGCTCGATGACGATTTACCTCGTTGTACCCATTGCAGCACTCCTGCTTGCCCACGTTGCACTGATCGCTGTACTTGGGACTACCTGAGTACGACGACTTGTCCTTGTCGTCGGGCTTCCCCTCTGGCGACTTCTGCGGAGGATATTGACCCTGGGGGCGATCGCCATGAGGCTTGTCCTTGTCATCGGCCTTCGGGTACGGCTTCTCCTCGGTTTCCTTCTCCTTCGGATACTTCTCCTCTGGCTTTTTCTCCTTCGGATACTTCTCCTCTGGCTGTTTCTCCTCCGGGTACTTCTTCTCTTCAGGATAAGCCTCCGCGGCGTACGGTTTCGGACGAGAGTTATCCCCAAGATAATTCGACGGGGCAGGGGAAGAATAGGAAGATGAGTCCAGGTAGGATGGCGACTTTGACCCGTCATCGTAGTCGCGGGACGGACCCATCGGCGTCGCTGCTGCAGAGATGGCCAGGCCAACAACGACGTAGGCGAACAGAGAAGAGAAACGCGAAAACATGGTGGAAAGCAGGAATAGAAATGAAGAGTACCGTTTGGAAGAACCGGTGGGCACTGGTGAACCGGGGCGTCTGACCACTTGGCTATATGCGTTCGTGAGTTTCGCATTCCTATCATCAAGACAGGGAACACTTTCGATAACGACCAGTTACCGTCGATCATACGTCGTAGATCTGGCATCCATCCGTCGCCATTTCTATCCTGACCTCCATTTCATGCGTAGAGAGCGCTACGTTCATGCCAGGCATCAGATACCAGTATCGTGCTGATGAATTGTCTTTTCACGGACTGGGTTAAGAAACGATTCGGAACGTAGGGTGGGATGAGAAGCAATGGCACGTGAGATCTGGCGATTGACGTATAATTTATCCGTGCGTGGATTCTGGAATCTTTGACAGCCGGAGTAATCTGATGTTCCTCCGGTAATGGAAGTCGAGTCGAAGATCCCCGATTTAAACACCGGAAATGGAACCCATTCGACCCTCCCGATCCGAGTGCTACGTCGGTCGGGTCAGTTGGAAATTCACCTGTGGGGCTGGCAGCGCCCCGAAACCAAAGTAGCCATGCGATGTCAGCCAGATTTCATACAGATGGACCAGTAGGCGAAGAAATACGAGTCGTTGCGTCCGCCGGCGTGGCTAAGCAAAAGAAGGCACGATCGTCGCTTGCCATTCATGTCTATGACCGGCGATGATTCGCGCATCTGAATATCACCATACTGGGAGCATGGATGACAAGTAGCGTTCTCAAAGTAAGATCAAATCGGGGGCCGTTCTTGCGCTTAGTTCCGTCCTTGGCTCGCCAGACGATATGCGAGTTCCGAAGGGAAGGACAGAACTAGAGACAGGAAAAGGTTGACAACGGGAAGATAGTAAACCGGAAACTGGGAACTAACGTTCACGCTTGGGTTTCTGAGGATGCAAATGAGGTGTGGTGGTGCCTTACATTCCAAGCAGCACCCGATACAGGTCTCATACACGAGGGTACGTCACATGCCATCTACAGATGCCGTCCAGAACGTAGCCTCCAAGCGTCGAACGAAGGTAAAGGATAGATACATGGACGTCGGGAATAAAAAGCTTCAAATAGTATACAAGCAAGGACACTGGGTTGAGGGAATTGCGGCGTTGCCGGGGGAACAGGGCTGTTAGGAGAAAGGAGGCCGCGGTGTACAGAGCGAGTGGTTGCAGCGGAAATAAGAGAGACCAAGGAGGGCGGACAAGGTCAGAGACAGAGACAAAGGGGACGAGGCAACAAGTCGCGGCCCGGTCACGTGAGACGTTTGTTTCATTATTTTTCCGACAGGGCAGCTAGCGCGTCACCACCAGCACCACCAGCAACGCATAGCGTGAAGGATGAACGTACCTAACGCATGGCCACCACAGATTTAAATATAAATCAAGACTCATTGACTTAGGGATAAAGTTGAAACGAAGCGCGCCAACGTTGGACACGTGTGTATGCAAAAGAGTGACAATATAAAGAATGAAAATGTCTCCGCCGCAGTGAAGGCACGCGCCGGCGCCGAAAACTGCTACATGCTATCTATCGAGCGAGGAACCGAGACAAGCCAACGACTGATCACCAAGAAATTCACCCTAGTAGGATATCGAGTTTACAAAGACAGGGTTGAGCGTTAATAAGGCACTCACCGACCATCCATGTATCGTCCCCACAAAGGGAACTCAGTTCGGCTTCAAACCGCCAAAAAGTTTTGTTAAAATCTTTAAGAATTGCGCCGCTTGCGCTGCGGAGCTCGTCTAGAGTGTGCGATTAGAGACAAAGGACCGGAAGAGAAAATAAACACAACTCACGGCGTCGGCCCTTCTACACTTTCCCGCGTCACAGCCGTTCTTGACATCCTCCTTCTTGGGAGCCTGGGCGTGAGGCTTCTCATTGGGCTTGGATTTATCGTCAGGTTTAGACTTATCCTCCTTTGGTGCCGGAACCGCATAAGGCTTTCCCTCGGGTTTCTTCTCGGGCTTGAGATTCTGTAGAGCCGGGGGCAAGGGCATGTAAGGCAGGGAAGGCTTTCCTTCAGTCTTGGGCTTCTCCGGGTAAGACTTCGGAGGGGGAGCAGGCGAGTGAGGCTTCTCTTCGGACATGGGCTTCTCCGGATAAGACTTCGGAGGGGGAGCAGACGGGTGGTCCTTCTCATAAGGCTTGGGCTTCTCCTTTGAGGGCGTCGACGGCAGCAGTGAAAGAGGAGGGGGCAATGCATAGGGCTTCTCGGGCTTGGGCTTCTCCGGGGATGGCTTGTGGGATGGCGGACCGTAAGAAATCCCCTCGACCTTGAACTTGTCGTCGGAGCGCGAGTATGGCTTGGGGACGTGGGGAGGGGAGCCTTGTAGCATGGGTTCATCGGCGCTGTGGGGAGACGGCCCCGTGGGCGTCGCCACCGCGCAGAAGGCCAGAACGGCAACGATAAAAGCAGGGAGTGCGTGCGTGTGCAACAGCATGACGGAGAGTTGGTCTGGAAAGGTAGTAGAAATGAAACGAACGGACGTGATGGAGTACCGCTGGGTACCGCGGAAAGTCGAACCCTTGACCGCCCACTTTTATTCATTCTGGCGGTTCGCATTCCTATTCCCGGATTCGGATCCCGCCAGAGAAACCCATTCCATGGGCGGCTAACAGTCGGTTCTAGGAGCACGTGAACGCCTCACATAGTCTCAGCTATGACGCGGCGATGTGGCACAACGAAACAAGAGATTGCGAGGGAAATAAAAGCGTACTCCTGGCGGGCAGAAATCTCTCCACAGTGCGCTCACGAGCTCGCCCCAGTCGAGGAAAGCCAACGGGGTTTACTCGGATTTCTAGTAGCGTTGGATACGCCCCCACCCGGGTTGGTCGAAGTAGGTCGTGCAGCATGCAGCATTACGCCTTTGGCCTCTCGGGCGCACGCTTTCTTCTTCGAAGTAGTTAGGGGGTAATGATGATGGTTTGATTGCCAGGAACGAAGGACTCGATCGGGGAAGGGAGTGTATGTGAAAGAAAAGGATGCGTCCAGATATTGTGATAACGGTACTGGGAGCCTCGACAACATCTTGCGTATGGGCCTAACAAAGGTCCCCCGGGTAGCGAGTAGCGTAGCAGTTGACATGCATGACGTGGATGCCTCGCGCGTTTCCGAATTCAAGCCCATAGTCACGGGGTCTTTCCCACGTCCTCGAAGGATAAACGCATCGCTACTATCCTCGACCGCAGATTGAATGACGAACTGACAACCACTGATATAGTGTACTATAGTATAAACAGGCTCGCTAACGGCAGATGTGCGTGTGCAAAAGAGTGACAATATAAAGAATGGAATGGCCCCGTGCGCAAGGCAAACTATTCCGCCTCAATCTGGATCACCGCATATATGGAAGACGAGAACAACCAAGCGCTACCGACTCATCCTAATGGGATATCGAGTTAAACAAGTTCACGCGATGATAGGCATAATAGTTACGCACGGGGTAGCTGCGGTCACAGCAAAGTGACTTGGCATGGCCGGGGCACTCGTCGCTCTCGTTGGCCATGGAATAGCAGCCACGACCCATCAGAGCATCAGAATCGTCGCTCCCCACGATTCCTAACCCCTCGAGGACGTCTTCCATGTCACTTTCCTGGAGCACAGTCAGAAACAATCGATCGACCGGAAGAGGATTACGATAAGTTTACATGGTCGGACGTGTCGCAGCATTGCCACTTGTCCATGGCGCACCGATCCTTGACATCATCCGTCTTGTAAGCCTGCTTCTGCTTATAGGGTTCTTCCTCCTGAGGGTAAGGCTTCTCATAGGACTTAGGATTATCGTAGGATTTGGGCCTATCCTCCTTCGCATAGGAATCTTCCTCAGGTTTCTTCTCTGCCTTGGAATTCTCCGGATAGTACTTCGGGGGCGGCGGCGGAGGATATGAGTAAGGCTTCTCCTCGGGCTTGGCATATTCCTGCGTCGGAGGTGATGGGTAAGACTTTTCCTCGGGCTTGCCGTACTCGGACTTGGGGTACTCCTGCATCGAAGGCGATGGGTAAGGCTTCTCCTCAGGCTTGCCGTACTCCTTCTGGGGCGGAGGCGATGGATAAGGGTACTCCTTCGACATCGAAGATGATGGATAAGGCTTCTCCTCGGACTTGGGGTACTCCTTCTGGGGCGGAGGCGATGGGTAAGACTTTTCCTCAGGCTTGGAATACTCCTTCTGGGGTGGGGGCGAGGGGTAAGGCCTCTCCTCAGACATGGGATACTCCTTCTGCGTCGAAGATGATGGGTAAGGCTTCTCCTCGGACTTGGGGTACTCCTTCTGCGCCGAAGACGATGGGTAAGGCTTCTCTTCAGACTTGGGATACTCCTTCTGCGTCGAAGGTGATGGGTAAGACTTTTCCTCAGCCTTGCCGTACTCCTTCTGCGGCGGAGGAGATGGGTAAGACTTCACCTCAGGCTTGGAATACTCCTGCGGCGGCGGCGAGGGGTAAGGCTTCTCCTCGGACTTGGGATACTCCTTCTGCGCCGAAGACGATGGGTAGGGCTTCTCCTCAGACTTGGGATACTCCTTCTGCGCCGACGATGATGGATAAGGCTTCTCCTCAGACTTGGGATACTCCTTCTGCGCCGAAGACGATCGGTAGGGCTTCTCCTCAGACTTGGGGTACTCCTTCTGCGCCGAAGACGATGAGTAGGGCTTCTCCTCAGACTTGGGGTACTCCTTCTGCGTCGAAGACGATGGGTAGGGCTTCTCCTCAGACTTGGGGTACTCCTTCTGCGTCGAAGACGATGGGTAGGGCTTCTCCTCAGACTTTGGGTACTCCTTCTGTGGGGGGATGCAAGGACGAATCCGGGTAAGAACTCCGAGCAGGAGTAGACGTATAGGACCTCACCTCAGACTTGGGCGTCTCCGGGTAAGGTGTCGCAGATGGGTAGGACTTCTCCTCAGTCTTGGGCGTCTCCGGGTAGGGCTTCGAAGGTGACGCAGACGGGTAAGGCTTCTCCTCAACCTTGTACATCTCCGGGTAAGATTTCACAGGAGGAGACGAGTAGTCCTTCTCGTAAGACTTGGGCTTGTCCTCGGCCTTGGGCTTCTCCGGGTATGGCATCGGGGACGGCGAAGGTGGCGGATAGGGCTTCTCCTCATACTTGGGCTTCTCGTCCTGACAAGGCTTGGGAGAGGGCGGCGATCGCGCGGAGCCATAAGACGAGTTGGTGTACTCGAGTAGCTTGGGCTCGTCGGTGCAGAGAGGAGCAGGTCCCGTGGGCGTCGCAGCCACGTAGACGGCGAGAAGGGCAGCGAAAGAAGCAGAGAGGACGGGTGTGCGTAAGAGCATGACGGAGAGTTGGACTAGTAATGAACGGAAGTTGGAGCACCAACTGGGGCTGCAGAAACGTCGAGCCTTGGCTGGCCCTTTTATCTTTTCTGGCATTTCGCATTCCTACGACTGGAATCGGATCCGTCCAAAGAAACCCATTTGAAAGTGGCGGACGACGGGTCGATCGGATACTTCTGATCCCGAAGAAGATCAGGAATACGAGCACAATGCGCCAGCAATTATTCGGTAACAAATGGCATTCCTAGGACTACGCACGTCTGCCAGCGCAGACATGGCTCGTCTCGTTCAGGCAGGAAGCCCAGCGTAGCAGACGCTGGGTCCAGGAGGGAAAGCCATTAGGGAAAATAAGCTGAAAGGCGAAAGCAAAAAGTGTGGGTCAGTTGACGTCATTTGTTTACCGTTCTCGGATCTCAATAGTGATCAAAACGCAAATCGTAGTACAGGGCTTGGTCAAGTACTTTTCTGCCGAATCCCCGTCGATAAAGGAGGGCTTGGCTCCCAATCTCACACACTACGACTGTAATCCAGAGTTGATTATCGTGCCTGGGCAAAGCCAACCACAACATCTACTCTACAAAACTTTGTTATGAGAAATACATTTGTTGTAATCTAACCTCATGCTGCCATATTTCTCTTCCTGGAACTTGCTGGTGCTTCTGGAGGTAGCAAGAACATGCCATGGGGGGGGGTACTCAGTCCCAAGTCATGCCGGTCATGTGCAGTCATGCTTTGTCAGACGATGTAATGGTTCACACAAAAAAGGCAATTCGATTATTAAAAAGAATCAAATCGCGTTCGGCAAAGAAATCAGCTAAAGAATCGTTCAAAAAAAGAATCGATTCTTGCACCCCCGAGAATCGATTCTTCCGGAGAATCAAAATTTCTGCTTCTCGTTCCCGAACGCACTCTCATACATATGTTTGATATCATCCCTTGTCAGTCTGTCACTGAGTGTAACATGTTGATTCCCCGTTCCTGAAGGCTAGTACAGTACCTGCTGAAACCTATCACGATCTTCCGGACAAGGACGCGGGTTGCCTATTCTCATTATCAACTCGAGAGAGTATATATCCATGTATCCGAGGGTGTATCCTGTATGGGTTCTTTGCCAGGGTCCGGGGGACTAACGGTGCACGATTTCATGTCTACTCTAGGCACGCGCAGACCAGGGAAGTCCCGCGGGGGAAGCGCGGACAAGTCACGAGGCTGGAAGTCCCGCGCGGAGCTCGCCGGGAACCAGGCAGAGACGTCTCCGGTTCACGGTGTGCCACCGTCGCCATTGTGTACCTCATTCTCGATATTATGCTGAGGAAGACATGACGACGAAGGTCTAGGTGTGTGGAGGAGCGACGATTACCAACGGCAATGCTGTCGAGCAACCACTTCTGGCAGATGCAAGTTCCCCCGACTGGGTAACCTCCGAGTTGTCGTCCGGTGGTGTTTACGAAATACATACAGGTGAGCACCAGCAACTCGTCCCCGTGCCCATCAATGGGGCGCAAGACGTCGCGGGATAAATGAACTCTGTATCAGGAATTTGTGTAACCCGTTTATTTCTTTTTCGGGCAAGCATCATCGTAAACATTTTCTTCCGCAAGAGGGTCGCTCACGTCCTGGGCCCAGCAGGCCTGATACGGGGCTGGCAATTCTTTGAATCACGCGAACATCGGTCCGTCTAGGAAAAGAAGAGAAGTTGCGGGACGTGATGCGCTCTTACGGGGGGGTACGAGCAGAGAACCGCCAGCGACTGGCTATCGGCATTAGCATCGGGGAAAATGTTGAGTTTGCATCGACGATGACGACGACTGCAGGATTAGGGCGATCAAGTATATGTACCACACCGTACGTCTCGCAAGTTGTCCGCTTCCTGATTCCCTAAATACATATACCGAACTTGGACAGTTTGCGTAAAGACGTTCGTCAACAGGCGAGGTTTCTTTGTAGAAGCAATGAGTCAATCGAGCCGAAGGAAACTGAGGGCATATGTGGTAACGCAACGTACACGCGAACAAAAACGATATTCGACAGAGGATGGAGATCAAATACCGCTCATCCCTCTCTCGTTTGCAGCAAGCCCCGACAAACGAAGAGGACGGGACAAAGTAGGCGGGGGCCACTCTCCAATTCACGTCGTCCACCGGTCCACTTTCCGTCTTATCGCTCGGACTGCTTTCCGTCTTGACGTTGAGGATATTGTCGCCCACGAAGTGCATCAATTCCATCAACGCCCAGAGAGACCCCGCGCGCCGTCGTCGCCCATTCCGCGGATCGTGTCGTCCGTAGTATGATAGCGCGACCTTGAGCGATAAGAGGCGACGTCCGCGCCTTGCATGCTGCCCCCGGTACCTTGATATCCGTGAACGGTGACACTTGCTATCGTATCATTTCCTGCAAGGCCCTGGGGAACTTCCCGGGCCCGAGGGGCAGAGTACACGGAGTAATCCGTGTCTGAGCGGACGACGCCTCGATTCCAGGCGTCTTGAGAGGCGTCAGCGTGGATATGCGGTGCAACGCGGAAAGTTTGTACGATGTCGAACGGGAGAGGAAGGGGCACTTGCGAAGAGCAGCTCGCGTCGAGGTGGATAGACAGAGATGATACCGGTGGCATCACTGGCATGGCATGGACGTACCCGCCGGAACATGCACCCTCAAAGTCGAGGAACGTCGACGTCAAGTTGGACAATGGGTGTCGCAAGAATCCATCGAAAGAGGTGAACAAAAAACGAGGCAGACAAGAAATATGAAAGCGGCGTACGCCTGCGCTCATGAAGCTGATCCTCTTCCCCGTTGTTGAGGTTGAACAATGCCGTCCGCCGAGAGCGATTCTTGGATAGAAACTCGAGCATTTGAACGAGCACTACGACGCTCATGCCGTCGTCGGTTGCTTCGGGAGCCGTCGAGACCGACAGAATCGAAATGGGACGAAAAAAGTACGGCATCGTCTATGGTATTTGTATAACTCAACTCAGCTCTGAAAACGGGCATTTCTTTCTTGGACAAATGCGTACTTTCATTCCCCTCGTCAGTGAGAATGTTGCTTCCCTGGAAATACACGGCTTTTGAGTCGTTTACGGACACGGAACCTACGAATGCCGCGTTCGTATGGACATCATCCTTGACGTGGATGGAACCGTATCCGCTTGCTATGCCTCGTACTCGTTCCAACAAGAAATCGTGCATGATGTCATCTTGACGAGAGTTGTAAGGATGAGAACTTTCTGCGGTCTATGGATGGAAAGAACAGAGGAACTGTTAGTGTTGCATACTGCGTAGCTTGAAACGATCACCACCCACATGGAGGTCGTGGTATGCCTGCTCGACGTTCAAACCCAGTTACCCAGGGCGTGCTACGTTTGAACACTGTCGTAGAGCCTGTGCGCAACGAGAAAATGGAGTATAGAGTGGAGGAGGAAACGGGTATTGTCCGCTCACAATCACGAGGACATGCAAGCGTGAACTTCAATTCGCGTGGTCGACGGTGGTCGTTGCACCGGGATGACCATGAATACTTACGATGAACGCCCATGGTCCCGTAAATCCGTCGCGAGACTCATCGTCACACTGTCATCGCTATAATAGACAGGAAAGGATAGTAAGCGGGGTGCGGGACATGTGCCTACGTGGCAACGAAGAGCTAGTCGATAAGAATATAGGCAGTGGCTGAGCGGTGATAGTTAACATTGGAGTCGTCGGCAACGTCAGTCTAGCTTTGAAATCAAAAGGTCCATTTAACAAGAGACGCACGAACAGGAGTAGGGGTTGGTCATTCCATCCTTCCCGTGTTTATACAAACAAGGCCCGGCCACTGACGCCAAATGACTTGATCGAGATGTACAACACTCTTCCCACTGGTTAGCCCTACAACCCCGACCGCGGGAGAATACTGGTGAACGAATCGCGTAGGGGTGGCCAGACAGGGATCGGCGGCGAGCATGACATAGTTTCAGATACGATTATTGAAAGTGAACTTGGGATGTCCGTAAGGGACTAGAACGCGGAGGTAGACCATACGGGATGGGGTGTAACAGGCTCGGGCGCGGACGTAATGACTTGGTTGACATCCGCAACATCCAGTCTGTTGTTGTTCGAGGACCATTGGCATCACCACAAGGTCCAACAGATTAGTCCTTTTAACGAGCTCCAAGTTCTTCTCCGGTACGGGGCCCCAACAGGACGTGCCCGGCGATCTCCCTGGGACTCTAGGGACAGACCTTCATCCCTGTGGCGTGTGCAACGCGGGCCGGGAAGACCTTGCGGGACGTGGGGGGTGGAAAAGTGGAAAGCCACAAAGGGGCGTGGCCAGTTCACGATGTGCCGTGTGCCTCATGCTCGATACTGAGGACGGCATCGGAGAAAGGTCTGGTGAGTGGGTGGACGTTGGAGTCGCAAACTCCGCCGACGGTGGTTGCCTCCGAGGCTTCGTCGCGGCCAGTCTTATTCGCGGGATATCCTGTACCATCATATATCGAGTCAGTACGTCTAAAGCTCGGCCTCACCGAATGTGAAAAAAAAACTTTTGCGCATACACCCGCCCTTACTACATTGGAAGTCGCGTCGCGTCGATGTCGCGGCGCTTCTCGGCAACTACTGTGGTAACCACTGCCACATCTCTATTTCCTCTTCTTCCTCCACTCTCCCTCCCTTCGCCTCTTACTACCCCATTTAGCTATCGCCTTGATATTGGGACGTCAGATGTCCCCACTCTCGCGTACTCACGACAGTGTTTGGCTATCTCATACTTGCCCAACAATATTAATCATACTGTACTACGTAAACAGGCGCTCAGGCTCAATTCCAATTATTCGACTATCTTTTCGAGCAATCACCGTGCGAAAACTGTACATAATCCATCGATAGCCCACTTCATCCGCTCTCTCGCTATCACACCCTCTCAGCTAGTAACCGACATCCCTCTGAAAGACCGACCACGTTGCTTCCCCCCTTGTGAGATGGCTGACAAGTCAGGATCTGCTCCTTTCCAAGCGCTTTCTTTCGAGTCTGCCTTGCAGGCGTATCAGAAAAAGACGGGAATTACATTGGCCCAGCATCCAATCGCCGTGGATCTTCAGAGTTGTCGCTCCGTCGGAGATGTTACCACCCTTCTGCAAGGCCTAGCACTGGCTGTCAGTGATTTTAGAGAAAGGGATAGAATGATGAAAGCAATCGAGACTACTGTAACTCTCTTAACCCCACTTTCGGACTCCACCTCCGTCACTGATGCGGTACGTCAGAAATGGTTGATGGCGTAGTTGACGTCTCTGACTTTTGTTTTTAGACATCACTCTCACCTGCCAAAGCAATGCAGGCTGGTCTCGGTATACTGTTGGATGTATGTGCCGATCTTAAGTTCACCGGTAGTTATCGTTGTGACATTCAAGTTAACCAGGCGGCCAATGGCGTAATATCAAGCTCCGACGTACTTGCCGACATGCTCGAATCGATCGGGCGCTTCGCTGATCGTCTCAAAGTCTATACACAACTCCCTCCTACCCCTACAACGAACGAGGTATTGGCCGAATTAAGCGTGGCGCTAATCTCCACACTCGCTTGGGTGACCCGAAAGCTCAATAAACGACGATCGCGTGAGTGCTTTCTCGCTGACCTGTTACCTTGCTCAGCGCCGTGCAGTCAGATTGGCAAAGAATTTTTTCGGTGTCAAGGACATCAAGGAGGCCCGGCAGAGGCTAGAGCGAGTCCTACAAGAACAGGTTGCAACTACCGTAGCTCAGATTCACGAGATCGTCCATGGTCACGCCGAGATCATGAACAAGTCGATGGACGGTGAGCAAAGGCACTCGGCTTGTAATTCGCCGTCTATTGAATGTCCTTCTCTCTAGACCGCATAGCATCAACTGACGGTGTCCGGAAGGTTTCTGGTACGCTTTATTAGAAACAATGAGCTAGTTCTGTGTCTGACTAAACGTTAGATCAAGCGACGGTGAACAAGTCGAGACGTCCGTGATCACATAATGTTGGCATCACTGCATGAAAGCGCTGAGATTGTCTGACAGGTGACAAGTTGCGGAATGATATTCAAAGATGGCTCTCGCCCCCGGATCCATGGAAAAATTACAACATCGCCCTCAAATCGCGGCACGGCGAGACCGGGATGTGGTTAGTTAACAGCACCACACTCTCGGAATGGAAAGAATGTGAATGTGGGCAGAACTCTCTCCTGTGGATTCATGGAAAACGTCAGTCGGTATCTAGGGATTGTTCTCTTGCAGAAATTGATTGTATCTCCGTCCCGTAGCCGGCGCTGGCAAGAGCGTGATTTGGTACGTCAGCCCTTCAATATTCTTGCCTCGCGTACTTATGCTGGTTCCAGTTCTACGATAATCGAAGACATTGAGAAGATGCGTAAAGGTGGTCGCGCATCGCTCGCGATATATTATCATGACTTCAGGGAAGATCAAAAGAAGGGCCTTCGTGGGTTGCTCTCATCGGTTCTATTACAACTTTGCGACCAGTCCGATTACTATTACAATATCCTTTCCACGTTCCATTCGGCACACCGTGATGGCGCACAAAGCCCTAGCGACGATGACCTTGTCCGGTGTATAACGGACTTAACGAAAGTCCCTGGGCCAATGCCGGTTTATCTGATCGTAGATGGCTTGGACGAATGTCCAAGTACCTCTGCTCTGTCGTCCCCCCGTGAGGAAGTTCTATCACTTTTGGAAAGCCTTGTCGAGGCACGACTCCCAAACCTGCGGATATGCGTCACCAGCAGGCCCGAGGCCGATATCAAGCTTGTTCTTGAGCCATTAGCATTCCGTTCTATCTCCTTACACGACGAGAGCGGACAAATGGAGGACATCGAAAACTATATCAAGTCAGTCGTAAACACGAATAGAAAGATGCGACGATGGACACATGAGCACAAGCAGCTTGTGATTGACGTCCTGACAGAACGAGCGGACGGCATGTGAGACAGTGATGCACTAATGCCTTAATTCTTCACGACTCTAACGCATGCTTCTATGGTAGGTTTAGATGGGTGTATTGCCAGCTCGAGTACCTTAGCGACTGCCTCCCGGGGCGCATACGGCATGCACTTGACGAGTTACCCGACACACTGGATGGGACTTATGAACGTACGTTGCGAGAAATCAAGGCCACGAATTGGGAATTTGTCCAACGGCTCCTCCAATGTGTCGCCGTGGTTTCGCGTCCGCTCCAGGTCGAGGAACTTGCGGAATTTCTGGCATTCGATTTCAAGGCAGGATCGATACCGAAATACCGCGAGGATTGGCGAGTCGATGATCCAGTAGAAGCGGTGCTGTCTATGTGCACATTGCTTGCCCTTGTCAATGTTAGAAATTCCCAAGTCATACAATTTTCACATTTCTCTGTCAAGGAGTTCTTGACATCTTCCCACTTTGCTGAAAAAGGCGACACTATTTCCCGCCGTTATCACATCTCCCCCATACCCGCCCATACGCTCGTCGCGCAAGCATGTCTCGGTATTCTATTACACCTGGACAAAAACGTCACCAGAGACAGCCTTAAGGAATTTCCCCTCGCACAATACGCTGCCGAGCACTGGTTCGAACACGCTCGTTTTGACGGTGTGTCGCGAAATGCGGTTGAGGGAATGAAACAGTTGTTTGATCGGAGGAAATCACATCTCGCAGTTTGGCTCTGGATCAGTGACCCAACAGTGCTGTCCTGGAAGAAAAACAAATCAGTCAGAGGCCCGGTGGCACCGCGTGGAACTGCCTTACATTACGCCGCTTTTTGTGGGCTAAACGAGATTGTGAAGGTCTTGGTCATTGAGCATCCAGAGGATGTGGATTCTTGGAGCTTCGATGAGCAGTCTAGGCCTTTGCATCTCGCCATAAGAAAGGGACATGTGGCAGCCGCATGCTTGCTTGTTGAGCATGGTGCTGACGTGGCAGTCCAGACCTCGAACGGGTCGACACCGCTGCACCATGCGTCCTTAGGGGGTCACGTAGAGCTGGCACGGCTCCTCATCGAGCACGGCGCCGAGGCGGGAGCCCGGGCCAACGATGGGGAGACACCGCTGCTCTGGGCGTCCTGGAGGGGCCACGTGGAGCTGGCGCGGCTCCTCATCGAACACGGCGCCGACGCGGCAGCCCGGGGAAACGACGGGGCAACACCGCTGCACCGGGCGTCCCTCGGGAGTCGCGTGGGGCTGGCGCGGCTCCTCATCGAGCACGGCGCCGATGTGGCAGCCCGGGCCAACGACGAGGGGACACCGCTGCACTGGGCATCCAGGAGGGGTCATGTAGAGGTGTCGTGGCTCCTCATCGAGCACGCCGCCGACGTGGCAGCCCGGGCCAACGACGAGGGAACACCACTGCACTTAGCATCCTGGATGGGTCACGTGGAGGTGGCGCGGCTCCTCATCGAGCAAGGCGCCGACGTGGCAGCCCGGGCCAACGACGGGGGGACACCGCTGCACATGTCGTCCTGGAGGGGTGGCGTGGAGGTGGCGTGGCTCCTCATCGAGTACGGCGCCGACGTGGCAGCCCGGGCCAACGACGGGGGGACACCACTGCACTGGGCATCCTGGATGGGTCACGTGGAGGTGGCGCGGCTCCTCATCGAGCACGGCGCCGACGTGGCAGCCCGGGCCAACGACGAGGGGACACCACTGCACTGGGCGTCTTGCAGGGGTCACGTGGAGGTAGCGCGGCTCCTCATCGAGCACGGCGTCGACGCGGCAGCCCGGGCCAATGACGGGGGGACACCGCTGCACTGGGCCTCCAGGGGTCACGTGGATGTGGTGCGGCTCCTCATCGATCACGGCGCCGACGCGACAGCCCAGGCCAAGGACGGGGGAACACCGCTCCACTGGGCATGCTGGTGGGGTCACGTGGAGGTAACGCGGCTCCTCATCGAGAACGGCACCGACACGGCAGCCCGGGCCAAGGACGGGGGGACACCATTGCACTGGGCGTCCTGCAGGGGTCATGTGGATGCGGTGCGGCTCCTCATCGAGCACGGCACCGACATGGAAGCCCGGGCCAATGACGAAGGGACACCGCTGCACTGGGCGTCCTGGAGGGGTCATGTGGAAGTGGCACGGCTTCTCATCGAGCACAGCGTCGACGAGGCAGCCCGGGCCAGTGACGGGGGGACACCGCTACACTGGGCGTCCTGCTGGGGTCACGTGGATGTGGTACGGCTCCTCATCGATCACGGCGCCGACGCGACAGCCCAGGCCGACGACGGGGGAACACCGCTCCACTGGGCATGCTGGTGGGGTCACGTGGAGGTGGTGCGGCTCCTAATCGAGCACAGCGCCGACACGGGAGCCCGCAACAAGGACGGGTGGACACCGCTGCATCTAGCATCCAGACGGGGTCACGTAGAGCTAGTGCGGCTCCTCATCGAGCACGGCACCGACGCAACAGAAAAGGCTATGCCGGTCGAAACTTCAAACCTGCACTCAGGTGAAGCCCCGCTGTGGGACAAGTAACCATTGGGTTACTTGATCCCCCCCATAATGTATGTACTGGAATTTACTACTATGGAATTTACGTAGGATATCCACATTGGGGACTAGGAGTTCTTTGTCGATTCTGAGACTTAGTCTGATTTGAGGAAGGGTTTCGTTCATACGTCTCACATCGCCAGCCATCGCTGTGTGTGACCTGCCAGTGTTGATTCGTCATTCCTCAAGGCATTTGCTTATGAGCAGGTGGCTCGAGGCAATCGTTATGCATGGCATCCTAAGATATATTCTCATGACCAACTGGAGGTCAGTGCATGTCCAAGAGTGTAACCTGCATGGGTTCCTTCGAGGGTACAGCAGAGTGTTCTCAGTTTTCGTTCATGTTACACAGCATCAAATCACTGTACGCCTCGCAAGCTGTACGCCGGCCTGATTCCCTGAATACATGTACCGCACTTTGACAGTTTGCGTAGAGAGGTTCGTCAGCCTCTTTGAAGGGGAGAGATACGTATTGTAAATTAAGATATGGATATTACGAGCAGGCGAGAGATTTCTTTCTTGGAGCCATGAGCGAATCGAGAGGCGAGGTGAAGGAATATGAGGGTACATGTGGTAACGCAACGCACGGGAGAACGAAAACACAAATCCGACACAATCTCTTGAAAAAAAGGTAAAAATGGAGACGACGGATAGAGTATGGAGAACAAATACTGCCCCCCCTCTCTCCTTTGAAGCAAGCCCTGAACAACCGAAGAGAGCAAGACAAAGTAGGCCGGGGGCACTCTCCAATTTACGTCGTCCACCAGTCCACTTTCGGTCTCATCGCTCGGACTGCTTTCCGTCCTTGACGTTGAGGATATTGACGCCCACGAAGCGGATCAGTTCCAGTTCCATCAACGCCTAGAGAGACCCCCGCCCACCGCCGTCGCCCATTCCGTGGATCGTGTCGTCCGTAGTATGATAGCGCGAGCGTGACGATGAGCGACATAAGGAGACGTCCACTCCTTGCATACTGCCCCTGGTACCTTGGTATCCGTGAGCGGTGACACTTGCTATCGAATCATTTCCTACAAGGCCCTGAGGAACGTCCCGGGCCCGAGGGGCAGAGTACACGGATCACTTGTCCGATATCATACGACGTCGATCGGAAGAGGAAAAGGTAACTGCGAAGAGCAGCTCGCATTGAGATGGATAGATATAGACGACATCGGTAGCATGGCACGGACGTACCCGCCGGAACCTGCACCCTCGAAGTTGAGTGATATCGACGTCAAGTTGGACCACTGGTGTCGCAAGAATCCATCGAAGGAGGTGAACAAAAGATGAGGGAGACAAGAAGTGTGAAAGCGGCGTACGCCTGCGCTCATGAAGCTGATCCTCTTCCCCGTTGTTGAGGTTGAACAATGCCGTCCGTCGAGGGCGATTCTTGGATAGAGACTCGAGCATTTGAACGAGCGCTACGACGCTCATGCCGTCGTCGGTTGCTTCGGGAGCCGTCGAGACCGACAGAATCGAAATGGGACGAAAAAAGTACGGCATCGTCTATGGTATTTGTACAACTCAACTCAGCTCTGAAAACGGGCATTTCTTTCTCGGACAAATGCGTACTTTCATTCCCCTCGTCAGTGCCGTCAACCTTCACGAGAATGTTGCTTCCCTGGAGATACACGGCTTTCGAGCCGCTTATGGACACCGAACCCACGAATGCCGCGTTCGTATGGACGTCATTCTCGACGTGGATGAAATCGCATCCTCTTGCTATGCGCCTTACTCGCCACGACAAGAAATCGTGCACGATGTCATTTTGACGAGAATTGTAAGGATGAGGCTTCCTGCAATCTACGGATAGAAAGAACAGAGGAATTGTAAGTGTTGCACAGTGCGCAGCTTGGAAGACTCACCACCCACATGGAGGTTGCGGTAGGCCCGGTCGGCGTTCGAACTCAGGGCGTGCTGCGTCTGAACAGAAGGGGCTGAGGGGCCATTTGAGTTACGTAGAGATGGGAGGATTGCGAGGTAGAAGAGCGACGCAAGGACTGCCGTAGACCCTGTGTGCAACAAGAAAATGGAGTGTAGAGTAGAGGTGGAGGTGGGCATTGTCCACTTACGATCACGAGGACACGCAAGCGTGAATTTCAATTCGCGCGGTACGGCGACCGTTGCACCGGGATGGCCATGAATACTGTACGATGAACGCCCATGGTCCGTAAATCCGTCGCGGGACTCATCGTCACACTGTTATCGCTATAATAGAACCATAGAGGGGAGGATAGTAAGCGGGGTGCGAGACATATGCCTACGTGGCATCGAAGAGTGCCTGAGCGGTGATAGTTGGCGTTGGAGTCGTCGGCAAAGTCAGTCAATCGTTGAGCTCAAAAGGTCCTTCAACAAGAGACGCACGAACAGGAGTAGGGGTTAGTCATTTCATCCTTCCCGTGTTTATACAAACAAGCCCCGGCCACTGACGCGAAATGACTTGATCGAGATGTACAACACTCTTCCCGCTAGCTAGCCCTACAATCCTGACCGCGGGAGAATACTGGTGAACGAATCGCGTAAGGGTGGCCAGACATGGATCGGCGAGCATGACATAGTTTCAGATACGATCATTGAAAGTGAACTTGGGATGTCCGTAAGAGACGAGATTGTGGAGGTGGACCAACGGGATGGGCCGGGACTGACTCGAGCGCGGACCTTGAGAGATGCAACGATTCGACTGACATCTGCCAAATCCAGCTGTTGTTGTTCAAGGTCCATCGTTATCACCACAAGGTCCAAAAGTATTACTCACCTCTTCACAAAAGTCTTACAACGAGCTCCACGTTCTTCTCCGGTATGGGGTCCCAAGAGGACGCGCTAGGCTTGGCGACCTCCCTGGGAGCCTAGGGACAAATCTTCGGAGCATGTTATCATGACCATCCTGTGGCGTGCGCAACGTGGGCTTGGAAGCCCTTGTGGGACGTGGGGAAAGCACGGAGGTGGAAAGAGGTGGACAGCCTGGAAGGCTAAAAAGGGGCGTGGCCACTGGCAGATTACGATGTGCCGTGTGCCTCATGCTCGATACTGAGAACGGCATCGGAGAAAGGTCTGGGTGTGGTGGACTGTTATTGACAAGGCACTGGGTGGGTGGTTGCCTTGGACAGTCATATTCGCGGGA
>Ga0137394_10001026_pt1 | contig 20045 bp, 16 predicted proteins | sample czobulk116metaG_FD_108278 | JGI IMG/M metagenome (GOLD analysis project Ga0137394, IMG submission 108278) | Vadose zone soil microbial communities from Angelo Coast Range Reserve, California, USA - czobulk1.16 metaG | ecosystem: Environmental > Terrestrial > Soil > Vadose zone | place: USA...
ACGAGAGTGCCGAGGTAATCGAGGTCCATTGGGTGCCGCTCGACGCGGCCTGCGCCTGGGCGCTCGATGGCACGATTACCGACAGTAAGACGGCCCTGGGCCTGCTGCGCGCACGACATATCATCGCGCGCAGCGCGTTGCCGGGCCCCTTGAATACATTGGCGAAAATTCCGTGACGGACCTCGCGGAAGCGCAACGCCACCCCCGGTTACTCTGCGCCACGGGGAATCAGAACTACTGTGGACCAATCGACCAAAACAGGACCCATCCCGCCGGAGTCAGTGCCCGAGGCCGAGCGCCGCCGGATCGGGAAGGTGGTGCACGATGATCGAGGCAACGCCTCGGTCAAGTGGACCGATGCGCCCTCCGATTACCAGCGCCCGGTGCTCGAACTCGCGGGCGACGGCACCCCGGCGCGCAAGCCCGAGGAAGTCTTCAACCCCTACGCGCACGGCGCCAGGCGCAGCACCGCCACCAGCACACGCACCGACCTGCGCAAGCTCTCGGAGTGGATCAAGATGATGCGCGAGCTCGAGGAGCGTAAGCGCAACGGGGGCAATCAGGACTGAGGCGGCGGACGAACGCTAACGCGCGCACACGCGGCGCGCGCGGCCGCTTCGCTTACTCGCAATGCTCGATGTGTGCGCGCTTGCGCGCGTTGCTCAGGCGATAGAACCTGCGCAATTCGGCCAGCACTTCGCTCTCCCCGCCACCGTGCGCCTGGCGACCCTGCGCGCGCGACAGTGTCTGCTCGAGGCGCCGGCAGAATTTCTCCGCATAGCGGCTCGCCTCGCGATACAGCCCGGCGCGCGCCTGCGTCAGGCTCGGATCCACCCGGGTGCGCTCGAACAGCACGCGGCGCAATTCCGCCGGGAAGCGTCCGGGAAACTGCCGGCGCAGCAGCCAGTAGCTCGCCACGTACTTGTCGACTTCCGCCTGCATCTCCAGCTCGAGCAGCGACACCGGCCGGTCGTGGCCGGCATTCCAGGCGAGGTACAGGAAGTGACTCACGCCCTCGAGCGCGGTCCAGCAGTCGGCGACATTGCCCGCGTGCAGGCGAGTGAGCGGATCCTCGCGCGCCAGGCGCTGCAGCAGCGCCGGGTCCAGATACAGCGACATGACGACTTCATCGCTCCCCGCGACCGGCTGGGCCACGAGCAGCTCCTCGTCCGCCGTGCCGCTGCGCGCCGCATGCGGCAGGCGCGCGCGGTCGGTGACCAGGAAGTCGTACACGTCGTGAGCGATGCTCACGTCGTAGATGCCGCCGATGAGATCCTGCAATCGGGACAGCAGCATGGTCAGTGCGTGAAGGCGGTTCCGCCGGCGCTGGTGGGATCGACACCCAGGCGCTTCAGCAGTGCGTAGCAGCGCCCGCTCCCGGTCTTGAGCCAGATCTCGTACAACCGCAGGATGTCCCGGTCGGAGTGCGTGTACGAGGTCTCGCTCACCTCGTTCAGGGCATCCACCATGGGCTGGAATTTCTCTGCCAACTCGGCGAACACCGCCCCCAGGACCCGCCCCCGGCCGCGCGAGGTCGCGTGCGCGAGCGCGGCGTAGGCGCGCCCACCCATCGCGACGTGGTAGTCGATGTCGATGAGCCTGGCGGCGAAACTGTGCGCAAAGAATCCGGCGATGAACAGCGACACGTCGCCCAGGCGTTGCAGGGCGCGGTTGCGTTCGGCAACGCTGGGCGCTTCGAGCGCCTCGCACAGGATCGCGACCAGCGGCCGCAGCCGCATGCCCTCCGGCGTGCGCTCGTACAGCGCCTCCGAGCGTGCGAACAGCGTGAGCAGATTCACCACGTAGTGCTCGGTCTGGTCTTCGACCGCGAGGCGCTGCTTGGCGAGCGCGCCTTGCAGCGAGTCCTTGAAGAACTCGCGCAGATTCGCGACCGGTAGCACGCGTCTGAAAGGCTCGCTCATCGGTTCTCGCCTCCTCCTCTACATTGAACGCTTTTGCCACGCCTAGGTTCACCCGGAGAGTACTGACAATTCCGTGATCCGCTACACTGATCGGGCGCAGAATCCGCCTACAGGGTTGGCAGCGCGGTCGGCACAGTGCTAATAACTCGTCAGGGGAAGCGTTGGATCCGCAGCCGCTGAGCGTCCCGCGTGACGGGGTTCTCGGTTTGTCCGGCTATCACTGGCTGGTCATCGCGGCCGGCTGGGCGGGCTGGGGCTTCGATGTCTTCGACGCGGTGTTGTTCAACTTCGTCGCCCCGGACTGCATCCCGGCGCTGCTGCACCTGCCGCGGGGCTCACACGCCGCCCACCAGGCCGCGGTGTTCTGGACCGGCGCCATCACCTCGATCCTGCTGGTGAGCTGGGCGCTGGGCGGAGTCCTGTTCGGCTGGATCGCGGATCGAGTGGGACGCAAGCGGGCGCTGTTTGCCACCATCGCGATCTACGCCGCCGGCACCGGCTTGTGCGCGCTGGTGACCAACATCGGGCAGCTGATCGCGTGCCGCGTCATCGCGGCCCTCGGAATCGGCGGGGAATGGGGCATCGGGGCAGCCCTGGTCGCGGAGGCGGTACCGGAAGGCCGACGCGTGGAAGCCGGCGTCATCATGCAGACCGCCTCGCCGCTCGGCATCGTGCTGGCGAGCGCCGTGAACTATCAGATCGCCGGCGTGTGGTTCGCGGCGGACCCGCAGAGCTCCTGGCGTTATGTATTCCTGGCGGGCCTGCTGCCGGTGCTGGTCGCCCTCGCAGTGCGCCTGTTCCTGCGTGAGAGTGCTCACTGGACGGCGAGCCACGCGGGCGGGCAACCCTCCTCCACGCCGCGCGAGCTGTTCGCCCCGGGGATGCGTGGTGCCACGGTGAGCGGCGTTTTTGCGGCCGTCATCGCGGTGCTCACCTGGTGGGCCTGCAACGCGTTCATTCCGCTCCTCGGCCGCACGCTCGCCGCCGAGCACGCCGTGCGCGCCGGCCTCCTGCCGGCGGCTGCGACGCAGCTCGCCGCCGCATGGCAGGCGCACGCTTCGAACGCCTTCAATCTCGGCGGACTGCTGGGCGCGTTCGCGGCGCTGCCGCTCGCAAAACGGCTCGGCCGCCGCCCGATGTTCATCGCCTACTTCCTGTTCTCGGCCATCGCGCTGTTCGTCACCTTCGGCCTGGAGCTCGCGCCGCAGATGCGCCTCGCCATGCTGTCCGTGGTAGGTGCCGGTGTGTATGGCATCTTCGGCGCCTTCACTTTTTACCTGCCGGAACTGTTCCCCGCGCGCCTGCGCGCCACGGGCGCGGGCTTCTGCTACAACATCGGGCGCCTCCTCGCCGCCGGCGGCCCGTTGGTGATCGGGCTGGTCTCCGCCATGGCGGGCGGCTCGAGCGCTGCGCTGATGCGCGTGCTGTTCTGGGTTGCGCTGGTGCCGCTGGCCGCCGCGCTGGTGGCGCCCCTGGTGATCGTGGAGACCCGCGGACGCGCGCTGCCCGCCTGAGGCGAACCGTTTCACACCCCCAGCAGCGCGCTCAGCTGCGCGCAGTCCGCCACCACGACCTCGGGCACGGCCAGCTCCTGCGGCCATGCGCGTGCGCGCCGGTTCATCCACGCGCTGACAAAGCCCGCGGCGCGCGCACCTTCCACGTCCAGCAGCGGATCGTCCCCGACATGCAAAATCTCCTGCGGCGCGAGGCCTAGTTCGCGCGCCAGCCGCTCGAAGCACAGCCGGTGCGGCTTGGCGGCACCGATCTGACGGGCATTCAGCGACACCGTGAATGCCTGGTCGAGGCCGATGCGCGCGAGGTCGGCATTGCCATTGCTGAGCGTGGCCAGCCGGTAGCGTTGACGCAGCCGTGTAAGCGCCGGTGCCACGTCCTCGAACGGCTGCAGCTGGTTGCGCGCGGTGAGGAACACCTCGAATGCCTGGTGCGCGATGCGCTCGTCGTAGCCGTGCTCGCGGGCGTGGGCGGCGAGCGCCGTGAGCCGCAGGTAACTGAGGTCGTGAGCGCGGTGCGGCTCGCGGCGCGCGAGCTCCTCGCGCGCCCTGCGCATGCCCTCGGACGAAAGCCGCTGCGCGATGCGCGGGCAGTTCTCCTGCAGCCAGGCATGCAGGAGGGCTTCGGCGCGCGCCAGCACCGGCTCGACATCCCAGAGTGTATTATCGAGGTCGAAGGCAATGGCGCGCACGTTGCTCAGCACCCTCTGAAGGTTACCATTCAATGGCGCCGCTCACGCTCGTCATCGGCAACAAGAACTATTCCTCGTGGTCACTGCGGGCGTGGCTGCTGATGAAGCACGTGGGCGTTGCGTTCGACGAGGTCGTGATCGCGCTCGACACCGCCACCACCCACGACGAGATCGACCGCTACGGCCCCAGCGGCCGCGTGCCGGTGCTGCTCCACGGGGAGCTGCGCGTATGGGACTCGCTCGCCATCTGCGAATACGTCGCGGAGCTCACCGGCAAGGGCTGGCCGCAGGCGCGCGAGGCACGTGCGGTGGCACGCTCCGTTTGTGCGGAGATGCACTCCGGCTTCACCAATCTGCGCACCCTGTGGCCGATGAACGCGCGGGCGCGCAACCGACGCACCGCGGCCATGCCGGGGCTGGAAGCAGATATCGAACGCATCGATGAGATCTGGAACGACTGCCGGCGGCGCTTCGCCGGTGGCGGCGGCGGACCGTGGCTGTTCGGCCAATACACGGTTGCGGATGCCATGTACGCTCCGGTCGTGCTGCGCTTCAAGACCTACGGAGCCCGCATCTCCGAAGCGGCGCGCTGGTACATGGCAAGCGTGCTCGAGGACGGCGCGCTGCAGGAATGGCTGCAGGCCGCCAAGCAGGAGCCGTGGACGATCGCTGTCGACGAAGTCGGCTGATGCCGCTGCGCCGCGCAGCCTCACCATGCCTGTGAGCATCCGTCTCGCGTCGTGGCTGCTGGTGTGCTCGCTCACCGCGCTCGGCAGCGCCGCACGCGCGGCCGACGGCGGCAACGCGCCCTTCACGGTGGAAGACCTGGTGCTGCTGAAGCGCATTACCGATCCGCAGCTCTCCCCGGACGGCCGCCAGGTCGCCTTCGTGCAGCGCGAGACGGACATGGACGCCAACAAGGGCCGCACCAGCCTGTGGCGGCTGGATCTCACGCCCGGCACTGCGCCGCCACGGCGCCTCACGGACGTCAAGGCGAACGACTCGAGCCCGCGCTGGTCGCCCGACAGCCGCACGCTCTACTTCCTGTCGACGCGCTCGGGCAGCTCGCAGGTGTGGCGCCTGGCGCTCAGCGGCGGCGACGCGCAGCGCGTCACCGACTATCCCCTCGACGCGGGCGCGCTGAAGCTGTCCCCGCGCGGGGACCTGCTCGCCCTCTCCATGGAAGTGTTCCCGGACTGCGCCACGCTAGCCTGCACCCGGGAGCGCCTGGACGCGCGGGCGAAGGACAAGGCGACCGGGCGCACCTACGAGCGGCTGTTCGTCCGCCATTGGGATGCCTGGAGCAATGGCACGCGCTCGCACCTGTTCACCGCGCAGCTCGGGCCCGGCGGCGCGGGCGCGGCGCCCATTGATGTGTCGAAGGGCTTCGATGCGGACATTCCAGGCAAGCCCTTCGGGGGCGACGAGGACTTCGCCTTCAGTCCCGACGGCAAGTCGCTGGTGTTCTCGGCGCGCATCGCCGGCCGCACCGAGCCCTGGTCGACCAACTTCGATCTGTTCCAGACGCCGGTGGACGGCAGCGCGGCGCCGGCGAATCTCACCGCCAGCAACCCCGCCTGGGATGCCCAGCCGGTGTTCCTCGCCAACGGCGATCTCGCGTGGCTGGCACAGGAGCGCCCGGGGTTCGAGGCGGACCGCTTTCACATCGTGCTGAAGGATGCGCACACCGGCGCGGTGCGCTCCCTCACCGGGGGCTGGGATCGTTCGGTCGCGCGCCTCGGCGCGACGCCCGATGGCAAGACGCTGCTGGCGAGCGTCGAGGAGTCGGGCCAGGAGGCGCTGTACCGGGTCGACCCAAAAACCGGTGCGCGCGCCAGGCTCGTTGCCAGCGGCACGGTGGCCGCGTACACGGCGACCCGCGAGCGCGTGGTGTTCGCACGCGCGGACCTCGGCGGACCGGACGATCTGTACGTGGTCGGGCTGCGTGGCGGCCCAGCCACGCGAGTCACCGACGTGAACCACGAGTTGCTCGCCGCGCGGCGCATGGGCGAGTTCGAGCAGTTCAGCTTCAAAGGCTGGAGCGACGAGACCGTATACGGCTACGTCGTGAAGCCCTACGGTTTCGCGCCCGGCCAGCACTTTCCCGTAGCGTTCGTGGTTCACGGCGGCCCCCAGGTAAGCTTCGGGAACCTGTGGACCTACCGCTGGAACGCGCAGGCCTTCGCCGGCGGCGGCTACGCGGTGGTGATGATCGACTTCCACGGCTCGCCCGGTTACGGCCAGGCGTTCACCGACTCCATCAGCCGCGACTGGGGCGGGAAGCCCCTCATCGACCTGCAGAAGGGACTCGCGGCCGCGATCGAGAAGTACCCGTGGCTCGACGGGGAGCGTGCCTGTGCGCTCGGTGCCTCCTACGGGGGCTTCATGATGAACTGGATCGAGGGCCACTGGCCGGATCGCTTCCGTTGCATCGTCAACCACGACGGCCTGTTCGACCAGCGCACGATGTACTACGCCACCGAGGAGCTGTGGTTTCCCGAGTGGGAGCTGGGCGGACCGCAGTATGAGAACCCGCAGGGCTACGAAGCGGTCAACCCCGTCGACTTCGTCTCCAGGTGGCACACTCCGATGCTGGTCATTCACGGCGAGCAGGACTTCCGCATCCCTTACCCGCAGGGCCTGGGTGCCTTCACGGCGCTGCAGCGGCGCGGCATTGAGAGCCGGCTGCTGGTGTTCCCGGACGAGAATCACTGGGTGCTGAAACCCGCCAACAGCATCCTCTGGTATCACACGGTGCTGGGGTGGCTCGATGCTCACCTGAAGGACTCGCCGCAGCAGCCGAGCACTCCGTAGACGCGGGATCGGACTGAAGCGTCAGCGCGCCTTGCGAAAAATGTAGTACGCCTCATCCGGGCGCCCGCCGGGGCGGGCAGCGCGCGCGGTGTCGGCGAGCGACAGTGAGTCGGCGCCGAGCTGCGCCGCCGACTCCCCGGGTGCCGCGCCGCCGGTGCTGTGGCAGAGCTTGGCGTCGTGCGTTGCGCTGAACTGCTCGCCGCTCTTCTTCCACAGCAGCTCGCAGCCGGCGCTCTGCACGTCCTCCGTGACGACGCTCGTGAACAGCTCGATATTGCGCTGGCCGTCGCGCCAGCGCAGCGGCTCGGTGAACGTATACACGGTTTCCACGATGCCGCGCTTCTCGTCCACCTTGAAGCTGAACATCCTCTCACTCATGACGCGGCGCGGATCGTCGGCGGCCATCTCCTGCACATAGAACACGTGATGCCCGACCCGCGGCGTGTACACCTTGACGATGATGAGCGCGATGCGGTCGTGCGGCGGCTGCACGCCGCGCTGCGCGTCGCTGTCGGCCTGGGCGGTGTTGTCGTACCGGCCCGGCAGCCAGCCCAGAAGCTGCGTGAGCTCGCTCTCGCGCAGCTTGGTCTGGTCGGCGCAAGCGCCGAGCAGCCCGAGGGCGGCGATCGCGGTCGCGGCGGCGGGGGCAGCCTCAGCCATACGAGGCCCGCCACTGCGCGCGATACCGCAGTCCGAGGTCCATGAGGTGCTCGAGCAGCTCGCTATAGGGCGTACCCGCGGCGCGCGCCGACTCGGCAAAGTCCTCGGCGGCCTCGAGATTCGGGTTGGCGTTGGCCTCGAGCACGTAAACCTGGCCTTGCGGGGTCACCCTGAAATCCATGCGAGCATAGCCGGACATACCGAGCGCGCGGTAGATGCGGCGCGAGAGCCGATCGAGCGCGGTCAGCACCGGCGCCGGCAGATCGGCGGCCGCGTGGGTGGTAATGCCGTACTTCGCCTGGTAGCGCTTGTCCCATTTCACCTTGCGCGTGGCGATGGCCGCGAGCGAATCCGGCATGGAGCCGAACACCATCTCCCACACCGGCAGGCGCGTGAGCCGCTCGTTCCCCATCATCCCGACGTACAGCTCGCGGCCCTCGATGTATTCCTCCACCAGCGCATCGGATTTCACCTGCTCGTGAACGAACTCGATGCGTTCCTTCAGCTTCGCGGCATCCTCCACCACCGATGCCTGGGCGATCCCGAGGGATGCGTCCTCGACCGTGGATTTCACGAACAGCGGGAAACGCAGCTTGCGCGGCACATGAAAGCGCGCACCGCGCCGGAACACGGCGAACTGCGGAGTGGCGATGCGGTGAAACGCCAGCAGCTGCTTGGAGAGCGACTTGTCACGCGACAGCAGCAGCCCGCGCGGATTGCAGCCCGTGTACGGCTGGCGCATGAGTTCCAGGAACGCCACCACGTGCTGATCGTAGGTGACGATGCCGTCGAATTCCTCCAGCAGGTTGAAGACGATGTCCGGGTGCCAGTCGGCGATCGCGCCGCGCAGCTCGGTGAGGCTGTCGAGCACGCCGATGCAGCGCACGTCATGCCTGAGTTTGCGCAGCGTGCTGGTAACGTCGTACTCCGTGCGCCACTCTTCGATTTCCTTGTCGCTGTGACCTTCGAGAGTTTCCGGAGGCACCAGGCTCGCGTGCACCACGACGAGCGTGCGCAGTCGTCTCATAGCGGCAAGTGCGGAGTCTCGCCCTGGGAGTAAAGTCCCGTGAGCCGCTCGAGCATCCAGCGCGAGTAGCGCAGGGCGTCGCGGCGGTTGCCGTACACGTAGAGTTTCAGCCGCTCACTGCGCTCGATGAGCATGCGCAGCACCTGCTCGACGCTGTAGCGCTCGATCCGCAGCGCCCGCGCCACCGCCGGGGTCAGCGGGCGCAGGGCCGCGCGCAGCAGCGTGGCCGCCCGCGGGGCGTCCGGGCGTGAGCGCTCGGGGCTGAAGGCGCGGCGCAGCAGCTCATCGGCAAGTCCGCGCCGGATCAGGCGGTTGCGTGCGAGCTTGCGGCGATAATGCTGCGCCAGAGTACGGGTGTTGAGTTCGAGCGGTTCGATGCGCGTGCGGTTGCGCACCGGGGGGCGCACGCCGCGCACGCTCGCCACCAGCTCATCGACCGCCCGCAGCTTGTGCAACGCCGGCCAGCCCGCATAGCTCTTGCGCCACCCGGACTTGGGTGTCAGCCACACCGCGAACGTCTCGGCAAAGTCCTCGGTCGGATGCGCCTGCGCGTACCACTCCCCCAGGTGATGCACGTAGCGCCGGCTGCCGGGGCGGGCCCGGTAGCGCGCCGGATACGGAAGCGAGGCCGGTCCAAACACGGCTCGCCAGCTTTTGCGCCGCCGCAGCCGGTAGGCGTTGTCGAGCGCGTGTCCGGCCTCGTGACGCAGGATACGCAGCAGCAGCCGTGTGTTGCCGCCCTCCGCCTCGCCCATGATGCGCCGCTCGAGCCGCTCCAGACGCGGATGCGCGAGGTAGAACGGCACCGCAATGCCCGGCACACCGTCGGGCGCAAACCACTCCTCGGACAACCACACGTGCGGGCGGACACCGACGCCGCGGCGCTCGAGATCCGCATACAGGCGCCGCACGTGCGCGGCAAGCGGAGAGCGCCGGATGGAAAGCTTCAGATCGCAAAAGCGCTTGCTCAGCAGCTGCTCGTCGGACAGCCGCACCCAGGGCCGGGCCTTGGCGCGCGCGGCGATTTTCGTCCGGCGTGTCGGGGACATGCGTGCGAGCCGACTGTGCGAGGGAATACGGGGAGGCGAGCTTACCCCGAGCGCTCGCGCGCTGTCTGCTGCGCAGGCTCGGTTCGTCGCGCGCTCAAGCCGCCGTGGCGGTCAGCCAGTGAACTCCAGCATCGCGTGGGCGAGCAGCCGATCCGCGCTGCTCTCGATCAATTGCTTCTTGATCAGGCTGTTGCGCCACAAGGTGGGGATCGCGCTTGCAGTGTAGTGTGCACCGGCGAGCGCGCCGCACGCCGCGGCCACCACATCGGAGTTGCCGCCGAGGTTGGCGGCTGACAGCACCGCATCACGAAAATTCCCTGTGCTGGCAAAGGCTTCCAGCGCCGCGGCGAGTGCAGCCGGCGCGGTGTTGCCGCCGCAAGCCGGCATCGGGTGCAGCGCCGCATCGAGTACGGACTGCGCCCGCGCCAGGATCACGGGCCGGGGCTCACCCGAGAGCGCCGCGTGCAGCGCCTGCGCCAGCGCGCGACACGCCGTCAGGACGGCCGGCGCCTGGCAGGTCGTGCGGGCCGCCTCGGCGGCCCGCTCGGGGGCAGCCGCGGGGTGCGCGAAGAAATACATCGCCACCGGCGCGACGCGCGACAGGGCTTCCGGATCGAGCGCCTCGGGATCGTGCGAGCCGGAAAACGGCTGCCGCCGCCATTGTGCGAGCGCCAGCGCGCGGGCCGTGCCCGCGGTGATTCCGACGCACTGCCCGGTGCAGGACAGATACCCTTCCTGCTGCCAGCGGCGGTAGCGCGCGACCTGGTCGCGGGCATCGAAGCCTTCGCACTCGAGCAGGCTCTCGGCGAGACACAGCGCCATCGCGGTGTCGTCGCTCCAGCCGCCGCGGGGCAGGTCAAAGGGACCGCCGCCGAGCATGTCTCCCACGGGGGTGAATTTTCCCGGCCGGCGGAATTGGGTGGCGGCCGCGACCGCATCCCCCACCGCCTGCCCGAGGAGCGCGCCGAGGAAGCGGTCCCGCAGGCCGCGCGCCGCCGACAGTGTGGCGGGCTCGAACAGCGGATCCGCGCGCGGCGCGCGCGGACGCTCCCAGCGCCGCACGTACTCAGTCTGCTCGGGGGTCTCCGGAACCTGCGGCCACAGCGCCGCGCGCCCGCTCTGCTGCCACAGGCGGTTGAGCTCGGCCACGGCCGCTTCCCCCGCCAGCCCGCTCTCGACCAGCAGGCAGCCGGCCACCGTGCCGGTACGGCCGATCCCGGCGCGGCAGTGCAGGTAGACCACCCGGCCCGAGCGCAATGCCTCGCGCAGGCAATCGAGGAGCTCCGCCATGTGCCCGGGCTGTAGCGGAATGCCGTGATCAGGAATCGGCTTGCGGAAGTAGTCGACACCGAACGGGAGGTCTGCGTCGTAGGGTGGGAGCTCATCTGGCTGTGTGAGGTCCAGAAAGCAGCTGACGCCCGCCTCCAGCAAGCGCCGCAGGCGCACCCGGGTCGCCGCCGCGGTGGCCCCGCCCGGATGCTCACCGGCGAGCAGTAGACCCGGGAGCACCCAGTAGCAGTTCGACAGCGGGAGCGCGGCAGGCGCGGCGAGCGGGGAGGCGTCCATCCATGGCTCTCTCAGGCAGGTGCCCGGAGCGCGGCGAAGGTCGCGAGCGCCTCCTCATCCTGCTCACTCATCGCGGCCACCCGGCGCGCGTCGAGGCCGCCGAAGTCGAAGCGACGGGTGTCGGCCAGATGCTCGGGCTCGACGTTGCGGAGCGCTGAAAAAATCGACTCGGTGCGACCGGGGAACTCGCGCTCCCAGTCCGCGAGCATTTTCTTCACCGCCACGCGCTGCATATTGTCCTGTGAGCCGCACAGCGTGCAGGGGATGAGCGGGAAGGCGCGGCCGCGCGCGTAGCGGGCGATGTCGCGCTCGGCGACGTACGCCAGCGGCCGGATGACCACGTGGCGGCCGTCGTCGGACAGCAGCTTCGGCGCCATCGCCTTCAGACGCCCGCCAAAGAACAGGTTGAGAAACAGCGTCTCGACGATGTCATCACGATGGTGCCCGAGCGCGATCTTGGTGATGCCGTTCTCGGCGGCGAAGCGGTACAGCGCCCCGCGCCGCAGCCGCGAGCACAGGCCGCACAGGGTGCGTCCCTGCGGGACGACGCGCTTCACGACGCTGTAAGTGTCCTGTTCGATGACGCGGAACGGCACGCCCAGGCCTTGCAGGTATCGCGGCAGCACCTGCGCCGGAAATCCGGGTTGCTTCTGATCCAGATTGACGGCGATGAGATCGAAGCTCACCGGGGCGCTGCGTTTGAGCGACACCAGAATGTCCAGCAGCGTGTAGGAGTCCTTGCCTCCCGACATGCACACCATCACGCGGTCGCCGTCGGCGATCATGCGATAGTCGGCAATCGCCTTGCCGACCGAGCCGCGCAGCTGCGCCGCCAGGCGCTGCAGGGTGCGGGAAGGCTTCGCTGCGGCGGGGATCACGGTAGCCTGAGCGCTAACCTTCTTCAGGCAGCGGCGCTGCTGGCGGTGCTCTCGAGATACTTTGACTCGACGTAGCGCACGAAGGAAGTGGCCGACAGGGGCTTGCCGGTGGCGCCCTTCAGCAGGTCCTGCACCGGCACCTTGGCGCCGAGGCCGTGCACGTTGGCGCGCAGCCAGCCCAGGAGCCCGGAGAATTCCCCGCGCGCGAGCTGCTCATCCAGCCCCTGCACCTCCGCCCGCAGGCTCTCGTAGAGCTGCGCGGCGATGACCGCGCCGAGAGCATAGGACGGGAAGTATCCGAAGGAGCCCACGGCCCAGTGGATATCCTGCAGGCAGCCTTCGACATCGTTGGAGGGGCGAATCCCCAGGCGCTGCTCCATGCCGGCGCTCCAGGCTTCCGCCAGGTCGCGCACCGCCAGCTCGCCGGAGAGCAGCTGCTTTTCCAGCTCGTAACGCAGCATGATGTGCAGCGGGTAGGTGAGCTCGTCCGCATCGACGCGAATCAGTCCGCGCCGCACCCGGGTGAGATGCCCGTAGAGGTTTTCCACGTCCCATTCCGGTCCGCTCGCCCCGAAATGCTTCGCCAGCAGCGGCTGCACGTAGCGCACGAAGGGGCGGCTGCGGCAGACCATCATCTCGATGAGCAGCGACTGGCTCTCCTCGAGAGCCATGCCCCGATCGCGCCCTACGGGCTGATCGCGCCAGTCCTGCGGCAGGCCCAGGTCGTACATCGCATGTCCGGTCTCGTGCAACGCCCCGAGCAGACCCGAGAAGATGTCGTCGGGATCAAAGCGTGTGGTGACGCGGATATCGCCCGGCACGCCTTCGGTGAAAGGGTGCTCGCTCTCATCCAGTCGTCCCCGGTCGAAGGGGAAACCGACGCTCTTCATCACTTCCACGGCCAGGGCGCGCTGCTTGCCCGCCGGGAACTTGCCGGTGAGCGGCAGCAACGGGCGAGTCTCCTGCACGGCGATTGCTTCGCGGATGAGCGACGGGAGCCGGCGCGACAACGCCTTGAACATCGCGTCGATATCCGCGGTGGTCAGTCCAGGGCTGAACTCGTCCACCAGCGCATCGTACGGGGCGAGATTGAGCGCCTGGCCGAGGAGCGCCGCCTTGTCGCGCACCAGGTGAACCACTTCCTCCAGGTACGGCGCGAACGCCTCGAACTTGCCCTGGGCGCGGGCCTCGAGCCAGCGCGATTCGGCGCGCGAAGCGGCCTTGGTCAGGCGCGAGACGAGCGTGGCCGGGGTGGCGATCGCGTGGTCGCGCTGCCGGCGCATCTCGTGCAGGTTCGCGATCTGCCAGTCGGCGAGCCCCTGGGTGTTCGCCTGAGCGCGATCCAGGAGCCGCGTGATGCGCGGCGCCGTGAGCAGCGCGTGGTGTTCGGTTTCCAGCGCCGCGAGCTGCTCGCCGCGAATGTCGGCGCTGCCGCGCGGCATCATCACCGCCGCGTCCCAGCGCAGCAGCGCCAGAGCACCGCGGAAAGCATGCAGACGCTTGAACTCTTGTTCGAGTTGCTTGTAAGGCGAGGCAGACATGGGCGATCGGGCAGCGGGGAAACGAGGCGTAGTTTACCAGCTCCGGCGGACCGCCGCCTCGCCCCGTGGAGGGTATTCTTATTATTAATCAATATGTTAGACTACATGTCAGGAAATTGACATGCGCGGCGCTTGACGCCGCGCGAGCCTTGAGGGCCAAAGTCCTGGCAAGAATTATGTCGCGTGCTGTTGGCTCTGGAACGCAGCCGCGACGCGCCGTTCGCGGCGCTGGCCTCGCGACTGCCACGGCAGCTCCTGCCACGCGAGCATCGCACGCTGGCGATCCTGTCCCCAGTGATATCCCCCGAGGGCACCGTCCTTGCGCAGCACGTTGTGGCAGGGGATGAGCCACCCGACCGGGTTGGCGCCGACGGCCTGGCCCACCGCCCGAGCGCCGCCGGCCAGACCTACGGCACGCGCGAGCGCCGCGTACGTGGTCGGTCCGGCGCAGCCGAGCTCGAGCAGCGCCTGCCAGACCTTGAGCTGAAAGTTCGTGCCTTTCACGGCGAGCTTCAGGGGTGCCGCGACACGCGCCGCAGCCGCGCCACGGGATGAGCCCCAGACCCGTCCCGCCAGGAGAGCGGCGGCGTCCTCGTCGCGCCGCAGGCGCGCCTGCGGCCAGCCGGCCGCGAGGGTGGCAACGGAGGCGCCCTCCGCCCCGGACTCGACGAAGGCGAGATGGCACAGCCCGCGTGCAGTGCTCGCGAGCAGTGCACGCCCAAACGGTGTGTCGGTGAGGCCGTACGTGATGTGCATGCCGCGGCCGCGCGACTTGAGCTCCCCGGGTGTGACCGCATCGAGCGTAACCATCAGGTCGTGCAGCCGCCCAGGTCCGGACAGGCCAACACAGTACGCGGCATCGAGCACCGACGGGGTGCTGACGAGTGCTCCGCGGGCCGCGCGCGCGGTGACGTGCGCCAGGTACTGCCGGGGCGTGACGCCGGCCCAGCGACGGAACAGGCGGTTGAAATGGAACTCCGACAGGTGCGCCGAGGCGGCGATCGCGGCCAGGCGCGGCTGCGCGCGGAAGTTGGCGTCGATGAAGCGGATCGCACGGGCGATGCGTGCGAAATCGCGGCTGTCGAGGAATGCGGGCTCGGTGTGCATGGTGGTTGATGATAGTCGCGCGTGCGCGGCGCGCGACCCGATTCTTGCGGCGCCGTTACGGTCGGCGCGCACGGCCCGGATCATCACGACCTTCAGTTACACTGCCGCGGGAATTCACCGCCACGGGTGCGGGCAGGGCCAGCGGGCCACGACCACGCCCACGCCGATCGAAACCACCAGCAGCAACGTCACCGTGAGACCGATCAGCACACGCCGCATGGCTGCATCATAACCTGACATGCATTCGCTGAAATAACCGCCACGTGCCAGAGAAACTCGCCATCTGCCTGCTCGCCTCCGAAGTCGAACCGCTCTCCAAGACCGGCGGACTGGCGGACGTGAGCGGGGCGCTGACCAAGTACCTGCACGGCGCCGGTCATGACGTGCGGCTGTTTACGCCGTGCTACGCCTCCATCGACCGCGCGGCGTATGCCGCGCAGCCGGTCGAGGGCCTGCAGCAGGTGCCGCTGGCGGTGGGACCCAACAACTACGTGTTCTCGGTGCTGCGCGCGCAGCTGCCGGGCGGTGCGCCGGCGTACCTGATCGACTGCCCCGCGCTGTATGCGCGCACCGCCATCTACACCAGCGATCCCGACGAGCACCTGCGCTTCCTCGGGTTCACGCGCGCGGCGCTGGTCGCCTGCCAGCGCCTCGCCTGGGCGCCGCAGGTTCTGCATTGCAACGACTGGCACACCGCCTTTGCGCCGTTGTTCCTCAAGACGGTGTGGGAGGACGAGCCGCTGTTCGCCGCGACCCGCACGGTGCTGACGATCCACAACATCGGCTATCAGGGCATCTTCCCGACGGCCCGGATTGCCGATCTCGGGCTGCCGGGCGGGAGCCGCCTGCTGCACCAGGACGATCTCGCCGCCGGGCGGATCAACGCCCTGCGCCACGGCATCCTGTACGCCGACTCCATCACCACGGTCAGCCCGACCCACGCACGCGAGATCTGCACCGATGAGTACGGCATGGGGTTGCAGGACAGCCTGCGCGCCCGCGCCCGGGCCCGCGCCGTGTCGGGCATTCTGAACGGCGTCGACTACGACGAGTGGGATCCGCGCCACGACCGCTACCTGCCGGCCGCCTACGACGCCGGGCGCCTCGCGGTGAAGGGCGAGCTGAAGGGTCAGTTCGCCCGGCGCCAGAAGCTCACCGCCGCGCCGGACGTGCCGCTGGCGGGGCTGGTGAGCCGGCTGGCGGTGCAGAAGGGCATCGAGCTCATGTTCGAGGCGTTACCGAAAGTGCTCAGCGCGCGGCCACTGAGCTTGGTCGCGCTCGGGAACGGTGAGCCGCAGTACGAGGAGTTCTTCACCGTCCTCGAGCGCCGCTTCCCCGGGCGCGTCGTGTTTCACTGCGGTTACGACGAGGAGCTCGCGCACTGGATCGAGGCGGCGAGCGATCTGTTTCTCATGCCCTCGCGCTACGAGCCGTGCGGGCTCAACCAGATGTACAGCCTGCGCTACGGTACGGTGCCGGTCGTGCGCCGCACCGGCGGGCTCGCCGATTCGGTCCAGCACTACAGCCCCAAAACCGGCATCGGCACCGGGGTGGTGTTCAACGATTTCAACACCCAGGCTCTGGAGTGGGCGCTGAACACCGCGCTCGACCTGTACGCCACGCCGCGGCACTGGACGCGGCTGGTTAAAAACGGCATGCAGCAGGACTTCTCCTGGCAGCGCCAGGGAGGCAAGTACGTGGCGCTCTACCGGCGACTCATTGCAGCCTGAAGGTGCCGCGCTCCTCGAACGGAATCGAGCGCATCAGGCCCTCCGACAGGGCGATCTTCCCGCTGAGACGGTAGGCCACGCTTTGCCCCAGCGGGTCCGGGCCGCGCCCGAGAAGCTTGAGGAGCGTGCCCGCGAGGTTGGCCGTGACGTTCATGTCGAATTCGGCCTCTCCCATGGCGGGCACGACGAAGCTCGCAGCCGACTCGCCGCTCGCGAACTGCTGCCCCTCGACTTCCATGGTGTACTCGAGTCCCTTCACCGGCAGCCTGCGGTCATTGGGGTTCTGCACGCGCATGCGCACCTTGAGGCGCTGTTCCCACAGGTCACTGCTCTGGATCTGCACGTCGACGACCGAGAGCCTCGGGGGGGTGAAGTTCGACGTCAGCGCGCAGGCGGCGAGCACGAACGCGGCCGCCGACAGTGCCGGGGCGCAACGGATGATGGCTCTCATCCTGGCGCGCGACCGAAGGCGCCGTTCAGGTGCGCGTAGTGGCGCGCGAGTTGCGCCGTCAAGGCACCCGCGGGCAGTCGCCAGGTCCAGTTTCCCCCGACGGTCCCGGGAGTGTTCAGACGCGCCACCGAGCCCAGAGCGAGGATGTCCTGCGCCGGAATGATCGCGAGTCGCGCCACCGAGCCCAGGGCTGCGCGTATCAGCGCCTCGGGCATGGCGCCCGGAGTCACGCGCAGATAAAAATCGACGCGCTGCGCCGTCTCGCGGTCCAGGCTCGAGTACCAGCCGAGCGTGGTGTCGTTGTCGTGGGTGCCGGTGTACGCCACGCAGTCACGCTCGTGCAGATACGGCAGGTGCGCATTGGCCGGATCGCCGTCAAAGGCAAACTGCAGCACGCGCATTCCCGGCAGGCCGAAGCCGTTCTTCAGCGCCAGTACGTCTTCGGTGATGACCCCGAGATCCTCGGCGACCAGCGGCAGGTCGCTGAACTCATCCAGGAGCCGGCGCAGCAGCAGCTCCCCCGGAGTGCTGAGCCAGGCGCCGCCGCGCGCATCGGGAGCGCCGGCGGGCACAGCCCAATGGGCCGCCAGCGCCCGGAAATGATCGATGCGCAGCAGATCCATGCGCGCCAGCTGCGCGCGCACCCGCCCCAGCCACCAGCCGAAATCGGTGCGGCGCAGCGCCTGCCAGTCGTATACCGGATTGCCCCACAGCTGGCCCTTGTCGGAGAAGTAGTCCGGCGGCACGCCCCCGACCGCCGCAGGCTCGCCAGTGGGGGTGAGCTGGAACAGCTCGCGATGCGCCCAGGTTTCCACCGAGGAGGGGCCGACATAGAAGGGCAGATCGCCGAACAGCCGCACTCCGCGCGAACGCGCGTGCGCGCGCAGCTGGTTCCACTGAACGTAAAACGCATATTGCTCGCGTTCGATGCGCGCGATTTCGGGCGCGAGCTCGTGGGCTGCCTGCGCGAGCGCCTCGGCCGCCCGGTCGCGCAGCGGCGGCGGCCAGCTCCAGAACGGCGCACCGCCGTGCGCGCGCGTCAGCGCCTCGAACAACGCGTAGTCGTGCAGCCAGGAGCCGGAGGCCGCCAGGAACTCCGGGTCGATCGGCGCGTTGGGATCGGGCAGCTCCGCCGCATCGATGAACGCCGCGTTGCCCGCGCAGTCCGAGCGCACCCAGTAGGGGGAGCGATCCTCGCCCACCGGGCCCGTCGGCAGGATCTGCCACACGGAAAAGGCGGCTTCGCTGAGCCAGTCGATGAAGGCGCGGCCGCCGCGCCCGAGTGCCGCCTCGAGCGCGGACATCGGCAGCAGCACCCCGGCGCGGCGCCGGTCGAAGACGGGTAATCGCATGTTGCCCACGCGCGCGTCTGCTTCCTTAGCCGTCAGCCGCCGGTAGCGCGGCGCATGACTCCGCCGTGCTCCGGAGACCCATTCCCGGTTGAGATTGGCAGCGTGAGCTCGCCCGGGGGCTGGAGATTCAGGCGCCGGTACAGCGTCAGCAGCTGGCGCCGGTAGAGGTGATCGAACTGGCTCACGGCATCCGCCGGGTTGTAGTCCCCGAACCACCAGAACCAGTCGGAACTCTCGCAGCGCGCGAGCTGCCGGCCGGCGGCCGCGCGCTGTGCCGGATCGCTCTCGCCCTGCATGACGCGATCGTAGGCCTCCTTGGCGTCGCACAGCAGATCCCACGCCCGGTTCTTGGCCGGATCCCCCATCCAGGTCGCGAGCGTGCCGTGCACCCAGCTGCCGGCGCACACCCGCGGCAGCGGCGCGGGCTGCAGGCCGCGCGCGAGACAGTCGGACAGGGTTGTCAGCTCGAGTAACGGATGGCTCGCGAGGTGCTCGTACAGCGCGCGCAGGAAATAGAAGCCGTTGAAGGGGTAATGCTCCCAGGCATTCTCACCGTCGAGCGCGATGAGCACGGCATGATTGCCACCCGACTCATAGCGGCGCGCGAGCTGCGCCAGCTCCTCCACCAGGTTGGCGGCGGCGTCATCGCCGTGCCAGGTCGCGTAGGTGAAGCCGATCAGATCGGACAGCGTGTCGTCGCGGAAGAAACAGCTCAGGCCGGTGCCGCCCAGCCGGTAGGGGCGGTTGAAGGCCAGCGGGTCCTCGGCCGCCCGGCGGTCGGTGAGCTCGAGGCTCCCGCGCAGCACCGCGGCGCTGCTGGCGGCCCAGCGGAAGCCGGCGGCGCCGAGCAGCCCGAGCGTGCCGGCACTGATCGCGCCCTCGGCGGGCCAGCAGCCCGCGGGACGGGTGCCGAAGGTGCGTGTAAACACACGCACCGCCTCCTCGATGTGCCAGATGGAGCGCGCCTCGCCGCCGGGGTATGCCGCATGCGCCGGCAGTGGCATCTCGGGAAGCGCGTCGCGCGCGCACTGAAAGTCGAGCAGCAGCGGGATGATCGGATGTCCGTAGGGCGTGACCGACAGCTCGCACTGCCCGCGCTCGGCGAGGCGCCGGTAGCGCAACAGCACCTGCCCCACCAGGCCGCCGATCAGCGCCAGCAGATCGCGGCGCTGCGCGGGGCTGAAGTCGCGCCCGCGCTCGGTCAGGCGCGCGACCAGCGGGTCCGTGCGCCGCACGCTCTCGCCGAGCCACGCGAGGTGATACCAGACGGCGAGATCGTGGATGAACTGATCGGAAGCGTAAGCGACGCGACCCTGCGTGCCGAGGGTCTCGGCGATGGTCGCGAGCTCCAGGTACGGCCCGAAGCGCTCGATCATCTGCTGGCGCTGTGCACGCAGGCAGGTGCGCAGCAGCTCCAGCCGCGCCACCGGCTCGGTCGGTACCGGGTCCGGGCCCAGAAGTGCCAGCACCGGATCCGGGAGCGGGCTGCCGTTCTCGAGATGCTCGGCCACGCACCGCGCGATCTCCTCGAGCTGCTCGATCAGCAGCGGGGTGAAGTTCACCACGGCGCGCGCCGCCGGGTTGCCTTCCAGGTGCGCCGCCATGTCGGTGTAGTCCTTGATGGCGTGCAGATAGGTCCACGGCAGCGCGTACTGCCCGGTGAGCGCGTCCTTGTACTGCGGCTGGTGCATGTGCCACAGCAGGATGACCGGCAGGCGTGGCGCGGCTGCCACGTTCAAGGGCTC
>Ga0137394_10001027_pt1 | contig 20045 bp, 20 predicted proteins | sample czobulk116metaG_FD_108278 | JGI IMG/M metagenome (GOLD analysis project Ga0137394, IMG submission 108278) | Vadose zone soil microbial communities from Angelo Coast Range Reserve, California, USA - czobulk1.16 metaG | ecosystem: Environmental > Terrestrial > Soil > Vadose zone | place: USA...
ACGATCGGCATACGCGTAGAGGCGATCTACGTCTTCGGGATGAATCGACATACCAGGGCCTCGCTGCCGCCACTCGTCGAGGCTGACGCCGAGGTATTCGAGCGCGGTGTGATTCACATAGAGGCGCTCACGCGCGGGCCCGAGCACCCCAACCAGTTGATGGCTCAGGTCCAAAATCTGCCGGAGCTCTGCCTCCTGTTCCTTCAGCCGCTGTTCGGCGTGCTTGCGCTCGTCGAGGTCCGTCAGCAGGACATACCATCGAGCGACTGCGCCCTCCGCCTCCCGAAGTGGCCGCCCGCGGGCATGAAACCACCGGTACACTCCGTCGGACCGGCGCAGACGGTACTCGACGTCGTACGGCTGCCCGTTTGCGATCGTATTCGCCCACAGAGTCACCACGCGATCGTGGTCATCCGGATGCACTGCGTCACTGGTCTGCCAGTTCTTCAATTCGTCAAATGTCTTTCCGAAGTACTCGAGCATCTGCCTGTTGACGAAGTCGACGTCGCCTCCCGGCGTCAGGGTCGTCACCAGGCCGGCGATGCCGTCAACGACCAGGCGGAACTGCTCTTCGCTCGCGCGCAACGCAGCGCTGGCCTGCTCCAGCTCGGTTCTGGCCTCAACTTGCTCCGTCACATCTGTCATCGTTCCAACGAACGCCGTGATCTCGTCGGACTCGTTCAAGACGGGGTGGCCGATGTTGTGGATATGTCTGACCGATCCGTCCGGCAGGACAATGCGATAGTCCGATTGGAACTCCCTTTTCGTCTGTTGAGCCTTTGCGTAGTTGTCATATTCAGCCGCCCGGTCCTCGGGATGGATTCTGTTAAAGAAGAAGGCGGCGGTTGATGCGTCCTCGTCAGGCGAGATGGCGAATATTCGATGGACTTCCGGGGTGACTGTGACGGTCCCCAGCGATACATCGTGCCTCCAGCTGCCCGCGTGGGTCAGCCGTTGCGCCTCGAGCAAAGCTGCTTCGCGCTCGCGCAAGGCGCGGTTCGCCTTCTCCAGCTGCGCTCTGATCTGCCATTGCTCAGTGACATCCAGGGCGGTGCCGACGAATTCGGAGAGATCGCCAGACTCATTCACAACGGCATGGCCAACCGAGTGGTGATATCTGACCGCTCCGTCTGGCAGGAGAATTCTGTAGTCGGCTTCATAGTCGCGCTTCTCGCGTTCGCTATCGGCAAACGCTCCTTGAACGCGGAGCCGATCGTCAGGATGAATTCTGTCGAACCAGAATTCAATCGCCGAACTGTCCTCCTCCGGGCGGACTCCCCACATGCGAAGCATTTCCGGTGATGTCGTGACGGTACCCGTTGAAAGGTCGTGTCGCCAACTGCCCGTATGGCTCAGTCGCTGCGCCTCGAGGAGAAACCCCTCGCTGCGGCGCAACTGCTGTTCACTCTCGCGCAGCGCTTCCTCGGCAAGCTTGCGTTCCGTGACGTCGGTGACCGCGCCCACGAACTCGTGGCTTTCGAATGCGTCCAACGTTCGTCGCGCGAGCGCGTGAACGTGCGTGACTCTCCCGCCAGGCAGCAGCAATCGATAGGTATGCTCGAAGTGTGACGCCGCGGCGCCGGAGGCGGCATCGGTGACTCTCTGAAACTCGGCCCGGTCCTCGGGATGGACGCGCCGCACCAGTGAATCAAGCGTCGGCTTGATCCCTTCGTCGTACCCGAAGATCCGGTATGTCTCGGCCGACCAGACGATCTCTCCGCTGTCCGGCCTCCACCCGAAGCTGCCGGTGCGGCTGAGCCCTTGAGCTTCCGCGAGATACGCCTCACGGCGTCGAAGTTCCTGGGTCAGGAGCTCGTGTTCCGTCACATCGATGGCGGTGCCAACGATCGTTTGCGGCCGCCCGCCTTCGATAACCGGAGCACCGACGCACCTGACGTACCGAACGTCGCTGTCGGGTCGCACAATCCGTTTCGTGAAATCGAATCCGCGATAGTCTGACAATATCCTCTGAATGACTTGCGCGACAAACCCCCGATCTTCCGGGTGTACGAGCGCCATGTATTCCGCGATGGTTGGCGCCTGGCCGCCTGGGGCGAGGCCATGGATCGCGAACAACTCGGGAGACCAGTAGTCGAAACCGGCGGCGTTGAATGCCCAGCTACCGGTGTGCGCGAGCCGCTGTCCCTCCGCAAGGTAGAACTCGGCTTGCTTTTGTTCATCAATATCGAGGTTAATCCCGACCCAATACAGCAGCGTTCCGTCGTTCGCCCGTAGGGGTTCGACTCGACTCAGGAACCAGCGGTACGCCCCCGCAGCGCTACGAGCCCGGAAATTGTTCCCACCGGCAGAGCCCGTTCTCAGACAAGTCGACCAGACTCTCCGGCTGTCTTCGTGATCGTCCGGATGCAGCAATGGGATATGGGAGTCCCACGCGGCGCCGGTGTCGATCCCGAACCGGAGGGGATGGTCTGACGGGAGACCAAGGTAATCCGCACATCGTTGATTCACGAAGGTCAGCGCGCCGGACGGAGCGGCGTACCAGGTGTACGCCGGAATGATATCGAGGGTGGCCTGCAACTGTGACTCGAGCGTGACGTGCACTGTTTCGTGCTTGCGAACTTCGCATTCCGCCCGCTTGCGGTCGTCGATGTCCACGCTCAATCCGTACCACTTGACGATCTCGCCGCCCGCATTTCTCAGCGGCAGCTTCTGGTGCCACATCCAGCGGTATGCACCGTCCGCTCGCCTGACGCGCGATTCGAGCTCGAACGGCTCGCCGCTCACAAGGCACGCCCGCCACTTCGCGACCAGCGCGTTCACGTCGTCCGGGTGGACCGCCGCCGTCCATTTCCAGCCCTCGAGATCCTCCAATCGCAGTCCCACAAACTCGAGCCAGCGCTCGTTGAAGAAATCCAGGTACCCGTCGGGACGACTCGTGTGGATCAGTGCGGGGACGGAGTCGACAAGGTCCTGTAGGCTCGCGGGGTCTGAGCCGTGCTCGGCAATCTTCATGGCGGACCCTCGTCGGACGGAGCCGACAATCCGGAAGATCGCCTATTCTACGCGACTTCGCAGCGTTGGCTGAGCGGCACGCCCTCGCGTCTGACTCGCCGAGAGCGAGGGAGTGAATGTACGCACGGCAAACGACAGGGACAATTTGATTCGATGCAAAGCGGAAAGGGACAGTTTTCGAGTTTACTTGCCTCAGTCCGCCGAAACGTCAGCCATTCGCATCCAGCCAGACAGATTTGGCGTCACTTCCCAGACGCCTGTCTGGCTGCGAGGTCGGTCAGGAGTTCGAGCTGTTGCCGTTGAATCTCCATCAGCTCAACCCACTGGACGGCCTGGATCTGGTCGAGCCTGGCCTGGATCGCGCCGACTTCCATTTCCGCCCTCGTGTTTACTTCGTAGTCGTGCTGGACGTCCAGCCGATCGCGAGCCGCCTGGCGGTTCTGGCTCATCATGATGCGTGGCGCTTGCAGCACCGTAAGGCACGCGAGCACCAGGTTTAGAAGAATGTACGGGTAAGCGTCGAACGGCTTCGCGATAGCCGCGTTGATAAGCATCCAGACGGTGATGGCGACGACCGTGAAGGAGATGAACGTCCAACTGCCGCCGAAGGCGGTGACGCGGTCGGCCACACGATCGCCCAAAGAGAGCGGTGCCTTGGCAGCCTCGGGTGGCTCCCGCTGGCGATGGATGAACCGATCGACTATCGTTCGCTCCATCGCGTTCAGGCGCGCGATCTCGGTGGCCAACTGGTGCGTCTCGGTCATCGCGCTCAGCCCCTCACTCTCACTGAAGGTCATGACGTCGTTTACCGCGCGTCGCTCGAGCCGACCGAGTAGCGGCCGAGCACCCGCGGAAACGCCTTCAACCCGCCATCGGTGTCCGCGTCTCCGCTGAACTGATCGCTTAACAGCTGGCGCGCGGTCTTGTTGTAGACCGCGGTGTTCAGATCGTCCTCCGGCCTCAGCACGATCCCCTTCACGTTGGCGCCGGCAAACAGGCCGCGGCTGCGCGAGTAGGACAGAATTGCGGCCTGCATCAACGCGTCGGTCGCAGCTCCGTGGTATTTTCCAACCGGCCCCGCCGCGACGCCGACTTCCCCGCCGAGCTCGAACTTGTCCTTCATCAGACCGTCGACGCTGTCGTCGGTCATGAGCAACAGGAAGAAGTCGGTCGACGCCGCGCCGATCTGCGGGCCAACGCTGCCGCCGCCGCCCCGGATGAACACCGGCCTGCCCCACGCGCCATCGACGTGTCGGCTGACGACGCCTCGACCGCCTTCGCCGCCGACGGCGAACGCGACCTTGATCACCTGCGGGAACACGGCGATCGCCTTGGCCCGCGTCAGCAAATCACGTGGAATCGCTTTGTCCGGGTCTTGCATGATGGCCTCGAAGGCCTTGGCCGCCTTGGCGGACTGCGACGACGCCTCCTTGATCTGCTTCTCGTTGGAGTCGTCCGTGCGCGCCTGCGGCCTGCGCGCGGTAGCGAGGACGACCGCGGCAACCGAGAGCGCAATGGCGAGGATGCCCTGTGTTTCGGATCTCATGTCAGCAGCTCCATTTTCTACGCGAACGCGTTCGACAGTGTTTTCATCGCGGCAGCGAGCATCAGCAGCGCCCACCCATACAGAATCAGGTCGAGTCCGACGGCGAAGCCGATGAACCACGTGCCGGACGCCGGCCATTGCATCGCGAGCATGACGCCGAGCGTCACGGAGACGAGGCCCGACGCCACGCTCCACCCCCAGCTCGGGAACTGCAGCACGATCGACCCGACCGTCTTGAACAGCCCGCCGACGATGAAGTAGAAGCTGAGGAGCAGCGTGATGGTCTGCGCGCCGGCATTCGGATAGATGACCAGCATCGTCCCGACCGTGGCGCGGACGAGCCCGTCCAGGAGGTAGAGAAAGAACCCGCTCCACGTGCGGACCTGGAACGCGTGCACGATCTGCATGACGCCGGCGAACATCAGCAGCCAGCCGAACACGACGACCGAGAAGATCGTCGCGGTCGCGTCGTAAATCACCGCCACGATCCCGAGCACCAGCATCGTGATGCCGGCGAACATCACCCAACCACGAACGCTTCCGTCGCTCTCCCCGCCCGCGAACGCGTTCGCGGTCAACGTCTGTGAATTCATGACGACATCTCTCCTGGCTGCTGGTTGAGCACGTCCGACGCGCGATACTTGTCGCCCTTGAAACCCACCGCTACTAATTCAGACATCGCTTCCTCCTGTCGGTTCGCGTGGCTCTCCAACTGGTCGAGCCACTCCTTGTAGCGCGTTCTCACCGTGGCGATTCGTTCGGCCTGTCTCGCCTCGATGTCGTGCCTCGCGTCGATCGCCTGCGCCTTCAGGTGCGCCACTTTCGCGGCCGCTTGATGCTGAATGACCGCGCGCCTGGCTTTGGCGCGGTCGAGCATCTGATGCAGCTTCCCGTTGAGCGTACCGATCCGGGTCTGCAGGCGGCTCCGGCGGTCGGCGTGACTCGTGGCGTGTTCGGCTTTCGTCTGCGCGATGTCCGCCTTGATCGCGGCGATCTCCTGGTCGTATTCGTCGTCGGCCACGTCGGAGAGCGCGCGGCGGAACACGAATCCACCCAGCGCTTCCATGGCTGCGTCGACGGGACCGGTGAAGTCCTCTTCGATCTCGGCGACGACCGCGACCTTGCCCGGCCCGAGAGCCTTCTCTACCTCGCCGACGAAATCGCTCGAGACGCGAGCCTTGGCGAAGTCGGTCAACGCGCCGAGGGCGAGTCCGCCGGCCGCACCCACCGCGAGACTCACAGGACCTCCGAGCAGCCCGATGAGGCCGCCGACCACTGTTGCGCCGATCGTCGCCTGAGGGATCGCGCCCTTGGATGTGGTCACGATCGTCGCGCCGTCTGCATCCTTCACGACGACCACGTCCGCGTACACCGCGATCATCCCGTCCTCGTCCAAGCGATGGAGCGCGTGTGATGCTTCGAACGCTTTCTCTGCGCTGTCAAAGACGACGACCAGCATGCGTTCCATCGTGTCGTTCCCTTCAGTCGAATCACCGCTGCCGACGCGACGTAGTGCACGGCAGGTGCCACGAACCATGACATCGATCGTTCGGGCAAGTCGTTGAAAGTCGGGATGCGGGCGATCGATGTCGCTGCCAACGGGCCACCGTCTGGTAGCCCGCTGGCATGTCGTGGGGGGTCACCGCTCGGACGTGGGCGCCGACTGTTCGACGGTGTGCTTGATGGACGCGAGCGCGCGCTCGAGCGACGAGCGCGTTTTGTCGACGATGATCTTGCGGAGCATGGAGCCTTTGGCGCCCGTTAATCCTTCCTGCTCCGAGCCCTTCAGCGTCAGCAAGTAGAAGCCTCGAGACGCCGATCGTGCCGCGTCGGCGACGCACACCGTCACGTCCAGCGCCGTGTGGAAGTAGTGGCTCGCGTACAACTGCTTGATCGCGACCGTGCTGAGGGCGCGATCGCTCGCTCGGGCGCTGTAGATGACGGCGTGATTGATACGGATGGTCGGTTTCATCCCGAAATTCACCTTCTCCCAGTAGATGAAGCTGTCTGCGCCAGGCAACTCCGCGCTCGGGTACTGGAGCACGTAGCGCCGCAATTCCGGCATGACGTCGGGCAAGGCCGTGGTACGACCGACCATCGTCTCGAACTGATCAGAGATCCGCGCCGGATTCGGCTTGTCGCGGTAGGTTCCCAACGCCGCGTTACCTCCGCGTCGATACTCACGAATCAAGTCGAGCACCATTCCGCGGGCAAGTGTGTTGACCTGATCGGCTGCGTCAGGTTGAGACCAATTCACAGCGTCGTGAAACGCCTGAATCGATGCGGTGGGAAGCTGCACGTCGCACGCGTCCTCCCGACACGACTTCAACGCCTTGATGTCGTCGGCGTCCAGCGCCAACGCGTTGAGATCCGCGATCGTCGCGGTCCTGGGGAGCTCCCCGATGCCGAGATATCCTGGCGTTCCAGCGAGACGCGTGATATCGCGTGACGCCCGCAGGTAGGTTGTTGGCGAGCCGTTCACGTGGACGGCGCCAAACACATACACCTCCGACGGCCCTCCCCACGAAAGCACCTTCGCGACGGGACGGCCTTCGTCGATCGCCGCGACCTGCTGCGGCGTCAGCCCCAGTTGCGCAAAGACCTCCAACGACTGTCGTTGAGCGGGCTGGCCGGACGCGTTAAATGCGAACGGCAGCCCGAGAACGAACCACGAGATGAATCTGTACATCGTCATCGTTGCCTCCTCGAGCGTCACGCGGAAGGGGCAGGGGACGATGAACGGCCGGTGGCCGTCCATCGCCTTCAAGCTTCGGCGGGTGCTCGCATGTGGGATGAGAAACGATCGTCAACCGGGCTTGAAATCAGGTCGACAGCGAGCAGTGCGTGTTGAGGGTGCACAGCGGATGCCAGCGTCTACGAGTTCGACATGGGCGCCGAAGCTGAACTCGCCAGAGCAACCGGTGCGCTCTGGCGGGCAGCGCGTTCGCGCCACAGGATGTGCAGCACGGCGACAACTGGCACCGACAGGAGGACGCCGAGCAGTCCACCAATCTGACTGCCGACCATCAGCGCGAGGATGACCGTGATCGGCTCCATCTGCAGGCGATCGCCCATGATGCGCGGTGAGTTCACGAAGTTCTGGACGAGTCTCCACGCGACAATCAGCGCAGCCATCCAGATCCAATGCGCGTGGGCGTACCAGCCTGACGTGAGAATGAGCGCGGAGGCCACGATCCACCCGACGACGGGCACGAACTCGAGCGCGCCACCCAGGATCCCCAACCCGATCGGGTACGGAAAGCCGAGAAGGGCCATCGATCCGCCGTAGAACAGCGCCGACAGGCCCGCCAGCGCCAACTGCGCACGCGTGTATTGCGCGAGCATCGCGTCGATGGCCTCGACGGTCCGCTTGACGCCAGCCCGATCCCGTCGGCGCGCGAAGACGTCGACCGTCCCGTCGATGAGCGCGGCACGGTTGGCGAGCAGAAACACGGCGACGACCGGCACCATCAGCAGCCAGCCCGCCTCCTGCGCCGCGGCGACGACAGCGCCGGCCGCCCGCCCGGCGCCGTCCGCAATCAAGCTGCTGTGTTGCGCGAGGACGCGGCGATCGCTCAGGCGCGCGAGCGCGCCGGGCAGGCTCGCATTCCATTGCTGCAGTTGCGCTGCGACCGCTGGTCCAAGCGCGTATCCGGCGCCAGCCACCAGCAGCGTCCCGAACGCGTATACCACCGCGATCGCGGCGTGACGGCTGCCCGACCGCGCGGGCAGCCGTCCTTGTACCCAGGCGACCAACGGCTCGAGCAGGTACGCCACGAGCAACGCGAGGACGAACACCACCAGCGTTGCCCTTGCGGCGTAGACCACCGCTGCGATGGCCGCAAACAGCGCGACGGTCGTCAGGACGTTACCGGTGCGATCGTCGACGGCAAACACGGCACCCGCTCCTCACCGAAGGAAGACTTCGGCGGCGTTCTTGGGAACGACGAGCGCTCTGGCGCTCGCGGTATCGGACGAAAACGATCCGAAGACCGACGGGTCGTCGCGGAAATGCTGCTTCAGCGCGTCGACGCGATGCTGATTGTCGGGATGGTCCGAGAGCAGCTGCGGGATTTGCGCAGTGTCGGCCTTGTCGAAGTCCTGGAACAGCCACACGAGACCCCACGGGTTGTAATTGCTCGCCGCGCAGACGTCCGCGCCCGTCAAATCGGCCGCGGACTCGGCGTCTCGTGAATACCCGAGCGAACGCAGCTTGCCAATCAACGCAATCGCCAGCACGTGGGCACGACTCGGCCCAAGGAGGATCGCGGCGCCGAGCTCGCGGCGCTCGACCTGCCGCTCTTTCTCGATCAGATGCATCGAATCGTGGTGGATGGTGTGCGACACCTCGTGGCAGATCGTTCCGGCCAGCTGCTCGGTGTTCTTGACGAAGTACATCAGCGAATCGGTCACGTACACGTTGCCGCCCGGGGTTGCAAAGGCGTTCGGCTGCTGCTCGTGCACCAGATAGAACTTGAACGGATGGTTGTATCGAGGCTGCGCCGTCCGCGTGATCGCAGCGGCGATCGGCTGAAGCTGCTCGTAGAGCGGCGACGAGGCGACGACTTCGCCTTTCGCTTTCAGCTCGTCGAACACCTGTTGGCCGACCTGCTGCTCGTCGTCCTGGTTTCGGTCCTGCGCCGCCCGTGGCGTGGTCGCGCTTGCCGTCACCGCAAGCACGCACACCGCCACGACACCCAACCACGGTCGATGTGTCGTGCTGCCCATTGCCGGCTCCTTCCCTATCGGCGAATGCGACGCCTGGCCCGTTCCTGGCCAGGCGCCGCCGTTTGATCCGACGCTCACTTGCTCGCGATCTGGTTGGCGATCACCTGACGGGCGTTCACCTGGTTCATGTCCCGCTGGACGTCCTTCACCCAGCGGTCCTCGAGGACGACGACGAGCGCCGAGCTGTCGGGAACGAGCGACTGCCTCATGCTCTCGACGTCGTTGCGTGAAATGCCGACCGCCTCGCCGGTGAGGAAACCCACCGCACCGCCGGCGGTCGCGCCGACGGCGACGCCGATCGGCCCACCCAGCAGTCCGATGACGCCGCCGATGGCGGCGCCGACGCCCGCATCGGTCTTGCGCTGATCGCGGACGCGGACCTTGCCCTTGAGGTCCTTCGACACGACGGCGTACGCCTCGATGCGCTCGCCGGTCGCGCTCTGGTTCGAGCGCATCGTCTTGTATACGTCGGTGGCCGTGTCCTGGCCGTTGTACACCGCGTAAATCAGCGTTTCCGACTTGTCGTTCGCTGCGCGCAGCGACGCGACGCTCAGGGCGCCGGCGGCCATCACCGTGATGACCGACGCGACGACACCCCGCACGATTCCTTCAGATCTCATAGCTGCTCCTTCTGTCTCGTTTCGCGTTGTGACCTTCACTTCTTCGACGACTGACCCTTGAAGCTGGAGGTCACCCGATCGAGCTGCTGCAGCCTGGCCTTGGACTCCTGCACCTGCGCGGAGATCCTGTCCTGGTACGCCTTGAGCGTTGGACTCGGCGCCGCTTGCGTTTTTGCAGCAGCCATATCGCATATACCTCAGTTCGATCAGTGGTTGTGCAGCGTCGCTTCGATCTTCGCCTGCTGCTCGGTGCTCAGTGTCGTGCGCAGGATGCTGCCGCCGTAGCCCTTGAACTGGGCGGCCACGAGATCCGGATCGATCGCGCGCAGGAGCGCGAAGATGGCGGAGTCGCCCGGCTGGACCATCGTGCCCACGCGCTGCACGAAATCTTCCGAGATGCCGAAATCCTCTTTCCACGAGTCCGCATCGATCGCGCCGGCGGTCGCGCCGAGCGTGCCGCCGCCGATGGTCCCGGCAGCGAGCACCGCCGCCGCGCTCGCGCCGCCGGTGAACGGGGCCGCGATCAACGCGCCGAGGAGCGCGCCGAACAGTCCGCCCCACGCCGCGCCTTCGCCCGTCGTCATCTGATAGCTCTGGTCCACGCGCAGCTTGCCGCTGTAGTCGCGATAGACCGCGACCGCGTCGTTGAGGTCGACGACCCAGCTGTTGTTCATGTCCTGCAGGGTGTTGAGCACCTCGGACGCGCGGTACATGTCCTTCTTGAATCCCACGACGATCAGTTCCGCCATTGCTCTCTCTCCTTCTGACTGTGTTGAGTTACTTCGGCCGCGCGACTGACGCGAGCACGGCTTCGGTGTAGGGCGACGCGAATCACCCCGTCTCCCATTCCGCGCGGACGTCACTGCAATTCGTGCACCCGTGGTCATCGGAGCGCCACTGCTCGAAATGACTGTGGATCTGCGACTGCGCGAACGTATGGGCCGCGACGAGTGCCAGTCGGCTACCACGTGCCAACCAATTCGCACGCCGGCGTCCGTTGCGGATCGACCTCGCGTCCGTACGGGCGTCTGATCGCACGGCTCACGAATCAGCCGACGAGCACGGCGTTTGCTGTGACCGGGTCGGCGTGCGCGCACGCGGAATGGGAGTCGCTATATGAATGGTGTGAAACTGCGTATCGTGATGGTAGTCGTCGTCGGCGCGGTGTCGATGTCCGTGCCGGCTCGTGCCGAGACGCTCCTGACGCCGTGGCTCGGCGCCAACACGGGCGGTCGCGACGCGCCGGCGGCTATCGACTTCGGCGTGACCGCGGGCACGACGGTTGCCGGAGTAATCGGCGTCGACGTCGACTTCGGCTACTCGCCGGACTTTTTCGGGAACAACCTGAATAGCTACCTGCTGACGACGATGGGGAACGTGACGGTCGGCATTCCTTTCGACGGCACTCGCCGAGCGGGCATACGTCCGTACGTGACCGGCGGCATCGGTCTGATTCGAGCTCGCATCGACAGCCCGTTGTACGGCTACTCGCTGGCGAACAATGACTTCGGCGTTAACGTCGGCGGTGGACTGACGGCTTTCTTGAGCGGCCACGTCGGCGTACGGGCGGACCTGCGATACATTCGCAGCGTGGAAGACGACAACTCGACGACTCCGTTCGGCCGGATCGATGTCGCTCGTCTGCATTACTGGCGCACGTCATTCGGCGTGGTGTTGCGGTAGGTGCCCGACTAAGTCGAAGTGCAGCGCTCAGACGACCATTGATCGTTCCGACCGTCCTTCAACGGCTGTCGCGCGACGGGTGGCTGCTCTTTGCCACCCGGTTCCTCCGGCTGTTCGCCTACGGATCGTTGTCCGTCGTACTGGTCTTCTATCTGATCGGCGTCGGACTCAGCGAGGCACAAACGGGGATGCTGCTGACCCTGACGCTCGCGGGCGACACGGCCGTCTCGCTGGTCCTGACGACCCGCGCCGATCGCTTCGGGCGCCGGCGCACGCTGGTCGTCGGCGCCACGCTGATGGCCGCGGCCGGGATCGTCTTCGCCTCGACCCACAGGCTCTGGCTTCTCGTGCTCGCCGGCACGATTGGAGTGATCAGCCCGAGCGGCAACGAAGTTGGACCGTTCCTGCCGATCGAGCAGGCCGCGCTTGCTCACGTGGCCACCGACCGTTCGCGCACCGAGGTGCTTGCCTGGTACACGCTCGTGGGATCCTTTGCGACCGCACTCGGCGCGCTTGCCGCCGGCATGGTCACGCGAGGCTTACACGCGACCTCGAATCCGCCGGTGGCCGGATACCGGGCGGTCGTCGTCCTGTATGCGGTGATCGGCGCGACGCTGGCGGCTTTGTTCGCGGGTTTGTCGCGAGCCGCCGAGGCGACGAGCTCGAGCGAAGAGAAGACCGCGCGAGCGACCGTCGCCGGCCTCACCGGCCTCGACCGATCGCGGGACGTCGTCGTGAAGTTGGCGGCGCTGTTCGCTCTGGACTCCTTCGCGGGCGGCTTCGTCATCCAGAGCTTCGCCGCGTATTGGTTTTACCTGCGGTTCGGTGTGGATCCTGCCACGCTCGGGACGATTTTCTTCTGGGCGAACATCTTTGCCGGCTTCTCCGCGCTCCTCGCGTCCCGGCTGGCCTCGCGGTTCGGCCTCATCAGGACGATGGTCGCCACGCATATACCTTCGAACGTTCTGCTGATTCTCGTGCCGCTGATGCCGACGTTCCCGCTCGCCGTCCTGGTGCTCCTCGCGCGGTTCAGCATCAGCCAGATGGACGTGCCCACGCGGCAGTCCTACCTCATGGCCGTGGTGAGCCCGGACGAGCGATCCGCGGCCGCTGGAATCGCAGGCGTCGCACGCACGATCGGTGCGTCGATCAGTCCGTTGATCGTCGGCTTCCTGTTCGCGCGACCCTCGTTGATCAACCTGCCGTTCTTCATCGCCGGCACGCTAAAGATCGCCTACGATCTGCTGCTGTACAGAGCGTTCGTCTCTGTACGGCCTCCAGAAGAGGTCCTGCCGCCTGGGCTTCAGCGGCGCTGACCGACGTGCGTTTGCGAGCTACGCGACATCTCGATACGCCTCGGACTGATCACGCGCGATCACTGGCATCGGGACCGCCTCGACGGCGATCGCCTGTTTCGCGGCGCACACGCGGAAGTGATCGGCGTCCTTCCAGTGCATCGTGATCGGCAGCTTGATGCGATCGTCGATTACACGCTTGAGGAATCGGGCGCCAAACGCGACGCTGTATCCCTCGTTTGCGAGCTGGTCCAGCGCTTCGTCGTCGATCTCTATCGTCTTGCCCGCCTTGGCCAGTGTGGCTTCGAGCTCCATCAGATAGCCGCCGGCAATGCGCCGGACGTCGCTGGCCGTCAGCGGCGCGAAGAGAATCACGTCGTCGATCCGATTGCGGAACTCGGGCGACAGACGACGTTCGAGCTCACGCCTGATCTCACCCTCCACGTGATCGATGTCAGGGTGCTGGGCAAGGAAGCCGAGCGGGCTCGTCAATTTGCGGAAGTGCTCGGCCCCGAGATTCGACGTCATGATGATGAACGCATCGCTTAGATACACGCGCCGTCCGCGCCCATCGGCCAACCACCCCTCGTCGAACGCCTGGAGGAACACGTTCAGCAGCGTGGGACTCGCCTTTTCGATCTCGTCGAGGAGCACGACCGTGTGCGGATTGTCCCTGAGCTGATTCGTCAGGATGCCGCCGCGGTCGCTGCCGGCGATGCCTCGCGGCATGCCGATCAGTTTGTCGATCGACACGGCGCCGTCCTGGTACTCCGACATGTCGATCCGGATCATCTTCTTTTCGTCGCCGAACAGAAACTCGGCGACCGCCTTGGCCAGCTCCGTCTTGCCGACGCCGGTCGGGCCGAGGAACAAGAGGACGCCGTCGGGACGATCGAAGCCGTCCTTGAGCGGTCCCTTGTTGAGCCTCAGTCGACGCGCCACGGCACGTACGGCCGGGGACTGTCCAACCACACGTTGCTGTAACTGGTCGTCGACGTTCTTGAAGCGGTCGGTCACGTCGCGAAACACCATGTCGGCCGGAATTTGTGCGGCGTCCGAAATAACGCCGACCACGTCGTCCGCGGTCACCTCGGCGCGCCCGTCCATCTCCGCCCGGACAGAGGCTGTATCGAGCCAACCGATGACTCTGTCGGGGAGATGCAGGTGCCGCATGTAGCGGAGCGACATGTCGAGCGCCATCTCGATCGCTTCGTCGAGGAGCTCGACCGAGTAGTTCCGCTCGAGGCGCGGGCGTAGCTCGTAGAGGATCCGACGCGTCTCTTCGATCGGCGGCTCCGGCACGGTCACGCAGCGGAACCGGCGCGCGAGCGCTTCGTCTTCCTGGACGTACTGCGTGTACTCGCTCCGCGTCGTGGCGGCAATCATGCGGACTTCGCCGCGCGCGAGCACCGACTTCAGAATCTGCGCGGCATCGGAGGGCCCGCCGAGCGCCGATCCGGCGCCGACCAGCGTGTGCGCCTCGTCGACGAACAGGATGAACTTCGGCCGCTCCTTCACTTCCTTGATGACGTGCTCGAGGCGCTCCTCGAACATCCCGCGGAGCATCGTGCCAGCGACGATCGCGTTCATCTGCAGATTGAGGATCTGACAGTCGCGCAGCCGCACGGGCACGATGTCGGGCTCGAACTCGATGCGCCGCGCCAGCCCTTCGGCGATCGCCGTCTTCCCTACGCCAGGCTCGCCGACGAGCATCACGGAGTTGCTCCGCTCGCGGTGGCTGAGGATCTGGAGCACCTGCTGAATCTCTCGATCGCGACCGAACACCGGCGGAAGCTTGTCCTGCCAGGCGAGCAGATTCAAATTGGTTGCGAACTGCTTCAAGTATGTCGGCAGGTCGAACCGCTTCCTGAGGCGCTCGTTGCGCAGTTCGATGTCGCGGATGTGCGAATCGAGCCGCGAGACGAGCACCGCAGGCTCGACCCCGTGCTGTCGCAGAATCGACGCCGGCACGCCGTGCGTCTCTTCGAGCAGCGCGAGCAGGAGATCGCCTGCCTCGACGCCCGAATGGCCCGCGCGGACCGCGTGGTGAAGCGCCAACTTGCAGACAAGCTTCGCCGTCGGGCAGACGCGCACGTCGCAGCGGGCGCGCGACGGCACGCGGCACAGCTGACTGTCAACGGCTCGAAGGATCTCGACGTGGTTCACGTCCCCGCCACGCATCGCGGCGGCGAACAGGTCCCACTCGGCCTGAGCGAAGGCGATGAACATGTGCGTGCCGGTAAGCAGGGAGTGCCCACGCCGGCGCGACTCCTCTACGGCGCGGTCCATGACTCGCTGCGCGCCTTCCGTCAATTTGCCTGCGGGAATGTCGAGTTCGTCGCCGTACACGTCACCCTCCGTTCTGTCGTCAATTCAGAAAGAGCCACTTCGCCATCTCGCGCCGGAGCCCTACCCTGCGGTACCGTCTCGCGGGCGAGCGAGACCGCCGACAAAGATCGCCACGCCCAGCAGCCCCACGACCACACCCGCTGGCAGCAAGACAATCGTCGCCGTCATCCCGAGTCCCAGCATCATCATCGTGAACCCGACAATCACCGCGGCGAGCCGACCGAACACGCGCCCTACGATGTCGGCGACTCGATCGATCGAACGTGAGAACAGTGTCATGCCGAACGCATGGAGCAAAGCGCGTGCTCGTTCCGGGCCCGTCACAATGCGCGTGAATTGCCGCCGATGCGTGCCAATCGGCTGGCAGATGGTTGCTCGCTGGCATGACGGTTCGTCCGCGCCGCGCCCCGCGCAACTGAAAGCACCGTTGCCTGCGGCCGATTGTGCGCGTCGCCGGTCCGGCACCGCGCTTGCCTGCGTGTTCGTGCGAAGAGGGCATGAACCATGGCCACCGAATGCACGACATCGAATGTGAGGCTCAGCAACTGGACGTTGGCGACGGGCACGACGCCAGCTGAGCGTCATGTCTATCCGACCGTCTCCGAGCGTAGCGGGCGGCATTCAGAGTAGGGAAGCCCGGTCATGAGCAGCGCGCTTCGGATCGTCATCGCGGTGAGCGGACATTCGCAGCGAGCGGACTTCCTGGATGCGTTGTTTCCGGATACGGGCGAGTGCGACGTCATCGTCATGGAATCGCTCGCGGGCGCGTACTCACGTGTCAAGCGAGAGATGCCCGACCTGATCATCGTCCTGTGCGAGGTCGACGACCTCGCCGCGTGCCAGCTGCTCTCGATGCTGACGATGGACGCCGCAACGTCCTGGATTCCCGTCGAAACGTGGGCGACGACGCCTGAAACGAGCGAGTTCACCGACATCATGGCGGACGTGAACCTCCACTCGTCGTCTCGAGGCGTCGCGATCCAGATGAATTGACGTTCGGTGTGATTGATGTCGGGGGCGTTATGGAGCTGATGCTGAGCGACGACGAGGTGCAGACCTTCCGAGAGTTGCTGCACGACTATTTGCCAGGGCTTAAGTTCGAGGTGGCGCGCACACACGGGTCGGAAATCCTGCACGTGCTCGTCAAGCGCCAGACGCTGTGCGAACGGCTGCTGGACAAGCTCTCCGCGGCGCCGACGCGCCGGTAGGTCCCGTCATGCTGATGCTATAGCGTCGGGCAGATGGCCCCCGGGCCGAAGATGATGATCGCTGCAACTGGTAGAACGTGGGACCCGCCACCTGCCAGTGGTGCTTCTTGTACAAATCTCGGAGCGTCGTCGTGTCGGCCAGCAGTTGATTCAGATTGTCGACGGCTTCCCTGCAGGCGGTTTCCGAGAGCGCGATCGGCATACGCACGAGGGGGCCAAACGGCTGAATCTCGTGCGCCTGCTGATGCACGACCGGCGTGGCGCGCGCGATGATCGTGTCCGCGTCGAGCGTCTTCATCTCGATTCCCTCCACGTGTTTGTCACACGAGCCAGCCGAACGATCACACGCTCACCTCGTTGGCGATCGACGGGCGCTCGATGCCGAGCTTCTTCATCCGGAACTGCAGCGTGCTGCGGTTGATGCCGAGCCGCGTCGCCGCGCCGCGCGGGCCGGAGAGCATCCACCTCGTGGCCTTCAGCGCCGCGACGATGTGCGCGCGCTCGGCCTCCTCGAGAGTCTCATCTGCGACGGGCCTCTCCGACGCACCCATGCGCTGATCCAGTTCCGACACCGGCACGCGCAGCTCGTCGCCCGCCGATCGAATCACCGAGCGCTCGACGACATTCTGCAGCTCGCGGATGTTCCCTGGCCACGGGTGCGCGACCAGCGCGTCCATCGCTGTCGAGGCGATCCTCGTCACCTTCCGGTTCATACGCCGCGCCGCCTCGCGCACGAAATGGCGCACGAGCAGCGGGATGTCCTCCGGCCGCTCGCGCAGCGGCGGCACCTCGATCGGAAACACGTTCAGGCGGTAGTAGAGATCCGCGCGGAAACGCTTCGATCCGATCATCTGTTTCAGATTGACGTTCGTCGCCGCGACGACCCTCGCGCCCGTCCGCTGGGTGTGCGAGTTGCCCACGCGCTCGAACTCGCGCTCCTGCAAGACGCGGAGCAGCTTCGGCTGCAGCTCCAGCGGCGCTTCGCCGATCTCGTCGAGAAAGATGGTGCCGTGGTTGGCGAGCTCGAAGCGGCCGATCCGCTGGGCGACCGCCCCGGTGAACGACCCCTTCTCATGCCCGAACAGCTCGCTTTCAAGCAGGCCTGTCGGAATCGCGGCGCAGTTGCACTTGACGAACGCGTGCGAGCGTCGGGCGCTCATATGGTGCACCGCACTCGCAACGAGCTCTTTGCCCGTTCCCGTCTCGCCGCAGATCAAGACGGTCGACTCGGTCGGCGCGACCAGCTTGATCTGATCGACGAGGTCGCGCAGCGCGCGGCTGCGGCCGACGATGCCCTCGTAGACCATGTCTGCCGGACCCACATCGGCGAGCGGCAATGTGGCGATCTCGGAGCCCGCGCGCGAGGCTGGAATGAACGGGACAACGAGAGATTCCAATCGATCCGTTTCGGCGAGACTGACTGCGTGCGCGCTCATGATCCACCGCCTCGTCTTTCATCACCGCTTCTCTCTCCCGATGCATCGAGAGAACGCCGGTTTCGAAGCATTGTGGAGGCAGCGCCTGCTGCGAGCAACCCTAGATGGGGTGTGTGGCGGACTCGATCGTGACGGGCGGCGGCTCATTCGAGCGGCGAGATAGGCTCTGACGAGTGTAACGAACGGCTAACGCTCTGACGATGCGGGAGGGCGGCTCCGCCGGTCGCGAATGTCGACGCGCTTCCACCCAAACAGGCGAGCGTCGATCGACCAGACGCCGGGCCCGAGCAGCGCCAGGGCCGCACTGAGGGTTCCCAGCAGGATGTAGATCCACGCGTCGGCAGGCAGCAGGAAGATTTTCAGCGTCTCAACGGCCACCACCAGCGTTCCCGCGATCGGTGTCCAGAGACCGATGAGGAGAAGAAACCCTCCGCCGATCAGGAGAACGGACAGTTCAATCAGCAGGCTCGACGGGTCGCCCTCGAGCCCGATGACCCCACGGTACATCAGTGAAATCCCGGTGACCAGGCGCATCAGCAGAAGGCCGAGGCCCGGCAAACCAGAAGCGAATGTCGAGAAGAGTCTTCGCAAGGGAACCCTTCATGACGGTACGAAATCCCAGATTCCGGGGAAAGCCCCGAAAGAGGGGCGCTGTGACTCTTTCGAGTGAGCTAGAGCTCGATGATGCCGCGCTTCAGCCCGATCATGGCGGCGTGGGTGCGGTCGTTGGCGCCCAGCTTCGAGAGGATGTTCCTGACGCGCCCCTTTACGGTTTCTTCAGTGATCGACAGCTGATCGGCAATCTGCTTGTTCGCGTTCCCGGCGGCAATCAGCCGCAGGACGTCAATTTCCGCTTTTGTCAGGGCGTCGTCGGTGGCGTGCTCGGCCAGTTCGTAGGAGGCCTCGGCCGACACCATCTTCTTCCCGGCGTGGACCGCGCGGATGGTATCCAGCAGTTCCTTGTGCACCTGATTCTTCAGGAGGTAGGCCCGGGCGCCAGCCTGGAGGGCGCGCATCACCTGCACGTCGCCGCTGTACGTAGTGAGCACGATGATCCGGGCATCGGAAAACTCGCCGCGAATCGCGCCGATCGCATCCACGCCGCCCATCTCCGGCATCTGCAAATCCATCAGCGTGACGTCGGGACGATGGGTGCGGAACGCCTGGACGGCTTCGCGACCGTTGGAGCATTCAGCCGCCAGCGTCATGTCCGCCTGACCGCCCACGAGCGCCGCGATCCCTTCGCGCAGCAAGGGATGATCGTCGACGACAAGGATTCGGATCGGAACGGAGTCGGCGCTCATGCGTTCGTTCCCGTTTTTTTCGTAAACCACCACGCCCGGCGACGACCACGAGCCGCGGCGTACGCTTTGGCGGCGGGAACCGCCAGATCGATCTCGGTGCCGACGCCGACCTCGCTCCACACGTCCAGGCGGCCGCCGACGAGCTCGGCGCGCTCGCGCATGCCGGGCAGGCCGAAATGTCCGAGCCGGTCGTCGGCCAGTACCGGCGCGTCCATGCCCTTGCCATCGTCCCGGACCTGCAACCGGAACTGCCGGTCGTCGTATGTGATCTCCACTTCGATCCGGCGCGCTTGCGCGTGGCGGAAGGCGTTGCGTAGCGCTTCGCCGGCGATTCGGTAAATCTCGTCGCGCAGGATCGGATGGAGATCCTGCGGTGTGCCCTCCACGGCCACGTGGACGACGGTGCCCTTCCCGTTCGCGCCGCTGGTGGCAAGCTCGTCGCCGAGCGTGCTGATGGCGACGGCGAGATCGTTGGTGACGACCGTGGACGCGCGCAAGCCCTGAATCGCGTCGCGGCCTTCGGTGATGGCCTGCGCCGCTCGATCGATCGCGGTGTCCAATTTCTGCTTCGCTTCAGCCGGACGCTCCGGGAGCATGTTGACCGCGGCCTGAAAGCTGAACAGCACGCCGTGGCAGGTCTGCAGCACCGTATCGTGCAGCTCCCGTGCGACGCGCGTGCGCTCGTTGACGCGTTCTTCCAGGCGCGCGTTGAATTGTTGCGCGACGTACCGCAGCCGCAGTTGATGCAGCCCGCCGATCAGCGTCAGCACAGCGACCACCAACGAGAGACGGAACCAGGCGGTCTGGTAGTAGGCGGGGGCCACGCTCAAGGTGATCGCGGTTTCTGGCCCGTTCCACAGCCCCTCGCTGTTGCTGGCGACCAGCCGGAATCGATAGGAGCCG
>Ga0137394_10001030_pt1 | contig 20034 bp, 26 predicted proteins | sample czobulk116metaG_FD_108278 | JGI IMG/M metagenome (GOLD analysis project Ga0137394, IMG submission 108278) | Vadose zone soil microbial communities from Angelo Coast Range Reserve, California, USA - czobulk1.16 metaG | ecosystem: Environmental > Terrestrial > Soil > Vadose zone | place: USA...
CCTTTGTTCAGCTGTGACCATCCAACTTGTGAATGCGGTTGGCTAGATGCACACGATGCGGCAACCTTGACACGCTCTGCGCAGGAACGGGGCCGTCAACTTACCGGGCCTGGTGATGTAAACGCTGAGTCATGTCATCTCCCAAAATCACGTGCCCATTTGCTGACTGTACACCAACTCCGGAGTCCTCGTAATGACGTAAGCAAGAACTCGACCATTAGTGATTCTAGTCACGTGTGATGGGCGGTATATACATATCTCCCGATCTTCCCGAGCACAAACGCTTCATAGTTTTTGCATCATGGCTCCCGTCGCCGTCCTCTCGCAAAGCACATTCGCCATCCCGCTGTCGTACGCCCCTCTCGCGCCAACCCGGCTCATCGCCGATTCAGACGTCGTCGATCTTTCCTCGCCGCCCCGACGAGCGCCGAAAGAGCGCACCCCGTCCGTCCGCACCGCATTTGCGTTCGACACGGTGGAGAGCGCCGTCGCGGCCATGGCGCGCGGTGACTTCGTCGTCGTGATGGACGACGAGGCCCGCGAGAACGAGGGAGACCTCATCATCCCCGCCGTGGGTTGCTCGACGGAGCAAATGGCGTGGATGATCAAGCACACCAGGTAGCTTTTACCCCTCCCCCTCCCCCGACTCCGCACTCACCGGACTTTGATATCTCCATCCTCACCGTCTCTCCCTCCCTCCATGGTGCCCCTTCTTCGCTGTCCACGCCGTCCGCGTCCGTCCGACGTCGTTGACGCAGTGGGTACATCTGCATCTCGCTGCCGGGCGATCGTCTCGAGGCGCTCTCCATCCCGATGATGGTCCCGCAGAATGAGGAGCGCCACAGGACCGCATACACCGTCACGGTCGACTACAAGCACGGTACGTTCCCCCTTCCCTTCTCCCTCTCGTTCGCCTACTTTCGCTCTGCATGTTTCGACGAACGCGCTCCCCAGGCACATCGACAGGCATCTCAGCGCATGACCGCGCACTCACGGCCCGCGCACTGGCCGCGTCCACCACCACCACAGCAGCCGTCCAGGCGCACGACTTTGCGCGCCCCGGGCACATGGTGCCGCTGCGCGCGCGACCGGGCGGCGTGCTCACCCGACGCGGGCACACCGAGGCGGCGGGCGACCTTTGCGCGCTCGCGGGCTTGCCGCGCGTGGGCCTACTCTGCGAGCTCGTGAATGACGACGAGGTAGGGAGCATGATGCGCCGCGACGCGTGTCGCGCTTTCGCAGACCGCTTTGGCTTGCCCATAATCAGCGTTGCCATGCTCGTCGAGTACCGCGAGCGGACGGAGAGCCGACAGAACGCTACTACCATGTAGCGAGGTTGTGATGATAAAAAAAAAGCAAACAAGGCATCTGGTGTAGATGTGCTAGATATTTTACGGGATTCTTTTGATGTTGTACTGATCAGAGCATATACTACTGTAATGTCACTCTTTCGTGATGAGGATTGAATATTGAATCACTGGCGCGCCCGAAGACATCAGAGATCGCCTCCTTAGTAGGCAGGGATATCGTAACGAGTCGTAACGCGGCGCGGGGGCGCTGAACGGGAGTTCTGAAACTGCCATTCATCTATTCATTCATGGGACACGCCAATGCTGTATGTGTTGCTACCCACAAGGAAATTAGATCAACGACTTGAAAAACCTTTCACTGTCAAAAAAGAGGAAATGGGACAAGGAGGCGGGAAGGGTTCACGACCGACGAAGCAAGGAGGGGCTAAATTCAAGGGGATCACAGGATCTATTCCCATCTCATAGAGGTGAGAAATTTGAATACGGAAGGGTGGCCCAATAACAACATAAATGTTTTGCTAATGGCGTTGATGCTTTCCGCTTGGTTGACTTGGGGGGGTGTGCCCGATGTGATGTCGACAAACTGTAGGCCTCGCGGCCGGCGGACAGCACTCGCACCGCGAGAACGTACAGCATCTGATCGGTCACGCAGAAAACGATACAGGCCAGGCGAGAGAGAGAAAACCAAGTGGGCTGTGCCTTCAATTGGCCCTGTTCGTCGCGGTGAGGGTGAGCAAGGCAATTAGACAGGCACTTTGTAGGGCGGGAGCAGTGAGCCCTTGCAACTGAAGGTCCAGGAGAGGAAGAGTGAATGTCGGTTCAAGTTCTCGCCTTCACGATCAAGTACCACAGCAACCCTTTTTTACTGCATCATCAACACCGCGAGACGTCGTCATCGGCGCAACTCAATTTGTCGGGACGCCGTGAAGTTCCTGCTCCGTTGACGCAAAGCAGTTCGGTGAAAGACGAGCGCCGCGATGATACCCGCAAGGAGTAATAGACAGGAGAGAACTCGTGCATGCGGAGACGCAGCAGACAGATGGTCGCCCCGAGGTAAATGAATGAGTCGAGATGATTGATTTTAAATGCGCCATTGATGGTGGCTCTAATGAAACGATCGAGCGAGGATGACGGAAATCGCCCTTCCGTCCTCAGACCTCAGCCATCACTGCAGTGAGCATCGTTGGCTTGCCGATGAGGAATTTTATCATCCACGTATAACAAATGGGTGAGTCACGGTTTCAGAATTTCATGTCCTTAAATTTCTTGTTTCACTTATGTCCAGTTGCAAAACTTGGCGCTGGCATTTATATTACACGGCCCCAGAGAGCCTTCGCGAGGTACGAGTATGAGCACCACATGTATTTCAGCGTCTTGCTGCCGGCTGCCTCGCGAGGCGCGCGTATTGATTAGTAGTGCATCTATTGGTCTCGTCATGGGGGTAATACAAATTACGAAAGTCAATCGACTCCCGGATGTGTGCTGGAAATGATGTGAAAATCACAGGGGCGGCAGCGGTCTTCGGCACTGTGGACAAATATTCTGCAAAAGAGAAAAGACCATGGTCAGTCCTCCATCAACGCTCAGGCAGTACACCGTTGGAATTGTCTTTACCTTGATCGCAAGCCACTGTGTACGCCATCATCATCAGAATCATCAACCGCCTCGGGCAAAGAGAAAGGGGAAAACTCACCCGCTCAAGACACACCGTATGCTTTTAATATACGTAACCAAAACCGATCAGTGCACCTGTCACATGGCGAGGAGAGAAGAGAGAAATACCCACAAATAGATGGGCGCACGGTGCGAGGCTGTATGATGCGCGCGCGTGGACGCCTCGCCGAATCGATTTGCCCGATACGTCCTCGGGCGGGCGATCTATTGCGTCCATGCAGATCGCGCAGTCGCCCAACGGGCCTCCTTCCGTGTCCGGGAGTGGCGGGTGGTAGTCATACCCTTGCGAATCCGCGAGCTGCGCGCGGACGGCCATCAGATCAGAGTTTAGAAACAGGGGAATCGGATCGAATGACGTACGCGCTGTGGGAGGAAGAACGCAGGCCCGAATGAGGTCTGCAGTCCGAGTATCGCCGCTTGTGCGCAGGCGAATAACGAGAGCAGGTATACCCAAGCTGTTGATAGCGTCAACCACGAACGAGAGCAATCGGCACGTGACGTACGGCGTGGTTCCACGTCCATCACGTTCTTGGGACATCCAAGGAGATCTACAGGACAAGAAGTTCAGTTCAGTCCAGATGTTGCTCGCCTGAATGAGAATGCATACACATTGCCAGCAACATTCTTCCCACAGTCGTCCCGATGATATACTTTCTTCCCAACGCACAAGGCCTTCCACGGCGCGCAGCACGCATGATCTGCGGTGCCCAGATGGATGCGTACAGCAAGGCAAGAAAGACAACCCCAAGTCCTGGCGCGACCATGACACGTACGACGAGGGCGAGTACGATGAATATGAAGTACCCTGCTCATACGTTCATGATCAAGTAGCGGGAGCGAGAGCGGAGAAGCGGGCATACAGATACGGTTATGTTCATCGTACCAGACAAATTGGACGATGAAGCGAAGAACGGAGAGCCAAGGCACTCCTTGGCCTGGAAGTCGTTGCTGAGCGGTATTGGGTAGTAACGACGCTGAAGAAGCGTTTGTAGTCTGTCCGTTTGTGGGCGTCCTCGTCGGTGACGTATTCGTTGTGCTCACTGGTGGTGATGGTGGCCGGGTAGTCGGGGCAGTTTGGGGGGAGGACACTGGAGGGAGAGTGACTAGGTCCTCTGGTGCTTGAACCTGTTGAATGAGAAGGACGAATTGCTGCAAAGAAACAAAGAAACAAAGAAACTATTAGCAGTATCCCCAGACTTTGGCCTATGCTTGACGCACCACTTCGTAGGCAAAGAGCGCACACGCGAGAAATGCAGGAGCGACCAGAGCGATCGAAGGCCGTCCGTCTGCGAGGATGGCAAAAGTAATATGCTACGAACACACGTTAGGATAGGGCGAACGACGTCACCAATCGTGTAGACCTACACCAGCAAACGCTATTGCGTCAGCCAAGGCCTGTGCGATGAACGACCAACGTGAGATCCGCGAGAGAGTAGCCGGAGTTCTGCACTCTGACATCTGCTGCGAAAGCAGCAAGAGCATGGCAAGGTAGACAAGCCCAGCGAACCCAGCATCTGTAAAAGATCAGCAGACGAAGAGCAAAGCCATGGTGTGGACGTACACGAGGTGACTTTTCTAAAGAATATGCGTGATCGCATCCCATCCGCATCTTTACCCACAATCAAAATGCCACATTCGGGGCTGATGACGGCCACGTCCAGTCGAAGGGGAGGTCGGTCAACGGTTGTGATGCCCGTGGGATGCATGAGTTCATCTTCGAGCTCGCGCATCGCCGCGGCCGAAACGTTCGACGGGTGAACTTGTGCATACACAGCAAATTGACACGTCGGATCTGGAGGAGTGGGATTCAACTCTAAAGAAAGGTCGTTCGAAGCCAAAAGGGTTATAAGTTTGGCAATATTGTCCTCGATGACGGGTACTAGGGCGCGGGCGGTAATATTAAGTTGCGATGGTGGAACGAGAGATGGTAAGGCACGGATATCAATAGACACCCTGGACACTAGCATTAGATCATCGCGGCATTGTATAGACGAGGACAGCACCCTGGGTCTTGAGCAAAGCCGTAGAGAGCTCCTGTCTCTAAGAATTGTATCCCTGAAAAGTCAAGTTGCAACTCTCGAGAATTGTTGCTATCGATAACCTCTATGTGACCCTATCATATCGCTGGTTTGGGCGCGCACAGCGATAGGATAACGTTGGAGACTTACATGCAACATGGCCACATCCTTAAATCCTTCCTTCTCCTTCTCTTTCTCATCGACCTTCACCGGCTTCGACATCAAACTCATGGCCACCTTGTTTGTTGCAGACCAATTCCAGCGGCCGAGCTTTTGCGCCACCTCTGTCTCGTTCCATTCGGCGGCGGGAACTAATTCCGAAGTGAGGTTACGAAATGAGGCGTCGCCTCGGATAAAGCCAGTTATATTTGAAAAATAAGATTGGATGAGAGGATTGAGAGCGCCTCGGCGGGGTACCGCATCGGATATGATGCGATACTCGCCTGGTGGCCGAGAGGGCTGATCAGATATTTTTTGGGTTAGGCATAGAAGGGGAAGCGAAACAAATTTGAAGCGAACGCACCATGACGAAATCGGTGGTATCTGAGCCGTTCAGCCAGGCCGAGTAATTGCCTAATTGCCACTCGAGCGAGGCGAGGGAGTCTTTATACTGGTTCCGGGCAGCGAGGTCGTCATTGCCGCCGTTGTTGGTCATCATGAAGACGAAGAGGCTGAGGATGAGGAGGGAGGTGACTGAGGCCCGCTTGGGGCGAGGATCGTTCGGATCCGTGCCTTCCGCTTCGCCACCGCCGCGGCCAAGGGTGGCTTGGGACGGGGCGGCACTCATGGCCGTTGTGTACGAGCGTTTACGCGTTTACGAGTGCACGAATCAGTGTTGAGTAAGACGAGAACCTGGGGATGGTCACGGTACGAGCAGAGGCTCTCACGTGAGCATACCATTTACGTGTCACCGGTGCTGTGCACAATCGCATCACGCCGTTTTCGCTTGGTTCCTCCCGTCTTGCTCCGCTTCACTGCCTCCGCCTACCCTCACAGTACCAGGGTTCCACAGCTTTCTCAACAACTGATGCCGTACCTTGCTCCGAAAACGCACACTTGCGAACCGCTGTTGTGCTGGCGAGCGGATCACTCCCGTAACATAGCTCATCTTCCCGCCGCGTTTTACCCCAAAAGCACGCCACACTCGTCTAACTCGACATTCGCGTCCTCGACGGAGCCCGCGCGTAGTACAGTACTCTACGTGTCCCCTGTTTGAAAATCGAGGTGGGCACGCGGCGCGACATGGTTGATGCGAACTGGCGTTTACTGGTGGCGTTACGTGATGCGAAACCAGCCTCAATTGAGGCGGCATGCGGGGAAGCGTTTCAGCGAGGGCGCCCGATCCTGCCACGGTATCCATGCGAAATACAGCAGAGCACGGCACCCTCATCTCTGGAGGCGCTGCATTTGCGCGTTTGTGACAAGTGCGCGCCTTACTCTAGTTTTTTTTTTCTTCGTCCCTGTGTCTCCCGACTGGTTTGTCTTTCCTCTGCGCGCTTTACCCTACCCTCCGTTCGTGCGATGTCACGGACGCGTATGCGTGCGTGCATCCTTGATCAAAACAGGGGTTTGCGTCAATCTAATCTCTTGACAGAAAGGCTGGGCTGAGGGCCGTCCTTTCTTTTCGCACTTTTCTGCCTCACCCCTCACTGTAAGCGCCGCGCGTCCAAAGCGACATCCGCTTTCCGTCCACTCGAATTCAAAGATGTTACCTAGTGGCGCCGGTTCATATCGCGACTTGTGTGGGGGGGTGGCGGGTGCCTCGTCAGTAATACATGTGGCGTGTGCTGCCCTGACCGTTTTCTTTTTGGTAATCTGGCAATCCCCCACGGCGCCAAAACATGCCGCGGTTTGCAAAACACTGGAATGTAGTAGCCACTAACTACATCTGAAGACAACGCCTTTGGCCGTTTTGAGTCACCGCAGGTCCACAGTGTTGGTAATACTACTTATTCGTCCTTCTCTCCAGATTATCCATCTGTCTATGTCTTGGGGTCCAAAAGCATCCGTGTTCCTCCCGCCGCCGCCGCCCCCTACGCCAGCCAGAGACCCATCGGAGACTAGCCTCATACAAAAATATCTGCCGACGGGCCATGGAGAAGCGGCAGAAGTTTGATCTCTCTGGCTGTTGCCTACTGTTTCCCCTTCTGGGTAATTCGCCTCCATACGAGCGTAAGCGAGCGGAAGATGATCAATCTTTCTTAAGTATGAATCACCTGACAACACTGATGCTACATACAGCACTTCACGTTCATCAGTGATCAGGAGATCAAGAATATTTATCTCATTTACAGTAGCACAAGAAGTGACTAGCAAACATTCATAACGTACGACATGTGACGCACAGTGATACAGTTCGCAAGACAGCAAGTTATCTATCATTCACGCAAAACGACATGGACCAGGCAATGCCCAGAACTGAGGCCTAGAATCGAACGAGACTGGGCTGACAGCGACGTGTATCCATCCATCTTGTTGTCATAGCTTTGAGCGAGCGAGTGTCGACATATATTCGCTTTAAAATCATGCTCATTGTTCGGGCTTTTTCTAAATTTTTCGGATCTCAGTTAAAAGCGCCCGATACGATGAGTAACCCATAGCGAAATGTCCGACAGATTGGGACGATATCCACGATTCAAAATCGTTCTTTTGGCGAGAGGGGAGGAGTCACGAGACAGGACGGCAATGTCACCAAGCTCCGAGCTAGTTACCTATGTTCCGGCCTTGCCGTTTTCCTTGGCGAATGAGATGAGGGTTGAGTTTGATTTTTCCCCAGAGGAAGGCTGAGAATGACGACGTTGCAAGAAGCAAAAGGCAAAAGTACTGTACCTGTGCATCTCTGTTGCCTTGTTTTTATTTTTATTTTCATCTCACATTGGTGCTTTCGGCATATCTGAAAAGCGAGTGCGTGCGTCATCGCGCGGATTACACGTGGAGTCAACCAGGGGCAAGCAGATACGCGAGCGGGGAGGTGGTGTTCACGCCGGGGTCAGTTGACCACCTCCGAATGAGCCCGCCCTTGCCATTGTCTTGTTTCATCCGGGTCCGCAAAAACCGACGTCATGGCATCCGCGGGGGCGGCGTATTGCACTGCAGTAGTACTAGTGGTGTACTGTACCGTACGTTAGTTCAATAACGCTGTGGTGCGCGGCGCTGCGAATGAGACAATTTTTTTTTTGGCACGCAGTCCCGTACTGTAGTTTATTTTCGTCCCCGGTCTGGCGCTCGAGTCACGGAACGTAAAGAAGCCCGGGGAAATCGGCCTGTCTATCTCCGCAGCGCAAAAGGCATCGCTGCCCGCACCACGAACGACGATTCGTAGTTTCTCGTTCGGATGATCCGAATGGATTCTAATTCTTGAAGCGGAAGCGATAGTTGGTTAATTGTGTGGTGAAACAGTTTGACTGACCTGATTCAGCAAGTACTTCGCCCAATCGGGGTCGGCCAACGCATAATCGGCTTTATCAAGCTCTGGCACCGGAATCAACAACTTTCATTTTTTTTTTGAGGTAAAGAAATCTCTTGCTTTTCAAATCCACATACGACTGAGGCAGAGTGGATCTCTTTCATTTTTCGTTCGAATGACTACAGTTATAGTAGATGTCCCACGCCGTTGCCGATCAGCGTCGCAAGTGGAGCACGGTGCGGGAAAAAAAACCCAAGAATGTGGTCTTGGTGGTCCGCAAAGAGCACCGTGACAACAGCCAATCACCGTGAAACAGTCAAGTCTCCACTCATCAGGCCCTTTAGAGGCAGGCCCAATTACACCACTATTTGGCCCGTGGCGCCGACGGGACACCCGCGGAATTGGAGGAGGGGCCGCTCCTCCAGGGCCCCAATGTAGCGCAAATTTGGACGACCGGTGCGACGGGGGCGGGAATGTTTCAACCAATTCCGAATTGCTCTGAGCGCTGAGCGTTGAGGGTGGTCCCACAAACGGAATCAATCTTTTAGGAGAGGACTGGGCCCGCCCACTGGTGGCATGATTACGGTGCTTCCGACCCTAAAAGTGTGCTAGTGGCGTGGCGGTGGAGGGGTGAACGTTGAGGAATTAATCGGGACTTGATTAGGGGCGGGCAAAGGGTCGGAAAGCAACGCCAGCCAGCGCCGGGATTGCACGACCGAAATGTTGCTGGTTTCGGATCTCGCACGCGCAACCAGGAGAGGACTCGTGATCACGGCCGCCGCCTACGCGTGAGAAGGTTGTCATAGGGGGCTGACCCACACCACACCTGAGGAGGGATTATTTGTCGTCCTTGCCAGCCGCCAGCCCGGGGGAAAGAGCTGTGATAATACCGGATGGGCGTGTGCGCGACATATGGTGTTATTTGAAGTACGCGACTTCAACTGCTGCATTCGGAACTGCAGCGTGCTTGGCGTTTACTGATTTAAATTAAAAAATATCAAAAAGCTACGCGAACGCATGTGGGTCCCGATGCAAGAAATACCAATCAAAAAATACAATATCCGGGATAGCAGAGCACGCTGCGCGGTGATTGTGGCCGGTGTACTAGTACTGTAGTGTGTTTGCCAAGATTGAGCTGCGGATCCTCGTGATCGAATTAACGGCGCAGGCGTTTGGGGGGTTGACGGATGACTCACTCAAAGAAGGGGACCAAATGAAGACCCCCAAGGAGAAGGAAGCGTGTCTGAGAGAGCAACTCGGTAAACCGGGACCGGGACCGGGACCGGGGAAGCGAAGAAAGGGGGCCCTTGGATAGGTTACATAATCAAGAGCGGCGCCAAACGCCGGAAAGTGAATGGATCAAGGTACGGATGCCTGTCTGTTGGGACGTCGTTGGGATGTTCAGGACGCGCGCGCAGAGGATGTCCATGAGGTTGCTGTGGCCACGTGTAAGACGGAAAACACGAGGGAAAGCCTGGTTGGGGATAGGTCGAGTTGTCGTCAGGGACCGGTGGACAGATGAGCCAAACTACGGGGTGAGTCGGAGTGTGAACGTTAAGATATCGTGGATCTCGATTGAAGGGTAGCCAAGCAACAAGCAACAAAAGGAAGCGCGAGACTGACCCGACGACCTGACTTGGCCTTTGACAGCCGCACGGCTGCCATCACTCGTTACTCTACGCCGTTCGACTCATCAACGAGGGCGCTCAAAAAATATCGGGCCATATTCCATCCCTGTCATATAAACACCATCCGAACAACTCCTCACATCCCTCGTACTTCCCTCCCTGTACCTTTCTCATCTACCTTCCCACTCCCTCCTCATGGCACATTACTCCTCTCTCTTCACCCTCGGCCTACTCTCCGACCGTGCCTCCCCTCCCCCATCCCCCAAACCTGACTTCTTCTATCAGTTCCGCAAGTCGTCACTTCCAACTAGGACACTTTCCACCAGACCTTCAGACGAATCTGCCTCTCCCTCAGAAAGTCTTCGCTCCCCACCCCAGTTCACGAACCCCTTCGCCAGCTCGCCCGAAGCGACCACCGAGCTTCGCTCCTTCCTCTCTCTCGACCTCGCGGCGGACAAAAGTTCTTGGACTAAGCGCCGCCGCTCCGACAAGCCTTTGTCCTCGCTCGATACAGATGTCACAATGAACCTTCCTCCGTAAGTGGTCAATATGACTGCTAATCCGTTGATGGTGTGCTTATGGCCGTCTGCATGGCCGTGCAGACGACAACGTATCCCGTCATCGCCACCACACTTCCCTGTACCAATGTCTCCCTCTCTTCCATCTGCGCGCCGCCCCTCTCGGGACTCCCTCCGTACCCTTCCGTCGCCGAGACCCGCGCCTTCTTCGGCTCTCCCTGAAGTTCCTTGCGAACCCAAAGAACCACATTCTCTCTCTCCGATCGTCATTCCAAGCCCCTCTCTTTTCCCTGCGTCTTTGTCAAATAGGTCGGAAGGAGGGCTCTCACCGACATCATTTCACGCACCTCTCTCTGCTCCCCCAACTACCTCCCTCTCCTCGCCTGGCACATCCAGTTCTTTCGTTCAGACCCCGCCTCTGTTATCACCCCTCTCGTCCCCAAGCTATCACACATCGCGACTGGGATCGTTCATGTCCTTTTCTTCTACCAGTCCCTCTTTTCGTACAGTCCGCAGGCGTAATATGGAGCGTTCTAATGCACTGGCCTGCCTCGAGGGACGGTCCCGTACCCCTGGTCGTGTTCCGCGGAAGGTACGCCAGAGAAACTTTATGAGCATGAGCGACGATGAAGACGAGGCGGCTGGAGACGATGAGGATGCGGGAGGAGATGCGGACGTGGAGGATGACAGTGACGCGCCTGAGCGACCCCCGCGGGCAAACACGTTCAGATCATCAGCGTCGTCTGCATCTCCACGACGAAGCCCAGGTAGAAAAGATCTTAGCGCTGGCACTTGGGCAGAGTCATGTTCGCCTGTTGACGAAGAAGAGGACCGCGTGCTCCCTGCAGTGTCTGCAATACCATCTCACGTCCAGGCCGCCTCATCGAAACCTAGATCGCGCTCCCGTCGCGGCACGCTGGAGTCTTGGTTTCCTTTGGCCAACTTTATCGATCTCAAGGACGACGAGTTACAAGGATGGCGCGGCGTCGTCGATATAAATGGTCTATGAGCTGAACCCCTCGCTCCCACCACCCTCCCTTGTGTTTCATCATATCATTATAATATGTTATGTGTGCTAATCGCCTTACAAGGCGGCTCATAACACATTTCCGTTCTCTTCCTCACTTTGATATACCCCGTTTGGCTCATTCTCGCATCATCGCAAAACCCAACCCCATTCAATCAAGCCCCTTGTGCAATTTATCTGCTTCCATTTCCATCTACTGCTGCAACTCCATACATTCATATCACTTATTGTGCACGCACTCTCGTTTTCACAAGTCAAACATCGTTTTGACTTTTTGTTCATTTGTGGGTCAAATATACACGGGGCTCGTCGATGCCAAACTTTCTGCTACACGGTCACTACATGTTTGTACTGTACAGTATATCTATTTTCCCTGCCATTTTGTCATACTACCTACCGTCGCTCGTTGTCTCGTTCACAGCGCGGCTACTCCACAATCATGTCTCTGATGGACGTTGATCCAGTGCGAGCCTTATTCGATCGTGTATGTAACAACCACCTTGCCCTGCACACGTGCATGAATGGGAAGAAAAGGCAAAAATCCAATCATCTACAGCGTGCGCACATGAGTGGTTCTGCTACTGTATCCGTATCCGTGATCCACCATCTCTAATCAAATAACACCCATGCACTATTCCAAAGAGAGTCTAATCAGTATCGGGCCGTGCGCGCCAGTACAGTACAGAACTGTAGTAGTAGCAGCTGACCCACTTACGATTCCTAAATCTACAATTTGCCCGCTTCCTCGGCGCGCAGAGGTGGCGCAAGCACAGAGACAGAAATGGGGGACCCAGGTGCACGTACACTACAGCGCTCCGCCCGATGACTCAAGAAGCCCCAAGCTTCCCTCCCTTCAACGTCATGGACAATAAAGCTAGATCAACATATATTAATGGGCGACTGACCACGTTGTTTCCACGTGCATTCTTTCGTAGCCACTTGTCCTGCCATCCATCATTAATACCGATGCCGGTGACTATAACAGTAACACATCGACCAGACGGTTTGCTGCGCACTGCCAGCTTTGGGGCTTTGGCTTTGTTTCTATGGGGAAAAAAAAAAAAAGGCGATCCTTTCCCTATCTTTTTGTTTTTTTCTCATACTGTGATGGATGGGCTATACAGTACCAGTACTGCACCCACTGGCAGTTGCAGTGTGATTTTGAGCCCGTCGCACGAGTTTGACAGGCGGGCGAAGCGCTCGCTCCTCATCAGAAACTCTCACCGGCTTCACCGGCCACAGTCAAGTGACGTGACGTGCAGTACTGTACACATCATTTTCGAGGGCCACAGAACCCCCTCCCGTAGTTTCTCCAACCCCGGTTGAGAGAGGCCATTAACAGTTTGATCCCTGTTTTTTTCCCTCCCCAATCCCGTTGGCCCCGCCATTGCTTGCCACTTTTGTGTTGCTGTACGTTCCAAAGGCACAGAAGCAAGCCGACTGACATTCATACATTTACTTCATTTATTCGATTTTTTTTTTTCTCTCTCTCTTCCCTGCAAGAAGCGATAAGTATGATTCATTTTGTTCAATCTCTCACCGACACTGTCAACAGTCATTTACAGTTATACTTGTCGTACATTCTGCCGGTGGCTGATCGTTACGTTACAGTATTGTATTTGTTGCTCGGGTATCAACTATCAAAACATGTTGATCACGCCAGTCTCGCAGTATATTGCTCACATTTATAGCTCACAGCATCCGGGCACCCCTAACTCAATAGCTGGGATACCTCAATACGCATCGATCGCTGCTGCCCATCACACGTACAGACCCTGTTTTCAGCATTAGCCGAGGGGGGGGGGGGAAGAGACAGACGAAAAAAAAACCGCGTTGCGAGTGATTACTGGTCAATGGCTCGCGCGCGCTGGGCGACTCGATACGTACCGAGCCACAACAGGCCAGGACCGTTGATGGAGCATAGCCAAAATGCAACGTGCTTGGCTGCCTTACCCCGGAGATATCTCGCATCGAGTGAAAAGGTGACAAGTGAGAAGGGGTGGTCGATCACAGTTACAGTATGATAGGATATTCGTATTCGTGAGTTGCGCTCGTACCGCGCATTGATCCTGAAATTTATGATCAGGGCACGTGCTGGTCCGCGAATAACACAGCCGTACTTACCGTACAGTAGCAGCGCAACTCAATGCCTTAAGGGTTTATACGGTGCTTTAACTTTCTAGTTTTCGAAATGTCCCTATGTGACTGTTGTACTGGTGCGACGCAGAACGGAGCAGTGGAATAAGCGTTGGTTTCCCCATGTGACATCCTCTCTCCCATCATCCCTACGACATAATTGAACACAAGCACTGACATAGAAAGGAGAACCAACCAACCAAAGGCGCGTGTTTGGTTGTGGCGTTTCGTAACAGCGCGCGACGTACCACGTGCTGATACCACATAAACACACGTGACAATGATCCTTCAACATCGGAATTATCAAGAGCGTGAACTACCCCAGATAGGTGTGCATACCACTGATGGAAATGCTATTATAGTGTATCTGCAAGACAATAGAACGATCGAAAACATCCATCAGCACGAGACACTACTACAGTAGTGCAGCAGAGATCATTGAATATTCGCGATTAAGCCGACCCGACCGCGATCGCGTATGGTGAAAAGACAACACGTTTGATGTGATGGTATCGAAGGATATATGCTACTTGCGGGGTCGGCCCCATAAACTTCCGAATCCTGTTGTTTGATGCTGTTGCTGCTGCTGCTGCTGCTGTTGCTGCGTGGGGATGGTCGGGGGCGATGCGTCTCGATTAAACAGCGCCGAACCACCTCTGAGCAGTCGCTCAAGGGGAGCAGACGCCGCTCGCGCTTGTGGAAGTGGCTGTCGAGCGGACGGTGGAGTGGGCGCGCGCCTCGGCGGCTCTGGGGAGGGGTGTTGCTTGAGCGCCGTGGGGCGCGGGTGCAGCTCCGGCATAGAGATTTTACTCAGGTGCACGGAGAGGCTCGACGGCGGCGTGTACGCGTTCCGTGGAGAATCGTCGAGCTTGATGCGTTGCAGCCCCGTGGGCTGCGAGTCGTACACGACATATTGGTGGAGGTCTTCGGATAGAACCCTCGCATTGACGTCTGGTGATTCGGATGAGCGGCACGTAAAGGTAGTCGGAAAGCAGAAGGGAGTCACCGCGTTTGTGCCTCAAGCGCTTCACGTGTTCGACGACTTGCAGGACCTTAGGTACGTCGGCGGGTGAAGCAGAGCGAACGGTGATGAATAGCATCGCGTCATCCTGTCGCGAGTTTGTGGGTATCAACACATTTTTTATCCGTCAGATAGATGCCTGTCTGTGACGCACCGCGAGCAGGCCCTCCGCGTATTCGCCGTAATTGTCAACCGAGCCCTCCTCGTTTACCATAACCTCGTTTGGCTCGTGGCGCATGGCGTGCATCTCCGCGATGCGGTTTATGCCCGTTTTTGGTGCTGGACGGGGGGGAGGCGGCGGAGCTTCGGCATGCGCGGGAGGTGAAGGTGAGGCTACCTGGGGTTCGGACGGAGCAGAATTCGCAGCAGTGAGATCTTGAAAGGTGAGAAGGGTGGTGAGGATGGTGATCTCCAAGCCTTTGCGGTCCGCGATATCAAACCTGTTGAACGTCGAGGAACATATCCATACGCTACGACATGAAGACGTACCGATTGAGATTGTAATCGAGGATTTGGACGGCGGATGACTTGACTCTTCCTGGAACGTCCTTGGTGATGGCGACAAGGACGGCTGGATCCGGTTTTCGAATAAGATAACACTCTTCCCGCTTCCACTCGAATGAATGTCTAAAACACGTGAAGCAAAAGAGACGTTTCAATGAAACGGGTGCAAAATGCGCGAAAATGCGCGAAAATTCCGGCTCACTGACTCTTCCCAGCTGAAGCTCCATCGAAAAGTGAGTGTGCCGGTCGACTTGAATTCTATGACGTGGGACGGATTGTAGAGCTCGATCGTCTTGTGTTTATTCGACGCGTGGGGTGCCGTCGCAGATGCGAGCAGACTTTGTGACATTGGGTCTGACCACGTATCAGGGTTGGGTGCGAGGAGGATCGCGTAACGCACCAAATAAATTTATTCGATATGATTGGCCCCCTTCCCTTTCTTTGTGGTAATGTACTGTCCCCGAAGAGAGGACGAGGTCCTGGACGGCAGGATTACTCTCATTGGGGACGATGTTTAACGTGAAAAGGTTGCGATCGAGGCTCATGGGGGTCAAAGACGTGGTTGTTGGGGACTTTGCGGAAGTATGGGACTTGAAAGCACTGTACTAGTAACTGTCCGTCTGACTGCGGCCGCAGAGGTCATCAAGTAAAGCGATGCAGCGGTGTAGAAACCAAGACAAGAGCCTGTCTCTATAGGGTTAGGGTTCATTCAAATACAGATACAGGTGTCTCTTTCCAAGGGGCTCAGAATCTCCCCCTTGCAACGCTGCGGATACTTGAGGTGTTCACTTCTGCTATTCTGGTTTGTTTCTCAGCCATCAACGCAGCGCGGGGCCCGCACAATGCAGGACTGTCGGCATTACACGGCTCCACGCGATGGCCGACGGTAGACTAGCGCAGCGCATACTCACGGGCTACGTGTGGCCCAATCCCATATGGTACCATGGTGGTTCGCCGATTTTGCTGTAAGGGTAAATCTGATGATGGCCGAGATGTCCGGTATCAACATATGTGATAAGAGGATCAATTGGCTGTATCAAGGTTCTCTCAGGGCCTTCAACACTAGTACTCCCGTCCCGACTCTCCCAGTTTTTTGCGCAGCGATTCGAACACGGAACATATGGTTAGCCAGTTAAGAGCGCACCCACATTGTCCGTCATGGGAAAACCCGATTCTAGAGAATCAATTTCTATCTAAACCCGACCGTTAACCCCGACGGGACGTGTATTCCTGTTCACTCTGGTTGCAGGGTCATCCAGAATTTGAATTCTTCTGAGACCTGCAGAACAGCATGGGAACATACATGATAACTGGGACCCTTACAGGGTCGTGCCACGCCGTTGGATGGGAGCCAACCAAACAGTAAGAAGACCCAGATATCTGAGCCAATGTCTCTCCAAGCGTGAACGACAACTACTCCACGTCCACGCGGGCCCAGTCACGCGGCCACACGTCGCGCATGCAGTCGAGAACAAGCCGGAGCGGCATCGGGCTGTAGCCGGCTTGTGCGGCCTTCGCCCAGTCCCTCCTTGGGATCTTGACGTACCAACTCGTCCAGTTATTGTAGTTGCGCATAGCCTCGTACCACAGCTACGATGAATATAGGACGAGTGGCTCGAGCGGCGACACGACCCTGAGCATACGTGGGACACGCGCTGCACGTGGCTGCGCGCATGGCTACTCTCTAAGCAACGTCCAGGTCTCTCAGTTCCAGGTCAGTTACTTCACGTTGTCATTTTAGAATACAATGCTCATTACTTTCTCCGTGGGGCCCGTGACCTACAGTACAAGTATCGCCACACGCATCCCACCTGGCTATAGTTCCCCCTTTCTTTCCGCCACCACCCCTCCCTACTTCAGCTATGGCTCACCAATCCGGGTCCTCTCATCTACGAGGGCTTTTCGATGCTGCTCTGCAAGGTTACGAAAAAACCACCAACATAACATTAGCAAAGCACCCACTCGCCGAGCAAATCCACAATTGCCACGTTGTTGAGCCCACCACCACTTTTCTTCAGGAAAAGGCACAAGAATTCGGCGATTTTCGAGGAAGCGATAAAGTGAAGAATGCGATCAAGAATATCGTATCAACCCTCTCCGTGCTTTCTTCCACTGCTATCCTCGGCGATGTGGTGTGTCCCAAGGTGCCCATGCGGGTGTTCTATCTCTGATGCGTATTCTACAGCTATTCCCACCTGTGAAGGCAATACAAACTGGACTCGCTATTCTACTTGTCGTATGTACCCCCATTTTTAGTTCATACCTGCGTATCCTTCTCACATCCAAGTACATCAGGAAGCGAAAGAGGTTACTACTAGTTACGATGCACTTCTCGAGTTGCTCGAATCGATCGATCACCGTCTCAAACCCCTCGATATATACACCCGGGCCCCTCACACACTCGCCATGGATGAGTTAGTTGTCAAGATCATGGCGGAGCTACTCTCCGGTCTGGCGCTGACGACCGAAGAGCTTAAGCAAGGAAGATTAAGTAAGTCCGTTCTCACTGACGTGTTGCCTCGACTCAGTGCAGTACAGAGAGATTCGTAAAGCCGTATTTTGAAGAAAAATATGTCGAGGAGGTCCTACAAAGGCTAGGTCGACTCTCCCAGGACGAGGCTCGAACGACTGCAGCGGAGATTCTGAGGGTGGTCCACGGTCTCATCCGGGACATGAGTGAGTAATCCCACTCTACTTGCCTTGGACTGACTGTTGAGTTCCCTTCGTTCTAGATGGCAAGGTATCCCGTCACGGTGTCCGGACAGCTCTTGGTACGTCTTGTAGGGGCCAAAAAGTTAGTTCTGTGGCTGACTCCAAGTTAGAAATGCTACATCAAATGGCGAGCGAAATCAACAAGCCGAAACGTCAGTGATATCTTAAGTTTGCCGTTAATATATCCGGAAACACTGAGATTATCCGGCAGGCGACCAGTTGCAGAAAGCTATTCAAGGATGGCTTTCTGCGCCCGACCCATGGAAAAATCACCAAATCGCCCGTGAATCGCGCCACGAGGCGACGGGGGCATGGTTCATTAAAGGCGAAACTTTCTCAGATTGGAAATACTCCTGGCCAAGTTCTCTTCTGTGGATTTATGGCAAACGTTAGTTGCCGCTATCCGCTACGCTTTCGCGGAGACTGACGAATATTATCTTTTATAGCGGGTGCAGGGAAGAGTGTATTTTGGTGCGCTAATCCTTTCTCTACATGGTCTTGAGAATTTACGGCGTTGACCAGTTCCACAATCATCGAGGAAATCGAAGCTTTGCGAAAATCTGGGCTTGCATCACTCGCCTTCTTCTACCATGACTTTAGGGACGATCCAAAGAAAGACCACCGTGGGCTGCTCTCATCCTCACTAGTCCAACTCTGTTATCAATCCGACGCCTATTGCGACAAAGTTACCGAGTTCTATTTGGAACACGGCAGCGGATCAGAGTGTCCCAGTGACACCGCACTTCTCCAATGTTTACTGGACGTATTGAAGCTACCAGGAGAAGCCCAGGTATACCTAATCGTGGATGCCTTGGACGAATGTCCAAACACATCCGCTGTGCCGTCTCCCCGCAAGAACGTCCTAAAAGTTATGGAGGAGCTTGTTGATTCCCAACTCCCGAATCTACGCATTTGCGTGACCAGCCGACCCGAGACCGATATCAAGCGTTTTCTCGATCCCCTAGTTTTGCGCTCCGTTTCGTTACATGAGGAGAGGGGGCAAATAGAAGACATCAAGAATTATATCAAGTCTGTCGTCAACAAGGACCCAAGGAATCGAAAGTGGAAAGCGGAAGACAAACAACTTGTAATCGATGTGCTCACCAGACACGCAGCCGGCATGTAAGACACCGATACTTAAAATTCTTGACGACTGTCGCTCATACGTATGATGTAGGTTCCGGTGGGTGTATTGCCAGTTGGAGCATCTTTGGAACTGCCACCCAGGGCGTATCCGGCATGCGCTGTCCGAATTACCGGAAACACTCGACAAGACTTACGAGCGGACGTTGCGAGAGATCAACAAAGCAGACTGGGAACTTGCTCACCGACTGTTTCAATGCGTCGCTTTCGCTTCCCGCCCGCTCCGTGTCGAGGAGCTGGCAGAGTTCTTGGCATTCGACTTCAAGGCAGGACCGATTGCAAAGTTCCAGGAGGATTGGCGCCTGGAGGATCCCGTGGACGCGGTGCTATCCAGATGTTCAGCTTTACTTGTTCTTGTGAATGTCGACGGTTCCCAAGTCATACAATTCTCTCACTTCTCTGTCAAGGAATTCTTGACATCTGCCCGCCTCGCCGAATCGACTGACAAGACTCTGCGTCGGTTCTCCATTTCCATGACACCCGCTCACACGCTCATCACACAAGCATGTCTGGGTATTCTACTGCACCTGGATACGGACATCACGAGAGACAACCTAACAAAATATCCTCTCGCTCAATATTCTGCCCAGCACTGGGTTAACCATGCCCGGTTCGAAAACGTATCACAAAACGTAGAAGACGGGATGAAAGAGTTGTTTGACCCGAGGAAACGACACATCGCGACTTGGGTCTGGATATTTGACTCAAGAAATCCCATAGGCGATTCCGAGCGAGCTGAATGGCCAACACCACCTGGAGGAACCTCGTTGCATTATGCGGCAGTTTGTGGCTTAGACAGGATTGTCAAGTTCCTGGCCGTCGAGCACTCGCAAGATGTAAATTCTCCACACTTCGATGACGAATGGTCCCCATTGCACTTGGCGTCAGGTTATGGACATGTGGAAGTCGCACGCATTCTCATCGAGCAAGGTGCCGA
>Ga0137394_10001031_pt1 | contig 20025 bp, 15 predicted proteins | sample czobulk116metaG_FD_108278 | JGI IMG/M metagenome (GOLD analysis project Ga0137394, IMG submission 108278) | Vadose zone soil microbial communities from Angelo Coast Range Reserve, California, USA - czobulk1.16 metaG | ecosystem: Environmental > Terrestrial > Soil > Vadose zone | place: USA...
CGGAAATACTCCCATTTCCCCTTGCGACCCAAGTAAACCCTCCCCAAATCGTCTCTGGCTCGGGTTACATCTTAAATGGCGCGACGTTGTCCCCTTCGGTTACATTTTAGATGGCTCGATACGCCCAATTGCATACTTCAGACGGGCGGCGTAGACTATGGCTGCAACTCCGACCCCTGAAGCCTACGGGAGAGATAACCTACGGCTGCTGGGGCGATGCCCCGAGAAATCATCGGGGCTGAGGGTTTGGGCGGAAACGCCTGGGCCTCCCGTGCTTGGAAAGGAGCGATGACGCCGAAAATGCGTATTTTTTCGGCAAGCGCCCGATTCCCAGCACTGGATCGGGCGATTTTGTTTTAGAGCTTCATTGCGCCAAGGAAGCTGGGAGCAGCATCCAACAAGCAGCACGGACCATGACTCTTCACGACAAATTCGGCCGCCAGATCACCGACCTGCGCATCTCCATCACGGACCGCTGCAATTTCCGCTGCGTCTACTGCCGCTCCGCCGACCCGGAAAACTACCGCGATCACGACGAAATTCTCTCCTGGCCCGAGCTCGACCGTCTCGCCAGGATCTTCCTGAGCCTTGGCATCCGCAAAATCCGTATCACCGGCGGCGAACCGCTCGTCCGCGAAGGCGTCGAGGACTACATCGCTCGTCTCCACGCCCTCGGCGTTGAAGACCTCTCCATGACCACCAACGGCCACCTGCTGGCCGAACGGTGCGACCGGCTCTTTGCCGCCGGCCTCCGCCGCATCAACATCAGCCTCGATTCGCTCGATCCCGAGCGATTCGAACGCATCACTAGAACCAAGTCTTTCTCAACCGTGATGCACAGCATCGATGTCGCGCAAAAATCACGCCTGGCCCCCTCCAAAGTGAATGCCGTCCTGGTTCGCGGCCTCAACGACGACGAAGTCGAAGCCTTCGCCTCGTTCGCCCGCGAAACCGGCGTGATCATGCGTTTTATCGAATTCATGCCGCTTGATGCCGACCGCCACTGGACGCGCGATCTCGTCGTCCCCGCCGCGGAAGTCCACCAGCGCATCCACGCCCGCTGGCCGCTCATGCAGATTCCGCACGAGCGCAGCGAGACTGCGCGCAAGTACCGCTTCGCCGATGGCGCGCCCGGCGAAATCGGCCTCATCGCTCCCGTCACACAGCCCTTCTGTGGCCATTGCTCCCGCATCCGGCTCACTGCGGATGGCAAGCTCCGCACCTGCCTGTTCAGCAAGGACGATCACGATCTGCGTGCGCTGCTGCGCGAAGGAGCGTCCGACGAGGATTTGGTCACCTATATCAGTTCCATTATCATGGAAAAAGAAGAGGGCCATCGCATCAATGAACCGGGCTTCGTACAACCCTCTCGAACCATGGTATTTATCGGCGGATAGTGGAGAATTAGCAGAAATATGAGAAAATAAAGCTTCCAGGCAGGGATCAGGGACCGCTTAGCAATAGCCTCTAAGCAGACAAAACACAATTCATGGGCAATCTAGTATCCATCTCGGATAGCAGCACCCTCATCGGCGCAGACCAGCCGGCCACCATCCGCGCGCCCGAAATCGAAGCCGGCGTAGGGTGCGATTTCGATTCATACCTACTTGTGCCGGACAACGCCCTTGACGACCGCATCGCTGCCGCAAAAGCCCGCCTGGGCCAGGATGTCGTGATTTTGGGCCATCACTACCAGCGCGACGAAGTCGTCAAGTTCGCCGATTTCCGTGGTGACTCCCTCAAGCTCTCCTTCCAGGCTTCGCAGGCCGAAGGCCGCTATATTGTCTTCTGCGGCGTACACTTTATGGCCGAGAGCGCCGACATTCTTCGCCGTGAGCACCAGATGGTTATTCTTCCTGACCTGAACGCCGGTTGCTCCATGGCCGATATGGCCGACATCGGCCAAGTGGAAGCCTGCTGGAGCGAGCTGTCTTCTCTTCTCGATTCGCGCAAGGTCATCCCCGTCACTTACATGAACTCGACCGCGGCTATCAAAGCCTTTACCGGTGAGCATGGCGGCTCAGTCTGCACCAGCTCCAACGCCGCCGGGGTCATGAAGTGGGCTTTCGAGAACGGCGAAAAAGTTCTCTTCCTTCCCGATGAGCACCTCGGCCGCAACACCGGCTATCGCATGGGCATCCCGCTCGAACAAATGATTGTCTGGGATCCCTACCAGGAATTTGGCGGAAACACGCCGGAAGCGGTTCGTAGCGCGCGTATCATCCTCTGGAAAGGCTACTGTTCCGTGCACCAGCGCTTTACGCCGCAGCAGGTCGAGCGCGTCCGCCGCGGGCATCCGGGCATTCGCGTCATCGCGCATCCCGAATGCCGCTTCGAGGTCGCCCAAGCCGCCGATCAAACCGGCTCGACCGAGGGCATCATCAAAGCCATCCAGGCTTCTCCCGCCGGCACCGAATGGGCCGTCGGCACGGAAATTCACCTCGTCAACCGTCTCAGCAAGGAATTGCAGGATCACAAAGTCATCTCGCTCGATCCCAGCGTTTGCGTCTGCACGACGATGTTCCGTATCACTCCTCAACATCTCCTCTGGGCGCTCGAAAATCTGGGCGAGGGCAACGTAGTGAACCGCATCTCCGTCGATGAGCGCACGCGCCACCATGCCAGGGTTGCCCTCGACCGCATGCTGAGTTTGCGATAGCATCGGTAGGACAGACTTCAGTCTGTCCTCTTATCGCTCCTTAGTCCCCCGAACGGAAACAGAATGGCAGACGAAGAAGACGACGATCAGGAACAGGACGAAGCTCCGGAACCACCACAGCGTCTCTTCACGCTGACCGAAGCGGAGCGCACCCGCCGGGAACTCGAACCATTTCTCGTCGAGGCTATGGATTCTCGCAAGAAACTTTCTGGCCTGGAAAACGAACTGTCCGCGGTTTCCGCGCGCATCATGATGATGGGCGGCGTAATCGTCCCCTACGAAAAACTGGCCGCCGTCCGCATGCAGCATGAGCAGCTTGCCGAAACGCTCAAGTCCGCGCTCAACCGCATTCTCGAAACCGGATGCCTTATCAAGGACCTCGACGTCGGCCTGCTCGATTTTCCCGCCGTCATCAATAAACAGGATGTCTATCTCTGCTGGAAGCTCGGCGAGGACCGCATCCGCTTTTACCATCGCCAGGACGAAGGATTCTCGAGCCGCAAACCGCTCGACCCGCGCGACCTCGGCCCCGGCGACACCATTCAGTAATTTTTGTGTCGTGGCCGGTCTTCCGCGTTTTTGGCGTCCCGGCCCTGCCGGGAAGACCGGTGCTTTCTTTCTGGTGTCATCCTGAGCGAAGCGAAGGACCTCAATTGCCCGTTCTTCGCCGGCTCAAACTGTGAGCGACTTTGACCGACCATCCCGAAAATCGCCTGAAAGACTCCGCCAGCCCCTACCTGCGTTCCGCCGCACACCAGCCCATCGACTGGCACGAATGGGGCGACGCGGCCTTTGCCCGCGCCAGATCCGAAGACAAGCCCATCCTTCTCGACATCGGCGCGGTCTGGTGCCACTGGTGCCACGTCATCGACCGCGAAAGCTACGAGAACGTCGAAATCGCCAAAATCATCAACGAACACTTCATCGCCGTAAAAGTTGACCGTGACGAGCGCCCCGACGTGGACTCCCGCTACCAATCCGCTGTCAGCGCCATTTCCGGCCAGGGCGGCTGGCCGCTCACCGGTTTTCTACTCTCCGACGGAAAACCTTTTTTTGGCGGCACCTATTTCCCGCCCGAAGACCAAATGGGCCGCCCCGGATTCCGCCGCGTTCTTCTGGCCGTCGCCGATTCTTACCGCAACAAACGCGCTGAACTCGAGCGCGCCGCCAACTCCCTCGCCGACGCGGTCTCGCAAGCGGAAGTCTTCACCGGCGCCCGCGCCGATTTCGATCTCGGCGTCGTCGACGTCCAGGTCAAATCCATCACCCAGCTCTTCGACATCAAGAACGGCGGCTTCGGCCGCGCCCCCAAATTCACGCACTCCTCGGCCATCGACCTCATCCTCGAGCGCTACCAGCAAACGAAAGAAAAGCATCTCCTCGCCATCGCCGAAACCACCCTCGAAAAAATGGCTCGCGGCGGCATCTACGACCAATTAGCCGGCGGCTTCCATCGCTACTCCGTCGATGAACGCTGGCTCGTCCCCCACTTCGAAAAAATGTCCTACGACAATTCCGAGCTGCTCAAGAACTTTCTCCACGGCTGGCAGCTCACACAGAACCCATTTCTGCGCGAGACTGCTGAAGGCATCATCGGCTGGGTGAACGAAGTCTTATCGGATCAGGACAATGGCGGCTTCTACGCGAGTCAGGATGCTGACTATTCGCTCGATGATGACGGCGACTATTTCACCTGGAGTCTGGACGAACTCCGCGCAGCGCTCCTCCCCGAAGAAGCCCGCGTCATGGAGCTGTACTACGACGTCGAGGCTCACGGCGAAATGCACCACAATCCCGCAAAAAATGTTCTGTGGATCGCCAGCGACCCCGCTGATATCGCAAAACGGCTCGGTCTCGACGAAACCGTTGTCCGCCTGACCATCGCAAAGGCAAAAGGGAAGATGCTTGCCGCGCGCATTCCGCGTCCCACACCGTTCATTGATAAAACGATGTACGTCTCCTGGAACGCGATGTTCGTCTCGGCCTATCTTGATGCCGCTCGGGCTCTGGGCGGCTCACATGGCGCAGGATCCCGCGCCTTCGCCTTGAAAACACTCGACCGCATCTTGAGAGAAGTCTGGAGCGAAACTCGCGGCTTCGGCCACCGCATCGGCGGCCCCGCCCTCGAAGGCTCGCTCGACGATCAAGTTTTCAGCGTCCTCGCGCTCCTCGACGCTTACGAAACCACGCTCGATCACCGCTATTTTAGCACCGCACAAAAAACCATGGACCTCGCCATCGCTCGCTACGGCGACGCCGAAGGCGGCGGCTGCTTCGACCGTCCCTCCGATGCCGCCCCCATGGGCGGCCTCGACGTCCGCCGCAAACCCTTCCAGGATTCGCCCACGCCCGGTGCGAATTCCGTCGCTGCCATCGCACTCGTTCGAATGCACGCCTTCACCGGCGACGATCGCTACCACGCCTTCGCCCAAAAAACGTTCGAAGCCTTCGCCGGCATCGCCCCGCAGTACGGCCTCTTCGCCGCCACCTACGGCCTGGCTGCCACCCTCTTCGCCCACCATCCGATTCAAGTGGTCGTCACTGGCCCAGCGAACGATCCCACCGCCCAAGCCCTCGAAGCTGCCGCCCACCGCGTCTACCGCTTCGGCAAATTCGTCCTCCGCATCACTCCCGACACTTCCCAACTCCATTTAGCCGGCGCCATCAATGAAACACTCTCTCATCTCCCCGCCGGCAAACCCCTCGCCTTAGTCTGCTCCGGCCAAACCTGCTTCCCCCCAACCAGCGCCCCCGAACAACTGATCGCTCTACTTGAGGACAGCGCCGCCGGCGCCGCCACTTCCTAGCCGATTCGAACATCGCGCTTGTAGTGGCGCAGCATGCTGCGCCACTGCGACGGAGCGTTCCACTCAGGCCGCGACTTGAATTCCGCCGCAAATTAAAAAACAGGCGCGCTGCTCGCGCACCGCGCCCGTCCATTCATTAGAGTCCCGTTTTTCCTTAGCTTCCTTTACGTCCTTTACTTCCTTTACCTCATTACTTCTTCGGCCTCGACTCCGGCGGCACCAGCCCGTTGATCCGGTAATACACCACCAAATTTCCGTAGTGCTCCCCAGAATGCTCGATCAACCCGTAGGCCAAATCACCCACTCGGTTGAGCCGGGGTCCGCTGGCGTTCACGGCCTCGTTCATTCCCTTGTCACCCTTGGCCTTGATCACGTCGGCGCCGTCCTTTACGCACTGCTTCACATACGCCACCAGATCCGCCTTACTGTTGATTTTAAGGTCTTCAGGCTTCGGATCATCCGCATAGCGTGGCTTCTTGTTCTGCGCCGGGTCCGTGAAGTAGTACATGGACGCTGAAACGTGAAGCAGCACTCCCCGAAACGTCCTCGAATCAGGGTTCGGTTTGTAGTCGTACTTGTCTTCCGGCAAGTCTTCTGCAATCGCCACCAGTTTCCTGCCGATTTCGTTCCACTGCTCCAGCACCTCCGCCGAAGGACTTTGCGGCGGCTTCGGCGGTTCCTTCTTTGCCGCATCCTGTGCCAGCACAGGTAACACCGCCAACCCCATGGCCAATGCTAATCCTGCCCCCCACTTAAGCATCTTCATTTTTTCTTTCCTCCGTTACGCCCCCCAACCCGGTCGGGCGTTCTCTCCTTCAGACGCACCACTCTCCCAGGCGTTTCCCCCAACCACCGTTGCCTCGGTCTGTGGTACCGTAGCCCCCCGCGGGGGTTCATCTTACGCAGTAAAATCGCCCCCGTCATGCAAATTCCCAAGTCCCGCATGCTAAACTTGTACTTTAGACTTGGGGGCGTCATCACCGTGAACTGGGGCTTTCTGCTGCTGCGCATGGCCATCGCTTTAGGTATCCTGACGCTGCTATATCTCTCGCAGCGATTCTGGTACCGCGCTCTCTGGCGCGTCACTTCCCATTGGGGTCGGGGACTGCTCCGAGTTGGCGTGCGGCTGACCTACATTGTTCTTCTCCTGCTGGTAGTCGTTACCATGGCCCAAGGTCTGGTCTTTGGTCGCGGAGCCTTCACCCGCCAAAGCTCCATTATGACCGTTGTCACCGGCCTCTGGTTTTTCTGCGCGATCTTCGCCTATCTCGCGGTCAAGACGGTTCACGGGCTGGAACGCCTCTGGCGATGGTTGCACGCCGTCACCGCCAAAAGAGCCGTCACCCAGCAATCTACCGCGCAGTCCAACTCCACTCATATGGAGACCGTTGCTGACCCGGGTCGCCGCTACTTCTTCCGCGCTGCCACTGCTGCCGCCGGCGCCGCTCCGTTCCTTGGCGCTATGTACGGTTTCGCTGCGGAGCGCCTGAACTACCAGGTCCGCCGCGTCGAGATTCCCCTACCCAACTTGCCGTCTGCTCTCGACGGCATGCGGATCGTGCAAATCAGCGACATTCACCTCAGCAGCTACATGTCCCGCACGCAGGTGCGTCGCGCCGTGGACATGGCCAATGATCTCGGCGCCGATCTCGCCGTTGTCACCGGTGATCTCATCACCGGGAGCGGCGATTCGATCGCCGATTGCGTCGACGAGATTCGCCATCTCCGCGCTCCGCTGGGTATCTGGGGTTGCAACGGCAACCACGAAATCTATGCGCGCGTGGAAGACGAGGCGGCTTATCTCTACGCGCAGGCCGCCATGAAACTCCTTCGCCACGAAAATGCTCAGATTACTTTCAAGGGCGCCTCCTTCAATCTCCTGGGCGTCGATTATCAGCGCGAACGCACTCCTCGCGGCCAGCGGCAACAGACCCTCGCCGGAGTCGAGCCGCTCGTTCGCCGCGATATGCCCAACATCCTCCTCTCGCACAATCCCAACACCTTCAATCGCGCCGCCGAACTCGGCATCGAGCTTTCTCTCGCCGGCCACACCCATGGAGGACAGATCCAGGTCGAAATCCTCGACCATCGCCTGAGTCCCGCGCGCTTTATCACCGACTATATCGCCGGCCTCTACCAGCGTCCGCTCTTTGCGCCTGCTCCCAATGAACGTGCTGCTTCGAACGCTTCCGCCACCCGGGCTTTTAGCCCCTCGCTCCTCGCCTCGCCATCGTCTCCCGTGGCCCATATGTACGTGAATCGTGGCCTGGGAACTGTCGGCGCCCCAATACGCCTCGGCGTACCTCCCGAGATCAGTCTCATCGTCCTTCGCCGCGCCTAGTCGGGGACGCCGGCGGAAATCGTGTTCGTTTCCCGGTGCCGCGGAATCAGAATCTCCACACTTCCGTATCCCTCTAGTATTCTGGATTCAATTTTTGGAACCCGGGCTCTTCCTCAGCCTCTCTTCCCGCCGCAAGTCGCTTGCTCTCATTCGAATTAGGCACTGTATATATTGTGTCTATTGGTAGGCAGCTTGCATCCAACCAAGCTGAGTCCAGTCAGGCGAAGTTCGTCTGTGAACGCGTGGGACGTGTTTCGCGTCGAAAATCTTGCTTTGGAAGGATTCTCCAATGAAGTTCAACAAGAAGTACTGGAAGTTCCCGGCAGTATTTGTCTTTTCGCTTTTCTTGCTCCCTTCTGTCACACAAGCGCAACATTACAAACAAACGAACCTCGTCTCCAACATCGCCGGGATGGCCACGACGTTCGACCCCAACCTGAAGAATCCCTGGGGTCTCACGCGCTCCTCCGGCAGCCCCTGGTGGGTCGCGAACAACAACTCCGGTACCTCTACTCTCTATGGTGGCACAGGCAACATTGTTCCCCTGGTCGTGACTGTTCCGCCTCCGAATGGCTCGCCGGCGGGAACGCAATCGACTCCCACAGGCGTCGTCTTCAATGGCAGCCCCACGGATTTTCTGGTCGCTCCCGGCAAATCCGCGCACTTCATCTTTGCCACAGAAGACGGAACCATCTCCGGCTGGAACGGCGGACAGAATGCCGTCCTCGTCGTTGACAACTCCGATAACGGCTCCGCGAATGGCGCTGTCTACAAAGGCGCAACCTCCGGCGAAATCAATGACAACAAATTTCTATACGTAACGAATTTCCGCTCCGCCAAAGTCGAAGTCTACGACACCACTTTCAAGCGCGTGCGCCTCGATGAAGATGCTTTCGAAGCAGAGGGCGTTCCGCGCGGCTTCGCTCCCTTCAACGTGCAGAACATCGGTGGAACCCTCTTCGTAACGTATGCCAAGCAGGACGCGCCGCGTCACGATCCCGTGGGCGGTGATGGCCTCGGCTTCGTCGAGTTGTTCACGCCAAGCGGCAAGCACATCGGCCACCTCGAGCATGGCGACTGGTTCAACGCGCCCTGGGGTGTTGTGTGGACCACTCGCGATTTCGGCGAGTTCAGCAACGCCATTCTCGTGGGCAACTTCCGCAGCGGATGGATCGCTGCATTCAACGGCTTCACGCATAAATTCATCGGCTTCGTGCGGAACCCCGACCCCGACAATTCGCTTATTTTCCTTGATGGACTGTGGTCGCTCACTTTCGGGAACGATGGTGGAGCCGGCCCTGCGAACACATTGTTCTTCACCGCCGGTATCAACAATGAACAGGACGGTTTGTTCGGCACTCTCACTCCTACGGATGGCCTCGACGGCGACGAAGAGTAGCCTCTCCGGTATTTTGTTTTTCGGAAATGGCAGGCACGTGGAGAGAAATAAGACGGCAGAGTCAGGTCACGCTCTGCCGTCTTCTCTATTTCTCAACGTCCACGCAATAATTGCTGCTTTGCGCCGTCCATTTTTTGTTCTTTTTTTTCTTCGCCTACGCTGCTTCTTTCTGTGTATTTCTCTCAGGGCCAGGTGATGCTAAGATTCCCTGCGCTTCTCGCCGCTTTTCATGCCGATCAAAGAAAAAAACTACTGGCTCGAGACGGTGACCTCGCCGCCGGCGCAACCAGCGCGCGATTTGCCGGAAAGCATCGATGTCGCCGTTGTTGGCGCGGGATTCTGCGGACTTTCCGCTGCGCGCACGCTCGCGAAACGCGGCGTGAACGTTGCCGTGTTCGAAGCGGAAACTTTTGGCTGGGGCGCCAGCTCCCGCAACGGCGGCATGGTCCTCACCGGAATGAAGCTGCCGGTCCCTACGCTGATCAAGCGCTACGGCAGGGAAGCCGTGCGCAAAATGTACGCCGCCTCGCTCGATGCCATCGATTGCGTCGAGCAGATTGTCCGCGAAGAGAGCATCGACTGTAACTTCTCGCGCTGCGGCCACCTGGAAGTTGCCTGCAAGCGGGCGCACTTCGATGGCTACGAGGAATCCGCCGCGCTCGTCAAGCGCGAATTCAATCATGAATTGCGCATCATCCCGAAAAACGGACTGCGCGGCGAAATCGGCTCGGACATTTATTTCGGAGGCATGGTGGACGAAACCAGCGCCGGGCTGAATCCTGCGCGGTACGTGGCCGGGCTGGCACATGCGGCACAGCGCGCCGGCGCATGCCTTTACGATCACACGCGCGTCACATCTGTCGAGCTAGAGAAGAACAACAATGCGCGCAAATTCCGCGTGTATACTTCAAAAGGCGCCATCACGGCGCGCGAAGTGATTCTTGCCAGCGGCGCGTACACGACCGATGCTACTCCCGCGCTCCGCAAAAAAATCATTCCCATCGGCTCGTACATCATCGCCACGGAAGTTCTGCCCAGCGATCTCGCCCGCGAACTCAGCCCGCGCAACCGCATGATCTACGACTCGAAACATTTTCTCTACTACTACCGGCTCACGCCGGACAATCGCATGCTCTTCGGCGGCCGCGCTGCCTTTTTTCCCGAAACCGAAAACACCGTGCGCCAGAGCGCCGAAATTCTCCGCTGCGGCATGATCAGCGTTTATCCGCAACTACGTGATGCCAAATTCGAATTCGTCTGGGGCGGCACTCTCGATTTCACGCTGGACGTCATGCCCCACGCGGGGAAAATCGACGGCATGTACTTCGCCGCGGGCTTCGCTGGCCACGGAGTGGCCGCCGCCACCTGGTTTGGCATGAAACTCGCCGGCCTCATCTGCGGCGATCCCAACGACATTCCCTTCGATGGCATACCGTTTCGCGGTGCGCCACTCGGCCTGCGCGGCGGCAACACCTGGGCGCTTCCTCTTGCCGGCGCGTGGTACAGAATCCTCGATTTCTTTACTTAGCGCGTTCCTCAGTTCTCAGCCCTCTCTAAGCCGAAGGAATCAGTCATCTTCAACTCTTTTTTCCCCACTGAAAACTGAGAACTGAGAACTGACAACTGACAACTGAGAACTGAGAACTGACAACTGAGAACTGAGAACTGACAACTGACAACTGACAACTGACAACTGACAACTGACAACCTTCCCTCACCTCGTTACCTCCTTACTTCGTCCCTTCATCATCTTTAGTCCACCATACATCACCGGCCCCAGCAGCACCGGCAACGGCCCCCACTTCCGCGCGAACGGGTCGCTGGCCACCAGCGCGACCACGCTCATCACCAGCGGTGCAACGATCACGTAGAGCAGTCCGGCGCGGCCCCAGGGGATGCGGAAGGGCCGCGGAAAATCCGGCTGCGTCTTGCGCAACTGCCACGAGGAAAGCACCGTCAGAATGGTTACGCCAATGCGCAGCCAGGCATAGACGGTCAGAAGCTGCACCATCGTTTTCTGTGCCAGCAGCGCGTAGATGATCGAAGACACGATAATGGCGATCCACGGCGTGCCGTAACGCGGGTGGCGCGCTGAAAACGCCTCGGGAAGGTAGCCGTCCTCCGCCATCGTCGATGGCATGCGCGTGCTGGTCAGCACCGTGGCGTTCAGCAGCGAAAGATTGGTGATCATGGCCGCAACGGTCATCGCAAAACCCAGCCAGGGCCCGCCGATCAGCCTCGCGGCATCGGAAAAATATCCGGTATGCCATTTCTCCCAATCGCCCAGCGCGGCGAGCGAGAACATCGTCGGCAGAAAATACGTTGCAATGGACAGTGGAATGACGATCGCGAGTGCGATCGGATAACTCCGCTGCGGATTTTCGACTTCCTCCGCAACGCTGGACATCTGCTCGTAGCCGGAGTACAGCCACAAACCCAGCGCCAGCCCTACCCCGAAAACCTGGAACGGCGGAACATGCGGCGGCACCAGCGGCACAAATGGATTGTGGTGCCACTTCGTTGCCGCGATCGCGCACAGCGCCACGATCGGCACGAGAATGGAAACTTCCAGAACTGTCGCGACAGCGCCGACCATCTGGATGCCACGCACGTTGATGTAGCCGATCAGCGCAATCACGGCGACGGCAATCGCGTAGTGCTTCCACCCGACTAGCCCGGGGAAAAGAAACGCGAGATAATCCGCGGTCAGAACCCCGTACGTGCCGCCCAGAAGGAACGAAGCGCTCCAGTTCCACCAGCCGGCCTGAAATCCCCAGAAGTCGCCAAACGCCGCGCGCACCCAGCGGTAGAATCCGCCCTCGACGGGAATCGCCGTGGTCAGCTCCGCCGCCACCAGCGACACCGGAATGCACCAGAAAAACGGAATGAACAGGTGATAGAGCAGCGTCAGCCCCGGCCCACTCGTCGTCACCATATCTTCGAGGCCGAAGGGGCCGCCCGTCGCGTACGCGTACATCACGAAAACGAAGGGAAGCAGCGCGGCCTTGCGCGCGGCCGCTCGTATTGCCTTGGGTTTGTTGGTGTTGGCGGAGATGTTTGCTTCCCTCGCTGAACTCAGGGTCCAAGAATTGCCGGGGAGAGGGTAGCGTAACCGGCCAGTGAAGTGAATCGGCATCCGCGTTCAGTGAGGAATTTGACGGTCGAGCAAATTTAACAAACAGCGTTTGAAGGTTTTGGGGCGCAGGCTGGACCCGTTTTTGAAGCAAGAACAAAAAGTTCTGTCGGCAGTCTGCTGAATCAGGGGTGCGGCTTTTCCTTTGCCTTTCCTTCCGCGGCGGCCTCGTCGCCCAATGCCGCATATTTAAGGCCGGACTCGAATTCAGCTGCGTTCATAGTCATGATGCCATTCGGCGCAACGACCAGGACTTTCCCGCACCGAACGAGAAAATCCGGTCACTGTAGATGCGTGCTCTGAAATAGAAAACAATCCGTGAACAAAAGGATCTCCTTCAAGGCACGCATAACCGTGGGCTAGCGGGACAGCATCGGAAGTCTTCCCGTTTGCAAGGGTATAGAGGGCGGCTGCAGGTGCCTTCAATACCATCAACTTTGCCGACTCAATCGGAATAGAAATAAAACCACTGAACCCGGTATCGACTAGCGCGGTTTGCTTGGCGCTTTTCTTACCGTCGGGAGAAACCAGGATTTCGATATAGGGATGCCCGTTTACAAGGGATCCAACTTTAACGGGCCCAGCTCATATACCATCCCGCCTGGAACGCGGCCTTATGTCCGACGCGTATCAGATGGAAAAAGCCTGAGGGGTCCTTCTCGATTGCGAGTCGGATGGTATCTTCGCCAGTCTCGGCGAGAGTTGCGTCGCCGTTGACTATATCGATCGCGACGAACTTTTCGTGGGAAGATTTTTCCAGCTCTGCGCGATATCTCTGATCGTAGATCGCCTCACCGCGTTCCGCGATGGCTTGCGTGGAAGGAGCTGAGGATACGGGTTTTTCACACACTCTGTGCCTACTCCCGCTGCAATCATATCACTTCCAGGAGGGGCTGCGCCGCGGGAAGAAACCGTCAGCAGGGATGCTCGCGCTCCTAGGAATCGAGGTTACGGCACATTCGAGGCGGTTTCGGTGCGAAGGCGGGCTATGACGAGGCGAATTTCTTCGTAGGGGATTTCGGGCGGGAGGGCCTCCTTGAGGGGTTTCAGGCGGTCCATTCCCAATTGGCGGCAGGCGGCGGCGATCTGGTTGTAATGTTGGGGGGATAACCAGGTGGGCTGAAATTCGGTGTCGCCTCGTTCGATGAGATCGGCTACCAGAGAGACGACCGCGCGGAGGGTGCGGGAGCGGATTTGGGCGATTTCTGCGAAGGTGCGGCCTTCTTCGAGCAGGCGCTGGGTTTCTTTCGCGGGAGAGGATACTTTTTGCTTACCTTCTTCGCTGGCGCGCTCACCCTGGCGGAAGCGGCGCAGGGCGTCCAAGATTTGTTCTCCGTACATCTCGACGCGCTTGTCGCCGAAGCCGGAGACGCGGCGGAGTTCCTCGAGAGTCGAAGGCTTCACAAGGCACAAATCCACCAGAGCGGAATCGTGGAAGACGACGAAGGCCGCGACTCCTCTTTCTCTTGCTGTAATTCGCCGCCACTCGCGGAGGTATTCCTTCAACTCCATGTCGGCCGAGACGGAAAGGGCAGGCGGAGTAGGGCGCGGCGCGGCCGGCTGCGGCGCGGGGGCTTTCGTTGCTAGCGGCCTGCGTGTCGCATCGCGCTTTCTTCGCGGGACTTGCAGTTCAATTTCCAGCCAGTCGGGCGTGGCGGCGCAGGCATCGCAATTGCCACAGCGCTCCCACTTGGGAGACTCGCCAAAGTGGCGGCAAACGTGGCGCTGGCGGCACTCCTTGGATTGCACAAAGCGCTCGACTTCGTGGTAGCGCTGCCAGGCGCGGTTTTTCTCCGCGGGATCCTCGATTTTGCCTATAAAAAAAGCGTGCAATCCCGTGTCTTTTTTTTGCCAAAACAAAAAACAATCGGCGGGGAGCGCATCGCGGCCAGCGCGGCCCGCTTCCTGGTAATACTGCTCGACACTCTTCGGGAGCGAAAGATGAATCACCGCGCGCACGGCAGCTTTATTAATGCCGAGGCCGAAGGCCATGGTGCCGACCATGACGCGCACCTCATCGGCCATCCATTTTTCCTGGTTCTCGCGTCTTGCGGCGCTCTCCATCTGCCCGTGATAACCAATGGCGGCGATGCCGTTTTCCTCGAGCAAATCGACAGTGTCACCAACGCGCGCGATCGTGGGGGCGTAGACGATCACGCTTCCGTCCGAGACCTGTCTTACCGCGCGAAGCAGCAATTCATTTTGCGTTCTGGAGTCACATTGGCGAACGATGTAGCGCAGATTGGGGCGGCGAAAGCTGGCAATGTGCTTGTGGGGATCGCGCAGGCGGAGCTGCTCGATGATGTCGTGGCGGACGCGCCTGGTGGCGCTGGCGGTGAAGGCGGCGATGGGACGGTCGGGAAAAAGTTCGCGGAGACGGCTGAGCTGGCGATATTCGGGCCGGAATTCATGTCCCCACTCGGAAATACAATGGGCTTCGTCGATCGCGAAGAAGGAGATGGGGAGGCGCTTCAGCCAGTCGACGGTGCCGCCGAGCGCGATGCGCTCCGGCGACAAATAGAGCAACTGGTATTTGCCGGTGCTGGCGTGGTGAAGGATGTGATTGCGTTCTTCAGAGGGAGTGGCGGCGTTCAAGCAGGCGGCGGAAATTCCCATTTGCAGGAGTTGCGCGACCTGGTCCTGCATCAAGGCGATCAACGGGGAGATGACGACCGCGGTCGTGGCGTCGAGGACAGCGGGTAATTGATAGCAGAGCGACTTGCCGCCACCAGTGGGCATGACGACGCAGGCGTCGCGTCCTGCGGCGATGCTCTTGACAATGCTCTCCTGGCCGGGGCGGAAGGATTCGTAGCCCCAATAGCGATGCAATGCCGCGGAAAAGCGTTCAGGCTCCCGCACTGAGGAGTTCTGCTCGGCCGCCGGCGGCGCCAGAGTTGCCATCATTCTCTCTCCCATCCGCAGTCACCACCGTGCGGGGTGCAGCAAGGCGCACGATGCGGGCTGCAATGTTCGCTTTTGTTTCCCCATATGTCAAATACAATTTCTGCTACGCCGATGTGTGTTCCGGATTACAACTTCTCAACGGGGAAAGACGCAAGGATCGTCAGAGATTCATGCCTTTCTCTCGGATGACGTTTGGCGCGGCACCCAGTGGCAGCTTGCGAGCGGCGCCTGGGTGTGTGGGGCGCAGCGACGCTGCACCTCCACAAAGACATTTCATTTCGTTGCGGCAGTCGCAGGTTTGGCCGCTGCATCTCGAAGTTGCCGCGGTCATTCGCAGGTGCCATAATTCCACTTTAAACTGCAGGAATGCGGGTAGGGATATTTGTCACCGGTCGCGAATCACTTGCGGCGGGTACTGAGGGGGTTCTATGGGACTGCGCGATAGCTGGATTGAGAAAAGAGAAGCGGCGGCTGCCGGGGCGAACGGTAACAGGAACGTTTCGCAGATGCATCTGGCGCGGCAGGGCGTCGTCAGCGAGGAGATGGAGTACGTTGCGAAGCGCGAAAAGCTGGAGCCGGAACTGATCCGCAGCGAAGTGGCGCGCGGGCGCTGCATCATTCCCGCCAACATCCATCACCGCAACCTGGAGCCGATGGCCATCGGCATCGCTACGAAGTGCAAGATCAATGCCAACATCGGCAACTCCTCCACGAACTCGAATATCGTCGAGGAGCTGAAGAAGCTGCATCACGCGGTGCACTATGGGGCGGACACCGTCATGGATCTTTCCACTGGCGGAGATATTCCCGTGATTCGAAAGGCGATTATTGATGCTTCGCCGGTGCCTGTGGGCACGGTGCCAGTGTACGAAGCAATCTCGCGAGTGCGGCGGCCGGAGGATTTGACGTTCGAATTGATGCGCGAGGTGATTGAGGAGCAGGCCGAGCAGGGCGTCGACTACATGACGATACACGCGGGCGTACTGCGCGAGCATGTGCCGCTGGTGCGCAAGCGGATTACGGGGATTGTGAGCCGCGGCGGTTCGCTGATGGCGCACTGGATGGAGCACCATAAGAAGCAAAATTTTCTGTACGAGAACATCGAGGAGATCTGCAAGATTTTCAAGAAGCACGATGTGAGTTTTTCGTTTGGTGATGGACTGCGGCCGGGGTGCATTGCGGACGCGAGCGACGAAGCGCAATTTGCGGAGCTGAAGGTGCTCGGTGAGCTGACCACGAAGGCATGGGAGCACGACGTCCAAGTGATGATCGAAGGGCCAGGGCACGTGCCGCTGGACAAAATTAAAGAGCAGGTCGACAAGGAAATGGAATGGTGCCACGAAGCGCCGTTCTATACGCTGGGGCCGCTGGTGATTGATATTGCGCCCGGGTACGACCACATCACCAGCGCGATTGGCGCGGCGATGATCGGCTGGCACGGCGCGTCGATGCTGTGCTACGTCACGCCGAAGGAGCACCTGGGGCTGCCGAATGCGGAGGACGTGAAGCAGGGCGTGATCGCGTACAAAATTGCGGCGCACGCCGCGGACGTGGCGCGGCACCGGCCGGGAGCTCGCGACCGCGACGACGCGCTTTCTTACGCGCGGTTTCTCTTTGACTGGAACAAGCAGTTTGAGCTTTCGCTCGATCCGCCGACGGCGAAAGCCATGCACGATGAGAATTTGCCGGATGATTTTTATAAAGAAGCCAAGTTCTGCTCGATGTGCGGGCCGAAGTTCTGCTCGATGAACATCACGCAAATGGCGGACGCCGAGGGCGGACACGACCAGGCGGAACGTAAACAGAAATTCGTCGAACTGCTTGCCAAAGTGCAGGACGCTTAGCGAATGAGCGCGGTCACCTCTTACGAGGCCGTGGTAATAGTCATATTCCGAGACGGGGGCTCGACAGACTGGCTCATTTTTCTTTCTGTCCTCGGTGTTTGGATATCCTTCCACCTCTTTAGGCGGCGTGATCTAGCCAGCCGGCGTCTTCGAAGCCGTGAACTTGCAGAAAAAATAGCCGGAAAGTCGCGAGAACCCTACGAGTACATTCCGGTAGACGCCGATTCTGTGCCCGGACTTCGGCTTCAGGAACTCCAGCAATCTACTGAGAAAGGATTTCGACGTTTATCGCATCATCGCCTTTTAGGAAAGGGCGAGAGTACATCGCACTCCTTTGGGCCAAGCTTGGTCAACGAGGAACTTCATTGCTACGTGGACTTGATTGCGATTCAAAAGACTCTCGACACTGAACGAAATCTGATCTTCGGATTCAGCAGTTTTTTGGAGGATGGCTGGTCCGTGGGGTCGTCATCGGGGCTCTATGGCGGGACACTATGTACGTCGCCACCCAAAGGGCCTTGCTCTCTACATTCGGGGTTGCCCTCTTGAAGAACTCCTTGAGCGTCATCTGGAACTCCGCAACCGCGTTATGAAGGAACTCGGCATCAGCGCGGTGCAAGACACCTCACTGCAGGGTTATCGCGAACGAGTAAGACAGCGAATGAAGGAACGAAGACAGGCCTTCCTTGAGCGCGACATTCTCGGGGAATGGCCCGAAGCAAAACGGATCGAACAAGAGGGATACTGGGAGTGGCTTGGCGATTACCCGCAGGAAGCCGCGCGCCGAGCGAAAGGCAAGAACTTGCGGCCGCTTATGGAACTCTCGCCGACTTATAGGTTGCCCCAGAGTGGTGCACTCGAAAAAATGGGTAAAGCCGAGGATAGTGGATCGACTGATAAATCAGATGGGTGAAAGCAGCAAAAGCGAGAATCTTCGAGAAGAATTCAACCGCTGGGCGGAGGCGGGACGGGGCGAGGGGATGGAGCTGGATCACCTGCCCATCACCCTGCCAGTGCTGGAGAAAATGCGGCTTGCGCCAACGGACAACGTCCTGGACGTAGGCTGCGGGGCGGGCTGGCTGTCGCGGCGGCTGGCGAAATTGGTTCCCGAGGGCCGCGTCGTCGGGATGGATATTTCGGAAGAGATGATCCGCCACGCGCGGCGCGCCAGCGTGGACTTCGACAATTTGATGTTCGTTTCGGGGGAAGTTGCGCAGATTCCCTGGCAGCCGAATTTCTTCTCTCACGCAATTTCCGTGGAATCTTCATATTACTGGCCGGACCCTGCGGCGGGCATCAAAGATATTTTTCGCGTTCTCAGCGATGGCGGCTTGGCGTGGATGCTGATCAACTACTACCGAGACAATCCGCATTGCCACCAGTGGGGTAGTCTCCTCGCGGTGCCCACGCATCTTCTTTCCGCCGAAGAATGGGGCCAGTTATTCCGGGATGCGGGATTCACGAACGTAACGCACGAGCGCATCATTGATCGATCTCCGTCGCCGGAGGTCTATACGGGCCGTTGGTTCCGCGACGCGGCGCATGTCCGCGCTTTCAAGGAAGAAGGAGCACTGCTCGTCCACGGAACGAGGTAGGAAAGCAGGTTACCTTTTTGAACCAAATGGCGCAGGTATAGCTCTTGCCCGCGCTACCACTGCTAACATTAAGCCCAGGTATCCATCCCTTAGGGCCGACCAAGCATTCCAGACCGGTTGGGTTGCATTCGTGAGCGTGAATGACTGAAGCTATGCCCAAGTTCCCTGTGCTCGTGGTAGACGATTCGCCCGTCTACCGCAAGCTGATCGAACACGCCCTGGAAGACGAGGCATATTCGCCGTTATTTGCCAAGAACGGGCGCGAGGCAATGGAACTGTACGCGAAATACGGGCCCGCCATTGTGATCACAGACTGGATGATGCCGGATTTTTCCGGGCAGGAGCTTTGCGAGCGAATCCGCGGGGACGTACAGCATGCGTACACGTACATCCTCGTGCTGACGAGCATCTCGGAGAAGGACAACGTAGTGAAGGGACTGGCGGCGGGCGCGGATGATTACCTGACCAAGCCCTTCGATCCGGGTGAACTGCTGGCGCGAATAGGAGTGGGGCGCCGTACGATCGATCTGCACCGCGAAATCGACCGCAAGAACAAATTGCTCGAAGAAATGGCGCACACCGATCCCCTCACGGCGTTGCCAAACCGGCGCGCGCTCGAAGAATGGTCCGGGCGGCAACTGCGGGGGGCGGCACGGCACGGTTTTCCCCTGTGGGTCGTCCATGCGGACCTGGATTCCTTCAAGAGCATCAATGACAGCCATGGCCATGATGCCGGCGATCAGGTTCTGAAGGCATTCGCCGCGATCCTGAAAGAATATACGCGGGCCTCGGATATCTGCGGGCGAATGGGCGGCGATGAGTTTCTATTCGTATTGACGCATGTCGACGAGAAGCACATCCGGCTGACCGTGGAACGGTTGCGCGAACACTTTGCGTCGAAGAAGTTTTCTTTTGGGGGCGAAAGCATCTCCGTGACGGCAAGTTTCGGGGTTTGCGGATTCAAGGGCAAAGAGCCTACGGAATTCTCAGCTCTGGTGCGGCAGGCGGACAACGCTCTCTATTGCGCGAAACGCGCCGGCCGCAATCAGATCAAGATCGAAGTGCCCTGATTGTTCCGGCTCCGGACTTCCCTCCTTCCTCTGATTCTGGTGACATTCCGAGAACTGTGGTATGAGTGGCCTGAGGCGGATCGCTCGCGATGACAGATCGCTCGACACAGATGGCCTTGATCGGGGCGGGTCCGGTGGGCCTCGGAATGGCGAAGGCGCTTCTCGAACACAAGACTCTCTACGAAGAACTCGAAGCCGACGACGATCTGGGCGGAAACTGGTTTCACGGCGTGTACGAGACTGTGCACATCATTTCATCCCGGAAGACGACCG
>Ga0137394_10001033_pt1 | contig 20023 bp, 15 predicted proteins | sample czobulk116metaG_FD_108278 | JGI IMG/M metagenome (GOLD analysis project Ga0137394, IMG submission 108278) | Vadose zone soil microbial communities from Angelo Coast Range Reserve, California, USA - czobulk1.16 metaG | ecosystem: Environmental > Terrestrial > Soil > Vadose zone | place: USA...
ATCCGTCTTGTAGGACCTTTTGTTCCTCTTCGAATACGCAAGCGCATCGTCAACGAGTTGACGAAAGTTGACGGATGGCTTGCGAAAGCTCTCTGGGAGCTTCTTCCCCTCAAGCACATGTTGCTTACGTTTCCTGTAAAGCTTGATGGCAACACTCTTGGTACCGGCCTTCTCCCGGTGCCTCTTGCCGAACCGGTCGAAGTAGCAGATCCACCAAACTCCCGAACCTGGCTCCCTTTCAAAGACTCCTCTCTGACTCACGGCTGCTCCTTCCTAGATTTCGGAGGGCGTCCCGCTCCCGATTCCTTTGACCATTTTCTGAATGTCTCTGTATCGTATTTCTTGGCGCGTGCCTTTCCGCCCTTCTTCCCAATCTTGCGGAGGAATTCACGCACGTCTTTGCCTGGAGTATCTTTTTTGGACACACCAAGAGTTTACAATCTAGCAGCTAGATTATCAAGCGGCTTGCGTCGGATGATCGGCCCTCAGCAGACCTTGGAGGCTATTGCGTGGTATCAGCACTCGCCGCCCCAGGCGGCGCACTGGCAACTGCTTCAGCGCAATAAGCCGGTCGACCGTCCGAATGCTCACGCCAAGCATTCGCGCTGCCTCCAACTTACTCAACGCCAGCGCTTCCAGAACCGACGTTTCCGTAGCCATTGTAGTTCCCCCTTGTTCGGTGGGCGCGTGCCCGTCATTTCTCTCCGCTACTTGAGGCAGTCGAAGTCTACTGCGGGCAGACCCCACGGAACGTAGCGGGATTCCTGTCCTGCGTCTAATACTTTGGTGGCCGGGCGCTATAACTGCGCGCTATTGGACGTCGGGAAAGGCATGCCGACAACGTTCGGAGTTGCTTTAGGTGAGAGTGGTGGGATACTCACCTAGCCGCTTTTGCCATCCTACCATCTTTTCAGCGACATGCACGATAACCGTATAAACATTGGCGATTTCTACCGTCTCGTCTTTTGCAACTCTTTCAACTGTTCCGCCTGAATAGCACCAATTTCGCGCGGAAACAGACACCAAAGACACCAAACAAGCGCCAGACTCACGGTCGTTTTTCGGCCAGCGACGTTAGGGCAAGTGACGGGAAGCGGGTATAGCGTCGCTAAACATCGCCCCGTTCATGAGGATTTGTTCGCCCGGAGCCCGACGCTCCCACACTTCCCACAATGCCGTTTCTGGATAACTGTCGACTAGCTGGCGACACATCGTGTAGAGCGACATACCCGACTACGCTCTTATGTTTAGATCAGCCTTCCGGACGCAGCGAGCACCTAGATGATCCGTAGTAATATGGGAATCGCGATTATGGGAATCGACAAAGAAAAACCGATCACGATTGCGTTGCAAAATGCTCTTGCAAAACAACTCGCAGGGCTAGACGTAGCATCGGGTGTTCAAAAATCCATATTCGATGCCGGTCGGCTGTTTCAAGAGAATTCCGGGCTTCAAGGCATTCTGGAGGGCATCAAGGGTTACGAAACATTGATGCGGTCCGCCGCCGGGCCACTTGCCGATCTCCGGCGCGCCGGGCTATTCGATCATACTTCTCATTTATCTCGTGAGCTTGATGTGGTACGGCGAGCGATGTCTGATTGGCAAGCACGCTTCCATCTGCCACAAATAGCTGAGGCGACGCGACTCATGGCGGACTTCAATGCGAGTCCGGCGTCAGAAGCGCTGAAACGATATGCAGAGCTGAATTCCGACTTACAACGTGCTATTGAGAGTATGCGGACGCCTTGGCTGGATTTGCAGCAATCATTTCGTTCGATGTCTGGTTTTGCGGCGCTACAAGGTATAGGCCATGCGCTAAGCCAGATGCCATCATTTGGCGACCAGTTGGCATCTGCCCTCCGCGTTGATTTGGGAGATTGGCGCGATACCATCACCTGGCCGAAGGAAATATTCGCGGATTTAGGTGCGCGGGCAGATTTTTATATAAAGCTTGGCTTCAATACAGCGATTACGGATTTTCCGCCCCCAGCCTTCGAAGAGAGTCTGGACATCGCGGAGTTGCGCCGTGAGCCGCCTCCTCTTGTCGAGTATTACGGGTCGCCCGTACCGATTTCCGACGATGACGGGATAGAAGAAGGTCTGATACGTACGAATTTGGCGCATGATTGGCTGCTGCGCCTGGAGACTCAGGTACGCCGATTCATAGATGAGCTGATGACGAGCACCTTCGGTCAGGATTGGGCGAAACATCGGCTACCAAACGGATTGTATGATGAGTGGCAGAGTAGAAAACAGAACGCACGGCAAAGCGGGGCTAAGGAACATGCTTTGATCGCATATGCGGATTTCACTGACTACGAGCGTGTGATCTGCAAACGTGACAATTGGCGTGTCTTTGCTCCGTTCTTTCGCCGACAAGAGAGCGTGCGCGAATCTTTCCAAAGGTTGTATCCGGTACGTTTGGACACGATGCATGCGCGTCCAATCACGCAAGATGATGAGTTGTTGCTGTACGTAGAGGCTCGGCGCTTGGTGAGCTTGATCCTAGCGAAGAAAAAGTAAAGAAAGCTTAGTTCAGAGCGCAATGTCGTAGCCACGCCGCGGATTTCCCCGCGCAAAGAGCGAAGGTCCTCACCGATGAGGTTTTTTTGCGTCTCAAAATACGGGGCAGGGGTTCACTCCACATTCAGTATCAGCCTTTTATGCACCAACTCATCTCCGTGAACGCACTGCTGTGACCAGGCCACGCCTGCGAACGCCTATTCCTCCCGGGCCTGCCGCTCCAGCTCCCGGAGGGAAAGCTCTTTGGGACACTTGCAAAATGGGCAGGGATCTTGCGCAAAGGAGTAGTGTTTCTTGCAGGACATGCAAGCAACCTTGAGGTACTGCAGGTAGGACCAAGTCCCTTCCCATTTCATGGACTCTGCAGTGCCCAATCGCGTCATCGCACTGATTCGATCTCGATAGAGATCGAAAATCGCTTTGAATATCTCCCCGTTTGCTCTGTGGTAAGGAAGAGATAACCGGTAGAAAATATACCCGAGCAAGAGCAGCAATAACCCGCCTCCAAACGGAGAGATCGAGCTGCGAAAGAGGAGATGCAGAAAGGAGACCAGCTGAACGAGTCCAGCGACGAACCAAAGGAGAGAACCGCCGAAGCTCACCGCCGATAGTGCCAGGAGCCCATCGGCAATAGACCAGGAAGCGTCCACCTCTTTCTTCCTTTCGTTTTCCATCACAAACCATACGCGATACCAGAAAAAGACAGAGTCCATCCCGTACCGACTCTTAGGGTACCCTTCATATTCAGCCAGAATATTCCCCAATAAGGTTGGGTGAGACGCGTTCCGTTTTCCTTCGTCGTCGGTGGGAAACCTTCGCAGGCGATACCAGATCTCGGCCCGCCGCACAGAATCTTTTCCAATTTTTGCACGCTGATCGAGTTCAAGAAGCCTTCTCACGCGGCTTTGCTGCCACTTCATACAGAAGACAAAGAGCCATTTCGGCCACCAAGCCCTCCCTTCATACACTTTATAGATCTCGTCGCTAAGCAGGGCAACGAGGCCGCCGAAAACAATAACTCTCAAGAGTAGGAGGGCAACTGGTCGCCAGATCTCTTCTAAGTGTGCGCCCATGAGGTTGTCTGGGAGGCGGATGAATGGAGAAACGAGAGCGACCGCGAGTGCGCCGGGTAAAACCAGGCGCATTACGACGGGAAACTGCACGACAGGCAGTATCTTGTCAGCTGCTCCACCAAGAGATTCGATTCCCACTGGGTCCGGCACCGGACTCCTCCAGGATGCCCTTAGATTAATCTACGTTCGATTTTCGCGGCTGGGGCTCATCATCATCATCAGGCTCGGGTTCGCCTGGTCCATGCGGACCAGCAGCTTCAGCTATCTCTTCGCCATAGGCTTCCCGCGCGGCTTCAATTGCCACTAAGGAATCGCCCTTTCTGGATCTCGCAATCAGTTCGTCGGCGCGTTCACGCAATTCCCTAGCCTTGCGCCGAGCGAACTCGGCGCTTTCGTTGGCTCTATCGGACAGCAGATCGCGCGTTTCTTTGCCTGACTTCGGAGGAATAACAACGAGACCAACGAATGCGCCAAGGGCAAGGCCTGCTAAAAAATAGACTACTTTCGATCCGCCGTCTTCTTCCATCGCAACCTCCGTGATCCCGAAAGGAGACAGGACTTGCCATCAGCTGCGGAGCACCTAGCGGGGAGCACGTGATCGACAGTATATGTGTTCGCTCGTGATAAATAGGAAATATTATTCGACGAATCCAGACTCAAACTCGTCGCTACAAAGATCCTAATACCTTACCTCTCCTCTGAAATACGCGCTTCTCGATCCACACTTTCGCCCACAGCATTGTCGGACGCCGCAACAGGAGAACTGAAGTAAAGTATGAGAATTGCACCTGAAGAATCGAGGTGGAGCATTGATCCGGTCAAAATCAAATTCCTTCAACTCATCGGAGCAGAGATTTTTGGTGCCATACTCTCCCTCGTTGGGCTGTACATGTTCTTCCGGGGAATCACCGGTACGCCACTATCGACCTCCGATTGATCCCGGGCACGCGAAGCGTCCGCCGCTTCGTTCTAACGGGCTACACGGAAGTTAGCGCCAGAAAGATCCTAACTTCCGGACGCCAGACCATCCGACCGCCGGTTCGCCCTAGACACTAGGCCTTCTACTTGGCACGAGGGAAAATCGAACCTGTGATCCCCACGCAATCGCAAAAAAAGCGCGAATCAGGAGACCTTCCCGCTGCGGTCGGCGTGTCTTCTTCCCTTCTCATTGCATACTTAGCTCAGTTGTTGACTTTCTATCGCTGAAGTACGAGCCTTAGCCAACACTTCTATTTGCCCTTGACTGTATTTCTGTGGCCTTCGTGAGGATTTTATGAATGAGCACGAATCGGCGGATCGGTCGGCCGCAGTCAACGCTCTGAAAGCACAGTATGTGGCTGCTCTCCGCAAACGCTCCGAAGCCCCTTCTGCAGAGGGTGCCGCGTCCGATGCAGGGCTCCGCATTGCTTACGATAGACGGGAGCGCGAGTTCTTTCTAGATCGGCTACGGTTTCGCCTGAGAAAATTGGGGCTCTCCTCCCAGGAAATTGAGGCACTTGAAAAAGAGCCTGAGGTATCGTTGAAATTTGTGGTGGCTGCACCGACTCGGTCTATTCTGCAACACGTCAAAACGGCGATCCTAGTGATCCACGGAATCGGGGAGCAAAAGCCCTATGAAACCTTGGATCAATTCGCGCGGAACCTTACCCGATATCTGCGCTATGAGGGGGGCATAGATGACTTGGTCCTGAGCGCGCAGAAGATCGATCACAATGATTGGGTGGAAGCCATGATTCGCCTAGAGACGGCCGAGCACGGACCGAGAGCGGAGGAAGGTCCGCAGCGCGCCTACATAGATCTTTATGAGTACTACTGGGCCCCGGAAACGGAAGACAAGATCAGTTACAAGCAGACTATCGCCTGGCTAAGTAAAACAACGCTGACTCCCATCCGGATGCTTGATCAGAACATCACTGCAATCGAAAACGAGACCCACACGGAAGGGCTCAGCCGATCGGCAATCCTGTACAGAGAATTGCGGCGAATCGCTTACCTCTATATCCCGCTGGTAGTACTCATGGTTTTACTTGGAGCGTGGCTACCTTCTGCGCTAAACCTCGTAGGCGCTCTGAAAGAGGCGGCACAGCAGTGGAACGCGGACCATCCGATTGTGCGGGCGATCATGACTGTGCTGTTCGCGATCTCGTTAGTGATGTACTGGGTGGTTTTGAAAGAACTGGTGGCGAAAGCGTTTCGCAGGCTGCGCCAACAGACAGCTATGGTCAGTTCGTGGGTGACGACGAATACGTTTGCCGCCGGTGCGTTGTTAATGCTTGCGGGTATTGGAATTGGTTATCTCTTTAAGGTAAACCTCGAACAGTACGTCAACCCTGTGCTGAATGTGCATGTCGTTTTTGCGCTTGCGGCCCTTGGGGTTGCCAGAGTCATACAGCTTTTTCTTGTCAACTTCGTCGGGGACGTAGCGGTATATGTAAATGCCGACGCCAAGGCGAAGAACTTTGCCGCTCGGCGCGCCGTATTGAACGGTGCTGTCACTGCCATCAATCGCATTCTGAAAGATAAAGCGAGGGCCTACGAAAACGTAATCGTGGCTGGCCATTCCCTGGGGAGTGTCATTGCATATGACAGCCTCAACGAACTCATGAACCGCTGCCAGACTGGCGGTGACCACGATCAAGCCATTTATGCGACACCCGATCAGATCGTCGGGGACCAGCCTGCCGGGGCTGCGATCCATCGAGGCGACCTAGCCCGTATCAAGGGACTGGTGACATTTGGTTCGCCCCTCGACAAGGTGCATTATTTCTTCCGAGAATACGTGCCGGAAAACGAGAGCGCCCGCGCCCAGATCCTTTCCTTATTGCGTTCCTTCCGAACTCGTCCTTCCGGCAGCGATTACGGCATCTACCGGCTCGAACCGTACGTTGCAAACCAGCTGAACAATGTCAAATGGTTGAACGCTTGGTCCAAGCAGGATCCGGTGAGCGGGATGCTGCACTTCTACGCACCGGTTACCCGCCAGCACTTCGATTACTTAATCCCTATTTATGCACATCTCAGTTATTGGGAAGATCTGCGCTTCTACGCCTTCTTCGCTGAGCCATTGCTACTGGGAAAAGATGCGACGCCGCCACTCGAGGTCAAATACGCCGTGGCATGAGGATCTTGGAACCCAGTGTCTCAAAAGCACACTCGAATGGTGGGATACTCACCTAGGCTTATTTGCTATCTTGCCATGTTCTCAGCAACTTGCACGAAAACCCCATCAACACTGGCGATTTCTACGATCTCGCCTTTTTCAACTCTTTCAACTGTTCCGCATGAATAGCGCCAATTTCGGCCTCAAACAGACACCAAAGACACCAAGCCAGTTGGTGCTTTGGGCCCGCAGCAGGTTTCACCAGGACCGGTTGAGTGGTGAATCTTCCGCGATCGACCATGGTGCGGCACTAAGAGAAGAGGTTGCGCGCGACAAACAACAGGTTGGCTGGCCGTTCGGCGAGCCGCCGCATAAACCATGGAAACCAAAAGTTGCCATACGAAATCAACACCCGACAGCCATACCCTTCGTCCGCGAGCTTCAGTTGCAGTGCTCTCTGAATCCCATAGAGCATTTGAAATTCGAGCTCGTTTCGCTTCATCCCCTCGGAGGCACCCCAAGCTGTGAGCCGGTTGATCAGGTCTCGATCATGCGTAGCCAGGGCCGTCCGCACGCCGTTTCGACGAGCTTCCTTCCCCAACAACTTCTTCGCGAGCTGCAAATAGCTTTCGTCGACCTCGCGCTTCCTCGAAAAAGCGATTTCAGTCGGTTCGTTGTAAGCGCCCTTCACCAATCGAACAGCAGCGCCAGTTGCAATTAGAGCCTCCACGTCTTTCTCCGTGCGCCGAAGATACGCTTGCACGCACACGCCAACATTGCGACAATCCTGCCGCGCGCGCTTGAAAAGACATAACGTCCTCTCGGTGTAGGAGCTTTGTTCCATATCGATCCATGTGGTTTCGTGCGCAGGTGTGTGTGCCAGAACCGTCCTAAGGTTGGTCAGGCACAAATCGGGGTCAAGATCGAGGCCGAGCTGCGTCAGCTTGACGGAGATTTCCACAGGAAGGGCGCAGGACCGAATACGCTGGAGAACGTCCAGATAGTGTTTTGTTACTGCTGCGGCCTCGTCTTGCTCCGCAACGTTTTCCCCGAGATGGGTGAGAACGGTGCCTAGGCTATGCCCCGCCAGATCGCGGCAGGCACCTAGCGCATCCTCCACACTTTCACCAGGAAGGAACCGCCGAACGGAACGCCGCAGGACGCGACACGTAGTGGCGTGGTTCCGTAGCCAGCTATTTTCTGACGTTTTCAAAAGAGCTCGTCGTAGCATCGTCGTTCCCTCTAGCCCCCAACTGCCCCGAATCAAGCCAGGAGCCGCAGTCTCTTAAAGTTTGCGAAGCCTGCGGAACCACATCGTGTCCGCCACAACCCAGTGAACTGTATCCAATAGATTCAGGCAATACGATTCAATATTATTGATTTGACGGGCATCCATAGTAGTGATACGTAATCATGAGAAGCATGAAGCTGAATCGCCAACATTGTTGGGCTGTTGTCGTGGCTCGATTTGCAGTTCTTGCTTCTCGCAACTTCACCAGCTAAGGAGGATGTAACCAAAATGAGAACATGGAATATCAAGTCCGCTCGAATTTGGACGTTCTATGCGGTATTGTTGGGCGGTTTGGTTTACTCGGCGATCGCGGGCATGGAGTCTACTTACGCCTCCGGCCCTTGCACGGCACAAGAGTGTAGTGCGGTTCAAAACAGTATAGCCCCTTCCGTCTGCGCCCATCAAAATTCCCAGGTTTGGTTCGTTAACTGTTCGGTTGGATCTACAACCTGGGACGCTGAATGCACGAATGGTTATCAGTTTAATGGCGTCTGCCCAGGGTAGTTCTGTGAGCAAGTAGCCATGGACTCGCGTGGGACAGCATCCTGGATGCCCCAACTAGCCGCAAGGACTGGTTTCAAGCCAACACGGCAATACGCGGCTATCGCTGGAATCCTCCTTCTCCTTACCTCCGTCGCGCTTAACGTTGTGCTCGCCAGAAGAGTACGCACTTTCCGGAATGAGAAGTCCATGGAACCCCGGCCACTACTGCTTAAGGCTGGTGCGACCGTCCCGCCGATCACAGCAAGAGGAGCGGATGGAAAAATCGAAAGCCTAACTTATTCTAGTTCAGATCGGCCTACTGTAGTTTACGTATTCACTCCTGCTTGCATATGGTGTGAGCGCAACCTGGACAACTTAAGAACCCTCATCCGGATGAGAGGGAGGGAATACCGTTTTGTCGGTCTCTCCCTTTCTCCTGAAGGTCTCGCCCAGTACCTGACTGACCAAAAACTTGAGCTTCCCACTTACACCCGCCCCTCAGAAGAACTGCTAAAGGCCTACAGATTTCATGGAACGCCGCAAACGATTGTCGTGTCACCCCAGGGACGTGTAATTCAAAACTGGGTAGGAGCCTACTCGGATTATCAAAAGTCACAAGTCGAAGCTTTCTTTCATGTAACGCTTCCAGGAATTCAACCGCCGCACAATTCGAAGTGACTCACTGAAAGACAGATGATCCGGACGCTTCGTACCGCTCCCGAAACTGGAACTGATCTATTCCCGAATCTTGCTCCAGACGCAGTAGTCAGGCGCGACCAAAGCTGCACTCCGTGTGCCCCAAAGCACCTTCACTTTTGCCGTCACACTTCTCCCTCTTTCTCGGGATTCAAACGAGGCTGCACTTCCGCTATGGCGGACATTGCCTCTTTCCGCAAATCGATTAACTTCCGTGCGTAGCGGTAAAGGATTCCGCCGGCCTCACTTAGCACGCGGCGGCGATTGGCGCGCAAGAAAAGCGGTGTTCCGATTTCATTTTCCAGCCTGCTGATGGCCATGCTGACAGCAGGCTGGGATCGAAGTACCCGGGTCGACGCACCGCGCACGGTTCGTTCTTCGACCACCGCGACAAACATCTCCAATTGCATGAACTCCATAGGAACTATCCCGGAGCTATGGATCGCAACTGAAGTCGCGCCCGTGAAAATGGCTCGAACCCAATCTCATCCATACGTGTTATGTCGAGACTCCCGCGCGACCTTACTATTCAACTACGCGGGCGGCCTCAGACTAATCGCATGAGGGCGTGATCGCAGAACGCGTCGCATTTGCGCGAAGTTTTGTTCGCATTCACTTCGCCCTATCAACGAATCGGAACCTCCACACTTTCTTCGGACGTTGCTTCTTTCTGCTCTTGCAGTTTGCGAAGGTCGTGCCAGCGGGCATACTGCTCGGCCTTAGCTACGTCCGTGTCTTCTTCTTCTTTCAGCCAGAAGCGGAACCAGTCCAAAGTACCTCCCTGCGAAGCCATGCGTTGTACCGGATTCGTTAGAACGTGGGTCCCTTCGCCCAGATTGATCAAGTCCACTGGCTTATTTAAGTAACGAAGAGCGGCGTACGGCTCCCACATTCCAAGTAAACTCCCTCGACCGAGTGCCGCGACTTGAAGCGGCGCTGTCACATTCTGCATATTAAATATGGGCGATCTCTTTAGCCATAATTGCAGGCCCTCTCCAAATGGACGTGCCCCCACCATCGCGTCATATTCGTGCGCAAGTGCACTACCGGATGCGTCTACGCTCATTATGTATTGTAGGTACCCCAGATTGATGCCGTCGGTGATTGAGGCAGCTTTGAAATGCAAAGAGCTCGTCGTCAATGCCTCCATCACGTAAAAACAGCTGCGACTGAAGCCAACGATGCCGATACGATCTGGATCAACCACGACGCCGCTATTTGCAAGTTGCTGTATTCCCGCTTCATATCCCTCGACATTGGACGCACCTTCTTCGAAGCTAGTTTGATCCTTCCCATCTTGCACTTGAAGAACCAGGATTCCAGCAGCCGCCAACTCCCGGGCAGCGAAGGCTGTTGGCATTAAGCCACTCGGCAAGAAAGCGTTCGGGTTAAAACCGTGCGTTTGGATAACCAAAGGATATCGCTGCCGCTGATCGTAGTCTGGAGGCTTGTACAAACCGCCAATCCACATACGGCCACGCTTGTCCTGCCAGTTGAAAACGGACGCTTCTCCCAGATCAATGCTTTCGACCTCCAGATTCGGTTTCCAGATGATGCGTGATGCGCCTGTGGTCTCATCGGTTGCGACCAGTGCCGGGGGATCATTTAGAGTCTGCCGAACGGACACTTTCATTAACTCGCGGTCACTAATTTTCTCCTTGACTGGAATTGCGGCCCAGGAACCATTATCTGAACGCAAGTAAGTTGTTGACGAACGGCCAGTGCTGGTGAACCCGCTTAAAACGTCGTACTCGACGACCAACCGATTTCGAGTACCATGATCGAAGTAAGCAGCAAGAATGAGGTGCCACTCGCCCTCACCTATCTTGACGTTCTCCAAGCATGTGTAACTGCCCTTTCTGAGATCGACGACCGCAACGCAGGGAGGTTTTCGGCTGCCGCCTGAGTCCTGCTTGTTAGGGGGAAGAAAGGTGTTCGACAAGACTACCGCGCGGCCGTCGGCAGACCAAGCGGCCGTTGGAATTGCCCACCAACCAGCAGAGTCCCCGATCGGGGCCTCAATCAGTGGTTTTATCCGGCCGTTGGATAGGTCAATGGTGACAAACTCCGCGACACAATAACCAGACCTTCCCAACTTCTCCAAATCTTGTCTTCCAGCTCTGATGCGGTAGGGACTATCGGGACGCGGAGAGAGGTAAAGTGATTCCCATTCGAGCGGAACGTCACTCACGGGCAGCGCCGTTATAACAGAGCGATTATCAGGGGATAGTGCCAGTATACCTCGGCCGCCACAGTGCAAATTTATCGGTTTACCAGTTGCTTTGTCTTGCACCTGAAAGCGTTTCCCGTTGACGATTGTCCAGAGGTGGGCGCTGTCGAGTTCTGTCACCGATTCTGGAAATATCATGCTGTAAAAAGACTGCCCGGTTCCAACTACCGCTCTGGTCCGGCTCTCTTTGTGAACGTGATATTGAGCGCTGTAGATCCCATAATTCCGGTTATGGATATCAAAAGTCTTCACATCCTGATCTGCCGGGGTTAACGGTTCTAAAGTCCTCCTTTTGATATTGGCGAGAAACAGTTGATGGTTTCCAGACGGGGTCTTCGCCAGAAACGCGATACCGGTGGAGTCCGCAAGCCAACGAATATCCGAGATGATCGGACCATCTTTATGCGTGGATTTGCTGACCACCCAGATAGGGGAGGGTTCTTGCTGAATTTCAGGATGCAGCAGGAATTGCCGCACATCTTCTGAAAGGAATACTCGCAGTGAAGATTCCGGCCGATTGCGATCGAGCAGACCACGCTCTGTAAGTACCGTAAAATAGCGACGGTCCGGAGAAAATACATACGGGTCTGCCGCGTCCGTCCATGGATGCACGAACTGAACGAGTCCAATATCATCGGCCACAGTGAAGCGGCGTTTGGCAGCTCCACAGAACGGACTCGTTACGCCAAATCCCATCCCTAATACTAGTAAGAAGATACGTCTGACTCGCGTAGCGTACATGGCGCCTTAGCAACGTAATTTGTAGCTTCTTTTAATAAGTTCTTCCGGTTCCGTGAGGGTTAGAATTCGATTCGGCCGCGGAATGCGATCATACGTACGGAAGAGTCGCCGTGAAAAACGCCACCCAAAAGTCCCGTTGACGGCATTGCCGTCTGGCTGATAGTTCCGAAATTCCTCAACGTCTGAATTTTCCCCGGAATACCTGCGAACGGGGTCGCCGGAAAGAAGAAATTCGGATGGTTGAACAAGTTATAGAACTGGGCATCAAATTTGAAGCTGACCCGCTCCGAAATCTTGAATCGCTTGCCGACGTCGAGGTCGGTCCACTTAAACCCGGGCGCCCGGAATGCGTTACGCCCGGCATTACCTTCCTGGCAGTTCTGAGCGTTCGTAACGGGGAAACAAGTTCCTGTGGAGCTATCGACTGGGGATCGGAAAGCATTGGGGTTCAACCATTGGATCGTGCCCGGTTGTGTCACTCCGGGAATATCATTTTTGGCGTAGGGGTTCATTCCTGGAACCAAATTTGGCAACATAAGGATGCCTGCGGGATTGGCAAAATTGTTAAACGCGTTGCTGAAAACAGACAGCGGAAACCCATCTCGCAGGAACACGGTCCCAGAGACCTGCCATCCCCCCACTACATAGTCCAGCCAAGCCTGCCGTGGATGCAGTGGCAACTCATAAATGTACGATCCGTTCAACGAATGCCGGACGTCGTAATCGCAACTTCCATAGTAGCGATTTGGATCAACAGCAGCGAAAAGCAAGAGGCTTCCGTTTAACGACGCGGAATTAAAGAGCGTAAACCCGCCCTCTGATTGCGTATCCAAGCAATGACTGTAGGTATAATTCGCCTGAAAGGTGAGCCCATGGCTCGTGCGCTTTTGCGCCGTGACCTGGAGCGCATGGTAGCTACTACTTGCGTTTGTACGATACTGATAAACTGTGCCAAATCGCGGATCTAAAGGTGTGTTAAACGGCATAGGTGCAAAGCACCCCTGGCACCATCTCTGGAACGAATTCAGGGTGGTAACGCGATACTCCATATTGGTCGCGTGCGTTCCGACATATTTGGCACTCAGGCCAAAGTCCTTTCCGAACTGATGTTCGACCCCAAGACTCCACTGCATGCTATAGGGATATTGCAGATCAGCCGGGAACGCATTGAAGCCGACCGCAGGAATACATGTGGCCGGTGAAGAGAGCGAGGAAGCACATGAAAGTGCGCCAGCAGCAAAATTCGCCTGGAATTTCTGGTTCGCTGCCACGGCCGCATCCACTGCGCTCCCCGGGACCCCGGGGGCGATTCCGATTCCTCCTGCGGAGCCGACGAGACCACCATTAAACTGCGGGTCCAACGGCGCGTTTTGCGATACCTCTGTAGGAGCTTGCACAATTCCAAGAGTAGTCGCAAAGATACCAAAGCCTGCGCGTAGGATTGTCTTGGGTCTGAATTCATAGGCAACTGCCCCTCGCGGTTGCCATTGCAACAGCGGAGTCGATGCGTATGCCTTCCCTTGATCTGGTACGATGATTTGGTTCAGAGGCTGGTTGATGTCGTGGGAAATCGTGTCGAACGTACCTGTGAGTCTCGAGAAAGCGTTGTGCTCGCTGACCGGATTCGAGTTCCACGCCGTGCGCACTCCAAGCGTAACTGTCAACTTATTCGTCACTCGAAAGGTATCCATCGCATATAGGTCTAGATTTACCGATGCAATGCGGTCTCCTCCCCCGGCGGTTTTCGGGAACGACTGAAGAGTGAAACCAGTTGCGCCGTAGGTGAATTCCGGCAGGGAGAATCCGATCACGAGCGGAGTTACAAAGAGGTTGGATGAAAAGTCGCTGACCAGTACCCGCCGCATATTTTCCCCGAACTTCAGAGTGTGTCTACCGTGATTCCATGCCAGATTGTCATTCAGTTGCCATTTCGTTATTGCCTGACCAATGGGCACAAAATATTGGCTGCTTCCTATGTCAGAGAATGGATAAACGCTATACGTGATAGGAACGAGTGTATGCGCCTTAGAGGGATCGGCAATGTTGGTTAGGTTCTTGTTATACGACAGTCCGGGATTGAACTGGTTCACCAAGCTAGGGCTGAAAATATGCGTCCACCCGGCGGCTCCTGACCGGGCCGGGCCGGAAAATACCTGGTTGAAAATGGGATTTACTACGTCAGGAGTTACACTGCTTCCCTCATTCGACTGAAAACGAAACCAGAACGCGTCGTGGCTGGTGAGGGCGTAGTCTAGTTTTATTGTGAATAGTGTTTCGCTGGTTGGTGGCGAAGCCGAGAACGTTTTATTGGTGGCACAGCCATTGCCGTCATTTGCTGTGGCAGGCGTCCCACCTCCCACATCAAAGGGGCAGCCTAATACCGCCAGCGGAATACCCCCGCTAGTGTCTCCCATGAGTTTGAACATGTTCTGGTACATAGGCACTTCTCCCGGCTGGGGCGGCAGAGGGCTGAAGGGAGGGAAGGGGAGCACTGTGTCATTCCCCCCTAGTGGCAGCTGTTGCAGAACATAGGTTTGATACGCAGGAGTGGGAAGCGTACTCGTCAGAATTGTCGGGAGTATGATCCGGATGCCTTCCAGGTCGGTAAAGAAAAACAGTTTGTTCTTCAGGATGGGACCACCCACGCTGGCGCCAAATTCGTTGACGTTGGAACGCGGCTTGTCCTTAATGCCTTTGAGGTTGTTGAAGAAGTTGCGGGCATTCATCGCAGAGCCGTTCCAGATTTCAAAAGCGTTCCCGTGAAAGCTGTTCGTGCCCGATTTGGTGATGTAATTAATCTGCGCCGCCTCCTCCCGACCCTGGTCCACGGAGTACGATTCCGTATTGATGGAAACCTCTTCGATGGCATTCAATCCGAGTTGCAGTCCACTCGCACCCACCGCATTCGTATTACCGTAAGGGTTCGTTGCGTCTAACCCATCAATCGAAAAACTATTGGCGACTGACGGTAACCCATTGAATTCCACATTTCCTGAGCCGCCTCGGGTAGTTGACCCGGTGTTCATGATCGCCCCCGGGGCGAGGTTTGCAACGTAAGAAAGGTCGTTCCCTGGATTAGGTATGTCGGCTAGCTGCGTGGCGCTCAGCGTAGTGGTTGTATTCGGATTGCTAGGCTCGATGAGGGGCGCACGCTCACCAATCACGTCGACCTTTGCGGACACGGAGCCGACTTGAAGCTGGAAATTGACGTTGACTGAATGTCCGACCGCTAGTGTGATATTTTCACGGCTAATTGTTTGGAAGCCCGGAGCTTGCACAGTGACTATGTAATTCCCAGGGTCGAGCTGCGGAACTACATAATACCCATCTGCATTTGACTCTGTTGTTCGGGTGAAACCCCGTTCTTTACGCAAGACCGTGACTTGCGCTTTAGGGACCACAGAACCCGTGGCGTCCTGAATAGAACCCACAATCGCGCCGGTAGTCAGCGATTGCGCTCGGGCGCTCGCTGCGACGAAGACGAACAAGACAGCTCCATTGACTACAGCACCGAAAATCTTCTTGCTCATCGTTGTTTTCACTCTTTTCTCCTCTGGCTAGGCGCTGGCCTAGCGGCATTGCCTTGTGCTGCGTTATCGAGGAAAGGGCCACTGACCTGGTGTGAAAGCGAGGACAAATAAAACTCAAGAGCACTCAAAGCGGACTGTAACTTGCTAGACAGTCCTTCAAGATCCCCAGACGTTGCGCTCGTGCCTGAGAACAAAGCAAATACACTTTCGTGCAGCGCCTGCGATGAATCTAGAATTTCACGAATCGACACACGCCAATCAGCTAGGCCAGCGACTAAAGTTTCGTCTGCCTGGGAATCCGTGTTCACTGAAGCCGCCGCGGATAAGACAGAAACAACCGAGTGCTTCTCGTTGGAAAGTTGTTCGCGGATGGTCGCAACGTGATCACGGATCAATAGTTCTAAGGTTTGTCTTCCGACTTTGTCGAGTTGAGCGACATCCTCGGATGTATACCGTTCTTCCAGTCGTCGAAGGGCCCATGCATGCGCCAATGTACCGTCCGAAAGCTTTAGCACGCGATCTACGTAGGCCTTCCGATCATCCGGGTTTGGGAAATGCTGTATCAGAACTTCCTCTAAAGCTGGACTTCCGGAGACGAGCGTTGCCGTAGTGGCTGGAATCGCATCAGTTGCAGGTTGGGCAGAGGCGGCCTCCTCCACCGTCTTCAACTGCACATTGACATATCGAATGCCATTCAGGGCAGAACCTAATTCCATCTTCCGTTCGACAGTACCGACCAGCCCTTGGACTACCACCGAATTCCTCGAGCTGTGCGAAACATCAATCTCTTCCCCCAGGTCCGCGTTCAGGGTGTGCAGTGCGACACGCGCCTGCAACTCGGCCTCTAGAAGTTGCGTGGACGTGGGCAGAGATGGTGGTGCGGGTGCAATGGCCGCATTCACAGGCGAACTAGGAGCGCTCGTCGGAGCCAATGGCTCAAACAAATCCGCGTTGACGGCATTCCAGCTCAACACGGCGTAATTGAGCTCGGCTATCTCCAACGTTCCCACGTCCACCAACTCAACCGTGCGCTTCACGGGATGAAAATCCCCCTCGCGCACCGTCAGCGATTCCTCAACTACAATTCCCCCAGAAGTCTTCGTGGTCACCGTGAGGAGGTTTTTCCCTGACCGCCGTACCTGGTCACTTTCCTCACTTTGACTGTCGTGCCAGGCTTTATAGCTAGACGCAGATAGCGGCTCGTCCCAATTGACGCCCGCAATGTTGAGTTTCGCCTTGAGAGGAGCGAACTCCGCAGCTACGGGTTGCGACTTTGGCGGGCGTCGGCCTTCGCGATCCCGGTAAAGGTCTCGTTCTACTGAAGCGTGCGCTGTCCGGATTTGAACCTTCTGATAGATGACGCCCGGTTTCCCGGACCGTGCTGAATTGCTGTCCGCAATCTCGGCCCGTTGCATCAGCTCGCTAGCGGAAACCGACGGCATTGAACGTTGCCAAATGAAAAACAAAATGATGGACGCCACAACAATGACACCCGCGCTTGCAAGGAAAGGATTCATGTTTGTAAACCCTGCGAAGCGGAAGTGAGGAAGAAGTCGTGACCATCGAGAAGACTGCGCTTCCGCACCCGCCCGATCCAGTCGCGCGAGAAACATTTCGCGCCACTGTGAAGCTTCTGGAGGATTTGGAGTAATTATTTGCTTGTGCAGGTCTACGAATCCCATAGCGGCTCGTTCTAGCTGTTCATAACGGGAACGACACTTCCAGCACTTCGAGAGATGGAATTCCGCCCTACGAAGCTTTCCTCCGGCCAGTTCACCGCTGACCAAATCGGAGAGTGCCTCATCCGACAGATGCGTGCGAATATTGGCGATGAGTGTTTCCAACACATTCCTCATAGCTCACCCGCCAGTTGGATAAGCGCTTCTCGAATCACGTCGCCCACACGTTGTGCGCTCACACCCAGCACCATAGCGATTTCCCTGTATCGAAGTCCTTCCGCGCGCAGATGAAGGCACTGGCGCTGTTGTGGCGTCAGCCGGCAAACCGCCGAGACCATGCGGGCCAACTGTTCCTTCTTGAGGACGACTTCCTCGGGGTTAAGCCTCGCATCGATTCTGCATCGCAGGACCTTAGCTACTTCGTCCACTTCACTGGAGAGAAGCTTGCTAGTGCTCTTGTGCAAATTGATCGTGAGATTGTGTGCGACGCGAAAGACCCATCCGCGAAGATTGTCATCCCGCATCCCACTCGCCAAGCTCTGAAACAGCTTGAGGAACGTCTCCTGGATGATGTCCTCGGCCTCGTGTGGCTCAACCCCAAGGCAAGAGAGGTACCCGTAAACTGATGTCCGAAGTTCGTCATACAGCTGTATCGCTTTCTTGCGCAGGTTAGGGTCGCCTCCCTCACCTTTGTGAAGTAGCGCAACGCGGCGGCCAAGCAAGACGCAACCACCGCCGCCATCGCCAAACCCAGCCGTCAATAAGAAGGGGCGGAGCTCACACATGCTCGCCCGACAATTGACCATCAGTGACGCACCCCTGGCCCCAGAATAGCTCTCTATAAGAACAACAATCGACGTGCCTATTTTTAAACCTCAGACGGGAACTTTTTTTTGCTGTTTGTGCCCATTCTTCGACTAGTTCTCGGGAAACTTTTCCCTCACACTCGCGTTCTAATCAGTTAAGCGGGTAAAGTGTCACAAGGGGTGATGACATCTGCCTTAATATTTCTGTGGCGAAAACCCCAAGGTTCTTTCATCCGCTCAACTGCCCGGCCCTCATAGCAAAGAATTTGTCAGGTGCCGGGTTATGTGCGAGGCCCCATGTACCCCGGCGTCGAGCTTCGACTCTATCGCTATGTCGTTGTGCTTGCGGAAGAGTTGAATTTCACCCGTGCTGCCCTCCGCCTCCATGTCGCACAACCCTCGTTAAGTAAACAAGTCCGCGAACTGGAGGGCTACCTCGGCGCGCAACTTTTCGAACGCACTAAGCGAGAAGTGCGATTGACCGCCGCAGGAGAAGCGTTCGCGGCAGAAGCTCGACTCACGCTGTTCCACGCGGAGCGCGCCGTCCAGAGAGCGCGCGCAGCGAGGGGCCAACACAAGGGACCTTGGAGCATCGGATACTCGCCCCTTATTGATCTGCGCATTCTGTCCAAAGTCCGACGGCACCTGTCGCTTGCGCACCCGGCAGCAGACGTTCGGCTCGCCAGTGCGCACACATCTGAGCAAGCGGACGCGCTAATGAGAGGAAAGCTGCAAGCGGGTTTGGTCATCCTTCCCATCCGAGAAGAGGGGCTGACTTGCGAGGGTCTGTATCGGGAACCATTGGTCCTCGCTTTGCCGGAACGCCATCCGCTAGCTGCCAAGGCCGCAATTGAAATCACTGATCTGCATGAATTGCCCCTCATCATCATCCGGGGAGACATCGAGCCTCACTTCGGCGAAGACTTAAACAGGATATTCGGAGTCGCGCGGATTCGGCCTCACATCTTCCACCAAGCCACAACCCAAGCAGAAGCGCTCGAACTCGTTTCGGAAGGCAGTGTTGTGGCATTGACCATGCCTTCGGCTCAGTATCCCCCGCGGGAACGCGTTCTGTTCCGCCCCTTCATGGATGATTTCCTAACCGCTGAAACAGGGCTTGCCTATCTCGGCGAGAACGGGTCACCAATCCTTATCTCGTTGCGGAAGTTCCTCTTAGAAACGTTCCATCCGCTTGGCGGAGGCGGCTTTCGTGACGGTCGAGCGCGGCAGATGAGGCTCTTTTGAAGGCAACCCGCCTGCGGGCAGTTCGCCCGCCCACAGAAGCGACAGAGTATCACACTCATCGTGTGTAGACTCATCGTGGTCATCGCTTCGAAGATGGCCGCGTGCCAAGCAGCGACCCCAGAGCTTCTTTCGGAAGGCAGGTGCGCAAGTTGCGCCTGGAGCGTGGCCTCTCGCAAGAGAAGTTGGCTGAACTAGCGGATTTGCATCGCAACTACGTAGGCGGCGTCGAGCGGGGCGAACGGAATATTGCCATCATAAATATCGTTGCTCTGGCGCACGCGCTAAGGGTGAAACCGGCCAAACTGCTCGAACCGCTACCCTAGCTACTTCCTCCATCCATATAGTTTAGAGTGGCCCATTTCTCTCTCGTTTCCTCACAGGTACCTTTTCCTTTTGACTGCCGGCTGCGAAGATAAGCAGGATTTATTTGACTGGACTCGTTCGGCCATGCTATTTCCTGAATACCGAAGATGAATCAGCAGCCTAACCGCAGGACACTGACTTCCATCCCGATAACCACGGGACGAGTGCGGTTCTCTGAACAATTGCGAGCCGTTTCGAAACTCTTCTCATTTTTCTCAGCCCTGGCGAATCTATTCGTTGTTGTATCCGTGCGAGTTATTGCG
>Ga0137394_10001034_pt1 | contig 20018 bp, 16 predicted proteins | sample czobulk116metaG_FD_108278 | JGI IMG/M metagenome (GOLD analysis project Ga0137394, IMG submission 108278) | Vadose zone soil microbial communities from Angelo Coast Range Reserve, California, USA - czobulk1.16 metaG | ecosystem: Environmental > Terrestrial > Soil > Vadose zone | place: USA...
ATCGGGATGCAGCCGCCCAACCAGCAGGCTTTCTGGATTGTGGGCGGAATGTTTGTGGTCCTGGCAGGAGCCTGGTTAGCGTTTGAGCGGCGGCGCTTTCGCGGCCCGCCGCAGATCAAGGTGTGAAGCCTGCGGCCGAAGCCGTAAGGCACCACGGCCTTTCGACCGTGGCGCCAGGAATTATTAGTTCCGCACGTTTACCGCAAGCGACTGGGTGGAACTGTTGCCAGACTTATCGGTGCATTCGACGACGAGCGTGTAGATCCGGGAATGGCTCTTGGGATTGGTCTCGGCTCGAAGACTCGCCGTGAGCGCGCCGGTAATCTGCCAATCGGAGGAGGTATGGTCGCCTTTGAGCACGACGCCTTCATTGCTGGTGATTGAAATAATGCGGCTGACGGGAGCTGCATCACAGTTGTCCAGGACCGACACGGATACGGTGACCGGCACCATCTTTCCATTCGCCTTATCGATGAGCTGCGGAGAGACCGACGCGGAACGGAACACCGGCGCGGTGGTGTCCTTAACGAGCAGAGTGGTGGAGGAGCTGGCAGCGTTTCCAGCGGCGTCCTTCACCGTCACGGTAATGGTGGTTGAACCGAGGCCCACGAGCGTCCCGGCGGCCGGACTTTGCACTTTGACCAGCGCATCGGCGGGGGTGCAGTTGTCCGAAACGGCGAGGCTTTGGGCGATATTGGGGACCACAGCCTTGCCATTTTCATTGGCCGAAACAACCAGGCCCTGGATAGCCGCAATCGCCGGCGCGGTGGTGTCCACGACTGTGAAGCTGATCGCACACGAGCCGACGTTGCCTGAAGCGTCAGCGACCCGCACTGTGACCGAGCAGACGCCTACGCCGACCGACGTGCCTGGCAATGGCGATTGTGTCTTTACCAGAGCGGCCGAGGCCGTGCAATTGTCGGTGGCGCTGACCAGGGCCCGGAAATCAGGAAGCTCGGCCTTGCCGTTGGCGCCAGCGGACACCGTTTGGCCGGCGGGCGCCGTCAGGACCGGCGCAGAAGCATCGCGCACGGTGACGTTGACCGAAGCCTGCGAATTGGCGTGACCGTCGGAGACGGTAAGGGTGACAACGTGAACGCCGAGGGGAAGTTGCACGGCGAGCGTAGCGCCTGTCCCCAGGACCATGCTGCCTTCGCGCCATTCGTAAATGAGAGAATCGTTATCAGGATCGGTCGAGGCGCGGCCGTCGAGCAGGACTGAATTGGAGCAATCGACCGTGACGTCCGGCCCGGCATTGGCCACGGGAGGACGATTGGACTGCTGGACTTCGCGGGTGCTGAGCAGATACCAACCGCCATTTCCATTGTATGAGCCGTAACCGACAATCTGGCCGGCATCATTAATGAAATTAGCGCTCCAAATGTCCCAGCCGGAATCGGCCGGAAGGAGAGAATTCAGATTGACCATGACGCCATCTTTCCAGAGGAATGCCACCGGAACAAAATCGGCGTCGTAAGTGTTGCCAACAACTTCCCCAAGGCTATTGACGGCCGTAGCGCTGCTGAATCCTGCGCCCAAAGCGCCGAGGTCAGTCATGGCGCCATTTTGATAGACGAACGCGTGAAGCTCGAAGTCATCAAGCGTGGTCGAAGCACCGATCACCAGGCCGGAGTTGTTAATAGCGCGGACAGAAGTATAGGTCCCGCCGAGAGTCCCCAGATCGGTGACGGTTCCGTGACTGAAGAGAAAGCCGCGAGTGAACCAATCTGCATTGAGGAAGAGGCCGACCACATCGCCTGCATCGTTAATGGCAGTAGCAGCGCTGTACGCTCCGCCGAGGGTTCCAAGATCGGTCATGACGCCATTACGATAAAGGAAGGCGTGGTGCTCGAGATTATCCTGGATGTAGCTGCCTCCAACCACCTGGCCGGAATTGTTGATGGCGGCCGCCGCACTGAAGGAGCCGCCGAGAGTCCCAAGGTCCAGCATGCGGCCGCTGAAGAGAAAAGCGTGTTGTTCAGCATCGTCGACAGTGGATGATCGCCCGACAACCTGGTTGAGATTGTTCATGGCTTTGGCCGTGCTGGAATATCCCCCCAGGGTCCCGAGGTCATAGCGCAGTCCGCCTGCGACGAGGAAGGCGTGGAACGCCATGTCAGCAGTTTCAGAATCTCCCATGATCGAACCAAGCGAATTGATTCCCGAAGCCGCACTATAATCACCCCCAAGTGTTCCCAAGTCGGAAATGACGCCGCGACTGTAAACGAACGCGTGGTCGGTGAGGTCGCCATTAATGCGAGAATAGCCGACCACCTGGCCGGAATTATTAAGTCCCACGGGAGTAACGAGGATCCCTCCCAAAGTGGGAATATTCGTGATGGTGACTTGCGCCCAGGCGAAGCTTCCCAGCAACGGAGCGACAGCGAGAGCAATGAGTGTGCGTAGAGCGGAGGTACTGCGGAGCAAAGTTTTCATAAATGGATACGTGGACATAAGCATCAGGTGGTCCAACCGATTTGATGGGCGCAACGCAGAGCACCCACCGATGCGGAGTCAACAAACGCAGCTCATCACGATTTCGGGCGGCAATGGAAGTCGGTGCATGAGAGGCTGATCAATAGATGGGCAGTCGGAGGTAGCTGCCTCCATCGTGGACGGAGTCCCAAATCCAAGCCTGAAATGAGGGCAGAAAGGCTTTTGGGAGTGTCTTGAAACGGAACGAGAGTCCCGATTTAAGGCATTTTGAGGAGATTATTGACGTGCAGAAACTGTGCCGAGAGGGATTTGACCTGGCGTTTCGGGGTAAACCGAGCGAGGAGGCCGCGAGCTTGATGTGGCCGCTAACTTGCGCGAGCCTGATTAGAGTTCCTTCCAGGAGGTCACGACGAAGGCGCGGAGTTGGCGATTGGTGGAAGCCAGGGCCTCGTCGTAATGGAACTCGGCGTTGCCTCTTAAATCTACCTTGTTAACAATGATGCTGCCGCTGATCTCGGTGCTGCCAGCAATGCTGAAATCGGCATTGGGCGCATAGACAGCGCCGGACCAGTTGCCACCCAGTTCAATGTAGGTAAGACCCGGCAAGCCGATCAAAGAGATTGAGGTGGCAGTCTGGTTTTCGTTGCTGATCGCTCCGAAGATGGCGGAGGGACCCATACAGTAGATCTGCAGAGTGGCATTGCTTTTGACAATCAACTGGGTCGAGTTGATTGCGCCCTGCACGAATATAGTCGATTTGGATGTGACGATCGAGGCGCCGCTCAGGCTCGAGAGTTGGAAATTGCCCCCGTCGAAGACTTGATCGAACAGGACCCCACTGACCAATTTGGTGAGGGGTGGAGGGGCCGCAGTGAAGGGAATGGTAATCGGGCGTAGACTGACGTTCACATCAGTGCGCAACCACTTGGGTTCCACGCCGTTCTTTCCGGCCAGGTGCCAGGCGACACTGCCGATGGAGCCGTTTACCCCGCATTGAATCGAGCCTCCCGGGGCGAGCAAAGCGTGGCCCCAAATATCACCATTACCAATATCAAAAACGCCGTTTGGATTCAGACAAGCAACGTCCCCATGATCGCCCGCCTTGGCGGGATCGTACCGACCGTTGGTACTCCGAGCCGGGTCCATGGAATTGAAGCTGTCCACGCGCACAGTATTGCCGTTAAAGTGGATGCCATTGCGGGCCACGATGCCAAGGGCATAGACCGGTTCGGGCTGCGTGATGACCTTCACTTTACGTGAGACGTAGGTCGAGCTTCCCGGCATGGGGTAATAGCCAGTGGAGAGAATATCGAATGGTTCATTGGTCGAAACGGTGACTTCATAATAGCCCTCGCCCAGGGAGTTGGTGCGGAAGCAGCGTCCATTGGAAAGGGTCCAACCATTGGAAATCATATTACTCGAGTTGACAAAGCAGTGCGTGAGGGCCTCTTCAATGCCGGCCTCGAGGACGGGCAGGCAGGCATTCCAAACCTGGGAACGGGCGGCCAATTGGTTGTTATTGACCGCCAGGCGCAGGTAAACAGCCAGGCCAAAGGCGATGAGAAAAAGGGTCCATAAAGTTACCAGCAGGGTATTGCCCCGTTGCGAGGAGGGATGGGATGGCAGGCGCATAAGTCTAGTTTGCCCGCAATACGATGCGGGCCGCTTGAGAGTTGTCGGTCACCCGCGAACCACCGAGTGAGCGCGAGGAACCCCAGTTAATGGCCACGACCTTGGCTTCCTCAAGTGAAGCGACCTCATTTTGGTTGAAAGTCCCTGGGATCGGAGTGCGTTGGTAGATGTGAAATTCGAGGAAATCGCATTGATTCAGGAGCGTTTCTTTCTTCGTTCCCTCAGTGCGCGTCAGCTTCCGCTCGCTGGTGGAGTAGGCGTAAGTGACCGGGAGGTTCGTGCTATCGAAGGTCAGGCTGTTTGACGAAAAGGAACTGAGCGCCTTGAATTGCCGGATCTCGACGCTCATCCGATCGATTGCGGTCAGGGCCCGGGAGTGCAAATCGGTGTAGCCGGCAATGGAGGCGAAATGTCGGCCGCTATAGAGCAACAAGGCCGAGCTAACCAGCAGCACCAACGAGCCAATCCCCATGGCAATGGAAAATTCCATCAGCTTGAAACCGCTGCGCGCGCAACGGGGCTGACTAGTAGTAGAGCGTATTCTGAACTCCATAACGGCTGACGTAAGTCGAAAGCTGGCGGCTACGGGCCATCCCAGCGGATGACCAGGACAGGTTAATGGTTACCATCCGCAGATCGCCGGTGTAGTTTTGAGAGACCGAGACGGGAATCTTAAGGATAGAAACGGCCCCGGTGTAAATGGGACCGGTGCCGGCACGCTCCGGATAATTGGTTCCATTGTACATATAACTGCTGATAAAGTTGGTGGGAACGCACCCGTTGGAGTTGATCTGATCCCAATTGAAGGTCCGGATGACCTCCATTTTTTCAACCATGATCTGGGTGGCGCGAATATTTTCGCGCATGAGGCGGACCGAAAGGGTCGATTGAGCCATGCCTGAATAAAGGGCGACGAAGAGAACGCCCAGAACGGCCATAGCGACGATCGTCTCAACAATCGTGAACGCGGAGCAGTTGTTTGGATGCTGATGTCCAGTTCTCAAAAGCAATTTGAAGAAACTAGGAGCATTCTACCGGCCAATTTTGGTCCACCGCCCATTGACATCTGGACTCACCCGGAAGGAGTTGCCGTGGACAGACTTCCTACGGGCGGGGCGATTCCTGGCTGGGCAATAGGTCGCAAAGGCAGGCAGTTCGTGGCTGAATTGTGGACAAGGATGTCACAATTCGAGACAAGCTGGCGGCCGACCCAAAGATTCTTTCTGGATTGGCCGCCAAATTTCTTTGGGACATCACTTCACGATCCGGCCAAGCGCCTTGAGGATCGCGCGCGCACGGCCATTCACGCCGAGGGGTGTTCCGCCATTGCTGTCGGGGCGATGCTTGGGAACAGTGACACAGACGGTGGCGGAGCTGGCATTCAGCGCGGCGTCAAGGCATTCCACAGTAACCGTATAGACCCGATCCTGGTCACTGTTGCGCTCGGCGCGCAGGTTCAGGCAAAGGTCGCCGGTGACCTTCCAATCTGTCGGATCAGCGGTCTCGTTACACGTGACACTAATGATGCGGCATGAGGTGACGCCAACATTATCGCTGGCAGTGACTCCGATGGTCACCGGCACCAGCTTATGATTGGCCGGGAAAAGGAAATCCGGGGTGGCAATCACGCTTTTGATTACCGGGGGCTCGGTGTCTCGAGCACCTTCAAATTGGTAAACGTAAACCGCGCCTGGGTTGAAATTGAAGTACTGAAGAACGCCAACAGCGACAAGGTTGGTGTTGACCGTCACTGAGTGACCGAACACGTCGTGGGTCAGCAGGTCAGCGGGGGCCAAACGTTGGTCGATGGACCAGGTACCACCGGCACCGGCGCGGACGTAGACGTCGGCAGCGCCTGTGTCGGCAGCAGCGGTATTGGCGGCAACAGAACCGACGACCAACTTGTCACCGCTGATGGCCACAGAGTGTCCGAATTGGTCCATCTCTTCGCCGCCCGTATCCTCGAGCCGCTGCAGTTCTGTCCAATATCCCGGCGCGTGGCCGAAGACGTAAGCAGCACCGCGCTCAATGCCACTGGTGCTATTGCGCGGAGCGCCAACCACCAATGTGTCACTGGTAAGACCGATGGTGAGGCCGAATCCATCATCAAAAGTGCCGTCGCTGGCGCCCAGTTTCTGAACTTGCTGCCAGACAGTCCCCGAGCGAGTAAACACATAAGCCGAACCTGGTGAAAGACCGTCTCCCAGCGCGCCAATCACGGCGGTATTGCCGACGATAGCGGCTGCGGATCCAAAAGCGCCCATAACCGGAGGGTCGTCATTCGGCCCGAGAGTTTGCTGAAGGGACCAAACGGAGCCTTGGCGCACGAAAACGTAAGCTGCGCCCGTTGGCAGCCCATTCTGAATGTCACCGTAAGCTCCGACGACGACGGTTCCACTACTCATACCGATGGCATAGCCGAAAGCATCGCCGTCATAGGCAGAGGCTCCAGCCAGTCGTTGTTGAAGGGTCCAGTTCCCGGCACTGCGGGTATAAACATAGGCGGCGCCGCCAATGCCGACACCGTTGAGATAGGTGAATGGACAGCCAACGACCAGAGTATCTCCACTAATCGCCACCGCGCTCCCGAACAAATATCCCTCGCTTGGATCGGTGCTGACCAATTTCTGTTGCTCGACCCAGCCGGTTGGGGTGCGGAGGTAGACGTAGACAGCGCCGGCATCTGAATGGCCGACATCCTTAAGGCTCGCCCCCACCACCAAGGTATCGCCATCCAGAGCGACGGAATCGCCGAAGTAATCCTGCCGCGCCGGATCGCTGGCCACGATTTTGGTTTCCACCGGCGGCGTGGCCGCGTTTGAAGAGGCAGCCAAGAGCAACCCGAGCAATATTCCAGGCAAATGTGCTTTCATACGTAGATCCTTGAAGTTCACGAAAGTCCCCGACTCATACCCGCCTAAAAGCTTATCCTGTGCCTGCCTTTAGGGCGCGTAAGTGTCTCTAGCAAGGCTGCTGAATGAAAAGATGCGCCTTATTCATGATCACTCTGTATAGATTTTGGACCTGTCTGGACAAAGTGCCTTCCTGGGCAAAGCCAATCCAAATCACGCTCGACATCCGAGGCTTCGCCTTTAGGTTGCCGGTGTTTTATGACCGATCCGCGTTACAGGAAATTGGCCGATTTATTGGTTCGATACTCGACCGCGTTAAAAAGGGGCGAACGCGCATTGCTCGACATGATCGATGTGCCGGATGAATTCTCGGTCGAGCTCATGCGCGCGGTTCGCCGGGCGGGCGCCATTCCGCTCATTGAAGCCCGGCATACGCGGATTACGCGCGAAGTGATTCGAGACACCTCGCCGACACACGCCGAACTGGTCCAGCAGATCGAGATGTTCCGAATGAAAAAGGTGCAGGCGTACATCGCCATTCGTGGCAGCGCCAATGCCAGCGAGACCTCCGATGTCAATAGCGACCGAATGGCGCTCTACTCCAAGAAGCTCCGGCCAGTGCTTAATTATCGGGTCAACAAAACCCGGTGGGTCGTGCTGCGCTGGCCGACTCCGAGCATGGCCCAGGCGGCCGGCATGAGCACCGAAGCGTTCGAGAACCTCTACTTCGAGGTCTGCACCATGAACTATCCCCGGATGGCCAAGGCCATGGTCCCGTTGGAGAGGCGCATGCGCAAAGCGGATCGTGTCCACCTCAAGGGGCCCGGCACAGACCTCCGTTTTAGCATCAAAGGCATCGGCGCCAAGATGTGCAAAGGGGACCGGAACATTCCTGATGGCGAGGTTTTCAGTTGCCCGGTGAAGAACTCGGTGAATGGCCAGATTCAGTTCAACACCCCGACGATCTATTCAGGAACGAAGTTTGAAAACGTCCGGCTCGAATTCAAGGATGGCAAGGTAGTGAACGCCACGTCGAACAACACCAAGAAGCTCAACCAAATCCTCGATACCGACAAAGGCGCCCGATATGTCGGGGAGTTTTCGCTCGGGTTCAATCCCTATATCGAGAACCCGATGTGCGATATTCTCTTTGATGAGAAGATCGCCGGCTCGCTGCATTTCACACCGGGCCAGGCTTACGAAGAGTGTGACAACGGCAATCGTTCCGCAGTCCATTGGGACATGGTGTTGATCCAAAGACCCGAATGGGGCGGCGGCGAGGTTTGGTTCGATAACGAACTGATTCGCAAAGATGGGCGCTTCGTTCCAAAAGATCTGCAAGGTCTCAACCCGGCGAAACTCAAATAGGCTCGACCCTCCCGGCTCGCAGGCGGATCACTCGTTGCGCGCGAGTAGCAATCTCCAGGTCGTGCGTGACCAGCACCAAAGTGGTTCCATTCTCGGCGTTTAAGGCAAACAGAGCCTCCACAATATTGTGGCTCGTTTCTGTATCGAGGTTTCCGGTTGGTTCGTCCGCAAACAATATCCTGGGCCGATTGATGAATGCCCTGGCCAGCGCCACACGCTGCTGCTCGCCACCGGAGAGTTGCGCTGGATAATGCCAGGCACGATCCGCAAGCCCGACGCGCTGGAGCAATTCCATGCCTCGTTCGCGCGCCTGGCTGCCGCCCCGCAACTCAAGCGGCACCATTACGTTCTCGATCGCCGTCAGGGTGGGGATCAACTGAAAACTCTGAAAGACAAAGCCGACATGTTCATTCCGAATTCGCGCCCGCTCATCCTCATCCAGTGTCGTCAGGTCGATTCCATTGAGCCAAACCGTGCCTGAGCTGGGTTGATCGAGTCCGGCGCACAACGCCAGCAAAGTGCTCTTGCCACTGCCGGACGGTCCCACAATCGCCGAAGTGCTGGCAGACTCAAGCTCCAGGTTGACATTGTGCAGCACGGTCAAATCGGCATCTCCGTTCCGATAAACTTTGGTGAGCTGCCTTGTTTGGAGAATGGTCAGTTCTGTTTTAATCGGCGCGAACTTAACGCAAAGGCGTATCAGACGCAAAGACGCAACCTCAACGTTTGACTGATGCGCCTACTCTCCCTCTCGAGGCAAATTTGACAGCGCAACTGCCTTCGTGTTGGTTAAACCGAAGGTTTTGGACAATGAGTTACGTATTTAAAAGCGCAGTTGCCCCACGGCTGTTTGTTGCATGTCTTGTATTTTTTGTGGCGGCGCTTGTTTCTGCTGCCGCCAGCCCGTCATCAAATGCGCCGCCACGGACGGTTTTAGTGCTGGGGGACAGTTTGGCGGCGGGCTACGGGCTGGATGGCGATCAGGCCTTTCCGACGCTGCTCCAGAAGAAAATCGATGAAGCTGGCTGGACTTTTCAGGTCGTCAACGCCGGCGTGAGCGGCGACACCTCCGCCGGGGGACTTCGCCGTATCGATTGGCTGCTCAAGCGCAAATGCGATGTGCTGGTGCTGGAACTTGGCGCCAACGACGGCTTGCGCGGTCTGCCGGTGGACGCGATGCAACGCAATCTGCAAGCGATTATCGACCGCACTCGGGCCAAATATCCCCAGGCTCAAATCGTTATTGCCGGAATGCAAATGCCGCCGAATATCGGCGCCGGCTACGCGCGCGCGTTTCAAGATGCCTTTTCGACCCTGGCGAAGAAAAACAAAGCTACGCTCATTCCCTTTCTGCTTGAAGGAGTAGGCGGCAGGCCGGACTTGAATTTGCCTGACCGAATTCATCCAAATCTCGAAGGCCACAAAGTCGTGGCCGAAAACGTTTGGAAAGTTCTTCGCCCCCTTCTGCAAAGCTCCAGTAGCCGGGGTTGATCTCGGCGGCTCTTTTCGTCGCTCCTCCCGGGCCCGTTCGGGCTGGGATTGGATGACGCGTTTTGAGCAGCGTGAGAAAGAGGGGACAATCCTTGGCGAAATCAGGTCTCCGTATCGCGCTTCTCACTGAACCGCACGTTAGAGAATTGCTCCACCAGCAACTAAAACCGGCTCCGTTTTGACCTGGTTGAATCATCTGCAACTGCAAGCCCATCGAGTTTTCAGTGCGACCATGAACAGATTTCATTGATAACCCGCGAACTTCGTCAGGCCACTGAAGAGCCGGTGGTACGGGACAAGCGGAGGAATGCGCGTTCCGAGATACGGCGCGATGAAACAAACCAACAGAATCGAGAAACCTTTCCCCCGAAAGGTTTCGGGGTTGCGGAAAACTCCCTGTGCCCGAACTCGGCTTTGACACACAGCCCTATATGAAATTGTCTCAACTCACAACAAAGTTGCTGGTCGGAAGTGCGCTCGCTGGCGGCGTCTCAATTGGATTTGCGGACGACGCGGCGAAACTGGAGAAGCTCGAAAAGGAAAACGCCGACCTGCGCCGGCGTCTCGATGCGATCGAAGCCGTCGCGCAGAAAGAAGGATTGCTACCGAGCGCGGCTGATCCGCCGAAAATGATGCCGATCAAAGCGCTCTCATCCATTTACGTGAGCGGCTTCGTTCAATCCTCCTACTTTTATAACTCCAGCAACCCGGCAGACCACGAAGGCAACGGCTACCTGTGGAACACGAGGCACAATTCGTTTTCGATAAACAAAGTGAAGCTTACCCTGGCGAGCCCGGCCGTCGAACGGAGCGGTGACAAATGGGGCGCCGGTTATCGCGCCTCTTTGATTTGGGGCGAGGACTCGACCGTGTTGAATACCGGTTCGCCCCTTGCTGGATTCGAGGCGTTGCGCGAAGCCTACGTAGAACTGAACGTGCCCATCGGCAGTGGCCTCAATCTCAGAGCCGGCCAACTTATCTCGCTCCTGAACTGGGAATCAGGTGATGGCGGGGCGGCCAACCCGAACTTCTCGCAAGGTTATCAATGGTTCTACACCGGAAACGGCCCTTCAGCCGGTGTCCAGGCGGGCTATACATTCACCGATTGGCTCGACCTGAAGGTGCGATTGCAGAACGGCATGTACGCGGGCCCCATCGACAACAATCACAGCAAGACGGCGGTGGCGAGCCTCGGTCTTAAGCCGATGGATCATCTCTGGGTGAATCTGATCGGCTTCGGCGGACCAGAATCGTCCACCCTCACCGTGAAAGGCGCTTCCCTGCTGGCGGGCTACGATTTCACCCCCCAATTGCACACCGGATTTGAATTCGATTACTTTAATTTCGACCCAGCCGGCGCAGGTTCTGCAAACCTCTGGTCGATAGGCGGATGGGCCTGGTACGATTTCACGCCGACGGTCAGCCTCGCTCTGCGCGGTGAATTCCTCGATGACAGGGATGGCGGAGGTATCAAAAACATCGGCTTGCCCGGACGTCCTAACAGCGCCATCACCTCGCCCGACGCCGATGGCAACCTCGCCAGCCTCACTTTGACTCTGAACTGGAAACCCACACCGAACATCAAAATCCAACCTGAAGTCCGCTACGACCATACCTCCTACACCGGAGGCTTCGACGGCAAGAAAGACCGATTCATCTTCGGCGCCGGCGCCTCGTATCTTTTCTAACTGACCCAAACTCCGCGAACTCAAAACTAAACTGAAACTAAAACTCCAAGTCTATGAAACGTCACCTCCATAAACTCCTCACCGGCGTCGCGCTGACCGTGTTCGCATTCACGGCGCTGGCGGCGGAAACTGTCAAAGTGGGCGTCCTCCATTCCCTGAGCGGAACCATGGCCATCAGCGAAACGTCCCTCAAGGATGTGCTGCTGTTTACCTTCGACGAAGTCAACAAAAGCGGCGGCGTCAAGGTGGACGGGAAGAAATACATGATCGAACCGGTCATCGTTGACCCTGCCTCCAACTGGCCATTATTCGCCGAAAAAGCCGAAGAACTGCTGGTGAAGGACAAGGTCGCCGTCGTCTTTGGCTGCTGGACGTCCGTGAGCCGAAAATCGGTCCTGCCGGTATTCGAACGCAACAACGGCATGCTGTTTTACCCCGTGCAATACGAGGGCGAGGAACTATCTAAAAACATCTTCTACACTGCTGAAGCAGTAAACCAACAGGCCATTCCCGCCGTCGATTATATGCTCGCCGAGGGCAAAAAGAAATTCTACCTCCTCGGTTCGGATTACGTCTACCCCCGCACCACCAACAAAATCCTGAAGCGGTATCTCAGGTCCAAAGGCATTCCCGATTCGGACATCGAAGAAATATACACTCCGTTTGGGCACACCGATTACCAGACCATCGTCGCCGCCATCAAAAAATTCACCGCAGGTGGCAAAGCCTGTGTGATTAGCACTCTCAATGGCGACACCAACGTGCCGTTCTTCAAGGAATTTGCCAACGCCGGCCTCACCAGCGAGACGTGCCCGGTCGTCTCCTTCTCCATCTCGGAAGATGAATTCCGCGGACTGCCCGCCAAGGACCTGGTCGGGCACCTCGGGTGCTGGACCTACTTCATGTCCATCAAAACACCCGAGAACAAAGCCTTTGTCAGTTCCTTTACGAAGTGGTTGAAGGACCCGAAGGTTTCGGGCACCGACTACAACGTTACCGGTATCGACACCAAAAACCGTGTCACCTGCAGCCCCATGAACCTTTCGCGGATTGGAGTGCATCTTTGGAAGCAAGCCGTCGAGAAAGCGGATTCATTCGACGTCGACAAGGTCCGCGAGGCGCTGATCGGCCAGAAGTTCAAAGGCCCGGCCGGTGAAGTGACCATGCAGGAGAACCATCACCTGATCAACAATGCGTTCATCGGCGAAACCCTCGCCAGTGGACAGTTCAAAATCATCAAAACCATGAACAACGTGGCCGGCGAGCCGTTCAGCGACAAATTCCTTCCGGCGACCACGGCCAGCGCGAATTGAGGAACTGAATGCGAGAGGGGGAGCGCGACGCCGCTCCCTCCTTTTTAAGCATGGGGAAACGCAACCTAACCCGGGCACTCCCACTGGCCGCGGCTGTCCTGGCGCTGATGTCCGCTCAACGGACCTTCGCTGATAGCGCAGCCCGCACCAACTTGATCAGGGCTGTTCTCAGCGAAGACAACAGCGAGCAAATCGCACTTGTTAAAAAGCTGATCGATGCGGATGACGTAGTCGTAGCCCAAGGACTTGCCGCGTGGCGTTTGGGCAGCCTTTATCTAACCGAAGGAGAGACCAAAATCCCTTTTCTGCTCGATGTGGCGCTCGACTCCGATGGTAAGGCGAAAGGTCTCCGACTCCTGGACGGGGAACCCCTCCTGGATCAGGCTGGCAAGCCTCTTCTCTTTTCGGCCAACGAATTAACGCCGGTCGACACCACTTCCAAACTGCGACAGGCGATCAAGATAGCACTGGATCTATATGCACTGGCCAATCGGAATCCAAAGATGCGACGCGACGCAGCCATTAAACTCGGCCAGGAGCAGAATGCAGACTATCTGGCTTATTTGGAGCCGCGACTGCGAACGGAGACAAATAAAGAAGTTCGCAAAGCCCTGGCCGAGGCGATCGCGCTGACACAGATTGCAAGCACCGAGCGTGCTACGCGAATGGCTGCCATCACTCGACTCAAAGAACTGCGTTCAGTGAATAGCCTCAGCTTTCTGCAAAAACTTGAGAAGGAATCCGAGGCAAATCCCGCCGCCTATGGCGGCGAAACCGTCCGGGCTGCACATTTGGCCGTAAAGCAAATCGAAGATTACCTCTGGTGGGGAAACCTGTTCGGGACCGCCTTCCGCGGGCTGAGTCTGGCCGCTGTCCTTTTGGTAGTGGCCCTGGGGCTGGCGATCACATTCGGCTTGATGGGCATCATCAACATGGCGCACGGCGAGATCATGATGGTCGGCGCTTACGCGGCGTTTGTAGTGCAGAATTTGTTCGCCGGATGGTTCGGCGCCAGCGGGCGCGGCTTCGATTGTTATTTCATCGCCGCGCTGGTAGTTGCGTTCGTCGTCGCTGGACTGCTCGGTTTGCTCCTGGAGCGCGGTGTCATTCGCTTTCTGTATAAGCGTCCACTGGAGTCCCTGCTCGCCACCTGGGGAGTGAGCCTCGTCCTCCAACAGATTTTCCGCCATACGTTCGGGGCTGCGAACGTTCAAGTGAATTCCCCGAGCTGGCTGAGCGGAAGTTTTGTCATCAACGATGTCCTGCTCGCCTACAACCGGCTGTTCGTAATCGGCTTCGCGATCTTTATTCTTGTCGCGACCTGGCTGCTGCTCACCCGCACTTCACTCGGGCTTCAGATTCGCGCCGTGATGCAAAACCGCGTGATGGCTTCGTGTGTGGGCGTGCGCACTGACCGCGTGAACATGATGACGTTCACCTTTGGATCGGGATTGGCTGGAATGGCCGGGGCGTGCCTGTCGCAACTTGGCAATGTTGGCCCCAGCCTCGGCCAAAATTATATCGTCGACTGTTTTATGATCGTGGTGCTCGGAGGTGTGGGCAATCTACCGGGCACATTGTCAGCCTCGCTCGGTGTGGGGGTTACAGATCAGATTCTCCAACCATGGCTCGGAGCCGTGATGGGAAAAATCACTGTCCTGGCGGCCGTCATTCTGTTCCTCCAATGGCGGCCGGCCGGACTCTTCGTCACTCGCAGTCGCAACCTCGAAGGTTGACGAATGACCCGGTTATTTCCGAAACGCGAACTGTTCTGGCTGGGGCTAGTCGCTTTCGTAGGTTTGGTAGTCCTGCCGGGGCTGAATGCTTTTGTGCCCGCGGACAAACCTCTTCACGTGAGCAGCTTTACGCTGAGTGTTTACGGGAAATACCTTTGCTACGCCGTCCTGGCCATCGGCGTTAATTTGCTCTGGGGATATACAGGCCTGCTCAGCCTCGGCCAATGCCTTTTCTTTGCGCTCGGCGGCTACGCGCTTGGGATGCACTTGATGCTGTTGATTGGGAAGCTTGGCCAGTACCACGCCGACATTCCCGATTTCATGGTGTTCCTTGAATTTCCCAAAAAATATCCGGCGACCGGGGGCCTGCCGGCCCATTGGGTCCCGTTCAAGAACTTCGCATTTGCCGCTGCCGCCGTTTTATGGGTGCCGGCGATCGTGGCATTCGTGTTTGGCTGGCTGGCGTTCCGTTCTCGGATCAAAGGAGTCTACTTTTCGATTTTGAGCCAGGCGCTCACTTATGGAGCGACTCTGATGTTCTTCCGCAACGATTTTACTTTCGGCGGCAACAACGGTCTCACCGATTTCAAGTTTATCCTGGGGCACCAGGTGAATGCACCTGCGACCAAGCGGGCGCTCTACATGGCCTCGGGCCTTTTGCTGCTTGGCACTTATCTGCTTTGTCGGTGGCTGACATCGACCAAGTTTGGCCTGATCCAGCGCGCCATTCGTGACAGCGAGAATCGCGTCCTTTTCTCGGGGTATGCGACAGCGAATTTCAAACTTTTCGTATTCGTGCTTTCGGCTGTGATTTCAGGACTTGGCGGCGCCCTTTATGTGCCTCAGGCAGGCATCATCAATCCGAGCGAGATGGCGCCGGATAAGTCTCTTGAAGCGGTTGTCTGGTGCGCCGTCGGCGGGAGGGGTAATCTTGTCGGACCAATTCTCGGAGCGATTGGTTGCAACGCGCTCAAGAGCTACGCCACGCACGCGCTGGCCGAGCAATGGCCCTATGTCCTCGGTGGGCTTTTTATCTTCGTCACGCTGTTCATGCCAAAAGGCCTCGTGGGACTTCCCCAACAACTGCCAGCGTTGAAAAAGTGGTTCCTGCCCAAATCAAACGGCGGCCCCAGTCCAGCGGCTGGGCGCGCACCTTCCACCATTCCTGTCGACCTTCAATGAGACAAAAGTCGTTCATCCTCACGATGGAGAATGTCACCAAGACATTCGACGGTTTCAAAGCCATCGATGACCTGACGTTTTACGTGGACGAAGGCGAGTTGCGTGTCGTCATTGGCCCGAATGGCGCCGGGAAAAGCACGATGCTCGACCTGATCACGGGACGGACGCGGCCAGATCGTGGCAAAATCGAATTCGGAGATGGCACCGACCTTACGGCCCGCAACGAATATCAGATCAACCGGCTTGGTATTGGGCGCAAATTCCAAACACCTTCAGTTTACGTGGACCATACGGTCATTGAAAACATCTGGCTCTCGCTTCAAGGCAGTCGCACCGTCTGGTCCTCTATATTCGAGGGAATTAATTCTCAGCAGCGCGAACGCATCCAGCAGGTGCTTGAAACCATCAACCTCGTGGATAAGGCTGATGAGAAAGCCGGCGTCCTGAGCCATGGACAGAAGCAGTGGCTGGAAATCGGGATGCTGCTCGCCCAAAACCCGAAATTACTGCTGGTCGATGAACCCGCCGCCGGGATGAGCGACGAAGAGACGCATAAGACCGGCGAGCTTCTTATGAGCCTGGCCGGCAAGCACAGCATCGTTGTGATCGAGCATGATATGACCTTCGTTCGGCAGATCGCTCGGAAGGTGACGGTGCTTCACCAGGGGACTGTTCTTTGCGAAGGCAGTGTGGACGAGGTGCAAAACGATGAGCGAGTATTGGAAGTATACCTTGGCCGCAAAAAGAAGCCTCAACCGGTTCTGGCCTGATGCTCAGCTTATCCAATGTTCAAGTCAGTTACGACGGATCGCGCATTCTGCGAAACCTGAGTCTAACCGTTGCTCCCGGCCAGGTGGTTTGTCTAATGGGGCGAAACGGGGTTGGTAAAACAACGACGCTTAAAGCCATCACTGGTGTCGTTAAGCTGGACGCCGGCAGCGTCAAGCTCGGCTCGGTGGATCTCTCCAATCTCAAGCCGGATGCGCGAGCGCGACACGGACTTGGTTATGTGCCGCAAGGGCGCGACATTTTTTCCAATCTTACCGTCTGGGAAAACCTCGCCATCGGCGCCTGCGCGCAAGGGAAGGCTTTGAACGGCGAAGTGGAACGAGTGCTTGAGCTCTTCCCGATCCTTAAGCAGATGCTCCATCGGAAAGGAGGGGTGCTCAGCGGCGGTCAACAGCAACAGCTCGCGATCGGACGAGCGCTTCTTACCAACCCCAAAGTACTCCTCCTCGATGAGCCGACCGAAGGCATTCAGCCGAACATCATCGACCAAATCGGCGAGACAATCAAAAAACTGCGGGATCATGGACTTGAGCACGAGTCTGCCAGGGAAATCAGCGATGGCGTCCGAAAGCTCCGCGCCGAAGGGCAAATCGGCATCCTGCTCGTTGAGCAGTATGTGGATTTCTGCCTCAGTCTGGGAGATTGCTTTTACATTATGGATCGAGGCAGCATCGTGGCCGAAGGTCCCATCGCCGGGCTTTCCGATGAAATCGTAAAGAAACATCTCACAGTCTAGACCCGTGGTCGCACTCGCCGAATCAAACTTGCGCGCCTCAGGCCAGGCATCCCTTGAGGTGGAACTCGTCCACGGCGAAAGCACGGTGACCTCTTCTTACGCAACAAATCCGATGAAGCTGCTCACCACCTGTGCGCGGGGTCAATGTGTCCAAACCTACCTTAGTAGCTTTGGGGGAGGACTGGTCGGAGGCGATGAAACTTTTCTAGATGTGCGACTCGGTCCCGGCACGCGCTGCCTCGTTGGAACTCAAGCGTCAACTAAAGTCTACCGCAACCCCAAGCAGCGGCCGTGTGGTCATTTTACGAACGCACGACTCGGTTCGGCGTCACTGTTCGTCCTGGCACCGGACCCGGTGCAACCGTTCGCAGAATCCAGATACATCCAACGGCAGCAATTCCACCTGGCAGCAAATGCCAGCCTGGTATTGCTGGATTGGTTTTCCTCCGGACGCTCGGCACGAGGCGAACGTTGGGCGTTTTCGCATTTTGCGACTCGCAATGAGATCTTTATCGGCGGCGCGTCAGCGTTGCTTGATTCGCTTCGTCTTAATCCCGAGGATGGAGATTTCAATTCACGTCATCGGAATGGCCGCTTCGACTGCTTCGCGACGTTCCTTCTGGTGGGACCGCTCCTCCGAGAAGTCGCATCGCGGGTACTGCAGGATGTCGCAGCGCAGCCCGTCCTTCGTCGTGCGCCGGTCGTACGCAGCGCGAGCCCATTTCGAGATGGCGTGTTACTACGAGTGGCGGGCGAACAGGTCGAAACGGTGGCCAGGCAATTCGGCCAAATCTTCACGCAACTGACCGCGCTTCTCGGCGAGGACCCGTGGTTGCGGAAGGGCTAACATGCATCTCAGCCCTCGCGAACTCGATAAATTGACGCTCCATCAGGTGGGATTCGTCGCCCAAAAGCGACTCGCTCGGGGCCTCCGCCTGAATCACCCCGAGGCCGTCGCGCTTATTGCGACCGTCCTGCTCGAATTGATTCGCGACGGCAAGAGCGTGGCTGAGTTGATGAACACGGGTCGCAAGATTCTCGGCCGCAACCAGGTAATTCCAGGCGTACCGGCAATGATCGCCGAAGTGCAAGTCGAAGGGACATTTCCGGATGGATCGAAGCTCGTGACTGTTCATCATCCGATTGCGAGCGAAAACGGCGACGTGCGCCTCGCCCTCTACGGAAGTTTTCTGCCTCCGCCCGATTTGTCGGCGTTCAAACCGCTGGAGGATGATGAGGAGCCAGGGGCTTACGACATTAAGGAGGGCGAAATCGAACTCAACGTGGACCGTGAAACGGTCACCGTCAGCGTGACAAACCTCGGCGATCGCCCGGTGCAAGTTGGCAGCCATTACCATTTCATCGAGACCAACGCCTCGCTTCGCTTTGACCGTGGAAAATCGTACGGCAAGCGTTTGGACATTCCCGCGGGCACCGCCGTCCGGTTCGAGCCTGGGGAAACGAAGACCGTCAGACTGGTGGATATCGCAGGGGACCGAATCATCCATGGCGGGAACAACCTTGCGGACGGACCAGTGAGGGAAAGCAATCGGCAGCGAGCTATCGAGCGAGCGAAGGCCAACGGATTCGCAACTGAGGAGGATTGATGGCGCACACGATGAAGCGCCAACATTATGCCGAGATGTTTGGCCCTACCACGGGGGACAAAGTTCGCCTGGCAGATACCTCTTTGATCCTCGAAGTTGAGCGAGACCACACCGTTTATGGCGACGAATGCAAATTCGGAGGCGGCAAAGTTATTCGGGAAGGGATGGGGCAGGCTGAAGGAGTCGGCGCCGATGAGGCTCTCGATTGCGTAATCACGAATGCACTAGTGGTCGACTACACCGGCATCTTTAAAGCGGATATCGGCATCAAAGCTGGGTTGATTGCAGGCATCGGCAAGGCAGGCAACCCCGATGTGATGGCAGGTGTTTCGGCGGGAATGATCGTCGGCGTCACTACCGAAGTGATCGCGGGCGAGGGACTAATTCTTACAGCGGGAGGAATCGACAGCCACATCCATTTCATTTGCCCGCAACAAGCCTATGAAGCCATTGCTGCGGGGCTAACCACGATGGTGGGCGGCGGCACCGGTCCCGCTTCCGGCACCCGTGCCACTACGTGCACACCTGCGCCGTTCTACATCCAGGCCATGCTTCAGGCTGTAGACAATCTGCCTCTGAATTTCGGCTTTACCGGCAAAGGGAACACATCGCTGCCCGCTGGATTGGCCGACCAGATCCTCGCCGGCGCTGTCGGACTCAAACTTCACGAAGATTGGGGCACAACACCGGCCGCAATCGATTGCTGCTTGCGAGTGGCTGACGAACACGATGTCCAGGTCACAATTCACACCGACACTTTGAACGAATCCGGTTTTGTCGAAGCTACCATCGCGGCGATAAACGGGCGGACCATTCACACCTACCATTCTGAAGGCGCGGGCGGAGGCCATGCCCCGGATATCATCCGGGTGTGTGGTGAGCCCAACGTCTTACCGAGTTCCACGAACCCGACTCGGCCCTACACTGTCAACACCCTCGACGAGCATCTTGATATGCTCATGGTTTGTCATCATCTCGATCCGAACCTCCCGGAAGATGTCGCCTTCGCGGAAAGCCGAATTCGCGGAGAGACGATCGCGGCCGAAGATATTCTTCACGACCTCGGCGCCATCAGCATGATCTCAAGCGATAGCCAGGCCATGGGCCGGATTGGCGAAGTAATTACGCGCACGTGGCAGACCGCCGACAAGATGAAGAAACAGCGCGGCGCGATTGCCGGAGAAAAGG